>Ga0208297_1000040_pt1 | contig 352486 bp, 342 predicted proteins | sample LMS_cellobiose_e_FD_187367 | JGI IMG/M metagenome (GOLD analysis project Ga0208297, IMG submission 187367) | Rumen-fistulated moose microbial communities from Alaska, USA - LMS_cellobiose_enrichment (SPAdes) (version 2) | ecosystem: Host-associated > Mammals > Digestive system > Stomach >...
GTTGCGAACGCGGCGCTCATCCCAGCTGAGCTACGGGCCCCTATATTAAATTGCGAATCGGGCGGTAGCCAGTTGGTTCACAAACAATAAGCTAAAACTGTACCGCTTGCGCTCCCAGCTGAGCTACGCCCCCAGATTTGTCAAGCAGGAAATATTATATCACAAAATTTTTGTTTGTAAAGAAAAAGATTGCACAATTCTTCAGCTTGTAGTAAAATACTCTCGTGGCTTTTGACAAGGCTGCACTAGTCGGGGAGCCAGCGGTGCCCTGTAACCCGCAATCCGCTACAGCGGGGGCGAATTCCCACCTTAGGATATGTTCTGTGTTGTCTGACCCCGGTAAGCAGCGTTGACGATCTGGTCTCGCGCAACGGAAACCCGTGAACCATGTCAGGCGGGGAACCGAGCAGCATTAAGCGGTGCTTTTCGTGTGCCGCGAGGGTGCCGGATCCGAGCCGGCTGCCGGCGTAACGGATGTAGCGCATGATTCAACGGTGGGTGTGCAGTCTTGTCAAGAGCCATCATTCCGTATGGGAGGTGTGACGGGTGTATCAGGCGCTGTATCGGAAATGGAGACCCAGGACCTTCGACGAGGTCGTCGGCCAGCAGCACATCACCGAGACGCTGAAGAACCAGGTGCGGACGGGGCGTCTGTCCCACGCCTACATCTTTATCGGCACACGCGGTACAGGCAAGACCACCTGCGCGCGCATCCTGGCGCGCGCCGTCAACTGCGAGCACCCGACAGACGGGAATCCCTGCGGCGTCTGCGACGCCTGCCGCGGGATCCTGGACGGCTCTGTCCTGGACGTCGTCGAGCTGGACGCCGCTTCCAACAACGGCGTGGACAATGTGCGCACGCTGCGGGAAGAGGCGGTCTTTTCTCCGACGACGGTCCGCAAGCGCGTGTACATCATCGACGAGGTGCACATGATGTCCACAGCGGCCTTCAACGCGCTGCTGAAGATCCTGGAAGAGCCGCCGGAGCATCTGATGTTCATCCTTGCGACGACGGAGCTGCAGAAGGTACCGGCGACGATCCTCTCCCGATGCCAGCGGCACAGCTTCAAACGGATCGAAACGCCCGTGATCGCAAAGTATCTGAGCGAGATCGCCGTGCAGGAGCACTTTGATCTCAGCCCGGAGGCCGCGGATCTGATCGCCCGTCTCGCTGAGGGCGGCGTGCGCGACGCGCTGAGCCTGCTCGATCAGTGCTCAGCGAGCGAGAGGATAGATGCGGAAGCGGTCTACTCCGCGATCGGTCTGGCCGGCAACCGCCGGATCGCGCAGCTTTTGGATCTGATCCTGCGGCGGGATGCGGCGGCTGTGCTCGACAGCTTTCAGAAAATGTGGATGGACGGCAAGGATCCCGCCGCTTTCCTGCGCGAGCTCGCCTCGCTCCTGCGGGACGTGCTGATGCTCCGGATGGCTCCGAAAACGGGGACCGCTCTCCTCTCCGGCGCTTACGATGCCGAGACGTTGGGCGGATTTGCCGGGCGCATGACGAACGAGCAGCTGCTCTGGGCCATGAACACCATCCAGGCTGCGCAGGACAGGCTGCGCAGCACAGCCAGCCCCCGCATGACGGCGGAGCTGTGTCTGATCTCGCTGTGCGACGAGCGTCTGGAGGATGGCTTCGACTCTCTCGCCGCCAGAGTTTCACGGCTGGAGGACGCCGTAAAAGAGGGATTCACGATGACGCCGGGACCTGCCCGGATCACGCCTCCGACTCCTGCCGAGGAGGAAGAGGAGCTCGATTTCGAGCAGTTTCGGGAAGAGCAGCCGGAAGATATCTTCTTCGACCGCCCCGCGACGCCCGCTCCGCCGCCCGATCGGGAGGATATTCGGCGGGAGAAGGCGACCGCCGAAGGGGACGGACTGTGGCCTGCGATCCGCAGGCGCGTGCTCACGCAGCTTTCGATGCAGGACCGCATCGCCCTGGAGGACGACACCAAGCTTTCCGCGCATCTGAGCGGGGATACCCTGCATCTGGAGGCTGTGTCCGGCTTTACCTACGGGCGCGTCAACAGACAGGAGATCCTGAACAGATTTGCGGAAGCGGCCCGCGCTGAGACCGGGCGCGAGGTGCGCGTGGCACTCTCCGAGATGGCTGCCGGGCAGGGTGAAAAGCGCAGCTGGGATGAACTGAAGCAGATCCGGGAGCTGCGCATCCTGGACGACAACGCATAAACGACGATTCAATCAAACAGGGAGGAAATATACAATGGCAAAAGGCGGTTTCCGCGGGGGCTACCCCGGCAATCAGATGAACATGATGAAACAGGCCCAGAAGATGCAGCAGGATTTCATGAAGATGCAGCAGCAGTTGGAGGCCTCCAGATTCGAATTCACCTCCGGCGGCGGTGCGGTGAAGGCGGTCGTTTCCGGCACGCGGGAGTTTGAATCCATTGAGATCCAGCCGGAGGTCGTCGACCCCGAGGACGTGGAGATGCTGCAGGATCTGATCCTTGCGGCGGTCAACGGGGCGCTGAAAGCCGCCGATGAAGAGACCGGCAAGGCGATGAACAAGCTGCAGGGCGGCATGGGCTTCCCCGGGCTGTTTTAAAGAAAGAAATGCACGGGCAGAATCCTTTCGCCCGTGCTTTCCCATCTGTTTCCACAGGAGGATCCAATGAACACCAACTGGACCGAACAAGTCGACCGCAGCTGCCCGCTGCCCGAATACCCCAGACCGCAGATGGCGCGCAGCAACTGGGTCAATCTCAATGGCCCCTGGGATTACGCGGTCAATCGCTCCACCCGGCACCCCACGGATTTCGACGGAGAGATCCTCGTCCCGTTCTCGCCGGAGACGGAGCTCTCGGGCGTTGGCCGCACGCTGCATCCCGGGGAGTATCTCTGGTATCGCCGCACGGTGCAACTGCCGGAGAGCTTCCGCGGCAGACGCGTGCTGCTGCATTTCGGCGCCGTGGACCAATGCGCGGTCGTGTGGGTCAACGACAGTCAGGTCGCCGGGCACACGGGCGGGTATCTGTCCTTTGAGGCGGACGTGACCGACGCGCTCGCCGACACCCTGGAAATGACCGTGACCGTTCGTGTGACGGACGACACGGACAAGAGCTGGCACAGCCGCGGAAAGCAGAAGACGCGCCGCGGCGGGATCTGGTACACGCCGCAGAGCGGGATCTGGCAGACGGTATGGGCTGAGGCCGTTCCCAACGCGTATATCCGTTCTGTCCGGATCACGCCGCAATTCGACCGCGCGACGGTCGAGGTGACGGCCGAGCTCGTCGGAGACGAGCCGGCCAGCGCGGAATTCGGCGGCGTCAGCTACCCGCTCCCGGCGGAGATCCCCGTCCCGGGCTTTGAACCCTGGTCGCCGGAAAACCCCAGACTGTACGGGCTTGTCCTGCGCTGCGGCGAGGACGAGGTACACAGCTACTTTGCCATGCGCAAATACAGCGTCGAGCCGGACGAAAACGGGGCGATGCGGCTGTTTCTCAACGGTCGCCCGTATTTCCAGAACGGTCTGCTGGATCAGGGCTACTGGCCGGACGGACTGTATACGGCCCCGACGGACGAGGCCTTGTCTTATGATATCCGTGTGGCCAAGTCGCTCGGCTTCAACATGCTGCGCAAGCATATCAAGGTCGAGCCGGCGCGCTGGTATTATCATTGCGACAGACTCGGCATGCTCGTCTGGCAGGATATGCCCAGCGGCGGCGGCAGTTATCTGACGAGCGTCGTCTCCGGCCCGCTTGTGACCGGCATCCATCTCAAGGACAGCGCCTATGCGATGTTTGCGCGGAACAATGCCGAGGGACGCAAAGAGTATCAAAAGGAACTGGGCGAGATGGTACGCCAGCTGTACAACTGCCCCTGTATCGCCATGTGGGTCCCCTTCAACGAGGGCTGGGGTCAGTTCGACGCCGCCGACGCGGTCAAGCGCATCGAGGCGCTGGATAAGACCCGCCCGATCGACCACGCCTCCGGCTGGCACGATCAGGGGATCGGCAGGCTCAAAAGCGAGCACGTCTACTTTCGGCCCTACCGCTTCAAGGCGGACAAGCTGGGCCGCGCGGTCGTCCTGAGCGAGTTCGGCGGCTACGCGCATGCGGTGCGCAGCCATGAGTTCGGGCCAAAGTCCTTCGGCTATAAAAAGTTCGAGACCCTGGCGCAGCTGGAGGTCGCACTCGAGGAGCTGTATCAGAACCAGATCGTTCCTGCCGCCGCACAGGGGCTGTCCGCCGCGGTCTATACGCAGGTCAGCGATGTGGAGGATGAGATCAACGGCCTGATGACCTACGACCGCAAGGTGACGAAGATCTCCCCGGACGCCATGAAGCGGATCCTGAACGGGCTGCTGCCGGAGTCCTGAGCGGGGCAGGGGACTGGCGGGCCGGCTGCTTGGCCGTGCGGAGAAAAGAGCGGCGGAGCGCGGCCGTCGTTTCGTCTATCTGTCCACGAAGGAAAAGGGGCTGTACGAGAAGCGGGGCTATGTTTTTCTCGAAGAGAAAACAGATTTCGAGGGAAGACGCTCCAACATTTACCGCAAACAGATCTGAACGCGAGCTCCCGCCCGGAACAGGCGGGCGTTCGCGTTTGCGGCAGAGTTCATAAAAAAGACTTTCTTTTCCCGCCTTTCTGTGATACCATGAACCGGCCTGTGAACAGGCGGAAAGGAACCGCTTATGAAAACAACGAGAAAGCTGCTTTCTCTGCTGTTGGCGTTTCTGCTCGCATTCGCGTTCAGCCCGGCCGCTCACGCGGACGAGAGCCGGAGCCGGACCGTGATCGGGGCGGATCTGACCGAGGAAGAGATCGAAAGCGTCTATCAGGTCTTCGGCGTCCGGCGGGGCAGCGTGACCGAGATGCGCGTCACGAACGCGGAGGAGCGCGCCTGGCTGGAAGGCTATGTGGACGAGAGCATCATCGGAACACGCTCGATCTCCTGCGTCTATGTGAACCTCCTGGCGGAGGGGACCGGCATGTCCGTCACGACCAGCAACATCACCTGGTGCACGCCGGAGATGTACATCAGCGCCCTGGCGACCGCCGGCATCACGGATGCCGAGATCATCGTCGCCGCGCCCTTTGAGGTCAGCGGCACGGCCGCGCTGACCGGCATTTACAAGGCCTATGAGGATCTGACCGGCAACCGGCTGGACGATCTGGCCAAGCTCGTCAGCACGCAGGAACTGACGATCACCGGGGAGCTGGCCGAGGAGATCGGCCAGATGGACTCCGCCGCCATCGTCAACGAGCTCAAGCTGATTTTGGACGAGACGCGGAATATGAGCGACGAGGAGCTTCGCCGGCAGATCCTGAATATCGCGGGCGAATACAACGTCTCGCTCACAGAAGGCCAGATCTCTCAGCTGATCAGCCTCTGCCGTTCGCTTGAAGGCCTGGACGGCGACGCGCTGAAGGCCCGTGTCGAGGAGGTACAGAACACGCTGCAGAAGGTGTCGAATGCCAGGACGCAGGTGGTCGGCTTCGTGGAAACGGTCAAGAAGGTCGTCAACAGCATCAAGGAATTCTTTGAACGCATCAGCCGCTTCTTTGGCGGTTGACGCGGGCAAAAAAACAGCCCCCGGAGCTTCGGCTCCGGGGGCTGTTTTACACGGTCAGATCCGTTTCCATTTCGCGCCGTGCGGGATGTCGGTCACTTCGATCCCGGCGGCCTTGAGCTCGTCGCGGATGCGGTCGGCTTCCGCATAGTTTTTGGCTTTTTTCGCGTCCTGACGGGCGCGGATCTTCGCCTCGACCTCCGCGTCGCTCTCGCCGGACTCGGAGACGATCGTGAATTCGCCCGCGGTGACGGTCTGCTTTTTGAGCTCCTCGCGCTTTTTGTCGGCGCGCGCAATCAGATCCAGACTCAGCACACTGTCAAAATCCGCGATCGCAGCCAGCTTGGTGGCGTCGTTGGTCTGGTACTTGAGCACGTCGTAAAGCGCGGTCACCGCAAGGGAGGTGTTCAGATCGTTGTCGAGTGCGTCGGTAAAGCGCTTCTTCAGGGCGTCGAAGGCGGCCTGATCCAACTCGCCGTCGCCGGGCTTGAGCGCGGCGATGCGGGCGATGAGCTTGCTATAGGCAAGCTGCGCGTTGTCAAGGTTTTCCCAGTCGAAGACCAGGATCTTGCGGTAGTGGCTCTGCAGGCAGAACAGCCGGTAGGCGCGCGGATCGTAGCCCTTCTGTTCCAGCAGGGAGACGGTCAGAAATTCGCCCTTGGACTTGGACATCTTGCCGCCCTTGGTGTTCAGGTGGAGCACGTGCATCCAGTAATTGCACCACTTGTGCCCGAGGTAGGACTCGGACTGGGCGATCTCGTTGGTATGATGCGGGAAGGCGTTGTCGATGCCGCCGCAGTGGATGTCCAGATCTTCGCCGAGATGCTTCATGGAGATGCCGGAGCATTCGATATGCCAGCCGGGATAGCCGACGCCCCAGGGGGAGTCCCATTTCAGCGCCTGATCCTCGAACTTGGATTTGGTGAACCAGAGCACGAAGTCGTTTTTGTTGCGCTTGTTGGTGTCCTCCTCCACGCCCTCGCGCACGCCCACGTCCAGATCCTCGGCGCTGAAGTCGTTGAAGACGTAGTAACGCTCAAGCTTCGAGGTGTCAAAATAGACGTTGCCGCCGGCAAAGTAGGCGTAGCCGGTGTCCATCAGCTTCGAGATGATGCGGATATAATCGTCGATGCAGTTGGTGGCGGGCTCGACGACGTCGGGCGTGCGGATGCCGAGTTTGGCGCAGTCGGAGAAAAAGGCGTCGGTGTAGAACTTCGCGATCTCCATCACGCTTTTATGCTCGCGCTGGGCGCCCTTGAGCATCTTGTCCTCGCCCTCGTCGGCGTCGGAGGTCAGGTGGCCGACGTCGGTGATGTTCATGACGCGCTTGAGGTTATAGCCGCTGTACCGCAGATAGCGGTCGAGGATATCCTCCATGATGTAGCTGCGCAGGTTGCCGATATGGGCGTAATGGTAGACGGTGGGGCCGCAGGTATACATCTTGACGATTTCGGGATGATTGGGGACGAAATCCTCGCGTTTGCGGGTCAGAGAATTATACAGCTTCATGGGGATGCTCCTTATTCTGAAGTTTTGAAAACGTCGCGGTTCTTCCAGAAGTACTCCGCGCCGGAATAGACGGTGGTGATCAGGATCAGCGCCGTGCTGATCTGCGCAACGAGGTCGGGGGCGGAATCTCCGGGCCCCGGCGCGCGAGAGGCGAGCATCAGACACAGACAGACCATCGTGACGGCGGTCTTGATCTTGCCGGATCTGGCGGCGGCGATGACGCGCCCCTGCTCGACGGCCACGAGGCGCAGTCCGGAAACGCCGAATTCCCGCAGCAGCACGACGGCCAGCGCCCAGCCGGGCATACGTCCGGTCTGTACGAAGTAGCACATCGCGGCGACAACGAGGACCTTGTCGGCCAGCGGATCCATGAATTTGCCGAAGTTCGTGATCTGATTATAATGCCTGGCGACGTAGCCGTCGGCAAAATCGGAGAGGCTGGCGAGGATAAAGACCCCCAGCGCCCAGTATCGGAGTCCGGCGTAGGCCAGGACCAGAAAGACCGGGATCAGAAAAATGCGGAAGATCGTGATTTTGTTGGCCAGTGTGTTCATGTCAGTCCCTCCGCTTTGCGGCCGTAGAGGAAGCCTTCGTCGGCTTCCTCGATGAAGACTTCGACAAAGTCGCCCTCAACAGCGGCCCCGGTGAAAAAGACGAGCCCGTCGATATCAGGCGAATCGGCATAGCTGCGGCCGACATGCATACCGCTGTCCGCGTCGTCATATTCGTACAGGACGCGCAATGTTTTTCCCACAAGGCCCTGCAGGAAGGCGTCCATGATCGGGGCCTGAAGCTGTTCGATCAGCTCAGCGCGCCGCTGCGCTTCCTCATAGTCGACGTGCTGCATGGCGGCGGCGGGCGTGCCCTCCTCCGGGGAGAAGGGGAAGACTCCGGCGCGCTCGATCCGCGCTTCGCGCAGGAAAGCGCACAGCTCCTCAAATTCCTCTTCGCCCTCGCCGGGCAGGCCGGCGATCAGGCTCGTGCGCAGGACGAGGCCCGGGATGCGCTCGCGCAGAGTACGGAACAGAGCGCGGATCTCCGCGCCGGTGCCGCGCCGGTTCATGCGCCTGAGGATGGCGTCGTTGATGTGCTGGATGGGGATGTCGAGGTACTTGACGATCTTGTCGTTGGCGGCGATCTCTTCGATCAGCTCCTCGTCGAATTGATCCGGATAGAGATAGTGCAGGCGGATCCACGCCACGCCTTCGATCTTTGCCAGCTCCCGGCAGAGCTGCGCGAGACAGCGCCTGCCGTACAGATCCGTCCCGTAACGGGTGATATCCTGCGCGATGACGATGAGCTCCTTCACGCCGTGCGCGGCCAGGTCGCGCGCCTCTTCGAGCACGTTTTCCATCGTGCGGGAGCGATAGCGGCCGCGGATGGCGGGGATCGCACAGAAGGCGCAGAAATTGTTGCAGCCCTCCGCGATGCGAAGATAAGCCCACGACGGCCCGGTGGAAACGACGCGGGGGATCTCCTCGATGGGGGCGTTCTGATCACCAAAGGAGGAGAAGCCGCGCTTTTCCATCACGGCGTCGGCCGCCCGGACAATGTCGCCGAAACTGCCGACGCCGAGGACGGCGTCGATCTCCGGCAGCTCATCCTGGATCACGTCCTGATAGCGCTCGCTCAGACAGCCGGTGACGATCAGACCGCCCAGCCGGCCGGCCTTTTTCAGCTCGGCCAGCTCCAGGATCTGATCGATGGCCTCGCTCTTGGCAGCGTCGATAAAGCCGCAGGTGTTGACGACGGCGAAATCGGCGCCCTCGGCCTCGGGCACGAGCGTATAGCCCGCTTCGCTGAGCAGGTAAAGCATCTGCTCGCTGTTGACCAGGTTCTTGGCGCAGCCGAGCGAGATCAGGGCAAAGTTTTTTTCCATCTCGTTATTCGTCCTCCGCTTCCACCTCAAAGCGCCTCAGGGCGCTGCGGATCTCATCCCAGGAATAGCCGCGGCGGAAGAGCGCCGCGCTGACCCGCCGCACCTGATCGCGGTCCTGCGGATCCGGGAGGCGTGAAGCGATCAGCTTCATCAGTTTCTCGTCCTGCTCCGGCATTTGGGCCAGCGCGTCGTCCCAAAGCTCGCGATCGACGCCGCGGCGGCTGAGCTCCGAACGGATCCGCCCGGCGCCGTAGCCCTTCGCCGCATAGTGGCGCACCACGGCGGCGGCATAGCCCGCGTCGTCCAGCAGCCCGTTTTCCAGCAGCCATTGGACGCAGGACGCCGCGGCGCGCTCGTCCTCGCCCTTCCGGATGAGCTTGTCATAGAGCTCCCGGCAGGACATCTGCCGACGGGAGAGCAGATCGAGCGCCCGGTTCCTCGTCCTGGCCTCGTCGGAGGCGGCGCGCAGCGCGCCGAGAAGCTCCTCGTCAACGGCCTTCCCGATGAACAGACGCAGATCCGTGACGACGTTCAGCGTGCTTTTGACCTCGTCTCCGCTGCTCAGCTCCACGCTCACCCGGCCGGGCGAGGTCTGGCGCAGGGCGGTGACGGTCAGCTCCGCCGGCATCAGTCTTCGTCAAAATCGGCCGCGCTCACGTCGACGCCGTTGACGCTGGGAACGCGTCCGGAGATCTGGGCGGCCTTCTTGGCCTGCGGGCTCATAAGCTCGACGGCGCGGGAACGGATCTGCTGCTCGATGGCGTCGCAGATATCGGGGTTCGAGGTGAGATACTCTTTAACGCCCTCCTTGCCCTGGATGCGCTGCCCGTCCACGGTGAACCAGGCGCCGCCCTTGTCGATGATCTCCAGCCTGACGGCCAGATCGATGATCTCGCTCACGCGCGAGATGCCCTCGCCGTACATGATGTCGAACTCCGCCTCGCGGAAGGGGGGAGCCACCTTGTTCTTGACGACCTTGGCGCGCGTGCGGTTGCCGATCATCTCGCCGTTTGCCTTCAGAGTCTCGATGCGGCGCACGTCGATGCGCACGGAGGCGTAATACTTCAGCGCCAGTCCGCCGGGCGTCGTCTCGGGATTGCCGTACATGACGCCGATCTTCTGACGGAGCTGGTTGATGAAGATGACGGTGCAGTTGTTTTTGCTGATGGCGCCGGCCAGGCGGCGCATGGCCTGGCTCATGAGCCTGGCCAGCATGCCGACGACCGTGTCGCCGACCTCGCCGTCGAGCTCGGCGCGGGGGATGAGCGCGGCGACGGAGTCCACGACGAGCACGTCGATCGCACCGGAGCGCACCAGGGATTCCGCGATGTCGAGCGCCTGCTCGCCGGTATCCGGCTGGGAGATCAGCAGACTGTCGATATCCACGCCGAGCGCGCGGGCGTAGGCCGGCTCGAGGGCGTGCTCCACGTCGATGTAGGCGGCGGTGCCGCCGCTCTTCTGCGCAGAGGCGACCACGTGCAGGGCCAGCGTCGTCTTGCCGGAGGCCTCCGGTCCGTAGATCTCCACGATGCGGCCGCGGGGAACGCCGCCGATGCCGAGCGCGAGGTCCAGAGAGAGCGAGCCTGTGGACAGCGCTTCCACGTTGACGGATATGTCGTCGCCCAGGCGCATGATCGTGCCCTTGCCGTAATCCTTTTCGATCTTGGCGATGGCGGTCTCCAGCGCTTTTTTCTTATCGGGATCTGCCGGCGTCACGACGGCGGGGATCTTTTTCTTTTCAGCCATGTCGATTCTCCTCTTGTGTATATGATGATCCGGTTTACTTACGTCCGATGACGACGCGCTCGACGCCGAGCGTGTCGTGTCTGCCCTCTGCTGTGCGGAAGCCGCCGGACAGCAGCATTTCCTTTACGTCGGAGGCCTGGCCCTCGCCCACCTCGAACAGAAGATGGCCGCCCTCCGGCAGCAGGTCTTTCCAGTATTTGATGATGGATTTATAGAACTTCAGCCCGTCCGGGCCGCCGTCGAGCGCCCAGATCGGCTCGTAGTCGCGCACCGAGGCGTCGAGCGTCATGATCTCGGCGGTCGCGATGTAGGGGGGGTTGGAAACGATCATGTCGAACTGGCCGATGCTCATGGGCGGGGAGGCGGTCGCGTCTGCCTGGATACAGATCGTGCGCGAGGTAAGGCGGTTGTGGTTGAAGTTTTCCCGCGTCACCGCGAGCGCCGTGGCGCTGATATCCACCGCCACAAGGCGGGAGGCGGGGAGCTCGTGCCCGATGGCGCAGGCGATGCAGCCGCTGCCGCAGCAGAGATCCAGGATGCGCGCGTCCATCTTCTTCCCGGTGAGCAGCTCCCTGGCGGTGTCCACGAGCAGCTCCGTATCCATCCGGGGGATCAGGACGTCGCGCGTCACCTTGATCGGCAGACCGTAGAACTCCCACGCGCCGGTAATATAGGCGACAGGCTCGCCGGCGAGGCGGCGGTGCGTATACTCCGCGGCGCGCTTTTCAACGGCGTCCGTCGTATAGTAGGACAGATCGCGCAGCAGCTCCTGCGGAGATTTCCCGGCTGCACAGGCGACCAGGATCCGGGCCTCGAGATTGTAGGCTTCGATTCCAATCCCGCGCAGGGCGTTTCTCGTTTCAAAATAGATGTCGTTATATGTTTTCATGCATCCTTACCTCACCAGGCGTCGCTGCCGGTCTTCTCCGGGATCACGAGCTCCATCGCCCGGATCGCACATTCGATCATGCCGTCGTCCGGCTCTGCGGTCGTCAGATGCTGCAGCCACTTTCCAGGCGCGGAGAGGACGGAAGAAAGCCAGTTGTCGTGTCCGCCGCACCAGCGGTTGATCTCGTAACTGATGCCCACGACCACGGGCAGCAGAAGCAGATGGCAGCCCATGCGGGCAAAGCTGTTGTCCAGCCGAACGACCGCGTTGACAAGGATGCTGACGATCACGACGACCAGCAGGAAGCTGGTTCCGCAGCGCGGATGGAAGCGGGATTCCCGGCGCACGTTTTCCACCGTCAGCGCATTCCGGTGCTCGTAGCAGAAGATGGTCTTGTGCTCCGCCCCATGATAGCGGAAGAGCCGCTTCACATCGCCGACGCGGGAGACGAGCCACATATAGACCAGCAGGATCACGATGCGCACGAGGCCTTCCGACAGGTTGCGGATCAGATAGCTCCCTTTGAGCCCGGGGATCAGGCCGACGAGAAAGGCCGGCAGAAAGACGAACAGGAGCACAGCCAGACCGATGCCCATAACAACGGCGCTGCCGATGATGAGCTTCTGCGCTTTTTCGGCGGGAAAATGGCGCTCGATCCACTGGTCGAGCTTATCCGGCTCGCCCTGCTCCTCCAGCGGCACGAGACCGGCCGAATAGGTCAGGGCCTGCATGCCTTTGATCAGGCTGTCGAGAAAAACGGCGCATCCGCGGATGAAGGGCCAGCCGAGGACGGGGTAGCGGTCTTTGATGAATCTGAGTGTCTCCGTTTTTTCGACGAGGCCTTCCTTCGTGCGGCAGACGATGGCCTGACGGTCGACGCCCCGCATGAGGATCCCTTCGATCAGGGCCTGACCGCCGATGGTGGTGCGGAAGCCGCAGGCGGCTTGCTTACGTTCTGACATTGCTCTCTCCGTTCTGCTGAGGCAAAATGATGGTGACAAGGCAGCCGCCGCCGTCGGCGTTCTGCAGCGTCAGGCTCCCGTCCAGACGACGGATGATCTCGTCGCAGACGGACAGGCCGATGCCGGTGCCGCGGTTCTTGGAGCTGCCCTTGTAGAATTTTTCCTTGACGTGGGGGAGCTCCCCCTCCGGGATGCCGTGGCCGTAGTCGCGGATCCGGATGCGCACGCCGTCCGCGTCGCTGCGGAGAGACACGTCCACACGCCCGCCGTCGCCGCCATGCTTGGCGGCGTTGTCCAGCAGGTTCAGAAAGACCTGCTTGAGACGCTCCGGGTCGCCGGGGATCAGCGGGATCTCGGCGGGAGGCTGGCTGTAATTGACCTCGATGCCGGCCTGCTTGAACAGCTCCCCGTAGGTGAAGAGTGCGTCCTCCAGCTCAGCGGCGATATCGATCAGCTCGATCCGCAGATTGAAGCGCCCGTCCTGGATCCTGGCAAACTCCAGCATCTCCGACACCATCCCGGTCAGGCGCTCGGCCTCCTTGGAGATGATGTGGATGCCGCGCTGGGAATCACCCTGTACAGCGGGATCGTAGGCGATGGTCTCGGCCCAGCCCTCAATGGCCGTCAGCGGCGTGCGCAGCTCATGCGAGACCTGGGAGATGAACTCCGTGCGCGAACGGTCCGCCATGGCGACCTTTTCGGACATCTGGTTCAGCTCCTCCGTGAGCTGCCCGATCTCATTGCTCGGTCCCTCCTCCATCTTGGTGCCGTAACTGCCGTCGGCGATGCGGCGGGCCACACGCGTCATGGCGGCGATCGGATCTGTCACATAATGCCAGAACCAGAGGTTGACAAAAATGAGATAAATACAGGCTATCACGATCAAACCCACGGCCAGCAGATCGTGACCGCGGGTGATGAAGTAGACCCCGAGCAGCAGGACGCACAGCGCGGCCATGCTGGTCAGGAAGAGAGTGATTTTCAGTGATTTGAACATCGAAACGACTTCCTATGCGGGTAGTTGGGGACCGCGGTCAGTACCCCCATTTATAGCCGTAGCCCCATACGGTCGTCAGATACTCCGGCTCGGTGGGATCGGCCTCGATCTTGATGCGCAGACGGCGGATATTGACGTCGACCGTCTTCAGCTCGCCGCTGAAGTCGCCGCCCCAGACGGCGGTCAGGATCTCCTCACGGCTCAGGGCCTTGCCGGGATTCTCCATGAAAAGCTTCATGAGCAGATACTCGATCTGCGTCAGCTTCAGGCGCTGGCCGGACTTTTCCAGCGTGCGGTTGCGGGTGTTGAGCACGAAGGGGCCGCTCGTGATCTCACTGGCGGACTTCTCGTCGTCGCCGACGCCCAGCCGGCGGATCAGCGCGTCCACGCGCGCCGTCAGCTCCGCGGGAGAGAAGGGCTTGGTCACGTAGTCGTCCGCGCCCGTCATCAGGCCGGTGACCTTGTCGATCTCCTGGCTTTTGGCCGTGAGCATGATGATGCCCATTTTGGATCCCGTGGCGCGGATGCGGCGGCAGACCTCGAACCCGTCGATGTCCGGGAGCATCACGTCCAGCAGGGCCAGGCAGATGTCCGGGTTGACCTTCAACTGCTCCAGAGCGGCAGTCCCGTTCTCCGCCTCGATCGGCTCATACCCGCTGCGGCGCAGATTGATGACAACAAAACTGCGGATATTGGCCTCGTCTTCCAGAACCAGTATCTTTTTCATGGAACAACAAACCCCTTTCCGTAAAGAAGCACATAACTATGCATCATAAGAAATTATAACATAGGTTTAACAGATTTGGTAGCCTTTGTTTCAAAAAAGTTTTTAAATATAGAAAGAAACATGACAGAGAAAGAACATTATGTAAACAAAAAACGCCGTTTTCGGGCGACGGAGCTCTCCGTTGACTTGCCGGGCGGCCGATGATACAATAAAATACAGAAAAAACCGGTCGCGGCCTGCGCCGGATCGAGGGCGGAAACAATGGCGGAGACTCCCATAAACCACGAAAAAAAGAATATCTGCGTCGGGATACTGGCCCATGTGGACGCGGGCAAGACGACGCTCTCCGAGGCGATGCTGTACCTGTCCGGCCGGATCAAAACGCTCGGGCGTGTGGATCATCGGGACAGCTTCCTGGATACCCATGCGCTTGAGCGGGAACGGGGGATCACGATCTTTTCCAAACAGGCGATCCTCCCGCTGGAGAGGACGCGGCTGTTCCTGCTGGATACGCCCGGGCATGCGGATTTCGCCGCAGAGACGGAGCGGACCATGCAGGTGCTCGACTACGCGGTGCTGGTCATCAGCGGCACGGACGGCGTGCAGGCGCATACGGAAACGCTCTGGCGGCTGCTGCGCCGCTACGCCGTGCCGACCTTCGTATTCGTGACCAAGATGGATCTGCCCGGCAGCGATCGGACGGCGCGTCTGGCCGAGCTGCAGCGCTTTCTGGGCGACGGCTGCGTTGATTTCAGCGATCCGGCGGAGTTGGACGAGCGCATCGCCTGCTGTGATGAGGGCGCCATGGAGCGCTATCTGCAGGCGGGCAGCCTGAGCGACCGGGAGATCGGCCGCCTGATCGATGAGCGGGCGCTCTTTCCCTGCTTTTTCGGATCCGGCCTGATGACGGAGGGCGTGGAGGAGCTGCTCGACGCGCTCGACCGATACACGAAAGAGACAAACAGGGGAGAGGCCTTCGGCGCGCGCGTCTACAAGATCGGCCGCGACGCGCAGGGCAACCGGCTGACCTATCTGAAGCTCACGGGCGGCAGACTGAAGCTGCGCACCCCGCTGCGCTATACCGACGAGGAGGGGCGGGAGCATGAGGAGAAGATCACAGGCCTCCGCCTCTATTCCGGCATCAAATACGAGAGCGCGGACGAAGTGCGCGCGGGACAAAGCTGCGCCCTCCTCGGCCTGACGGCGAGCTATCCCGGCCAGGGACTCGGCGCGGAACCGGGCGCGGCGCCGCCGGTGCTGGAGCCTGTACTGAGCTACCGGGTGCTCCTGCCGCCGGAGGCCGACGCGCGGGTGCTGCTGCCGCAGTTCCTGCAGCTGCAGGAGGAGGATCCGCAGCTGCATGTCGTCTGGAACGAGCGCAGCCAGGAGATCCATGTCCAGATGATGGGCCGGGTCCAGACCGAGATCCTCAGACGGCTCGTCAGCGAGCGCTTCCAGACGGAGATCGAGCTGGACAAGGGACGCATCCTGTACCGGGAGACGATCGCGGAGCCCGTGGAGGGGGTCGGCCATTTCGAGCCGCTGCGCCACTATGCCGAGGTACATCTGCTGCTCGAGCCGCTGCCCGCGGGGAGCGGGCTCGTGCTGGACACGCGCTGCCCCGAGGACGAGCTGGACCGCAACTGGCAGCGCCTGATCCTGACGCATCTCGGGGAAAAGCGTCACCGCGGCGTTTTGACCGGCTCGCCGCTGACGGACGTGAAGATCACGCTGATGTCCGGCCGCGCGCACCTGAAGCATACGGAGGGCGGCGATTTCCGGCAGGCGACCTATCGGGCCGTGCGGCAGGGGCTGATGCAGGCGAAATGCGTTTTGCTCGAGCCCTGGTACGCCTTTGCGCTGGAGGTCCCCGCCGAGCAGATCGGACGGGCCATGAGCGATATCCGGGCCATGGGCGGGACATTCGATTCGCCCGTCGATACGCACGACCGCCTGCGCCTCGAGGGGAGCGCTCCCGTTTCGGCGCTGAGCGAGTATCAGACGGAGCTTGCCGCCTATTCGCGCGGAAAGGGGAGGATCAGCCTCCGTCCCGCCGGCTACAAACCCTGCCGGAACACACGTCAGGTGATCGAGGAAATCGGCTACCGGCCGGAGAGCGATCTCGACAACACTGCCGACTCCGTTTTCTGCGCGCACGGCGCGGGCTTCAACGTGCCCTGGAACGAGGTGGCAGACTATATGCACCTGCCGAGCTGTCTGCAAAAGCCGGATACGCCGGCACCTGCGGCCGCGCACCGCAGTCTGAACATCGATGAGCGCGAGCTTGAGGCGATCATGGAGCGCGAGTTCGGCCCGATCCGCCGTCCGAGCTATCGGGCGAGAACGCGAAACGAAGCGCCGCAGCCGGCCCGCCCGACAGAAGAAAAAAAGGAATACCTGCTCGTGGACGGCTACAACGTGATCTTCGCCTGGCCGGAGCTCAAGGCGCTGGCCCGGGAGCAGCTCGATCTGGCCCGGCAGCGCCTGATGGATCTGCTGAGCAGTTACTGCGGCTATACCAAAGCGGAGCTTGTGCTGGTGTTCGACGGCTACCGCAGCCCCGGCAACCCCGGCTCCCGCATGGAGTATCACAACATCCGCGTGGCCTACACGAAGGACGGGGAAACGGCGGACGCCTATCTGGAGCGCCTCGCCGGCGAGATCGGAAAAAACTATGACGTTCGCGTGATCACGAGCGACCGTCTGATCCGCCTGTCCGCGCTTCGCTCCGGCGTCCTGCGCAGCTCGTCGGCGGAATTCAAGGAGGAGGTCGACTGGGTGCTCGGCCAGATCGAGGAGCTGCTGAAGAACTCGAACAGGAACGCCCACACGACAAAGCTGAAAGATGGAAAAGCATGATTTCCTGCGCCGGATCGAGGATCTGGCGGAGCGCTGCGCACGCAGCGGGGCCCTGACGTCCTCGGGCTTCCTGAGCCCGGCCGAGCGCGCACAGGCCGTGCAGGCGGCGGGACGCAGAACAGACTGCACGCTGCTGTTTCACGGCGGGCACCCCGACTGCGAGCGGACGGTCGCTTTCTTCCTGCCCGACTGGATGGAAGCAGAGGAATTCGAGCCGGCGGAGCATATCCGTGCGATCCGCCTCACGCCGCATTTTGGGACGCCCGGGCACAGGGACTATCTCGGAGCGCTGCTCGGCATGGGCATCGGCCGCGAGTGGCTCGGCGATATCTGGCTGAGCGGCGGCACAGCCACGGCCTTTTGCCTGCCGAGCGTGGAAAAGCATCTGCTCGGCATCGACAAGGTCGGCCGCGTCGGCGTGAGCGCCGCGCCGCTGCCGCTGACCGAGCTCACCGCGCCGGAGCGTAAGGTCAAGGAAGTGAGCTTCAGCGTCGCCAGCCCACGGCTCGACGCCGTGGCGGCGGGGCTGTTTCACCTTTCGCGCACGGAGGCGGCGCGCCAGATCGCCCTCGGCAAGGTCAGCGTAAACCATATACAGTCCGATAGAACGGACTTGCTGATCCGCGAGGGAGATGTTCTCTCCCTGCGCGGAGCCGGAAAGGGAAAAATCACCGGCACGGGCGGCACCTCCCGCAAGGGCAGGCTTTTCGTCTATGCCGAAGTTTATCAGTAAAGGGAGGAGCAAGCATGGATATCCGCGATCGTTTTATCTCATACGTGAAGATCCACACCGCCAGCGCCGAGGACACGGCGGAGACGCCGACGACGCGGCGGCAGTTCGACCTGAGCCGCCTGCTGGAAAAAGAGATGACCGAGCTCGGCATGGAGGGCGTCCATGTGGACGAGCACGCCTATGTATACGGCTTCCTGCCGGCGACGAGCGGTCTGGAGGACAGGCCCTGCGTCGGACTGATCGCCCACCTGGACACGATCCCCGATTTCTGCGGGGAGAACGTCCGTCCTCAGATCATCGAGAACTATGACGGCGGCCCCGTCGCGCTTGGTGAGAGCGGACGCGTGCTGACGCCGGAGCAGTTTCCGGATCTGCCGCACCTGAAGGGCCACACGCTCATCACCACGGACGGCACGACGGTCCTCGGCGCGGACGACAAGGCCGGGATCGCCGAGATCCTGAGCGCCTGCGAGACCCTGATCGCGGAGAAACGTCCGCACGGCCGCGTGGCGGTCTGCTTCACGCCGGACGAGGAGGTCGGGCACGGGGCTGCGCTGCTGGATCTGGAGCGCTTCGGCGCGGACTTCGCTTTTACCGTAGACGGCGGCGAGCCGAACGAGATCAACTTCGAGACCTTCAACGCCGCGGCGGTCGTCTGGGAGATCCACGGCTTCAACATCCACCCCGGCAGCGCGAAGGACAAGATGATCAACGCCGCGCTCGTGGCCATGGAGATCAACGCCATGCTGCCCGACGGGGAGCGGCCGGAGCACACCGAGGGCTACGAGGGTTTCTTCCACCTGACGGACATGTCCGGCACGGTCGAGAAGGCCGCGCTGAGCTATATCATCCGCGACCACGACGCGGCGGCCTTCGAGCAGCGCAAGAAAACGATGCGTCTGATCGAAAAGCTCATCAACGCCAAATACGGCGAGGGCACGGCCGTGCTGACGATCCGCGAGCAGTACCGCAACATGGCGGAGCGCATCGCCGCGCACGGGGAGATCGTCGAGCTCGTCAAAAAGGCCGTGCGGCGCGAAGGGCTCGAGCCCGTGACCGTCCCGATCCGCGGCGGCACGGACGGCGCGCAGCTCTCTTTCCGCGGCCTGCTCTGCCCCAATATCGGCACCGGCGGCTACTGCTGCCACGGGCCCTATGAGCATATCAGCGTGGAAAACCTTGCGTGCGTCGCGCGCATCATCCTGCATATCGTGGATGAGGTCAGCCGCTGAAGAGGAGGAGTGACTCATGAGCGGAAAGCTCGGCACGAGAAAATGGATCACCCTGATCCTGGTCGGTCTGTTCGGGCAGTTTGCCTGGACGATCGAGAACATGTATTTCAATGTTTTCCTGTATAACACCATCTCCACCGATCCGCGCTATATCGCGCAGATGGTGGGCTGGTCCGCCGCAGCCGCGACGGTGACGACCCTGCTGATGGGCGCGCTGTCCGACCGCGTGGGCAGGCGCAAGGTTTTCATCTGCGCGGGCTACCTCCTCTGGGGCGCGTCCACGGCGGCCTTCGGCTACATCACGCCGGAGAGCGCAGGGCGTCTTTTCCCGGGTGCGAACGCGGCCGCCGCGGCGGCCACGATGGTGGTCGTGCTCGACTGCGTGATGACCTTCTTCGGCAGCACGGCCAACGACGGGGCCTTCAACGCCTATGTGACCGACGTGACGAACGCCTCCAACCGGGGCCGGGCCGAGAGCGTGCTGGCCATCCTGCCGCTCGTTTCCATGCTGATCATCTTCGGTCTCTTCGATGGGCTGACGCAGCAGGGGAGATGGCGGGAGTTCTTCAACATCTTCGGCGCCGCGGTGAGCGCCGTCGGCCTGATCGGCCTTGTGCTCGTCAGGGATGAGCCCACGCTCAAGCCGCGCCGGGACAGCTATTTCCGCAATCTCGTCTACGGCCTGCGTCCCTCGGTGATCCGGGATAATCCCGATCTGTATCTCTCGCTCGCGGCTTTCTGCCTGTTTTCGATCGCGGTGCAGGTCTTCTTCCCGTTCCTAATCATCTACATCCAGAACTATCTCGGCATCAACGACTATGCGATCGTGCTCGGCGTCGTGCTGATCCTGGCCTCGGTGGTCAGCGTCGTCTCGGGCCGCTTCATCGACCGCTTCGGCAAGCTGCGCTTCGCCTTTCCCGCGGCCGGCGTCATGCTGGCGGGCCTCGTCGGCATGTTTTTCGTGCGCAGCCAGATCGGCGTCATGATCGCCGGGACCGTGATGATGGGCGGCTATATGATGCTGACCGCGGCCCTCTCGGCCAACATCCGCGACTGGACGCCGGAGGGAAAGATCGGCCACTTTCAGGGCATCCGCATGATCTTCGCGGTGCTGCTGCCCATGATCATCGGGCCTTCGATCGGCGCGGCGGTCATCCGCGGAAGCAACAGCACCTACATGGAGCTCGGCCAGATCAAGACCGTGCCGACGCCGGGGATCTATCTTGCTGCGGCGGCTGTGCTGCTGCTGACGGCGATCCCCGTGCTGCTGCTGCGGCGCCGGGAAAAGCGGGCGAAAAAGGCGTAGCCATGGACAGGGAGCTTGCGGAGGCCTATGCGGCCGCACACCGGTTCCCCGCGCTCGGAGAGCGCCTGTCGCTGCGTCTTTTGAGCGGCGGACATATCCACCGGACATATCTGGCCGAGACCGATGCGGGGGAGCGCTTCATCCTCCAGCGCGTCAACCGTGAAGTGTTTCCACGCCCGGAGGCAAATCTTGCGAATCTGGACGCCCTGCGCGCTTTCCTGGACAGCCGCGCGGACGGCCTCTATCTGCCGCGGTATCTGCCGGATCGCGAGGGCTCTCGCCTGAGCGGCGGCGGGACGGGCGGCTGCTGGCGGCTCTGCGGCTATGCGGAGCACAGCCGCAGCCTGCCGCGGGCGGAGAACCCGGAACAGCTATTTCAGGCCGCGCTGGCCTTCGGGCGCTTCCTCCATGCCTTTCGGGATTTTCCCGCCGTGACGCTCACCGAGGCGACCCCGCGCTTTCACGATACGCCCGACCGGTATCGCCTTCTGCGTGAGGCGGCGGAGGCAGACCCGGTCGGAAGGCTGCCCGGCATGCGCGCCGAGCTGGACTTTGTGCGGGCGCGGGAGGAGCGGGCCGGCGAGCTGACGGCGGCGCTGCGCGGCGGGAAACTGCCCCCGCGTGTGATTCACGGCGACACGCATTTTTCCAACGTCCTCTTCTGCGAGAAGGGGGACGCGGCGCTCTGCGTGATCGATTTCGACACGGTCATGCCGGGACTGAGCGCCTGGGATTTCGGCGACCTCGTGCGCTCCTGCGCCGCTGTCGAAGAGGAGGGGAACGCCCGGTTTTCGCCAGAGCGATACCGCGTCCTGCTGCGCGGCTTTTGGGAGGGCTGCCCGAAGCTGAGCCGGGAGGAGAGAGACGCGCTGCCGCTCGGCGCCTGGACCATGACGCTCGAAAGCGGCGTGCGCTATCTGACGGATTATCTTAGCGGCGACCGCGTTTTTCGCGCGTGGGAGCCGGAACAGAACCTGCACCGCGCCCGCCGACAGCTCAGTCTGCTTGCCTCGATGGAGCGGCAGTGGGACGAGATGTGCGGCGAAGCGTGAACCGGGACAAAAAAGGAAGAGCTTCGAAGGAGGCACTTCGTAAAGAAGTGCCTCCTTTGGCTACAAAAGCAAGTTGATTGACTGCGCCGGTCATCAATAATATAACGACTAAAATAGACCGGAATTTGCGGAGGAACAGAGCATGCTGAATCGAGAACTGATAGAAAAAGCCGAAGCTTTATTAAAGCAACAATTTGACGAATCAGATTATCTGAACGAACACCCGGACTCAAAAGCCTATCGGATCGAACACACTTACCGTGTGGCGAACATAGGTCGGGAGATCGCTCGGAATGAGGCTTTTGATGAAACTGAGATGGTCATTGCATGTCTGCTGCACGATATTTCTTATTGTGAAGTGTTCGGGGAAAACGGCTGGCTGGAGCACGGAAGGCGAGCCGCATGCATTGCGCGCCCTTTTCTGGCGGAGTTGGGTCTTACAGAGGAGCGAATCAACGAAATTTGCTACGGGATTGCCATCCATGTTGATGATAAGGCGGATTTTGCCGGGGAGAGAACGCCGTTTGCGCTTTCCATCGGTGACGCAGACAACATAGACCGATTTGACGTATACCGTATTCATGAGACGCTCGACAACGACGGTTTTCTCGGCATGGCTTTCGAACAGAAACTACAATACTGTCAAAAGCGTCTTACCAGACTTCGCGAGTTGATCGGTATGCAAATGGGAACTAAAACCGCCGAAAAAATGTGGAGATCCCGCCTGTCTTTTTATATCTCGTTTTATGAGAAACTGGAAAGGCAACTTGAGTACAGCAAACGCGTGTATGACGAATAAAAGAGTGTGACAAATTCCTGCTTGTGGGGATGAACCTATACTGTCCGCAGTAATAACGAGCATCGGATTTTGCCCCCAAAATCCGGAGTATGGCGACGAAACGGGCGTGACCATAGCGGTCACGCCCGTTTCGTCGCCTTTTTTAGGCGGTAATGGCTGCCTCAAAGCAACTTCCATATGAAGTGTGCTCCAACAGAAGTTCTTCCTTTTATGTTTTGCTTTGCTCAGCCGAGCCAGATCTTGTCGCGGGTGATATCCTTGAGGCTGGCCGCGCCGCACATGGTCATCGTGGACTTGAGCTCGCCGACGATCTTGTCCATATAGACCCGGAAGCCCTCCTCGCCGCCGCCGTAGATCATGTTCAGGATCGGGCGGCCGATCAGTACGCCGTCGGCGCCGAGGGCGAGCGCGCGGAACACGTCCACGCCGGAGCGGATGCCGCCGTCGACCAGGATCGTGATCCGGCCCTTGACGGCCTCGACGATCGAGGGGAGCACCTCGGCTGTGGAGGGGGTGCTGCCCTGCACGCGCCCGCCGTGGTTGGACACGACGATACCCGCCGCGCCCGCCTCGACAGCCTTGCGCGCGCCGGCCGGGGTCATGATCCCCTTGATGATGAAAGGCATGTCCGCGTGCGCGATGATCTCGCTCATTTCCTCCACAGACTTGCTGCCTGCGTTCGGGTTCATCGCCTTCAGGAAGGGAAGGCCAGCGCCGTCCACGTCCATCGCGGCGGCGAAGATCTTTTTCTCATTGAGGACGTCGATCTTTTCAAACACGAACTCCTTGTTCCAGGGCTTGATCGTGGGGATGCCCATGCCGCCGACCCTGACCATATCCTCGACGGCGCTCTTCATGATGTCCGGGTTCACGCCGTCGCCGGTCAGGGCGGCCACGCCGTATTCCGCGGCGGCCTTGACAAGGATCGCGTTGTACTCCTGATCCTTGTACTTGGGGCCGTAGTGCATGTCGATGGCGCCGAGCGGGGCGGCGAAGATCGGCGCGGAAAAGCGGTGGCCGAACATTTCGAAGCTCACGTCCGGATCGACGTTCGGGCAGAGCGTGTCCATATTCACGCAGATCTCCTGCCACTTGTCAAAATTGCGTGCGGCGACGTTGCCGGGATATTTGCAGCCGGGACCGGGCATGGCGTTGCCGCAGGCGCGGCCGTTGCAGACCGGGCAGTTTTTGCAGAAGGGGCCGACCTGCGTCCGGGCGGCCTCGTGGATCTCCTGATATGTCATAATGTGCTCGCTCCTTTTTGTTCAGGTTTGTTTTCTGCATCCATTATCACCCGGGAAAGCCGGGAAGTCAAGAGCGGAAAATCAAAGCCCCGTGCCGTCGAAGGCGGGGATCGCATCCGCGCCGGCAGCGTCCGGCTCCTGCCAGTAGCCCGTCTCGATGTGGCGCCGCTTCAGATAGGCGAGCATGCGGTCATGCAGCTCCCGGCCTACGCGGTTTTGAAGCTCCGGAAAACGGTCAAGGCCGGGCATGGGGGTATATTGGCTCATCAGCGAAAATAACACGCTGCCGTGCGGAAATTCGTCGGCGACAAAGTCGATCACGTCCATCGTGTTCAGATCCTCGCCGGGCAGAATCAGATGGCGGATCAGCAGGCCGGACTGCAGCAAGCCGATATCGTCCATCACATACGGCCCGGTCTGGCGGAACATTTCCCGGATGGCGGCCGCGGCGACGGTGGGGTAGTCCTCCGCCATGGAGTAACGCTTCGCAAGGTCGGCGCGCGCATATTTCATGTCCGGCATATAGATCTGGACGAGCCCCTCCAGCCGCCGCAGCGTTTCAACGCTTTCGTAGCCGGAGCTGTTCCAGACCACGGGGATGCCGAGCTCCAGCCCGGAGAGGGCCTCGGCGATGGGGCGGACGAAATGGCTGCCCGTGACAAGGTTGATATTGTGTACGCCCTTATCCCGCAGCCGCCGCAGCGTATCACGCAGCGCGGGGACGGTCAGGCTCTGTCCGCCGCCGCGGCTGATGTCACGGTTCTGACAGAAGACGCAGCGCAGATTACAGCCCGTGAAAAACACGGCGCCGGAGCCGCGGGTGCCGCTGATGCACGGCTCCTCGCCGAAGTGGGGCGCCGCTCGCGCGGCGCGGGGCAGAGAAGGGCTCGCGCAGAAGCCCCCGGCCCTGTCGTCGCTCCGGAAAGCGCCGCAGCGCCGGGGGCAGTCGCTGCAGAAATATTCCATTTGCAGACCTCCCTTGGATGCCAAACGAACGACAGATCCCGCGGCAGTATACAGCAGGGGAATGTGAGCAAAATGACAAGAAAAACACAAGAATCGCAGTTAATTATAGCTCGCTTTTGTGGATTATGCAAGAATCAAGAAAAATGCAAAAAAAGTGTGGAATAATCCGGGAATTGTGCTAAAATAATCGTGATTGGGATATCATTAATGCCAAAAGGAGGCGCCGGCGGTGCTGGATATCGTCCTGGTTGAGCCCGAGATCCCGCATAATACCGGCGCGATCGCACGCACCTGCGCCGTCACCGGAGCGAGGCTCCATCTGATCAGGCCGCTGGGCTTCGACATTTCCGACAAGATGGTCAAGCGCTGCGGACTGGACTACTGGTATCTCGTCGATATCCGCGTGTACGAGAATCTGGACGCGTATTTTACCGCCAACGGGGACGCGGGACTGTATCTGGCAACGACAAAGGCCCCGAGGCCCTATCATCTGGCGGATCTGACCGGCGACGTGACGCTGATGTTCGGCAAGGAGACCGCGGGGCTGCCGGCGTGGCTGCGGGAGAAATACCGCGAGCGCTGCATCCGGATCCCCATGATCGGCGAGGCGCGCAGTCTCAATCTTTCCAATTCCGTTGCCGTTCTGGCATACGAGGCGCTGCGGCAGCAGGGCTTCCCGGGGCTCCTGGAAACAGGCTCCATGTCAGCGGAGATAGAAAAGTAATAACAATTTGAAGGAGGATAAAGCATGAACTACAACAAGAAGACCGTGCAGGATGTTGAGGTCAAAGGCAAGAAGGTCCTTCTGCGCTGCGATTTCAACGTTCCCCAGGACAAGACCACGGGCGAGATCACCAGTGACAAGCGCATCGTCGCGGCTCTCCCGACCATCCGCTATCTGCTCGAAAACGGCGCGGCCGTCATCGCCTGCTCGCACCTGGGCAAGCCCGTCGCCACCTTTGACAGCTATGTGAAAAAGCAGGTCGAAAAGGGCAAAAAGGCCGAGGAAGTCACGCGCGAGAGCTGGGAGAAATCCCTGCGCAAGCTGACGCTGGCCCCTGTCGCCAAGCATCTGGGCGAGCTGCTCGGGCAGGACGTGATCTTTGCTTCCGATACCGTTGGCGAGGACGCGATGGCCAAGGCCGCCGCGCTTCAGCCCGGCCAGATCATGCTGCTGGAAAACCTCCGTTTTGAGAAGGGCGAGACCAAGAACGATCCCGCTCTGGCCGAGAGGCTGGCCGGGATGGCCGAGCTGTACGTGTCCGACGCCTTCGGCACCGTGCATCGCGCCCACGCCTCCACCGCCGGCGTGGCTGCCTTCCTGCCTGCCGTCAGCGGTCTGCTGGTCGCCAAGGAGCTGTCCGTCATGGGCAAGGCCCTGGATGATCCCAAGCGTCCCTTCGTGGCTGTCCTGGGCGGCGCCAAGGTCAGCGACAAGATCAACGTCATCAACAATCTCCTCGAGAAGGCCGACACCATCATCATCGGCGGCGGCATGGCCTATACTTTCAAGAAGGCCCAGGGCTTCGAGATCGGCAAGTCTCTGCTGGAGGCTGACCGTATCGACTACGCCAGGGAGATGATCGCCAAGGCGGAGGCCAGAGGCGTGAAGTTCCTGCTGCCGGTGGATAATCTTGCCGCGGCGGAGTTCTCTGCCGACGCCGAGCCCGTGCTCGTCGAGGGCGATATCCCTGCCGAGCTCATGGGCATGGATATCGGCCCCAGGACCGTCGAGCTTTTCTCCGAGGCCGTCCGGGGCGCGGGCACCATCGTGTGGAACGGCCCCATGGGCGTCTTTGAGTTTGACAAATTTGCCGGCGGCACCAAGGCGATGGCCAAGGCTCTGGCCGAGAGCGGCGCGATCACAATCGTCGGCGGCGGCGACTCCGCGGCTGCGGTCGAAAAGCTCGGGTTTGCCGACAAGATCACGCATATCTCCACCGGCGGCGGCGCTTCTCTCGAGTTCCTCGAGGGCAAGGAGCTGCCCGGCGTGGCCTGCCTGCTGGACAAGTAAATTCGAACGGATAGGAGAAGGACAGAAAATGAACAGAAAGTATCGTAAGACCGTCATCGCCGGCAACTGGAAGATGAACATGCTCGCCTCCGAGGTCAAGCCCTTCATCGAGCAGCTCAAGGAAGCCATGCCCAAGACCCGCAGCTGCGACATCGTGCTCTGCACGCCCGCCGTGATGATCGCCAATATGGTCCGTTCCGGCAAGGAAATCAAAGTCGCCGCCGGCGGCCAGGACGTCTCCGCCTTTGAAAAGGGCGCCTATACGGGCGAGATCGCCGCTGCGCAGCTGGCGGATATCGGCGCCAAATACTGCATCGTCGGCCATTCCGAGCGCCGTCAGTACCATGGCGAAGACGACATGCTCGTCAACGTCAAGGCCAGGGCGCTGCTTGCCAAGGGCATCCTGCCCATCATCTGCGTGGGCGAGAGCCTCGAACAGCGTGAAATGGATTTGACCATGGAATATGTGGCGTATCAGGTCAAGGCCGCGCTCAACGGCATCGACGCGACGCAGCTGCGCCGCTGCATCATCGCCTACGAGCCCATCTGGGCCATCGGCACGGGCAAGACCGCCACGGCCGAGCAGGCGCAGGAGGTCTGCCAGGGCATCCGTGCCGTCATCCGCAAGATGTACGGCGCCCGCCCCGCCCGCGCTGTCAGCATCCTCTACGGCGGCAGCATGAACGCCAAAAACGCGGCCGAGCTGCTGGCCCAGCCCGACATCGACGGCGGCCTGATCGGCGGCGCTTCCCTCAAGCCTGTGGACTTCGCGGCCATCGTTGCGGCGTCCAACCAGTGAATCTTGCATCATGGCGCCGCTCCGTGCGGCGCCATGTCAACTGAGCAGATAGGAGCTTTTCCCTATGGAAAACAAGGTAGTATTCGTTATTATGGACGGCTTCGGACTCGCGCCCGCCTCCCCGGGGAACGCGATCACGACGGCCCGCAAGCCCAACCTCGACCGCCTGTTCGAGAACTATCCTCATACGCAGCTGAGCGCCTCCGGCCTGGACGTCGGTCTGCCGGAGGGGCAGATGGGCAATTCCGAGGTCGGCCACACCAATATCGGCGCCGGGCGCGTCGTGTTCCAGATCCTGCCGAAGATCAGCCAGGAGATCCGGACAGGCAAGTTTTTTGACAATCCCGTCTACATCAAGGCCATTGAGGATGCGAAGGCGAACGGACGGCCCCTGCACGTGCTCGGGCTGCTGTCCGACGGCGGCGTACACAGCCACATCAACCACATCTTCGGCATGCTCGACATGGCAAAGCGGCGCGGCGTGGAGCAGGTCTATGTCCATGCTTTCCTTGACGGACGCGACGTGCTGCCCACGAGCGGCGCCGGCTTCGTCGAGCGGCTGCAGGAAAAGTGCGACGAGCTCGGCAACGCGAAGATCGCGACGGTCCAGGGCCGCTTCTGGGGCATGGATCGCGACAAGCGCTGGGAACGCGTGGAGCAGGGCTACAACGCCATCGTCTGCGGCGAGGGCGTACGGGATCCCGACGCCGTGCACGCGGTAAAGGAGAGCTACGCGCAGGACGTGACGGATGAATTCGTCAAGCCCGTCGTGGTCTGCCCGGAGGGCGCGATCAACGAGGGCGACAGCGTGATCTTCATGAACTTCCGCCCTGATCGCGCGCGTGAGATGACCTGGGCGCTGAACCTGCCGGACTTTGACGGCTTTGCGCGCAAAAAGACCGTCTTCCCGCTCAGCTACGTCTGCACCGCGCAGTATGACGAGGCCTTGACCCTGCCCATCGCCTACCCGCCCGAGGAGATCAAAAACACCCTGGGCGACTTTGTCAGCGCCCACGGCCTCAAACAGTTCCGCGTGGCGGAGACCGAGAAATACGCGCACGTCACCTTCTTCTTCAACGGCGGCGTCGAGAAAACGACCGAGGGCGAGGAGCGCTGCCTGGTGCCCTCACCGAAGGAGTTCCCGACCTACGATCTGATCCCGCAGATGAGCGCGGAGAAGGTCGCCGACAAGGTGGTGGAGGCCGTCGCCTCCGAGCGCTACGGCCTGATCGTGTGCAACTTCGCCAACTGCGACATGGTGGGGCACACCGGCGTCATGGAGGCCGCCGTGAAAGCGGTCGAGACCGTCGACGCGTGCATGGGCCGCATCATGGCCGAGGTGGACAAACACCCCGACACCGTGCTGCTCGTCACGGCCGACCACGGCAACGCCGACGTGATGTTCGACGAGACCGGCAAGGTCAACACGGCCCACACCACGAATCCCGTGCCTTTCATGGTCTACCGGAAGGGCGTAGAGCTGCGCGGCGGCGGCCGCCTGGCGGACATCGCCCCGACGATCCTGCAGTTCATGGGCCTGGATCAGCCGGCCGAGATGACCGGCGTGAGCCTCGTCCGATAAGCTCACAGCAAATAAAACAGACCACAGCTTCGCGTTGAACGGAGCTGTGGTCTTTTTTTGCGGCCGACGCCGTCAGCCGATGCCGTGGTTTGTCCCCAGCATGATCCCGGTGTGGCCGGGAAAGTCGAGCAGCTGGATATACATGGGCGCGCCGGCCTGGTCGCCGTCAAAGTAGACGGTTAGGTAGTAGTTCTGATCGGCGTTGACCTTCCCCAGATCCCGCAGCAGCGTGGAGCCGTTGACAGCGGCCCAGTGCTCGTGATAATAGAAGTTCTCCTCAGTGTCGCCCAGCGTATAGCCGGAGAAGCCCCAGTACTCGGCCAGCAGCGAACAGCAGCGGTCCACGGTCATGTCGGCGGGGAAGATGTCGTCATAGTTGTCGTAAATGTACAGCGTCCCGCCGCCGTTTTCCAGACTGGCCTGCGTTTCACGCACCGGCTCGTCATCCGCATCCGGGACGGCATAGAGCGTGGCAGCCGTGATCTTGCCGCTTTGCGTGTCGACATTGAGGACGCAGCCGTATTTGTGTCCCTCTTCGCCGCCGAAATACCAGCGCACGGAGTAGCAGTGGGGGAAGATGCGCCCGAACCAGTAGTCGCCGCCGTCGCGCTCCGACATTTCACAAATGTCGTCCGCTTCGCCCTCGAGCGTGAAGTCCTGCAAGAGCAGGCCAACCCCTTCCATGCCTCGATCTGCTCGCGCGCGACCTTCTCTGCGGTCTGCGGAGAGCCGATCGTGCCTGAGGCATAGGCGGCGATGCCGAGCGACAGCAGCAGGACCGCTGCGAGCGCGAGCGTTACGATCCGCTTGATTTTCATATGTCCGATCCTTTCCGGGGAACCGCCCGCGCTTTCGGACGCGCCGCGGTAAGCCTCGGCGATATAGGCCGCGTCGATGTCTCCGACGGCCTTTGACAGCAGTTCCCGATTCATACGAGCAAACCCTCCTTTATCAGTGTGTTCCGCAGCTTTTCGCGGATGCGGAAGAGACGGACGGAGACGCGGCCGGGGCTGCTTTTCGTTGCAGCAGCCAACTGCGTGACCGGGTCGGCGTACCAGTAGCGGCGCACGAAGAGGAAACGGTCTTCACGGCTCAGAGTGGCGAGGAAGCGGTCGATGGCCTCGGTGAGTTCTTTCGCTTCGAGCTCCGTCTCCAGGTTCGCGCCCGATGGCAGGCACTCGGCCAGCTCGTCGAGCGCGAGAGCGTAGTTCCCGCTCCGTTTGAGCGCATGGTTGGCATGCCAGCGGTTGACAGCCAGATTGCGCGCGATCCGGCAGACATAGCTGACAAGAGGTTTCGGCTTCTGCGGCGGGATGGAATTCCAGACGGCGAGCCACGCGTCGTTGACGCACTCCTCCGCGTCCTGCCTGTCCGGCAGGATGTTCGCCGCCGTTTGTCTCACAGCCGCGCCGTATTTTGCCTCCAGCTCCTTCACCGCCTGCTCCGAGCGCTCCAGGAACAGCTCGATGATGCCGCTGTCGTCCATACCATGTCACTTCCTTTCCGTCTCACCCTTTATCACAGGAACGGCGGGCGAATCTTACAGCTCTTTGCCAAACTGTAACATTTTCTCGCCGTTTCCGCAAGAAAGCGGCGTGTTTGCGCTTTTGTGCAAAAGAGGATTGCCTTTTTCAGGAAAAAGGAATAAAATGCGTTTTGTGTTTCGTGCGGGGCGCCTGCACGACAGGGAGGGGAACTGTTATGGCAGAGAGAAGAAAACGCCGCTGGGGCGATCGCCGGGACGGACGCTGGATCCGTGACGTATCGGGTCTTACGACGATCATGATGCATATCATGCCGAACCGTACGGACTCGGAGGTCTATCTCAACGACAGGATCGACGTGACCGAGCTGCTGGCCTTTCTGGAAAAGAAAAACGCACAGCATCCCGACTACAGGACAACGGTGTTCCACTGCTTCATCCTGGCCATCGGGCGTATGGTACGCGAGAGGCCCAAGATGAACCGCTTCATCCAGGGACGGCGCATGTACGAGCGCAGCGAGATCAGCCTCAGCTTCGTGGCCAAGCGCCGCTTCAGCGACCACGCCGAGGAATCGCTCATGTTCTTCACCCCGAAGGATGAGGATACGATCGACACCTTCAGCCGCCATGTGTCGGGGGAGATCAAGGAGATGCGCAAGAGCGAGCACTCCACCGGCGGCATCGACAGCACGATCGACGGCTTTGCCAGGATCCCGCGTCTGCTGCTGATGTTCGTGCTGCGCGTCATTCGCTGGCTGGACTTCTGGGGCGTCAATCCCAAGGCACTGACCGACGGCGACACGAACTATTCCACGGTGCTGCTGTCCAATCTCGGCAGCATCAAAGGCCCTGCGGTCTACCACCACCTCAACAACTACGGCACCAACAGCATCATGGTCACGATCGGCACCATCCACAAGGAGGAGCTGGTCATGGACGACGGAACGAAGCAGATCCGCGACGTTGTCGATATCGGCGCGACGCTCGACGAGCGCATCGCCGACGGCTTCTACTTCGTGCGCAGCCTGAAGCTGGTCAAGTACATCTTCGCGCACCCCGAGCTTCTGGATCGCCCCTTCGGCGAGCCCAGCGGCTTTGATTTCAAATAAAAGGAGCCGTTCATCCAGATATGGAACAGATCATTGCCAAGACCCCCTGGGCGGGGCATACGGAGGATATCCCCCTGCATCTGGACTACTTTGAAGGCTCGATGATCGACGCGGTCAAGAGCGCGGCCGAGCGCTGGCCGAACGCCACGGCTTTTACCTTCATGGGCCGGCCGACGACCTACCGCGTGATGATCCAGGAGATCGAACGATGCGCACGCGCGCTCAAGACCATCGGGGTGCGCGCCAACGACAAAGTCACCATCGCCCTGCCCAACTGCCCGCAGGCGATCTATCTGTTTTATGCGGTCAACCTTGTCGGTGCGATCGCCAATATGGTGCACCCCCTCTCGGCCGAGAAGGAGATCGAGTTTTACCTCAATGAGTCCGAAAGCGTCACGGCCGTCACACTCGACCAGTTCTACCACAAGTTCGAGCGTGTGCGCAGCAATACGAAGGTCGTCAACATCGTCATCGCCAGCGTCAAGGACGCGATGAGCCAGCCTCTCAAGGCGGGCTATATGCTCACCGAGGGCCGCAAGATCCAGAAGATCCCCAAGGACGCGCCGGTGATCCGCTGGAATGAATTCATGCATCTGAGCAGCGCCTGCTTCTATAACTACAGGGTCGAGCGCAAAGGGGAGGATCCCGCCGTCATCCTCTATTCCGGCGGCACCACCGGCACCACGAAGGGCATCGTTCTCACGAACAAAAACTTCAACGCCCTCGGCGCGCAGATCATTGCCACGAACCCCATGTACATGCCCGGCGACAAAATGCTCTCCGCCATGCCGATGTTCCATGGCTTCGGTCTGGGCGTGTGCATCCATTCGATGCTCCAGGCCGGCGCCTGCTGCATCCTGATCCCGCGCGTCAATCCGAAGGACTACGCCAAGCAGGTCATCAAGAACCGCTGCAATTTCATCGCAGGCGTACCGACGCTCTATGAGGCGATGCTGCGCATGAAGAGCATGGAAAACGCCGACCTGAGCAGTCTCAAGGGCGTGTTCTCCGGCGGGGACAGCCTGTCGGTGGAGCTCAAGAAAAAGTTCGACAAGTTCCTGTACGAGCACCATGCGGCCATCCAGGTCCGCGAGGGCTACGGCACGACCGAGACGGTCACGGCCTGCTGCCTGACCCCGCCCCACATGTTCAAAGAAGGCAGCATCGGCGTTCCCTTCCCGGACACCTATATCAAGATCGTCGAGCCCGGGACCGAACGAGAGCTGCCCTACGGTCAGGAGGGCGAGATCCTGCTTGCCGGCCCTACGGTCATGAAGGAGTACATGAACCACCCCGAAGAGACCGCCCAGACCCTGCGCCGCCACGCCGACGGCCTGACCTGGGTCTACACCGGCGACCTCGGTACCATGGACGAAGAGGGCTTCGTCTATTTCAAGGGACGCGCCAAGCGCATGATCATCTCCTCCGGCTATAACATTTATCCCGCGCAGATCGAGAATATCCTCGATGCGCACGAGCTCGTGCAGATGAGCTGCGTGATCGGCGTCCCGGACGCGTACAGGATGCAGAAGGTCAAGGCTTTTGTCAAGCTCGCCCCCGGCGTGGCCGCCGACGACGAGACAAAGCAGACTCTGCTGGCCCACTGTCGGAAGCATGTTGCCAAATACGCCATGCCCTACGATATCGAATTCCGGGAAGACATGCCAAAGACCCTTGTCGGCAAGGTTGCCTACCGCGTCCTCGAAGAGGAGGAGCTCTCGAAGCTCCGCGCAGAGGACGAGCTTGTACCGGCTGAATGAAAAAGAGTTCCCGCTCACTTGAGCGGGAACTCTTTTTTGGGAAGCGGAAAAGGCTGCGGCGGTTTTATTCCGGACTGCTTCCGTCCCGTACGAGCGCGTGCATGAAGCCGTTGACGGCCGCCGTGTGGATGTCGCCGGCGATCAGACGGCCCCGCTGCAAATAGATCGTTGCGTAGACCGTCTGATCATAGCCGGGATAATTGGTCACGACATAGCTGTACTGGACGCAGCGTTCGCCGGCATGCGCGCCCAGGTCGAAGCCCTGCGAATGCTGGAGCCTGTCGTACTCCGCCATCACGCCTTCGCTGCAGTCGGGGATGCGCACGCTCTTCGTTTCCTCGCTGTACGGGTCTACCTGCCAGCCAAGTTCTGCCAGATAGGCCGTGCGCTGCTGCGTCGTCTGCAATCCGCCGCTCCCGCGTACCGCCCCCCTGAGCAGGATCAGCAGAAGCAGAACGAGCGCCGCGGCAGAGACCAGGATCAGCGCCTTTTTTCGGCTGAACGATTTTACGATGGCCAGCATATCCTCTCACCTCGCCCTATGCTATGCGGATCGGGCGGAAAGTATGTTAACAGCTTATTCACGCTTTCTTTTCTAAAATCGGCTATGATACTGATACTCTGACGGCGTGTTTACGCGGCCGTCCAACGGGGGGAGGGCGAACGCCTTGCCGATGATCCGACTGGATAAATATCTCAGCGACCTCGGCCTCTTCGGCCGCAGGGAGAGCCGCGAGGTCATCCGGGCAGGCCGCGTTTCCGTGGACGGGCTCGTCATGCGAAGCCCGGAATACAAACTCGAAGCGCAGGCTGCCCGTGTCAGCCTCGACGGGGAAGCGCTGGATTACCGCAGGCTTCGCTATTTCATGCTCGACAAGCCCGAGGGCGTCGTGACGGCGACAGAGGACCGCGCGGAAAAGACTGTCCTGGATCTGCTGCCGGAGAGCATGAAGAAGCTCGGGCTGTTTCCCGTCGGCCGCCTGGACAAGGACACGACCGGGCTCCTGCTGCTGACGAACGACGGAGATTTTGCACATCGTGTGATTTCGCCAAAAAGCGCAGTCGAAAAAAGGTATTATGCCCTTGTGGACGGTATCCCGGATGAACGCGACGCCGCGGCATTCCGGGAAGGCCTGACGCTCGCCGATGGGACGCGCTGCTTGCCCGCCCTGCTGGAGACCGACGGAACGGACGCCTGCTTCGTGACCGTGACGGAAGGGAAGTACCATCAGGTCAAGCGGATGCTCGCCGCGCGCGGGAAGCCTGTCAGAAGCCTGCGGCGGCTCTCGATCGGCGCGCTGTCTCTCCCCGCGGGCTCTGTTCCGGGGATGCTGCGGGAGCTGACGGCTGAGGATTTGTGCAGAGTGTTCATAGACAGATAGCTGAAAAAATTGTTGTTTTTTGAGGCTAATTTGAGCGTAAATGACACATATTTAAAAAATTTCACAAAAAATCGCGCCGAAATCTATTGAAAATTACATAAAGATGAGGTATCATGTTCGAAGAGAAAAAAAGAGTTGTGGTTGTTTTTTCCATACTCTTCGGGAGGATGCCTTATGTCGAGTAAAGTATTCCAGAACGTGATCATCCAGATGAAGGAGTCCATCGAGCGTCCGCTCGGCGTGGTGGACGACCAGGGCTTCGTGATCGCGGCCAGCGAACTTGCCCTGATCGGATCCCGCTTTGAGGATTTTCATGCATTCGAGCCGGATTCTGCCAGACGCCCCGTATCGATGGGCGGCAGGACCTACTGCCCGCTGAACGCCAACAGCAGCGTTCAGGATTTCTTCTCCTTCGTCGACGGGGACGATCCGCTGGCCTATACGATCTGCGCCCTTGCCGCGGTCGCCTTCAACGAGGCCAAGAACAACTACGAGGAGAAGCACAACAAAGCCGCGTTCGTCAAGAACATCATTTCCGACAACATCCTTCCCGGCGACGTGTATGTGCGTGCCAAGGAGCTTCACTTCGTGACGGACGAGCCCCGCGTCGTTTTCCTTGTCAGGCAGATGGTCAACTCCGACGTGGCCGCGGTTGAGATCCTGCAGCGTCTGTTTCCGGACAGGCAGAAGGATTTCGTGATCAACATCAACGAGTCGGACATCGTCGTGGTCAAGGCCCTCCCGTCGCTCGACTGCCAGGGAGAGATTGCCAGGATCGCCTCCGAGATGGAGCGCGCCCTGCAGGAGGAGCTCGGCATCCGCTGCGTGATCGGCATCAGCACGAACGCGCATCACCTCCGTGAGCTCGCCGACTGTTACAAGGAGGCGCAGGTCGCCATCGAGGTCGGGCGCGTATTTGAGAGCGGCAAGAGCATCATCAATTACGAGAGCCTCGGCCTGGGACGCATCATCTATCAGCTCCCGACCACGCTCTGCGAGATGTTCCTCAACGAGGTTTTCAAGAAGAGCCCGATCGAAACGCTGGATGAGGATACGATCGAAACGATCAACAAGTTCTTCGAGAATAATCTGAACGTTTCCGAGACTTCCCGCAAGCTTTACGTACATCGCAACACGCTGGTCTACCGTCTGGAGAAGATCAAAAAAATCACCGGTCTTGACCTGAGGGAGTTCGATCATGCCATCGTCTTCAAGGTGGCCATGATGGTCAAAATGTATCTCGACTCCCTGAACAGCAAATATTGATCCGGTTTTATTCATAATATCCCGGCGAATATCCATTCTGGAGGAATTCTATTCTATGGTTTTGATGAAAGATGTGAAGATGGTCTATCGCAGCAGCGATATCGTCGCGCTCGATGGCGTCAGTCTGACCATCGACGAAGGCGAATTTGTCTTCCTTGTCGGGCCTTCCGGCTCGGGGAAGACCACCATCATGAAGCTGATCACCGGCGAGCTCCGGCCCGATTCGGGGCAGATCATCGTCAATGATTTCGACATGAGCAGGATCAAGCGGCACAAGCTCCCCAAAATGAGGAGGACGCTCGGCGTGATCTTCCAGGACTTCCGTCTGATCGACAACATGAACGTCTATGACAACGTGGCCTTCGCCATGCGTGTGGTCGGCGCTTCCAACCGCGAGATCAGAAAGCGCGTGCCCTACGTGCTGGAGCTTGTCGGTCTGGACGGGCGCGAGAAGCGCCTCCCGAGCGAACTCTCCGGCGGCGAGCAGCAGCGTGTGGCGATCGCCAGGGCGCTGGTGAACAGCCCGCGCATGATCATCGCGGACGAGCCGACCGGCAACCTCGATCCGGTGCGCAGCCTCGAGCTGATGCTCCTGTTCGAAAAGATCAACGAGATGGGCACCACGATCCTTGTCGTGACGCATGAAAAGGAACTGGTCAATGCGTTTTCCAAGCGCGTTATCTCCATTGATAACGGCTGCGTGATCAGTGACGGAATGGATGGGTATTACAGCTATGAGATTGAATAGAAGCGGTTATTTGATCCGCGAAGGATTCAGGAGCATCACGACGCACGGCTTCATGTCCTTCGCTTCCGTTACGATCATCATGGCCTGCCTGATCATCATGGGCAGCGTCTCGCTCCTTACGCTGAACATCGATGCTGCGATCAAGGGGCTTGAGAATCAGAATGAGGTCGTGGCTTTCGTGGAGGACAGCTATTCCGAGGAAGACGCTGCGGCGCTCGAGCCCGAGATCGCCGCGATCGAGAACGTGAGCTCCGTCCAGTTCGTCGACCGCGCCGCGGCGATGGAGAATTTCATGAGCAGCTATAACAAATCGCTCATGGAAGGGATCGACGAGACCGTGTTCCGCCATCGTTATGTCGTCCAGCTGACGGATATCACCCTGATGGCCCAGACGAAGGCCATGCTGGAGAATGTTGACGGGATCCTCAAGGTCAACGCGCATCTGGAATACGCCAAAACCTTTGTCACAGTGCGAAACGTGGTCAGCGTGATCGCGCTCGTCCTGATCGTAATCCTGGTGTTCATTTCCGTCTTTATCATGTCCAACACCATCAAGCTCGCCACCTTCAACCGCCGAGAGGAGATCGCGATCATGAAGATGGTCGGCGCGACCAACAGCTTCATCCGGCTGCCCTTCATCGTGGAGGGCCTTGTGCTCGGCGTGCTGGGCGGCGGCCTCGCATTCCTGGCTGAGATGGGCCTGTATCGGATCGTTACCGGCCGTGTGGTCAGCTCTGTGACCGGGAGCCTGATTTCGGTCGTGCCGCTGGCGCGCGTCGCGCTCCCGATGTTCGTCGCTTTTGTCGGCACCGGCGTGCTCGTCGGCGTCTTCGGCGGCGTGAATGCCATTCGTAACTACCTGAAGGTCTGAGTTCAGACCGTGTTTTCCGCGGGAGGGCACGATGAACAGAAAAGTTATCAGCTCTGTCATTGCGGTGATCCTGGCGGTGCTCATGCTGCTCGCCCTGATCATGACCGTGATCCCGACAAGAGCCTTTGCAGTCACACAGGCGGATATCGACGCGGCCGAACAGCGCCGGGAAGAACTCGTCGCTCTGCGTGAGGCAAGCCAAAACAAGATCGATCAGCTGCGCGAAGAGCAGGCCAGCGTATTGGAGCAGAAGGAAGCGCTTGACGAGCGCAATACCTATGCCACCGAGCAGCTCATGCTCGTGCGCGAGCAGATCGAGATGTACAACGAACTGATCGAGCAGAAGGCGCAGGAGGTCGAGGCGGCCAGGGCTGCCGAAGAGCAGCAGCTTCAGCGCTACCGGACGCGCGTGCGCGCCATGGAGGAGAACGGCAGCTTTGATTTGCTGCAGCTTTTCCTGAATGTGGATAGCTTCAGTCAGCTCCTTTCGGCGATCGATGATATCGGTGCGATCATGGAGCGCGACCGTCAGCTCGAGGACGACTATATCGCCGCCCGGGAAGAGCACGAGCGCGTGCAGGCCGAGTATGAGGCCGTCAAGGCCGAACTCGACGCCAAGCAGGCCGAGCTCCAGCGGGAGCAGGCCGAGCTCGAGCAGATGATCGCCGAGGCCAACGAGCTACTGCTTCAGCTCCAGGAGGATATCGACAAGGCCGTTGAGGAGTACGAGGCCGCCGAGCGAGCCCGCGCCGCGGCGGAGGCACAGATCAGCAACCTGATCGCCCAGCTCAACGCGCAGAACGCTGCCATTGCGGCTGCCCAGGCGGCCGCCGCTGCCGCGGCGCAGAACCCGCCCGCACCGAGCGAGGGCGACAGCGCCGCACCGAGCGAGGGCGGCGAGAGCTCCACGCCGAATGAGGGCGGCGAGCAAAGCGGGGAAGCCCCCGCGCAGCAGCCGGAGGCAACGTCCGCCCCGGCGCCGGCCGACAGCGGCGTGCCCAGCGCCGGCTCCACCGGCGTGACGGGTACGGGCAGCCTGGTCTGGCCGGTGCCCTGCAGCCATACGGTCACCAGCCGCTTCGGCAACCGCATCCACCCGATCACGGGCGAAGAACGCTGGCATGCCGGCATGGACATCGACGGCTACGGCAATGACGGCGGCGCGATCGTCGCCTGCGACAGCGGCGTCGTATCCATGGCAGCCTGGTACGGCGGCCTTGGTAACTGTGTCATCATCGACCATGGCAACGGCATGCAGACGGTCTACGGCCACATGTCCGGCTTTGCCGTGAGTCAGGGAGATACGGTCACACAGGGCCAGACGATCGGGTATCTCGGCTCAACGGGCATGTCTACCGGCACGCACTGCCACCTGGAGATCTTCGTCAACGGCAGCCGTGTCGATCCGGAGAATTATTTCGGCGGTATCACGTTCTACGATTGCTGATGCCCCATCGGGGATAAAATATGAAGAAACAGACAAAAACACTTTTGGCCTGGACGCTGGCGGCGGTCCTGACGCTGTCCCTGTTTTCGTTCGCCATCCCGTCCGGCGCCTATGCGGTGACCCAGAACGATCTGGATGTGCTTGCCGTCCAGCGGGATGAACTGCGCTCGCAGCAGGCGGAGCAGCAGGCGCTGATCGACGACCTTCGCGACCAGCAGGCCAGCGCCCTGGATCTGAAGCTTGCACTCGAGCGTCAGACCGTATTCACACTGGAACAGATCGAATTGAACAAGCAGGAGATCGCGCTTTACGATCAGATGATCGAGGATAAGGCGCAGGAGGTCGAGGAGGCCCGCGCCCGCGAGGAGGCGCAGCTCCAGCGCTACCGCACGCGCGTGCGCGCCATGGAGGAGAACGGGAACTATGACTTCCTGGCATTGCTTCTCAATACGACCTCCCTCGGCGAATTTTTGACCGCGATCGACGACATCGGCGAGATCATGGAGAGCGACCGTCAGCTCGAGGACGCTTATATCGCGGCGCGCGAGCATACCGAGCAGGTCAAGGCCGAATATGAGGCCTATAAGGCCGAACTCCAGCAGAAGCAGGACGACCTGCGCGAGGAGCAGAAGAGTCTGGAGCAGCAGATCGTTGAGACGGAAGAACTGATCGCAGATCTTCTTGAACAGATCGCCAGCAGCGAGGAGGAGCTTGCCCGCCTGCAGGAGAGAGAGGCCACGATCCAGAACGAGATCAACGACGTCTATGCCGAGCTTCAGCGGCAGAGACGGGAAGAGGAAGAGCGCCGCCAGCAGATGCAGAACAGCGGCGGCGGCAATGATGGCGACGGCGGCGGCAGCGGCGGATCTTCCGGCGTCACGGGCAACGGCTGGTTCATGTGGCCCTGTCCGAGCTGCACCTACGTCACGAGCCGCGCCGGCAACCGCTATCATCCGATCTTTGAGGAATGGCGTTATCATTCCGGGATCGATATCGGCGCCGGCTACGGCGCTGCGATCGTCGCTTCCGATGCCGGCACCGTGTGCTGGTGCGGCGAAAAGGGCGGTTACGGCAACTGCATCATGATCGACCACGGCAACGGCTACTACACGCTTTACGGCCACATGTCGAGCTATGCCGTTTCCTACGGCAGCTCCGTCACACAGGGCCAGACCATCGGCTACGTCGGCAGCACGGGCTGGGCCACCGGGCCGCATCTGCATTTCGAGATCCGCTATGAGGACACGATCCTGGATCCGGAGTCAGTCGCCGGCTTCAGCGGCTTGACCTACGCGCCGGACGCCGGCGAATGAGATCCTTTCGTTCAGCCCGCTGATCGAGCGGGCTGAACTGCCTATCCAACCAAAACGGGAGAGAAAGATATGGGTAAGCTTTTCGGCAGACTGTTCGCCGCCATCGGCAGAGGTCTTTCCAAACTGTTCAACGTGGGTATCCCGCTCAAGTTCGTGCTCATCCTGCTCGTCCTCTTTACGGGCGGGGCGGTGGCCTATACGTCGTCCACGATGATCCGCAACGTGGGCGGAAAGAGCGACTATGACGAGGCCATGCGCTATATCGAGATCAAGGATCTCCTGGAGCAGAACTATATCGATCCCGTTGACCGGGAAAGCATGGGCGACTCTGCCGCGGCCGCCATGGTCGCCGGCCTGGGGGACAAATGGAGCAGCTTCATGTCTGCCGACGAATACAGGACCTTTCAGCTCTCCTCCTCCAACGAGTATTCTGGCATCGGGATCTCGATTCTGAAGACGGACGGCGGCGGATTCCGTGTGACCTCCGTCAATGCGGATTCTCCCGCTGCCTTGGCCGGCCTGAACGCCGGTATGGTGATCGTCTCCGTCGACGACCGCGATGTGAGAGGCATGGATACGGACGAGGTCCGCACGCTGATCCGCTCCAACCTGAACAAAAAGTTCACGCTTGGCATCGACGGGCAGAGCGATCCGATCACGATCGACTGTACAAGGACTTACGTCAATCCCGTTACGTATTATGTGGAACGCACGGGCACCGGCTACATCAAGATCGCAAATTTTGAAGCCGGCAGCGGCGAGGCGGCCATTGCCGCGATCGAGGATCTGCTCAGCCAGAACGTGCGGACTTTCGTGCTCGATATCCGCGATAATCCCGGCGGCCTTGTTGCGGAGATGACCGAGCTGCTGGATTATCTTCTGCCGCAGGGCGATCTGTTTGTTTCCCGCGACAAAAGCGGCAATGAGCAGGTCGTGAGATCCGACAATCTGAGCCTGAGGCTTCCCATGTGCCTGCTGCTCAACGGCCAGACCTTCAGTGAAGCGGAGATCTTCGCCGCTGTCATAAAGGAATACCAGTGGGCGACCCTGATCGGTGAGCCGACCACCGGCATGACAAGGACACAGCAGACGATCGAGATCTCGGACGGCAGCGCGATCCGTCTCTCGACGCATACGTATCTGACGGCCGGGCGCGTGGATATCTCGCAGAGCGGCGGCGTCGTACCTGACACGATCGTATATAATACCGAGGTCTCGGAGACGCTGGAAGAGAACAACGACGGCAACGGGCTTGCCAACTATGCGTCCGACGCCCAGCTGCGCACTGCGCTGACGATCCTGAGCACCGGGTTTACCGGCTGAGCCGCCCGGAGACAACAGATAACGACAAAGCCGTTTGCCTCAATTTTTTGAAATTCAGGCTTGCGGCTTTGTCTTATGCGCTGTATAATATACAGGCTCTTTCTTGCAGATCAAGCATCATTCGGAAAAGGAGACTGCCTTATGCCCAACAACAGCAGATTCAAAATGAGCCAGGAACGCTTCGAAGAGATCCGAAAGGAACTCGATTATCTTGAGACCGTCCGCGAGAAGGAAGTCTCCGAGCTGATCAAGGAAGCAAGGAGTTTCGGCGATCTTTCGGAAAACAGCGAATATGATGAGGCGAAGACCGAGCAGGGCAAGCTCTACTCCAAGATTGCCGAGCTGAAGGTTTTGCTGGAGAACGCCGAGATCGTCGACAATCTGGAAGTCGACGCGCCCAAGGATACCATCACACTCGGCAGCATCGTCACGATCTGCGATCTGGAAGACGGCGGAGAAGAGACCTTTGAGATCGTCGGTTCCCAGGAAGCCAACCCCAAGCAGGGCCGCATTTCCGACGATTCTCCTCTTGGCAGGGGGCTTCACGGCCATCGCGTCGGTGAGACCGTCCGTATCCAGGCGCCTGTCGGCGAGCTGAAATTTGAGATCCGTTCTCTGCAGAACCGCTGAGCGAACAAAGCATTTCTTAAGAGGTAAGCCATGAGCGAGAATAACATGCCTCAGCCTGAAAGCGCGCAGGAGCTGTCGGAGATCCTGCAGATCCGCCGCGACAAGCTGAAGTCTCTGCAGCAGGAGGGGAGAGACCCCTTCGTTCAGACCCGATTCGACCGCACGGCCATGTCCGCACAGATCAAGGAAAACTACGCCAGTCTGGAAGGAAAGACCGTTTCCGCAGCCGGGCGCATCCTGTCCAAGCGCGGCATGGGCAAGGCGATCTTCTGCCATATCCAGGATCGGATGGGCCAGATCCAGCTCTATACCCGCGCCGACGCGGTGAGCGAGCAGGAGTTTGCCGATTTCCGCAAATATGATATCGGCGATATCATCGGCGTGACGGGCTATGTGTTCAAGACGAAAACGGAAGAGATTTCCATCCACGTCGATAAGGTCACGCTGTTGTCCAAGTCTCTGCGTCCTCTTCCCGAAAAGTATCACGGCATGACCAACACCGACCTGCGCTACCGTCAGCGCTATGTCGATCTGATCATGAACACCGAGGTACGGGACACCTTCATCAGGCGCTCTCAGATCATCAGCAGCATCCGGCGCTACCTCGACGCACAGGGCTTTCTGGAGGTCGAAACGCCGATGCTGGTATCCAATGCCGGCGGCGCGGCGGCCAGACCTTTCGTGACGCATTTCAACGCGCTCGATGAAGACTTTAAACTGCGCATTTCCCTGGAGCTCTATCTCAAGCGTCTGATCGTCGGCGGCCTGGAGAAGGTCTACGAGATCGGCCGCGTGTTCCGCAACGAGGGTATGGATACCCGGCACAATCCGGAGTTCACGCTCATGGAGCTCTACCAGGCTTATACCGATTATCACGGCATGATGGATCTGACGGAGAACATGTTCCGCCATGTGGCGCAGGAGGTCCTCGGTACGACCACCATCGTCTACAACGGCCTCGAGATGGACCTCGGCAAGCCTTTTGCCCGGCTGAGCATGCTTGACGCCGTCAAACAGTATTCCGGCGTGGATTTCCGCGGGATCCATACTCTCGATGAGGCCCGCGCCGCCGCAAGGGCGCACGGGGTCGAATTCCTGGATCGGCACGAAAAGGGCGATATCCTGAATCTGTTCTTCGAGCAGTTCGTGGAAGAGCACCTTCTGCAGCCCACCTTCATCATGGATCATCCGGTGGAGATCTCGCCGCTGACCAAGCGCAAGCCGGAGGACCCGGCCTATGTGGAGCGCTTCGAACTGTTCATGAACGGCTGGGAGATGTGCAACGCCTATTCTGAGCTCAACGATCCCATCGACCAGAGGGAACGTTTCCTCGCCCAGGATGCGCTTGCTGCGGCCGGAGACGCCGAGGCCAACCACACCGACGAGGATTTCCTCAACGCGCTGGAGATCGGTATGCCCCCTACGGGCGGCATCGGCTACGGGATCGACCGGCTCTGCATGCTTTTGACAGACTCCGCCGCCATCCGTGACGTGCTGCTTTTCCCCACCATGAAACCGCTTGACTGAGCGTCCGGCGCGATGATATCGGATCTGGTCTTTTCCAACAGGAAGCTGGAAGGGAGAACACTTTGAGAATTGATTTTCAGAGTGTTCTCTTTTTGCTGTTGACGATCGGCGGGCGCTTATAAAATGCCGTCGTTTTTGTAAAAAAGCAGCCAAAACTGTTGCGTACGGCTTCCTGTCTGTGCTATTCTTTATTTAGAATTTTTTGACAGGACGAGAACGGGAAGAAAGCAGGGAGACAACTTTTGCCATGTGTTGACCGAGCCCGCCCCGACCAATTTGGCCCTGCTGATCCGGATTGTGCTGCTGCCCGTCCCTTGAAAAAGCAAGAATCTCTTCAGAAAGAAGAACAGGAACTGAGGATATGGCACTCGGCCATCGGCCGGGTTGTCTTATGCAGGACAGGAGAGCAGCGCACGGCTTCGTCCTTGCCATATTTGCGAAGGAGAACAGACGTTGGAAAAGGAAGCTCAGATCCGTCGGGTACAGTATTATGAAGAGATCTTTGACGAGCTGAAGGCCGCCGTAGACGATGTAAACAGGGCAAGGAAGAGGCTTTCCCTGCTGCGGGATAAGGCTGACGAACTGGCGGCGTATTATGCCGGCCGGCAATGGAAAACGGACTATGAAGACGACGAGGCAGGTCTTCTTCCCGCCGGGCTGAAACGAGGCGTCCTCTCGCAGGACGGCGTTTACGACCTGCTGGAAAAATTCGCTGAGGCGGAAGAGCGCTGACCGGCGGGCTTCCGACCGTGCAGCCGCTTCCCCTCAAATCCTTCCCTTGCGGGAGTATATCCCTGGCTGCATTTGTGAAAGTCTGGAGGAAAGAAGCCATGTTGAAGAGCCACGAGAAGTTCCATTCCGCCAACGGGAAAAGACTGATCCTGATCGCGGACGACGAGCAGATCAACCGCGACCTGCTGCAGCTTGTGCTGGAAAACGAATACGAATTGATGTACGCCGTCGACGGCGTTGACACGATCGAAAAGATTCAGGAGTATCACGACGATCTCTCCCTGATCCTTCTGGATCTGAACATGCCGCTCAAGTCCGGAATGGATGTTCTCAAGGAGATAAAAGCCTCATCGGAATACCGGCATCTTCCGGTTGTCGTCCTGACGGCCGATCAGAGCTCCGAGGTCGAGTGCCTGAGTCTCGGCGCCATCGACTATATCCCGAAGCCGTATCCGCAGGCGAGCATCATCCTGGCCAGAGTCCTGCGTGCGATCGAGCTTACGGAGGATCGCGAAATCATCCAGTCGACTGAGCGCGATCCGCTGACGGGGCTGTACAACCGGGAGTATTTCTACCGCTATGCGGAACAGTACGACCAGCACCATAAGCAGGCAGAGATGGATGCCATCGTGGTGGACATCAACCATTTCCACATGATCAACGAACGCTTCGGCACGGCGTACGGCGACGAGGTGCTGCGCAGCATCGGCGAGAAGATCCGCGAGACTGTGGCTGACATGGACGGCATCGTTTGCCGGCGCGAGGCCGATACCTTCATGGTCTACTGCCCGCATGGGCTCGATTACAAAGAACTGCTCGAAAATGCCGCCATCGGGCTGTCGGGCGGGGAATCGATCAACAGCCGTGTCCGGCTCCGCCTTGGCGTCTACGCGGGTGTGGATAAGGACATGGAGGTGGAGCGGCGCTTTGACCGCGCGAAGATGGCTGCGGATACGGTCCGCAACAGCTTTACGAAGACGATCGGCGTTTACGACAGCTCCATGCATGAGCGGGAGATCTACGCAGAGCAGCTGATCGATGATTTTCACTGGGCTGTCAAGGAAAAGCAATTCAAGGTCTATTTCCAGCCCAAGTTTGACATTCGGCCGAAAACGCCCGTGCTGGCCAGTGCAGAAGCACTTGTGCGCTGGCAACATCCGGCTCTCGGCATGATCAGTCCCGGCGTCTTTATCCCGCTGTTTGAGGACAACGGTCTTATCCAGGAGCTGGATTACTACGTCTGGGAGGAGACCGGCCGGCAGATCCGGGAATGGAAGGATCGGATCGGGTTTTCCACACCGGTCTCGGTCAACGTCTCCCGGATCGACATGTACGATCCGAAGCTTTTTGATAAATTTGAAGAGATCCTGCGCGAAAACCGGCTGGAGCCCGGTGATATGCTTCTTGAGATCACGGAATCGGCCTATACGCAGGATTCTGAGCAGATCATCGAGACGGTCAGCCGCCTGCGCAGCGTCGGCTTCCGGATCGAAATGGATGACTTCGGGACCGGCTATTCCTCATTGAACATGATCTCCACGCTGCCGATCGACGCGATCAAGCTGGATATGCATTTCGTCCGCAGCGCCTTCAAGGAGCACCGGGACACCCGGATGCTGGAGCTCATCATCGACATCTCGGACCATCTGACTGTCCCCGTCATTGCCGAGGGCGTGGAGACGGAGGAGCAGGTGCTCGCGCTCAAGAGCCTTGGCTGCGATATCGTACAGGGCTACTTTTTCTCGCCGGCTGTCCCGGCGGAAGCCTTTGAGAACTTCCTCAGCATCCGAAAGGACATTCCCGCGGAGGACTTACTTCCCGAGTCAAAGGAGAAAAAGACCGTCAAGCTCGTTCCGGATGAGGAGCCGGCGGCGGCGGAAAAGCCGAAGCGTTCGGTGAAGTTAAGAGCAGTCAACTATATTTATGCCATCCTCGTCTTTGTCTTCGCCGTTGTCCTCGCTTTGTCAGATGCGCTGATCGGGCGCAGTCATCGGGAGATGGACGCGGCAAACGAGAACTACAACCTGGCGGTGAGAGCGGCGAACGATCTTGAGGCAGGCTCCGATTATCTGACCGTCAGCGTCAGATCCTTCGTTGTGACGGGAGAGCTCGCGTATCTGCAGGATTATTTTGAAGAAGTCAACGTCACCTGCAGACGCGACATCGCCCTCTCAGATCTCGGCGAGCTTTTGGAAGGCGAAGAGAGCGGCGCCTATCTCGATCTGCTCCAGGGGCTGGAGACTTCCAATGAGCTGATGCAGCTGGAGTATCATGCCATGCGCCTGACGCAGCTGGCCAACGGTTATGACGATACGCTCGTTCCCGAAGAGGTCAGCTCCTTCCCGCTCGACGCGCTCGAGCTTTCGCTTTCGCCGCAGGAGATGAAGCAGGCGGCGGAGCGTCTCGTCTTCGGGGATGAGTACCTTTCCTACAAGGAGCAGATCCGCGAGTATGTCGCCCAGTGCTCGGGTCGGCTGATCGACGATCTGAGCCATGAGATCGTCAAAGCGCGAACCCGCATGGACAGCTTCATGATCGTCCAGGGCGTGCTTCTCGTGCTGCTCGTGCTGGCCGTGCTGGGCGAGGTCATCTTCATCACACGGGAGATCCGTATCCCGCTTTCACAACTGGTGGAGCGCATGCGCCTCCAGGAGAGCGTGGAGCCGACGGGCGCGGAAGAACTTCGCTTCGTCACACAGACGTATAACGATTTTCTGCGTGAGACGCGCAACACCCAGAAGAAGCTCACACACGAGGCCTCGCACGATCCGCTGACGGGACTCTATAACCGAAGCGCATACGAAATGTTCATGGACAACGTGGACAAGGAGCATATCGCCCTGCTGATCGTCGATGTGGACAAATTTAAAACGATCAATGACACCCACGGCCACGACGTCGGCGACCGGGTCCTCAAGCGCGTAGCGGAGATCCTGATCCAGAGCTTCCGTTCCGTCGACTTCATCTGCCGCTTCGGCGGCGATGAATTCGTCGTTGTCATGACGCGCGCAACGTCCTCGATCCGTCAGCTCGTCATCAGCAAAGTAGCCCGCGCAAACTCGCTTCTTCGTAATCCCGTCGACGGCCTGCCGAAGGTTTCGCTGAGCGTGGGCGTGGCTTTCGCGGACCGTGAAAACCCCGTCGGGGACATTTTCAAGGACGCGGATACGGCGCTTTACCGTGTAAAGGACGCCGGCCGCGGCGGCTGCTGCATCTACGGCTACGAGCCGGAGCTGGAGGAAAACACGAACGAACAGTAATGCCGGGACATAGCCGGTGCGGACCGCCGCAGGACACGGCGGGAAACAATGGAGGGAAAACGATGGAGTTTGAAAAGGTGATCCGGGAGAGATCCTCCGTCCGGAAATACAGCGGCGCAGCGGTGGATGCGGAGACATTGGAGAGCATCCTCGAGGCGGGCAGACTTGCGCCCACGGCCAAGAACCTGCAGCCTGTCAAGATCTACGTTGTCAGAAGCGACGAGGGCCTGGCTGCCATCGACCGCGCGACGAAGTGCCGCTACGGCGCCGGGACCGTTCTGGCTGTCTGCGGTTCGGAGGAGGCCGCATATCACAAAGGGAGCTATTCAACGTATGAGATGGATTCCACCATCGTTGCCGTGCATATGATGCTGGAAGCGACCAACGTCGGTGTGGACAACATTTTTGTAGAGGCCTTCGATGCGGACGTTCTTCGCTCCGAGCTTCAGATCCCTGCGGAGCTGACCCCTGTCGGCCTTCTGATGCTGGGCTATCGGACGGAAGACTGCCCCGTCAACCCCAACCATACGGTCAGAAAAAGCCTCTCTGAGCTTGCGGAATACCTTTGATGCGTTTACCGCCGTAAAGAAGAAGCGTCCCGCCTGCAAGGCGGGACGCTTTTTTTGTTGACGAGCCTGTTTTGAAGCCGTAAAATATAGAAAAAAACGGAAAGAAGGAGATCAGCATGGCCGGAGCGGGAGGAAGAGGTCTGGGGCCCCGCGGTTTTCTGACAGAGGAGGAAAAGCAAAATCAGCCCAAGATCACCAAAGAGCTGCTCGTTCGGATCCTGTCATACCTGAAGCCGTATTGGCTTCAGTTTTTGCTTGTATTTGTCACGATCCTGCTTTCGGCCGTGCTTGGGCTGCTCCCCAGCATCATTACCGGCCGCATCGTCGATGAGGCCCTTGTCGGCAAGAACCTGCAGCTTCTCGTTCGGCTGCTGGTGTATGCGTTCGTCACCCTTGCCGCCTCACAGGTCATCAGCGTCCTGGAGAGCTATATCAACGCCTGGATCTCCCAGCGCATCATCTTCGACATGAAAAACCAGATGTACGATCATCTGCAGCATATGCCGCATGCGTTTTTTACCTCGGAGAAGCAGGGGAACATCATCACCCGCATGAACAGCGATATCAGCGGCGTGAGCTCCGTGATCTCCGGCACGCTCTCGAGCATCGTCAGCAATCTCGCAACGGTGCTGACCACCCTGATCGCGCTCTTTACGCTGAGCTGGAAGCTGGCGATCGTCGGCGTCGTGGTCATCCCGCTGCTAATCCTGCCGACCAGAAGCGTCGGCAGGACCCGCTGGAAGCTGCTGAGCGAGAGCCAGGCGAAAAACGACGAACTGAACCAGCTCGTCAACGAGACGCTGTCCGTAAGCGGATCGCTGCTGGTCAAGCTTTTCACGCGTGAAAAACGGGAGTATGAGCGTTTTGTCGGTCTCAACGAGCAGGTCACGCAGCTGCAGCTGAAAGAGCAGCGCAGCGGCAAGTGGTTCCGTGTCGTGATGGGGATGTTTACGCAGATCGGCCCGCTGCTGATCTATTTTGCCGGGGGCTGGTTCATCATCGCCCACGCGGACGGCGCACTGACAGTCGGCACCGTGACCGCCACCGTCGCGCTTGTCAACCGCCTGTATCGACCGGTAGAGTCGCTGCTCAATATCCATGTCGACTTTACCCGCTCGCTCTCGCTGTTTTCCCGAATTTTCTCCTATTTTGACATGGAAAACCCCATCATCTCCAGACCGAACGGGGAAAAGCCCGACGTGAGCGACGGCGATATCGTATACGATCATGTCGAGTTTTCCTACGACCCGGAAAAGCCGCTGCTGCGGGACGTCGCTTTTACCGTTCCGGCTGGGAAAATGTACGCGATCGTCGGGCCGTCTGGCAGCGGGAAATCCACGATCGTCAACCTTCTGCCGCGCCTTTATGACGTCTGCGGCGGCAGCGTTCGCCTGGCCGGCGTGGACGTGCGCGATTTTGACCTCAGCTATCTGCGCAGCTGCATCGGCGTCGTCACGCAGGACAGCTACCTGTTCAACGGCACCATCCGGGAAAACCTCCTGTATGCCAGGGAGGACGCTACGCAGGAGGAGATCGACGCGGCCTGTTATATCGCCAATCTCAGCGATTTCATCGCCGAACATCCGGACGGCTATGAAACCGTCGTCGGCAATCGCGGCCTCAAGCTCTCAGGCGGGGAAAAGCAGCGGTTGAGCATCGCGCGCGTGATCCTGAAAGATCCGAAGATCCTTATCCTCGACGAGGCGACCTCCGCGCTCGACTCCATCACCGAGAGCAGCATCCAGAACGCTCTGGACGCCCTGATGGAGGGCCGCACCAGCATCGTGATCGCGCATCGGCTCACGACGATCCTGAAGGCGGATCAGATCCTGGTGGTCAAGGACGGGAGGATCACCGAGCAGGGCAGCCATGATGAACTCTTAGCGCGCGGCGGCACCTACCGCGAACTCTATGAAACACAGTTTCGCCAGATCCTCGATCATGAATCGGACGGGAAAAAGGCGGAGAATAACTGAGTCCAGGCAGGAGGCTGTGTCGGGCCTCCTGCTTTTCTCTGCGCAAATGGGGTCTTGCAAAATAGAAAAAACTGTGTATTATAAGGAAGAACACTATTATATTTACAAAACCGGGGAGGCGTGCGTCGCTTTGGAACGGATCACGTCACGAAGAAACGGAACAATCCAGCATCTGCGCATGCTTGCCAACGAAGGTGCATACCGCGCGGAAAAGGGCGAATTTCTCTGTGACGGCGTCAAGCTGCTGCGGGAAGCGCTTTCATCCGGCGCGGCAGTCACCACGCTGCTGTGGAAAGAAGAGGGGGAGACAGCCTTCGAGATCCCCGGCGCGCAGGCTTTCTCTGCGCCCGCGGATCTGTTCGACTATGCTTCGCCCGTGAAAAACAGCGCGGGACCGCTGTTCACGGTTCTGATCAGGGGCTGTTCGAAGCCCGGCGTTCTTTCCGGCGCGATCGTGCTGGAGGACGTCCAGGATCCAGGGAACGTCGGCACGGTCATCCGAACCGCGAACGCCTTCGGGATCGGCGCTGTGATCCTGGCGGGAGACTGTGCCGATCTTTACCATCCGAGGACCGTACGCGCCACGATGGGTGCGATCTTCCGGCAGACGGTGCTGCCCATGTCGCTCGATCAGCTCGGCCCGTTCCTTGCGGATCAAAGGATGCCGCTGTACGGCGCGGCCTTGTGCGCAGACGCGGCGGACGTCCGCACGATCACGCAGGAACGCTGCGCTGTCGCGATCGGCAGCGAGGGCCACGGACTGAGCGGACGTCTGCTTTCGCTTTGCGAAAAGAAGCTGATCATTCCGATGCGCCCGGACAGCGAATCGCTCAACGCCGCCGTCGCCGCGGCTGTCGTGATGTGGGAGATGACAAGATAGAAAGCGGGGGAATATATGTCCGCGATCAAATACTGGGTATGGCTCTCCTCCCTGACGGGCATCAGCGCCTTGAGCAAGGCGAAGCTGCTGCACCGTTATGGGGACGCCGAGACCATCTTTTTCCTTCCGCACGGCGAGGCTGCCGAAAGCGGTCTGCTTGCCCGGACGGAAACGGAGGAACTGGAAAAACGGGACCTGACCGCAGCCGACAGGATCCTCGGCGCCTGTGAAAGCCAGGGGTTGCAGATCCTGACAATACAGGACGCCGCCTATCCAAACCGGCTGAAGTATATTTCCGCACCGCCGGCGGTACTCTATGTTAAAGGCCGCCTTCCCCATATCGACGAAGAAGCGGCGATCGCAGTCGTCGGTACGCGCCGCGCCTCACCGTACGGCATCAAGATGGCGCGGGATCTGTCCGGGGAGATCGTCCGATCCGGCGGTATCGTCATATCCGGACTGACCGCCGGGATCGACGCCATGGCGGCGCGGGGCGCGCTGTTGGCGGGCGGAACGTGTATCGGCGTGCTCGGTACCTCCCATGAGGCGGAAAAAAGCGAACTGGCGGCGGACGTGGCCGCATACGGGGCGTTGGTCAGCGAATATCCGCCGATGTCTCCCGCCTGTCGTCATTTCTTCCGCGAGCGCAACCGCGTTTCGGCCGGCCTTTCCGTCGGCGTCGTCGTGGTCGAAGCGCCGGAGCGCAGCGGCGCGCGGCTTTTTGCCAACGAAGCCAACGAGCAGGGGCGTATGATCTTCGCGGTCCCCGGGAACGCGGATGCGCCGAACAGCGTGGGCACGCTTGCCATGATGCAGGACGGGGCCAAGCCCGTCGCACGCGGCTGGGACGTGATGTGCGAGTTCGAGGCATTGTATCCGCAAAAGGTACACCGTTCCGCCGAACCGCCTGCGCGGCCCGAGCCGGCCGCAGTCACTGCCGAAAACGCAGGGACACGATCGAAGCCGGATCTGCGCGAGCAGCTCAGTTCTCTGAGTGAAGATCAGCTCAAGATCATCGCAGCCATCGACAAGTCCGCCGGTCATATCGATGATATCATAGAGGCGACCGGCCTCGGTACCGCCAAGGTGCTGTCGCTGTTGACGGTCCTTGAGATCAAGGGCTTCGTCAGGCGGGAGGCCGGAAGACGCATCGTTTTAAATACTGCAAAAAAGTGAGGAACAGGCATGGCAAAAAAGGATCTTGTGATCGTCGAATCTCCGGCGAAGGCTAAGACCATTGAAAAATATCTGGGCGCCGGCTATAAGGTCAGGGCTTCCATGGGCCATCTGCGCGATCTGCCGAAAAGCAGGATGGGCGTGGATATCGAACACGGCTTCGAGCCGGAGTATATCCCCGTCAAGGATAAGAAGGAGCTGATCGCGGAGCTGCAGAGGGAAGCCGCCTCGGCTGCAAAAGTCTATCTTGCGACAGACCCTGACCGGGAGGGCGAGGCGATCTCCTGGCATCTGAAGGAGCTTCTGGATATCCCCGACGAGAAGGCGCTGCGCGTGACCTTCAACGAGATCACGAAAAAGGTCGTGACGGAAAGCATCCGGAAGCCGAGAGATATCGACCGGGATCTTGTCGACGCGCAGCAGGCGCGGCGTATCCTTGACAGGATCGTGGGGTACGAGCTTTCTCCCTTCCTCTGGAAAAAAATCAAGACAGGGCTTTCCGCCGGTCGTGTGCAGTCCGTGGCGACGCGCATGGTCGTCGATCGTGAGGAGGAGATCCGTGCGTTCGTCAGCCAGGAGTACTGGCTGCTGGACGCGTATCTGAGCCGTCAGCAGGACGAGGGGAGCTTCGTCGCGCGCTATTACGGTTATGAAGGGAAAAAGCAGGAACTGCATGACCGCAGCGAGGTCGATCGTGTGATCGAAGCCGTAAAGGACACGGCTTTTCAGGTCGATTCCGTCAAACGCGGTGAAAAGCAGCGCAGCCCCGCACCGCCGTTTATCACCTCCACGCTGCAGCAGGAGGCATCCCGCCGTCTGAGCATGACGCCGCGGCGCACGATGTCCATCGCCCAGCAGCTCTATGAGGGCGTCGAGATCAGCGACCGCGGGAGCATCGGTCTCATCACCTACATGCGCACCGATTCTCTGCGTATCTCGGATGAGGCGCTCCAGGCGGCGAAGAGCTTTATCATCGATCGTTACGGCAGTGCATACTATCCCGGACAGCCCCGCCGCTTCAAGACCAAGGCCGGCGCCCAGGATGCGCATGAGGCTATCCGGCCGACAGATATCCAGCTGACGCCGGAGCTCGTGCGAAAGGACCTGACGCAGGAGCAGTATCGCCTGTACCGGCTGATCTGGGGGCGTTTTACCGCCAGTCAGATGGCCAACGCCGTCTACGATAACGTCTCGGTTGATGTTCTGGCGAACAAACACAGCTTCCGCGCCAATTACTCCGAGCTGAAATTCCCCGGCTATACGGCCGTCTATGAGGAAAGCCGCGACGAGGAGAGCTCAGAGCTCGATAATCCGCTGCCGTCCCTTGGCGAGGGGGAACTGCTGAACCTGTCCAAGTTCGTCCCCGACCAGCAGTTCACGCAGCCGCCCGCGCGTTATACCGAGGCGACGCTGATCCGCGCCATGGAGGAAAAGGGGATCGGGCGGCCTTCTACTTACGCGCCGACGATCACGACCATCACGTCCCAGGACTACGTGATCAAAGAGGGAAAGTATCTCCGTCCCACGCCGCTTGGCGAAGTGGTGACGCGGATGATGAAGGAGCATTTTGCGGATATCGTCGACCTGAAATTTACCAATCACATGGAGGGCCGCCTTGACGAGGTCGAGAGCGGCAAGATGGATTGGAGAGAGGTCCTCGATCAGTTCTACCGCGGCTTTGAGAGCGAGAAGAAGCAGGCGGAGACCGCCATGGAGGGCGTACGCCTGAAGGTGCCTGATGTCCTGAGCGACGAGTACTGTGAAGTCTGCGGCCGCCAGATGGTCGTCAAAAAAGGCAAATTCGGGCATTTCCTGGCCTGCCCGGGCTTCCCGGAATGTACGTTTACAAAACCAATCGTCGTGGAAATGCCGGGGAAATGCCCGAAATGCGGCGGCAGGATCCTGAAGCGCACCTCGAAGAAGGGCTATGTGTTTTACGCCTGTGAACGCGGGAAGGACTGCGGCTTCATCACCTGGGACGTGCCGACGAAGGATTTTTGTCCCGCCTGCGGCAAGACGCTGTTCAAGCACAGCGGGCGCGGTCCGCTGAAATCCTTCTGCATCAACGAGGAGTGCCAGAATTTCGTCCCGGAAGACAAACGCAGCTACAAGAAGAAAACGCCGCAGGAGAAGGCGAAAACCGTCAAGGCCAAGACCGTGAAGCCGGGCACGCGTTCCGCTGCCGGAAAGACTGCGGCGAAAACGGCAAAAGCGAAAGGCTGAACCATGCGGAGCGTTACTGTGCTTGGCGCGGGCCTTGCCGGGAGCGAATGCGCCTGGCAGCTCGCCGAACGCGGGATCGAGGTCTCTCTCGTCGAGATGAAACCGCTGAAAATGACCCCGGCGCATCATTCTCCCGATTTTGCCGAACTCGTCTGCTCCAATTCTTTGCGCAGCGACGAGCTGACAAATGCGGTCGGGCTTCTGAAAGCAGAAATGCGGCGCCTCGGCTCGCTGATCCTTTACAGCGCCGATCTCAACCGCATTCCCGCCGGCGGCGCCCTTGCGGTAGACCGGGCGGGCTTTTCCCGGGTGATCACGGACAGGCTCCGTTCGCACCCGATGATCCGCATCATTCCGGAGGAAGCCACCGGGATCCCGGAGGGGGAAACCATCATCGCGACCGGACCGCTCAGCAGCTCCGCGATCGCCGACAGGATCGCGGAGCTCTGCCCGGACAGCGATCTGCACTTTTACGACGCCGTCGCGCCCATCGTGACGCTGGAGAGCGTGGATATGGAGAGCGCCTTTCTGGCCTCCCGCTATGGCAAGGGCAGCGCGGACTATGTCAACTGCCCGATGAACGAGGAAGAATATCTTGCGTTCGTGCGTGAGCTCGTCTCGGCGAAAGAGGCGGAGATCCACGGTTTTGACGATGCCGGCGTATTCGAGGGCTGCATGCCCGTCGAGGTCATGGCCCGCCGCGGGGTCGACACCCTTCGCTACGGCCCGCTCAAGCCTGTTGGGCTGCGCGATCCGCGGACGGGAAGGGAACCCTATGCCGTCGTTCAGCTTCGGCGGGACAATGCGGAAGGCACCCTGTACAACCTTGTCGGGTTTCAGACTCATTTGACCTGGGGCGAGCAGAAGCGCGTGTTTTCCATGATCCCGGCGCTCAAGGACGCGGACTTCGTCCGCTACGGCGTGATGCACCGCAACACGTATCTTGACAGCCCGCGGCTGCTGGACCGCTATTATCGTCTGAAAACGCAGCCTCGCATCAGCTTTGCCGGGCAGATGACCGGGGTGGAGGGCTATGTGGAATCCGCCGCCTCCGGCATGCTTGTCGGGCTGGAGACTGCGGCGCGTCTGCTCGGCCTGCCCCCGCTGGATTTCCCGCAGGAGACGGCGATCGGGGCCCTGGCTCTGTATGTTTCCGGCGGCAGCGTCGGCGATTTCCAGCCGATGAATATCAATTTTGGGATCATTTCCTCCCTTGACCGCCGCGTCAAGGGAAAACGCAACAGGAATGCGGCCATTTCGGAGCGCTCTCTTGCCTGGATAGATCAGATTATGGACAGGGAGGTCATGCACATTGAGGATCATCGTTGATGCTATGGGCGGCGATCATGCGCCCGCGGAGATCGTAAAGGGCGCGGTCCGGGCCAGGCGCGAGCTTGACTTGGACATCACCCTTGTTGGCAGGGAAGAAGCTCTGCGAAGCTGTCTTGCCTCAGAGGGCTGCGGCGATATCGAGATCGTCCATGCCGGCGACGTGATCACGATGGAGGACGATCCGAGCACGGCTACGCGCCGGAAAAAGGACGCTTCCATGACCGTGGCGTTGAATCTGCTCCGCGACGGGAAAGGAGACGCCGTCGTTTCCGCCGGAAGCACCGGCGCGCTTTTGACCGGTGCGACCCTGATCGTGAAAAGGATCCGCGGGATCCGCCGCGCCGCGATGGCACCCGTGCTGCCCGCCGGCGATTACGGCACCATGCTGATCGACTGCGGCGCAAACGTGGAGTGTACGCCCGAATACCTGCTTCAGTTCGCGTATATGGGAAGCTTCTATGCCAGAAAGATCCTCGGCTGCCCGGAGCCCAAGGTCGGGCTGCTGAACGTCGGCACGGAGGATGGCAAAGGCGGCGCGCTGCAGCACGAAACGTTCGCTCTGATGCGCAAAGCCGGTGAAGAGGGAAGGATCCGCTTCATCGGCAACATCGAGGGAACGGACGTCTTCGGTGGAAAGGCGGAGGTCGTTGTTACGGACGGCTTTACCGGCAACGTCCTGCTCAAGGGCTCGGAGGGCGTCATCAAGTATATGATGCACGCGCTGAAGGGCGTGTTTTACAAGAACCTGCCCAATAAGGCGGCCGCCGCCGTATTGAAAAAGGATCTGACCGCGATGAAGAAGAGCCTCGACGTCAACGAGGTCGGCGGCACGGCTTTTCTCGGCATCAGCAAGCCTGTCATCAAGGCGCACGGCTCCTCCAAGTCGGCCAGCATCTTTGCGGCGATCCGACAGGCGAAGAGCTTTGCGGAATCCGGTTTTATCCATGAGGTCGAGGAAAACATCGAGTATATGAAGGTTGAGGGCGAAGCCCATGGAGAAGCTTGAAGAGAGAATCGGATACGTATTCGCCGACAAAAGCCTGCTCGTGACGGCGCTGACGCACAGCTCTTACGCCAACGAGCATTGGCGCGAGAACGCCGAGAGCTATGAACGCCTTGAGTTCCTGGGCGATTCGATCCTCGGCCTTGTTACGGCGGAGTACTTGTTTTCGCACCTTCCGCCGCTTCCGGAGGGAAGGATGACGCGCCTGCGCGCCGAACTTGTCTGCGAAGCGAACCTGCACAGGACCGCGCTGCGGCTTGGGCTGGGGAGCAGCATGCGTCTCGGCCGGGGAGAAGAGCTCAGCAATGGACGAGAAAGGCCCTCCATCCTCGCCGACATGGTGGAGGCGATCATTGCCGCGCTTTATTTGGACTCCGGCCTGCAGCAGGCCAGAGCGTTCATCCTGCAGCAGATCCTCGACGAGGTGGAGCTTGACGACTCGCACCGCGTTCTGGACTATAAAACAGAGCTGCAGGAGCTGATCCAAAGCCGCAGCGGACAGACCGTCGCCTATCAGAGCGCGGGCGAGTCCGGCCCGGATCATGACAAGCGTTTTACCTTCCGGGTCCTCATCAACGGCGTCTATGCCGGCGAAGGCTCCGGACGCACAAAAAAAGAGGCGGAGCAGATGGCGGCGCGCGAAGCGCTGGAGGCTTTGAAAAAGTGACTGCGCGCGCCTGTATCATCCCTGTTTTTGTCCCGCATCTCGGCTGCCCGCACCAGTGCGTGTTCTGCGACCAGAAGCAGATCACCGGCTGCTCTGCCGGAATCACGGTGGAAACAGTGCGCAGTGCGATCCGAGCTGCGGAGGCCGCGGCAGGATGCGGCACAAAAAGGCAGCTTGCCTTTTACGGCGGCAGCTTTACCGCGATGCCGGAGGCCATGCAGACGCCGCTGCTCGAAGCTGCGGCAGAAGCCATAGCAGACGGGCAGATCGATTCCGCGCGGCTTTCCACAAGACCGGACGCTGTCACCGAGGGGATCCTGAGGCGCCTCGTCTCTTACGGCGTCGACACGGTCGAGCTCGGGGCGCAGTCCATGGACGACGATGTCCTGCGCCTATCCCGACGCGGGCACAGCGCCGCCGATGTCGAGCGTGCCTCACGCCTCGTTCACGAGGCCGGACTGTCTCTGATCCTGCAAATGATGACAGGTCTTCCCGGCGACACTGCGGAAAAGAGCATGGCGACGGCGCGGCGCCTGATCGCGCTCAGACCGGAGGGCGTCCGAATCTATCCCACGGTCGTCGTAAAGGGGACGGATTTATATGACATGTGGGTGCGCGGGGAATACCGCGAGCATACGCTGCCGGAGGCCGTACAGCTGTGCGCCGCCCTTTACGATTTGTTTGATTGGGCCGGGATCCCGATCATCCGCCTCGGCCTGAACCCGAATGAACAGCTTTCGGGCGGCGGAGCTGCTGCGGGTGCCTATCATCCCGCATTCGGAGAGCTTGTCCGCAGCCGCAGATTCTTTGAGCGCGCATGCCGTTTGCTCGACGGCGTCCGCCCCGGCAGCCGCGTCGTGCTCGCCGTTCGCCCGCGCCTTTTGTCCCAGGTCCTGGGACAGCGCCGCGAAAACCTTCGGCTGCTCAGGGAGCAGTTTGCATTGACGGAGCTGAAGATCCTGCCGGATGAGACGATCACGGAGGATATTGTGGTCTTATCCGCTGCATTTCCAGAATAGATCCAGACAATATCAGATCGACAGAGGGGTTCGTTTTGTACTTAAAAGCTTTGGAGATCCAGGGGTTCAAGTCTTTTCCCGAAAAGACCCGCCTCACATTTGAAAAGAATATCACGGCGATCGTGGGCCCGAACGGATCGGGGAAATCCAACATTTCGGATGCGATCCTCTGGGTCATGGGCGAACAGCGCACCAGAGCGCTGCGCGGTACGCGCATGGAGGACGTCATTTTCGGCGGAACGGAAAAGCGCGGCAAACTCGGCTACGCGCAGGTCTCGCTGATCTTTGACAACTCAGAACGGCTTTTCGATTCGGATAACAATGAGGTCGTGTTGACACGCCGTTATTACCGCAGCGGCGAGAGCGAGTATTACATCAACCGGGAGACGGTCCGGCTGAAGGACATCCACAGCCTTCTCATGGACACGGGTCTTGGCCGTGACGGGTATTCGATCATCGGGCAGGGACGCATCGCAGAGATCATATCCACCAAAAGCACGGACCGCAGGGAAGTTTTCGAGGAAGCCGCCGGCATTTCCCGCTATCGCTACCGGAAAGAGGAGTCCGAGCGAAAGCTTGAGCGCACGGAGGAAAACCTGGTCCGCATCAACGATAAGATCGAGGAGCTCGAGCTGCAGGTCGGCCCGCTGAAGGAACAGTCGGAAGCGGCAAAAAAATACCTGCTTCTGCGCGACGAGCTGCGGATCAAGGAGATCTCGGCCTGGATGTCGACGCTTGACAGACTGCGTGCGCAGAGCTCCAGGGTGGAAGCCGAATACACAGAGACGCAGGGACGGCTGGAGAAGACCAAAGCCGAGCTCGAGGCCTTGTACGCTTCCAGCGGAAGCATCACGGAGCGCATGCATCAGAAGGACGTGGAAACGGACGAGGCGCGCCAGCGCCTTTCCGCCGCCGAGGCGGCCGCTTCCGCGGTCGAAGCGGAGGCCGCCGTCCTGCGGGCCAACGCTAAGAGCGCCGAGGAAGCTCTGCAGCGCCTGCTGGGCGATATTTCCGAGCGTGACAGGCGCATGGCCGAGGTGCAGCAGCGTATCGACGAGAGCGAAAAACGGCTGTCTGCGCTGTCGGAAGAGGCACATGAGACGCAGGAACGGATCGCGCAGAACGACAATGTGCTCAGCGGCTGCCGCATGAAACTGAAGAGCCGGGAGGAGGCGTACCGCCAGCTTGGCGAGCAGAGCACGAAGCTTGCCGTCGAGAGCCGGAGCATGGACGCCCGGATCTCGCTCCTCTCCGATATGGAAAAGGAATACGAGGGGTATTCCAAGGCAGTCAAAACGGTCATGCGTGAGTCCGGCCGCGGCACGCTGCGCGGCGTCCATGGCCCGGTAGCCGATCTGGTCAGGGCAGACGACGAATGTGCGCTGGCGATCGAGACGGCTCTCGGCGCCGCTGCGCAAAATATCGTAGTCGATGCGCAGAACGACGGCCGCTCCTGCATCGAACTGCTCAAGAGGAACGACGCGGGCCGCGCCACGTTCCTGCCGCTCGATACGATCCGAGGCAGCGTGATGCGTGACGCGCCGGTGAATGATCCCGGCTTCGTCGGCGTCGCCTTCGATCTGGCGCGCTTCGATCCGAAGTACGAACAGATCTTCGCAAACCTCCTTGGTCGGACCGTCATCGCGGAAACGCTCGGCGATGCGGTTCGCCTGTCCAAAAACAGCGCCAACCGGCTCCGTATCGTCACACTGGACGGACAGATGATCCATGCGGGCGGCTCCATGACGGGCGGCAGCGCCGCCAAAGGCACGGGAATCCTCTCGCGGGCCAATGAGCTTGTCCGCCTTCGCGCCCAGCGCGAGAAGCTCAGAGCCGAGGAAGCGGCCTGTCTTACGCAGGTGGACAAGGCCAGGTCGAACCTCTCGGCACTGCAGTATCAACTGGAGATGGCGCTGGAGGACCAGCGTGAGCTTCAGGCTGTGAGATCTTCGCAGGATGCGGAGGAGCGCGCGGTCAAAAACGCCGTCGAACAGCTTCGGCTTTTGCTCGACAGCCTGTCGGGCGACAGCGAGACGCGGCGCGCCGCCGTTTTGGCCGCCGAGAAACAGATCGGCGACTTGAATGACCGGGCCGCCGGAAAAGAACAGGAGGCTGAAAAGCTGCACGCCTCTGCGCAGCTCATCCGTGATGAGATCGGTGAGATCAGCAAAAACAAATTGGAGCTTGAGGCGCGCAGGGTGCGCGCCGACCGTGACGCACAGCAGCACAGCGCGCAGATCATCGAGCTGGAGAGAAGCGCGGCGCGCATCGAGCAGCGCAAGCTGGCGGCCGACATGGAGGAAAAGCAGATCCTCAATAAACTCTGGGAAAACTATGAGCTGAGCCACAGCGCGGCCTCCGCGCTTCGGCAGCCCGTTGACAATCTCAATAAAACGAATCGGGAAATCGCGGATCTGCGCCGCTCGATCGGAGCGCTCGGGACCCCGAATCTCGGCGCGATCGAGGAATATGACCGCGTTTCCGCCCGGTACGAATTCCTGGCGGGACAGAGAGACGACGTTGAGAAAGCGAAAAGCGAGCTGCTCGGCATCATCCGTGAGATCACCCAGGAAATGAAAACCGTGTTCCTTGCACAGTTCCAGGCGATCGACGAGAGCTTTCGACAGACCTTCCTGGAACTCTTCGGCGGCGGACGTGCCGCCCTTGTCCTAGAGGACCCCGAGCACGTCCTCGACTGCGGCATCGAGATCGAGGTACAGCCGCCCGGAAAAGCACTGTCCACGATCAGCCTGCTGTCCGGCGGCGAGATGGCCTTCGTTGCCATCGCCCTGTATTTTGCCATTCTGAAAGTGCGTCCCACGCCCTTCTGTGTGATGGATGAGATCGAGGCCGCGCTGGACGAGGCAAACGTAAGCCGCTTCGCCTCCTATCTGCGACGCATGTCAGACAAGACGCAGTTTCTGGTGATCACCCACCGGCGCGGCACGATGGAGGAGGCCGATATGCTGTACGGTGTCACGATGCAGGAAAAAGGCGTTTCGAGCGTAATGGCGCTTGATCTCGAAAGCGCACGCAAAACGATGGATGAATGAGGAACGAACATGGGTCTTTTTGAAAAAATGTTCTCCGGCCTGAGCAAAAGCCGGAAAAACCTGGTGGAGCTGGAGGAGCTTTTTCAGGATTATGCCCCCGACAGCGAGGATTTCTACGATGATCTGGAGGAGCTGCTTGTCCTGTCCGACGTCGGCGTACCGGCGGCGGAAAAAATCATCAAGGGCATGCGCAAGCTGACCTGGGAACGCCGTTTTCGCAAGGGTCATGAGGCCCGTGAGGGCCTGATCGAACTGTTGAGCGGGCAGCTCGGCGTTGGAGACGCCTCGTTGAAGCTCGATACCGTTCCGTCGGTCATCCTGATGGTCGGCGTCAACGGCGTCGGAAAGACCACGACGATCGGCAAGCTTGCCAATCAGCTCAAAACGCAGGGGAAAAAAGTCCTTCTCTGTGCGGGCGACACCTTCCGTGCCGCGGCGGCGGAACAGCTTGGCATCTGGGCGGATCGCGCCGGGGTCGATCTGATCCGGCACGAGGAGGGGAGCGACCCGGCCGCCGTCGTGTATGACGCGATCTGCGCCGCTAAAGCCCGCTCCTCCGACGTGATCCTGATCGACACGGCCGGCAGACTTCACAACAAGCAGAATCTCATGAACGAGCTGAACAAGATCCGCCGCATCATCGACAGGGAGCTGCCCGACGCGGATGTGGAAACGCTCATGGTCCTGGATGCGACGACCGGGCAGAATGGTTTGATCCAGGCCAAGCAGTTTTTGGAGACCACCGGTCTCACCGGGATCGTTTTGACCAAGCTTGACGGCACGGCAAAAGGCGGGATCGTTTTTGCGATCGCCAACGATCTGGAGGTGCCTGTCAAATATGTCGGCGTCGGCGAGGGGATCGACGATTTGATCCCGTTTCGCGCCGTCGATTTCGTAACGGCGCTGTTTCGGCAATAAAGGAGAAGGATAGATGAAACTGACAAGCAAGCAGCGCGCCCAGCTCCGCGGGCTGGCCGCGCTGGAAGATACGATCATACAGGTAGGAAAGGGCGGCATCACGGAAAACCTGGTCGCCTCCGTCGAACAGGCGCTTCAGGCGCGGGAGCTTATCAAAGGGCGCGTTCTTGAGAACTCGATGCTGAGCCCCCGGGAGGCCTGTGATGCGCTCGCCGAGGCCTGCAGGGCTGAGCCTGTGCAGGTCATCGGCACAAAGTTCGTCCTTTACCGAAGAAATGAGAAAGAGCCTAAGATCGTCCTCGTGAGCGACAAAAAAAGAAAATGAAGATCGTGCTCTACGGCGGCAGCTTCAACCCGCCGCATATCGGGCATGTGGAGGCGGCGCTCAGCGTCAGCCGTGCTCTGAAGCCCGACAGATTCCTGATCATGCCGGACCACCTTCCGCCGCACAAGGAATTGGCCGCCGACAGTCCCGGCCCGGAGGAGCGGCTGCGGCTCTGCCGCCTTGCCTTTCGGGATATCCCCGGGGCCGAGGTCTCCGACCTCGAGATCTGCCGGGAGGGCGCCAGCTATACGGCGGATACGGTCGAGCAGCTCCGCTGCGACTATCCGAACGATGAGCTGACGCTGGTCGTCGGCGGGGACATGTTTTTCTCTTTTGAAAGCTGGTATCGGTTCCGGTATCTGCTTGAGCAGTGCACGCTGGCCGTTCTGGCCCGCTGCGGCGAGGATGTGGACGAGCTTCCCGCCGCCGTGCGCGAGATGGAGAAACGCTATGCCGCCAGGATCGTGCTTATCGCTCATGAGCCCGTCACGGTGAGCTCGAGCGATCTGCGCTATCGTCTTCCGCGTAGGATGGGCTCTGAGCTCCTGCCCCCTCCGGTGTATGAGGAGATCATACGCAAACGGTTTTACGATGCCCAGCCCGAATTCACCTGGCTTCGCGAACAGGCCTATGCCATGCTCAAGCCCAAGCGCATCGCTCACGTCGCCGGCTGCGAGAGTGCGGCGGTCGAATTGGCGCAGCGCTGGGGGGCTGACGAGGAGCTGGCTGCGGAGGCAGCGATCCTGCATGATATCACAAAAAAGCTTTCTTTGGATGAACAGTTGAATTTATGCCGACAATATGGTATTATTTACGATCATGCGGCCTTGCTTTACCCGTCAGTCCTGCATGCGATGACAGGCGCCGCGCTGGCTGCCGACCGCTTCGGTGCGAAACCGGAGGTCGTCGACGCGATCCGCTGGCACACGACGGGGAAGCCTGATATGACCATGCTGGAGAAGATCGTTTACCTGGCCGATACGATCGAGCCGGGACGCGATTTCCCCTCTGTCAAAAAGCTGCGGAAGCTTGCCAATGAAGATCTGGACGCCGCGATGGCCATGGCCCTGGAATACAGCCTGAGCTATATCGCGGAAAGAGGACAGGAGCCGGACCCGGTCACGGCCGAGGCCGCCGCCTGGTATGCAGGCCGCAAGGCCTGAGAGGAGGAACAGATTTGCTCAGCCCTAAAGAGATTGCTTCCATCGCCGCAAAAGCGCTGGAAGAAAAGAAGGCCAAGGACGTTATGGTCCTGAAGACCGAGGAGCAGACCGTACTGGCGGATTATTTCGTGATCTGCAACGGCACCTCCTCCACACACATCAAGGCGCTTGTTGACGAGGTGGACAAGCAGCTCTCCGAGGCGGGGGAGCCTCCGATCCGCCGCGAGGGCCTGCGCTCCGATATTTGGGTCCTGATGGATTTCGGCAGCGTGATCGTGCATGTGTTTACGGACGACGCCCGCAAATTCTATAATCTGGAGCGCCTGTGGAGCGACTCCGAGGTGGTAGACCTCTCATCCCTTTGACGCCCCGGGCTACCGGGGCTTCGGACAAACATCTACATCGAAAGGGATTGAAGGATCATGAAATACGATTTTGCGGCCATTGAAAAGAAATGGCAGGACAGATGGGAAGAGACCAAACCTTACGCCGCCGTGACAGGCAGCGATAAGCCCAAGTTTTTCGGCCTGATCGAGTTCCCGTACCCCAGCGCGGCCGGCCTGCACGTCGGCCATCCCCGGCCTTTCACGGCCATCGATATCGTGACGAGAAAGAAGCGGATGGACGGTTATAACGTCCTGTTCCCGATCGGCTACGACGCCTTCGGCCTGCCGACGGAGAATTTCGCCATCAAAAACCATATCCATCCGGCCGTCGTCACCCGCGACAACATCGCCAATTTTACCCGCCAGCTCAAGATGCTCGGCTACGGCTTCGACTGGGATCGCTGCGTCAACACCACCGATCCGAACTATTACAAGTGGACCCAGTGGATCTTCCTGCAGATGTTCAAGAAGGGCCTGGCCTACAAGACGACCATGCCCATCAACTGGTGCACGAGCTGCAAGTGCGGCCTGGCCAACGAGGAAGTGGTCGAGGGCAAGTGCGAGCGCTGCGGCAGCGACGTCATCCGCAAGGAAAAAAGCCAGTGGATGCTCCGCATCACCAAGTATGCGCAGCGTCTGATCGACGATCTGGACGATCTGGACTATATCGAGCGCGTCAAGACCCAGCAGAAAAACTGGATCGGACGCTCTACCGGCGCGGAGATCACCTTCAAGACCACGGCGGACGACGACCTTGTCGTCTTCACCACGCGCCCCGATACGCTTTTCGGCGCGACCTACATGGTGCTCTCGCCCGAGCACGCCTTCGTCAGAAAGTGGAAGCCGCTGCTGAAAAACTGGGACGAGGTCGACGCCTACGTTGCGGAGGCCGGCCGGAAATCGGACTTCGAGCGCGCTGAGCTCAACAAGGAAAAGACAGGCGTCAAGCTCGAAGGCGTTATGGCCGTCAACCCCGTCAACGGCCGGGAGATCCCGATCTTTATTTCCGATTATGTCCTCGTCACCTACGGCACCGGCGCCATCATGGCCGTTCCGGCGCACGACGACCGTGACTGGGAGTTTGCCAAAAAGTTTGGCTGCGAGATCGTCGAAGTCGTAAAGGGCGGCGATATCGAAAAGGGCGCCTTTACGCTCAAGGACGATACGGGCATTATGGTCAACTCCGGCTTCCTCAACGGCCTGACCGTCAAGGAGGCCATCCCCGCCATGGAAAAATACGTGACGGCGAAGGGGATCGGGGTTGAAAAGGTCAACTACAAGCTGCGCGACTGGGTCTTTACCCGCCAGCGCTACTGGGGTGAGCCGATCCCGCTGGTCCACTGCGACAAGTGCGGCTGGGTGCCTCTGGATGAGAGCGAGCTGCCGTTGCTTCTGCCCAATGTGGAGAGCTATGAGCCCACGGACGACGGCGAAAGCCCGCTGTCCAAGATGACCGACTGGGTCAATACCACCTGCCCCTGCTGCGGCGGTCCTGCCAGGCGCGAGACCGACACCATGCCGAACTGGGCCGGCTCCTGCTGGTATTACCTGCGCTACATGGATCCCCACAACGACAAGGAATTCGTTTCGAAGGAAGCGGAGGAGTACTGGGGCCCCGTCGACTGGTACAATGGAGGCATGGAGCACACCACGCTGCATCTGCTCTACAGCCGTTTCTGGCACAAGTTCCTGTATGATATCGGGGCGGTGCACACGAAGGAGCCTTACGCCAAGCGTACCTCGCACGGCATGATCCTGGGGCGCAATCCGCACTATGTCGGCTTTGCCGAAACGGAAGAGGAGAAGCAGGCGCTGATCGAAAAATACGGCAGCCAGGCGCTCCGTCCGTCGGTCAAAATGTCCAAGTCTCTCGGCAACGTCGTCAACCCGGACGACGTGATCAAGGCATACGGCGCCGACACGATGCGCGTCTACATCATGTTCATCGGCGACTTTGAAAAGACGGCGACCTGGTCCGACGAGGCGGTGAAGGGCTCCAAGCGCTTTCTCGACCGCTGCTGGAACCTGATGGAGCTGGCGAAGGACGACTATGCCGTCACGCCGAAGAACGAGCCGATCATCCACAAGACGATAAGGAAGGTCGGCGACGACATCGAGAGCCTGAAGATGAACACGGCGATCGCGGCGCTCATGACCATGGTCAACGAGTTCTACGCCAACGGCCTGACCAGGGGCGACATGGAATACCTGCTCGAGCTGCTCAGCCCCTTCGCGCCGCATATTGCGGAGGAGATGTGGGAACAGCTCGGTTTTGCGGAAAAGTACGGCAAGATGGCGATGCAGATGTCCTGGCCCGTATACGACGAGGCCAAGACCCGTGAGCGCGAGCGCGAGATGGCGGTCCAGGTCAACGGCAAGCTGCGCTCGACGATCGTCGTTCCCGCCGATTCCGAAGACGAAACGGTCATTGCCGCCGCCTGCGCCGACGAGAAGATCCGGCGTCAGATGGCGGGGATGCAGCTCGTTAAGACCATCGTCGTCAAAAACAAGCTGGTCAACCTGATCCTGAAGCCGCAAAAGTAATGGTTGACATTTAGGCCCCGTGCCGTTATAATGTTTCTGCTAAAAGCCGATTGAATGGCCCTTAAAGCGCCATTGGCGTACTTGGAGGGAGGGAAATATATGTCTGAAATCTATGTCAAAGAGAATGAATCTCTGGACAACGCTCTGAAAAGATTCAAGCGCAGCTGTGCCAAGTCCGGCGTTCTGGCTGATCTGAGAAAGAAAGAGTATTATCAGAGCCCCAGCGTCAAGCGCCGCAAGAAATCTGAGGCAGCCCGCAAGAATAAGAACAAGCGCTTCTATTGATGCGTAAAAGAATGCCGCCGTTCCGTACGGGACGGCGGTCTTTTTTTGCAGAGACAGATAAGAAGAGAGCCGACGGATCGTCGGCTCTCATTTTTTATGTGTCAAATACAGGCTCAGACCTGGTCTTCCGACTTGCCGCGATTCTTGCGGTTGCGGAGGTATACGATGACCACAACAGCGGCGGTGACGACAGCAACGGACAGCAGCACGATCCAAAGCGTCATATTGGCTTCATCGCCCATCTTAGGCGTGCCGGACGGCGTATATTTGCCGGAGGAGTCCGTAACCGTCAGCTTGCCGAACTTGTAGGTGATGTCGTAGTTGGCTGTCACGTCCTTGTTCGTGGCCTTGTTGATGATCGTGGCGGTGGCCGTGTTGTCGGACTGGCCTATCGCCGTCTGCGAGCCGGTGAACTTCAGCTGGATCTGATCGCCGTCCAGCTTGCCAACGACGGGCGTCACGACGGCCTTGTTGGTCAGCGGCCTGCCGTCGTAGACCTTGGAGGCGCTCTTCGTCTCGATGGTGATCGGACGCTTGGTGATCTCCATGGAGCCCGGAACGATCTTGAGGTCGAAGTTCGCGGTCACATCTTCGCTGCCCATGAGGATCTTCAGCGTGGCGAGCGTTACATCCTTTTTGGCGACATCCGCAAACTTGCTCGGAACAGCGACGGAGAAGGTGAACGCAGAAGGCAGAGCGGGAGAGAACGTGATATCCTCTTTCTTAAACTCAAGGTCAGTTCCGTCATACACCTTGGTCAGAGTGGCGGCAGTCACGGTGATGGCCATCTTGTTGACCGTGACAGTCGCGTTGCCGAGCGTAATGTCGTAGTTGGCGGTCACGTCGGCAGAGCCGGCTACGATCTGAACGCCGGTGATGAGCGAACTGTTGGTACCGGCATTCGTCTGCGTGGCGCCGCTGTTCAGGATGCCGACAGACTGCCCGGGAGCGAGAGAACCGGCGCTGATGACAGCGTTGTCCTTGTTGACCGTGAGCGCAGTGCCGTCATAGGTCTTCGCCGCAGAAGCGGTTACCGTGATCGGCCGTTTGGTGATCGTCAGCGTGACGTGAAGCGGATCACAGGAGAACGAGGAGCTGACGTCCGTATCACCGGCATCCAGCACCTGAAGAGGATAGACCGTAACGTTAGCGGTGCCGACGTTCTTGAACTCGGTCAGAGTCGAGTCGTCAAAGGATGTGAGGGAGTAGAACTTGTAGCCGGTCGGAAGGCCGGTCACGGTGATGGAGGAGTTGAGCGCTTCCAAATCAAAGCTGACCCCGTCATAGACCTTGGTCAGGGCAGCGGCGTCGATCGCCAGTGTCAGGGTCGTGGTACCGGACGTGCCGGCAGGAGCAAGGGGCATACCGGACACGGTGAAGGTAGCGGGCTCGGTCGCCGCACCGCCGGCATACAGGGCGACCAGCGTATGGGAGCCGCCGTAGTAGCCGCCGAGGAAGCTGGGATCGATCGTGATGATCGTGGAGCCCTCGCGGGAGGTGAAGACACCGCCGCTGCCGGTGGTCGAACGATGCGTCGAATACTCGCTGTAGACGACGCCGTCGATCATGATCTGGTGGTCGAAAAGAGCATAGTCCAGATCAAAGCGGAAAGTCAGCCCTTCGGTATCGCCGGCCGTCCAGGTCTGGCCGTCGCCTTCCAGGACAGCGGGAGGAGCGCCGAGGGCGGGAACAGACTGCGTCTCCACAGCATGGCAAAGCTCGCATTCACGCGTGGCCTCGCCCTCTTCATCCGCAGTGGGCGCGGTGGTGGTCACCCAATCGCCCCATTGGTGCTCCAGCGCGGGGATCTCGCGGGTCTCGGTCTCGCCGCAGGCAGAGCAGGTGCGGGTTTCCTCACCGGGGACACCGCAGGCAGCGGGCGTCGTGACTTCCCAATCGCTCCACTGATGCGCTTCATCCGCGGGGATCTCGCGGGTCTCGGTCATGCCGCAGAGTTCACAGGTATGGGACTCGACACCGGCCTGGTTGCAGGCGGCAGGCGTGGTGACTTCCCAGTCGCCCCACTTGTGCGCGGCGGGGACGACGAGTTTGTCAAAGGTGGTCTCGCGCTGGCACTGCGCGTCGAGGAAGTAGCGGCTTCCGCTGTCAGCAAGCAGCTCATAATAAGCGAGATTTCCGTCGTTGTCACAGTCGGCGGCCACGGCCTCGTGGTATACGACGGCGACTTCATAGGTCTCGTCGCAGCGTGTGCAGGTAAAGGTCATGACGCCGTCATTTTCGCTGTTGGCTTCCTGGGTGACGGTACCGTTATCCCAGTCGTGGCCCAGAGCAGGGATCACTCGCGTGGTTTTGTGCCCGCAGACCGTGCACGTCAGCTCGGCCTCGCCGGTCTCGGTGCAGGTGGGAGCCGTGATCTCCACAGGCTCGCCATAGCTGTGGACGTCATCGGAATAATCCATGTGGAGGGTGAGCTTGCAGCTGGTGTAGGGGCGGATCGTATCGCCGGGCTTCACCGTGCAGACGGTCCCGTTCGGGTAGAGCAGGAACCAGTCGACAAAGTTGCAGCGCGTCGCATCGATGCCGTTGGCCTCAAAGACCTTGTCGAGGTCGGCCTCGTCATAAGTAAGAACGGTGTGACCCTCGCCGACAGTCGCGGTGACGCCGATGTCCTGTGCGGCGGGCTCCGAGCCGTTCATCTGGTAGCGGACGCTGGCCTCAGCCTCCGGGATATCGTCCAGAGCGATAAAGATCGTGTAATCGCAGTCGAGCGGGGCGGTCTTATCGATCTCAGGCATGGAGAAGGAGACGGAAGTGCCGTTGGCGTCAGCCCAGCCGTTTCCGATCCAGTTTACCCTGTTGCTGAAGCCGGAGCCGGTCGGCAGGAAATAGAAGCCGACGACCTGCATGGTCTTCGGAGGCGTGACATAAATGCCGCTGTCTCTCAGATTCTTCAGGCTGGGTTCCTTCACGCCGCCGATGCTGAACGAGGGCGTGCCAATCCCTTCGGCCTCATCATAGTCGTCGGGGTCGAAGTCGTTCCAGGCGGGAGAACCCTCCGGGTCCTTGACAAAGCCGAAGCGAACGCTGACCTTCAGATCCTCGTAGGGATCCCGGTCCTCGTCTGCCATGGCGTTGAGCATGCCGGCGCCGCCGATCTGGAATACCAGGATCAGCACAAGAACAGCGCTCAGCAGAGTTTTCCATGTCCGTTTCATTGCAGTCACCTCATTGGAAGATTTGCGGGAACAGATAAAAACAACGCCCGAAGGCGTAATATTTTTTTACCGTTTTGTTATCTGCTCGTTAAGTATTATAGCGAAACAAGAGCCGGAATTCAAGCCGAAAAGCCCGCTGCAATTCTTAGTAATCCTTAAGAATTGCAAAACAGAAACGAAAGATGACAAGAAATCCGCCGCTGTTGTTTCCTGTCTATACTATACTCCGCCGCCGGCAGGCTGTCATCTTAACCTTTCTTAAATTTAAATTAAAGACGGAAAAAGCCGCCTCCGTTATGAGGCGGCTTTTTCCGTCTAAAGAGAATCAGTGAATGGGGACGAGCTTGCCGACAAGGACAAAACGCGCTTCGGTATACTCATAGGTACAGGTGACGAGCGTGACAAGCTTATCCTCCAGGCCGACCTCGATCTCCGTTTGAAAATCGGAAAAACGCTTCATTTTGTCGACATAGAGCGTAAACGCGTCGTCCTCGGCCAGGTCCAGGGTAAAGGCCGTGGAGTCGGATGCGGTGATGAAGCCGCTGAACACGTCGATGCGGTAATTCCCGTCAGGAGTGTTCAGATACAGGAAGGGATGCTCCTCATAGTAGCCCGGCTTGCCGTAGTCCACGATGCTGGCCAACATCGTTCCGTCGTTCATGTGATGCCCGTAGATGATGGTATTGCGGTCGGAGAAATCGCGGCTGCAGCGGTAATCGAGGAACAGGGTGCCGCTGGGATTCGCGGTCCCGTCGAAAAGCCGATGCAGGTAATAGTCGTTGTCCTCGGCACGCGCGACAGGGTAATTGATGACCGTATCGGGGCTGTACAGCCAGCCGACGACGTTTCTGCTCTGCGCGAGCAGCGCGTCGAAATCCACCTCGATCGGGGACCGGTCAGAATCCAGAACGACGCCGCTCTCGCCCTGCGCTGCGGGACCTCCGCCGCTTTCCGGGTCGGTTTTCTGTTCGGACGGCGTCACATAATCGTTGCTAATTTTCTCATAGGTACGCCGCGCGACGCGGTAGTCATGCGAAATGGATAACAGCTTGGATGCGCTGATCAGGATGACCAGGATCAGAACGATCAGCAAACCGATGATGATGCCCTTGGTTTTCTTTTTCATAGTTCTCTCCTCCATGGGGAATGACGGTATTATAAACCTTATGTTCCCAAAAGAAAAGAGATGCGGCAAAAAGGTTAAGAAAGTTAAGGGTTTTCGACACGGCGGAAACGAGCCAGAAAGTCTTTCGTCTCCTGCCTTTTCGGGCTGCGGAAGATCTCCTCGGGGCTGCCGTCCTCACAGATCAGGCCGTTGTTCATGTAGACCACGCGGGTGCTGATATCGCGCGCGAACGCCATTTCATGGGTGACGACGAGCATGGTCGTTCCTTCCCCGGCCAGGGTCTGCATGACGCCGAGCACCTCGCCGACCATTTCGGGATCGAGCGCGGAGGTCGGCTCGTCAAACAGCAGCACTTCGGGGTCCATAGCAAGCGCCCGGGCAATGGCGACGCGCTGCTTCTGCCCGCCGGAGAGCTGACGCGGTCTGGCGTGGATATACGGCGCCATGCCGACCTTGTCCAGAAAGGCAAGGGCGTGTTCCGTGGCCTCTTCGCGCCCGCGCCGGAGCACCTTGCGCTGGCCGACGACGCAGTTTTCCAGAACGCTCATGTTGCCGAAGAGGTTGAAGGACTGGAAGACCATCCCCACCTGCGCGCGATAGGTCGACGCCCTGAAGCCGCGCCCGGTCACGTTCTTGCCGTGGTACAGGATCTCGCCGGAGCTCGGCTGCTCCAGCAGATTGATGCAGCGCAGGAGCGTTGACTTGCCCGAGCCGGAGGAGCCGATGATGGAGGTGACGTCGCCGCGGCTGACGGTAAAGTCGATATCGCGCAGGACAAGATGGCTGCCGAAGCTCTTGGAAAGGTGGCGGATCTGCAGGATCGTTTCATCCATGGGACACGCCCCCTTCCTCCGCCCTGACGCGGTTGGATTCGTCAAAGGGCGTTCCGCGCGTCGGATGCGTATAGGTTCCGGCGGTCAGCGTCAGGGAATCGTTCTGCACAAGCTCGTAGTTGTCGGCGCCGTCCATTTTCTTTTCGATCCAGCGCAGCAGGAAGGAAGCGACCAGCGTCATGCACAGATAACCGATCATCTCGATGGCGGCTGAGGGGAAATACATGTTGTTCACGCCCGTGATGTAACGGTGGAAGGCGAAGAACTCGGTAAAGCTGATGATGAACATCACGGAGGTATCCTTGACGTTGATGATAAAGTTGTTGCCGATCTGCGGCATGATGTTGCGCAGAGCCTGCGGCAGGATGACGTGCGTCATGGTCTGCACGTGCGTCATGCCGATCGCCATGGCGCCCTCCGTCTGACCGCGGTCGATGGAAATGATGCCGCCGCGGACCGACTCCGCCATATAGGCCCCGGTGTTGATGGATACGATGAGGATCGCAGCCGCCCAGACGCTGCTGAAGCGCATGGCGTTATCGGTAAAGTAGGGCAGCCCGTAGAAGATAAAGACAGCCTGCAGCACCATGGGGGTGCCGCGGAAGACCTCGACGTAGATGCGGATCAAAATACGGAGCAGCCCGAGGAAAAAGCGTTTGAGCGGAGGATCGTACCGCGAGCATGGGATCGTCTGCAGGATGCCGCAGATCAGCCCGATCAGACATCCGATCGCCGTGGCCACGAGCGCGAGCAAAAGGGTGTTCCTGACGCCGTTGAGATAGGCGCCGGAATAGTTGTCCCACAGCAGCGCAACGTCCGCGGCCAGCTTACTGAGCTTCGTCATCGCGCTCAAACATCAGGCTGGATCGAGATCGCCTGATCCATCAAAGCGTTGAAATCCGCCTCCGTCATCCCGGAAAGGACACTGTTGATCGCGTCCAGCAGGACCGTGTTGCCCTGCAGGACGGAGATGCCGAGATTCACGTTCTCCGCACGCTCGCTTTCAGAGGCGAACTGAAAATCGCCGTCCGTACCGGAGAAGTCCAGGATGACGAGACTGTCATCCCGCGCGACGGCGCCCATGGCCGTGGGCATATCGGTGCAGACAAAATCGACCGTGCCGGTCTGCAGCGCCATCAGCATGGCCGGCGCAGTATCGGCGGGAGCGAGGATCTCCGCACCCTCGATCTGCGGCAGGCAGGTATCATACCAGATGGTGCCGGACTGCGAGGTGCAGCGCCCGCCGGCCAGATCGGCGATCGAAGCGGCTGCGGCAAAGGCGCTGTCGGCCGTCGTCAGGATCACGATGTTTGCATAGTAGTAGGGGCCGGCCATGTCGACCTCCGCCATGCGGTCGGCCGTCATGGACTGACCGGCGATGTTGGCGTCCATGCTGCGGGATTGAACGGCCGGCGTCAGAGAATCCCACGCGCTGGAGACAACCTCAAGCTGCCAGCCGTTCGCTTCACAGATCATCTTTGCGATCATCACGTCGTAGCCGTTGGCATAAGCTCCGGGAACGTTTGCGATCGGGACGGCGCCGTTGGAGTCGTCCATCTGCGTCCAGTTGTAAGGTGCATACGCACACTCCATACCGACGGTCAGGACCCCGTCCTCCACGCCGGTGAACGAGGCGTCAGATGCGGGGGCAGCGTTTCCTACGCAGCCGACAAGGCAGAAAACGAGGGCGCAAAGCAATACGACAAGGATGGTTCTTCTCATGATATCCTCCTTTTTGATCCGGCATGTCTCCCTGCCGGCCGGGAAAATAAAAATGAACCGCTCTGTCAAGCGGTCCATACAACCTTTGCCGAAACCAAAAGGAAAGGCATATCCAGTCGACGATAGCGCTCCACAAAACTGTGACAGTCCGACGGATCTTATCCGGCGGTCCAGCATGAACAGTCAAGGCCGACCGTTCACACTTCGGCGGCACACCCTTTCTTCCACCGGCGGAAGCCTTTCCTTGCCGGGGCGTACTGATGAGTGCCGCGCCTCTATCAGGCGATTCAATTTTGAATGTATCCTAACATCAGCGCTTTAAACTGTCAATGCATTTTTGCGTAAATTCCTTTTTTTCGTATAAATGATGAAAGAATTTCGATATACGTGAAAAGAATCTGGATAATATGCAAACAAAAACGGAGCAATTTCCCGTGTCGCGCCGCCGCGACCGCACGGCGCTTTGACCGCCGTGCCTCGGATCCAGGGCGTCGCCGTTTGATATCCGGAGCAGGAGATCGAGCGCAGCATGTCCATCGACGCGAAGCATAAAAAACGCCGCAAGCGATTGAAGCTTGCGGCGATGTGGAGGCGCCACCCGGACTTGAACCGGGGAATCGCGGATTTGCAGTCCGCTGCCTTACCACTTGGCTATGGCGCCGTCTATATAAAACAGAGGCGGGCCTTTTTGGTTCAGCCCGCGACTGATTCTTTCTGGAGCGGGCAACGAGGCTCGAACTCGCTACCTCCACCTTGGCAAGGTGGCGCTCTACCGGATGAGCTATGCCCGCATAGGACCCGCCGAGGGATCGGCGGGTGGTGCCTCCGGTCGGAATTGAACCAACGACACGCGGATTTTCAGTCCGCTGCTCTACCGACTGAGCTACAGAGGCATACAAATCTTTCCGTTGGTGGGAACAACTGGACTCGAACCAGTGACCCCCTGCTTGTAAGGCAGGTGCTCTAACCAGCTGAGCTATGCTCCCAAACCGAAAGCTTTGTAATAATACCAAATGAAACCGTTTTTGTCAATAGCTTTCTCTTTGAAAATGCCCCTATTTTTCCGAACGGGATGTCAGCAGTCTTCGCAGATCAGCGGGCGTGATGTCATAATGTCTGCCGCAGAACTGGCAGCGGATCTCAAAGCTCTTGTCTTCCGAGAGCATCTCCTCCAACTCGGCCGCGTCGATGACAGACAACGCCTCATCCACGCGCTCCCGCGAACAGCCGCAGCGATATCCGACCGGGTATTCAGCGACGATATGACAGGAAAAACCCTTCAGGACCTGGCGGAAAAGCTCCTCGGGCCCATCCTCGCTGAGGATCGTCGTCACCTGATCCATGAGGAAGATGTTTTCCTCCAGCCGGTCGATCAGCTCGTCTGCGGCGCCGGGCATCAGCTGTACAAGAAATCCGCCTGCGGCTTTGATGCTCAAATCGGTGTCGACGAGAACGCCGAGCGCACAGGCAGACGGGATCTGGTCGCTGCTGAGAAGATAGGCGGTCACGTCCTCCGCGATCTCGCCGCTTACAAGCTCGACGGAGCCTATATAGGGCTCTTTGAGCCCGATGTCACGGCTGAGCGTCAGCGTCCCGTTTTTCCCGACGGCACCGCCAACATCAAGCTTGCCGTCCGGCCGGAGCGGGAGATCGACCGTGGGCTCGTCCACGCACCCGCGCACATACCCCTCATGGTCAGAGACAGCGACGATGGTGCCCAAAGGTCCGCCGCCGCTGATGCGAAGCGTCAGGGAGGCGTCGTCTTCCTTCAAAGCGTTCCCGAGCAGGGAAGCGGCGCAAAGCGTGCGTCCGAGCGCGGCGGAAGCCGTGGGGGAGCAGCGGTGGATCTCCTTTGCCTGCTGGACGAGATCTCTCCCCGTAATAACCGCCATTTTGATCATGCCGTCTTCGGCCGTTGCACGAATGATCCGATCCATGGTTTTTCTCCTTTTGATTGTCAGGCATGCACAGCGCACAGAAAGAGTCTGCCGCTGTCAGACTGCGGACCGTCGGAAAGAACCCGTATTTTGCAAAATCCGCTGGCTGCCATAAGCGCGGAGAGCATCTCCGGTTCATGCGCGTATTCCACGTGCTCTTCCCGGCTGCGGCGCCAGAGCGCTCCTTCCCGTTCAAACAGGTCCAGCCCGTATACAAGCGCGTTTTCCTCGCGGTCGAATTGCGCGCGCCAGAGGCAGATCAGATCCTCCCGCTCGTCCCAAAAGCTCTGACCGTCAAGCCCGCGCATCCATTGCGGCGAGCGGATATCGAACAGCAGCAGGCCGCCGGGACGGATAAAGAGACCGAGGCGGCGAAAAACCTCGGGAATGGAAGATTGGGGGATATAATTGATCGCGTCAAGCGAGGAAAAAGCCGCGTCGACAGTGCCGTACAGATCCAGGTCCTCCGCCTTCTGCAGAAGAAACAGCGGCTGCTCGGCAAGCGAAGCGCATTTCTCCCTCGCCTGCATCAGCATGTCGACAGAAGCGTCGGCGCCGATCATCTCATATCCTCGTTCAGCCATGATTTTCGTCAGCGTTCCGGTCCCGCAGCACAGATCGAGGATAAGGCGGAATCCGCCGCCTGCGCGGGCAAACTCCGCCTCATAAAGATCAGCGAACTGGTCGTAGGAAACGTCCCCGGTAAGACCGTCGTACCAGGACGCGAGCGCGCCGTAGGCGTTCATGTCTCGCCGTCCTTTTCGTCCATCCGCTGAAAAACGATGTCATATCCGCCCGTACCGAACTGGAGCGAGCGGTTGACACGGCTGATCGTCGCGCTTGAGGCGCCCGTCTCCGCCAGGATGTCGTTGTAGATCATGCCATCGTTCAGGCAGCGAGCCACCTGAAAGCGCTGTTCCATCGCCATCAGTTCCGTCACGGTACACAGATCGTCGAAAAAGCGCATGCATTCATCGACGTTGCCGAGTGAAAGAATGGCCTCATACATCTTGATGTTGCGCGGTTTCTTGTTGAGTTTATTCATGACAGCCTCCAAAAAAGGTGAGCAGAATTTCCAATTGATTCCCAGTTCTCTTTTATCATAAACGAATAGTTTAGAAATGTAAAGAAGTAAAGCGGAGAAAGCCTAAAACTTTTTGAATCATCTTGCGTAGAGCAGTTTGATAGGGTATAATAATAAAAAAGGAAAGGAGACGACGACATGCCCATGCCCATACTCTGGCTGATCGCCATGGTCGTGCTGCTCATTATCGAAGCGATCGTACCCGGACTGATCTCGATCTGGTTTGCGCTCGGCGCCCTTGCCGCTTTGCTGGCCGCGCTGCTTCATGCGCCGCTGTGGCTTCAGATCGTCTGGTTCCTGGTCGTTTCGATCGCAGCGCTGATCCTGACGCGTCCGCTCGCCAAAAAGTATGTAAATTCCCGCGTCCAGCCGACGAATGCCGACATGCTGGTCGGGAAGGAATGCGTCGTGAAGGAGCGGGTCGATAACCTTCATGAGACCGGCACGGTCTCCGTGGCCGGCAAGATCTGGACGGCCCGCACCGCAGACGAAGCACTCACGCTAGAGAAAGACAGCCTTGCGCGCGTTCTCCGGATCGACGGCGTCAAACTGATCGTCGAGCCCCTGCAGAAATAAAGGATCAAAAACTACTTTAGGAGGAAAAAACCATGCATTCTGCCGGACCTATCGCACTGGCCATACTGATCCTGATCGTCGTGGTCATCCTGATTCGCAATATCCGCATCGTACAGCAGGCAAGAGCCTATGTCATTGAGCGTCTGGGCGCCTATAAAGAGACCTGGGGCGTCGGCATGCATATCAAGCTGCCCTTTATTGAGAGAGTCGCCAAGATCGTGTCGCTGAAGGAGCAGGTTGCGGATTTCCCGCCCCAGCCTGTGATCACCAAGGATAACGTCACGATGCAGATCGACACCGTCGTCTATTTTCAGATCACCGATCCGAAGCTCTACACTTATGGCATCGAGCAGCCCATGGTCGCCATTGAGAACCTGGCTGCCACCACACTGCGTAACATCATCGGCGACCTGGAGCTGGATCAGTGCCTGACGAGCCGCGATATCATCAACACCAAGATGCGCGCCATCCTCGATGAGGCGACCGACCCCTGGGGCATCAAGGTCAACCGCGTCGAGCTGAAGAACATCCTGCCTCCGAAGGAGATCCAGAACGCGATGGAGAAGCAGATGAAGGCCGAGCGTGAGCGCCGCGAGGCGATCCTTCGCGCCGAGGGCGAAAAGCGCGCCGCGATCCTGGAGGCCGAGGGCGAGAAGGAGTCTGCCATTCTTCGCGCCGACGCCAAGAAGCAGCAGCAGATCCTGGAAGCCGAAGGCGAGGCCGAGGCTATCCTGAAGGTCCAGACTGCCACGGCCGAAGGTATCCGCCGCATCAACGAGGCCGCCCCCACGGAGGCCGTCATCAAGATCAAGGCGCTGGAGGCTTTCTCCGCCGCCGCCAACGGCACGGCGACGAAGATCATTATCCCGAGCGAGATCCAGGGCATTGCTGGTCTTGCCCAGGGTGTGTTCGAAGCCGTAAAGGATGAAAAGAAATAACAATCGGTAAAGGACCGGGGCTGCCCGAATCGGCAGTCCCTTTCCATGACCGGGAGGGAGAGCCTATATGAATCCTTCGCTGCACGCTTTTCTGGAAAGACACAGGATGCTTCCGGAGTCGATCGAACCGCTGTCAGCCGCCGCCGTCATGGCGGAGAGCATGAAGGCCGGCCTCGAAGGAAGACCTTCCAGTCTGCCCATGATCCCTACATATCTCAGAAACGACGGACATATCATGCCCGGCACCTCGGCTGTTGTGATCGATGCCGGCGGGACGAATTTTCGCTGCGGCCTGGTACATTTCACCGAGGAGGGCTTTGAGACGGGATCTTTCACCAAGCAGAAGATGCCCGGTATCGACAGGAGCATCACCTGGCCGGAGTTCATTTCCTTTGTTGCCGACGCGATCATGCCTCTGCTCGACAAGGCCGATGTGATCGGGTTCTGCTTTTCCTACTCGGCCGAGATCACGCCGGATATCGACGGCCGCGTGATCCGGATCGACAAGGAAGTCGTGGTCACCGGGGCCGAGGGACAGCTTGTCGGCGCGTCGCTTCTTGCGGAACTGGAGCGCCGCGGCGTCACGGGAAAACACATCGTGATCCTCAACGACACGGCGGCCGTGCTGCTCGGAGGCTCCGTTTCGCTTGACAAGTCCCGATACGGAGGATTTATCGGCCAGGTCAGCGGCACAGGCACGAACACCTGCTGCATGCTGCCCGAAAACCGGATCCTCAAGCTCAAAAGCAAGCTGGACAGGAAGATCCTCGTCAATCTGGAGTCCGGATTGTACGACGGTCTTCCCGTCGGTGATTTCGACAAACTGCTCGACCAGATGAGCCACGATCCGGGGCGGAAGCGTCTCGAAAAGCAGACGGCCGGCGTATATCTCGGGCCGCTCGCGCATCTGATGCTGGACGCCGCCGCACAGGAGGGGCTGATCGACAGGGAGACGGACAGAGCCCTGAAGGGTTTCGGAGCTTTCCACGCGGCCGTCCTGGATGCGTGGGCGTGCGGCGAGCGGCTGGAATTTGCCGTCTGCGCCGAGGATGCTGATTTCGTGAGCGAGCTCAGCCGGGCGCTGTTCGAGCGTTCCGCTCGCTGTATGTGCACCAACCTTCTGGCGATCCTTCTTCTCACCGGAGAGGGGACAGACCCGCAGCGGCCCGTGTGCGTCTGCGCGGAGGGTTCTCTTGTGCAGAAGGGACGAGTGTATCGCCCGATGCTGGAAAAGCTTCTCACGGAGAACGCTGCCAGCCTCGGCCGATCCGTCGTTTTGCGCGTAGGGGAGGAGACGACGCTGCCCGGCTCCGCCGCCGCGGCCGTTTTGAATCGGTAAAGCCGCAGATCACGGATACGGCGATGATGAATGTGTTTTCATCATCGCCGTATCTTTTTTTGATTTACATAATATTTTGCTGGCAATCGGCTACCAAATATGCTATAATGAGCCAGATATAAAAAAGCTCGCGAATGACGGAGGAGAGATAGATATGAAGTGTCCGTTTTGCGGATATTCGGAAAGCAAAGTCATTGACTCCAGACCTGCCGAAGAGGGCGCGACGATCCGCCGCCGCAGGGAATGCCTGGCCTGCCAGAAGCGCTTTACGACCTACGAGATCATTGAGCGTCTTCCGCTTGTCGTGATCAAGCGCGATGGGAGCAGGCAGTCCTTTGACAAGGTCAAACTGATCAACGGCATGGTCCGCGCATGCGAAAAACGCCCCGTCACCTTGAATCAGCTTGAAGCGATCGCCGATGAGATCGAGCAGGATCTGCAGAGTCATCTCGAGCGGGAGGTCAGTACGGTTGAGATCGGTGAAATGGTGATGAACCGCATCCGCGATGTGGATGAGGTCGCCTATGTGCGCTTTGCCTCCGTTTATCGCAGCTTTAAGGATATCAACACCTTCATGGAAGAACTGACCAAGCTCCTGAGCGATAAATAAACGCTCAGAGGATGCTGCCGGGGCGTAGATGCTCCATGCGGTCGATGCAGTCAAGGTGATACAGCAGTCTGGCGTAGCAGGGAGCAAAACCGCCCGTCTCCTCCTCCAGCCGCTCCTCAAGCTCGCAGAAGGCGTCGGCAATGGCGTCAAGCTCCGGATGCCGAAGAAAGATCTCGGTGTATGCTCCGGCCTGTGTCCAGATCTCCCGCCCTCTCTTCAGGGCGATGCGGGCCTGTTCAAACTGCCCGCTTTCGGCGCAGCTTCGAGAGACGACGATCTCGCCGCGCACCGCGCCGACCAGGCTGTCCAGCTTTGTCAGATTCCATACGGCGCCCAGCACCAATGCGGCCAGCAGGGCCGCTGCGAAGAGTTCTCGCTTCATCGCGGCTCATCCTTCCTGCAAAGATAGATCTCTTTGGCTTTATCGACCGTCATCAGGAATACTTCTCCCGCGCTCCGGATGCCGCTGGACTGAAGCTGCTGCCGCAGCCAGGCTTCCGACAGCCCAAGCTGAGCCAGGTTCCTCTTCAGAATGCGTCCGTCGCATATGACGGCGAGCGGCTGCCCTCGATCCTGCACGGAAAGACCGAGCTGTTCGGGTGTGACCGGGGACTGCGACGCCTCCTGTAGAAGGCTGATCCTTCCGTTTGTCTCCAGGATCGCGCTTTCCACGCTGCGCAGATCCGTGACGCCCTGACTGCGCAGCTCCTGCAGCAGCTCATCGAGCGTGAAGCGGTTTGCATGCATTTCCTTTTGATCGATCTCTCCCTTGCGGATCAGAACGCTGGGCCTGCCGAAGAGCAGTTCGCGAAGACGGATGCTTTTCAGGCTGAGCCCGGCGATGAGCATTTCACAGGAAAAAAGGATAAGGATCGGGACGAGCCCGTTGAGCATGGGGATACCGATGTCCTGGAGAGGATGGGCTGCCAGGTCGGCGATCATGGAAGCCAGGACGAACTCCGACAGCTCCATTTCGCCCATCTGCCTTTTTCCCAGAAGACGCATGATCAGCATCAGCGTCACATAGAGGATCAGGGTCCTGATGATCACGATAGCCAGTTCTATCACCTCTGGGATAGTTTGTCCGGCTTGCGCGCGCTGATACGGAGGCTTTGCATATGAAAACATGGGTATTGGAACACGGCGCGCTTGTAAGCGCGTCATTGGACCGGATCGCTGCGCTGCTGCGGGCAAAGCCGGACGCGGCCCTGGCGTTGTCCGCCGGCGAGCCTTGCCTCTGTGTGTATCGCGCCCTTGCGGAGCTTTCAAAAAGGGGAGAGGTCTCACTTTCTCGCGTGCGCTTTTTCTCCGTCGCGGAATATGACGGCCTGGCGGAGACAGATGTGCGCCGCCTGAGCTGCCGCCTGGCGGATGTGTTGCTTTCGGACACCGATGCGGCGCCGGAGCATTTTTTTGCGCCGGATCAGGCTCTCCCGGAGCAGTATGACGATTTGATCTCATCCTGCGGCGGCCTGGATCTGGCGGTGCTTTCGCTCGGCGTGAACTCCCGCTTCGGCTTCAACGAGCCGGCAACCCGGTTCGATACCCGTACACACCGTCAAAAACTGACGAATCCGACGCGGCGGGAATTGGCGGATGAATTCGGCGGCGAAGCGCTCGTCCCCGAATATGGCCTGACCATGGGCGTCAAGACCCTGACGGAAGCCGGGGACATCCTGGTGCTGGCCGAGGGCGAGGCAAAAGCAAAAGCGGTTTTTCATATGCTGTACGGTCGGGACGACAGCATCTATCCCGCCGCTTTTCTGCAGATCCCGCCCGAAGTGACGGTGATCGTCGATCCTGCCGCCGCCGCTCAGATCTGATGTGGATCATATAAAAAAACAGATCGCTCCGCTGATCGCTGTGATCGGCGGAGCGAATTGTATTCAGACCATGTTCCGATATTCCGCGTTCTCTTCCACGCTGTTCGGCGGGAAAAATTCCTCCACGGGAAAGCGGATCTGTCCGAAAAGCGCACAGGGATCGTCCGGCGTCGCACCGGGGCATTCCTTGTCGGGCAGACAGTAGTCATAGGCCGGGACCATCAACTGGGTCGGGCGCTCCAGACGGACGATGCTGAACTGGCCGACGGTCGCGTACCAGCGGCGGTCGGTATCGGTCAGCACCAGATCCTCGGAAAAGGCGTTCCGGATGAAATCCGGGATATCGCGCGGCTCGATCTCTCCCGGGAGAGCGGCGTCGGCGTCGACGATACGCATGTGCAGCGCGATGGGATCAACGGAGTCGATCACGGCACGCGGCAGATCATCCGCGGCGATTTGCGCGGAGGTCGCATCGGAAGAAAAACTCTTGACGCTGCCCACGCTTCCGAAGAGCATGACGCGTTTGGCGAAGATGGCAAGGCCTGTGATCGTCTCCCCGCCGGGAAAGCATTCGCCGATCAGCCGGTAGAAGTAGGTGCCGTCGACGGTGTAAAAGCCGCGATTGAAGGATACCGGCGAAACGCTCACATCGACGTGGAGCAGCTCCGCGCTCCTGGGGCGTATGCTGAGCGCGCTGTCTATGTATGTGAGGGAACTGACGGTCGGATATACGCGCAGATCGTCCACACAGTCCTTGTCGCGGCAGCTGTCAAAGATCTTGCGTGTATCCAGGCACACGGCCTCCTGAATGACCGGTTTGGCGTCGACCGGCCCGGCAACGTTTTTATCAGGCATGGAAGGACCTCCTGTATACGGATTTGAAGCAAACTTCACTACAGTCTATGCGCAGCGGCTTTCGGTGTGTGAATTCCGCTTGCATTCTTGACAGAGTGAAGTATAATAAATCTAATAAAAAAGGGGAACGGAGGCGTAATGATGGATAATCTCGGCTTTATACACGATAAACTCGATATCAAGATCCTGATCCTTTATGTGCTGCGCCGCCTGCCAGGCGTTGTCGATTCCGAGACGCTCCGCGGCCTGTGCCAGTGCGACGACGGCATCGGCTATTTTGATTACGCCGAATGCCTCAGCGATCTTGTCGCGAACGGGAACGTGGCTGAAGAGGACGACGGATATGTGATCACGGAGATCGGGGCCCGGAATGCCGACGAGGTGGAAACGACGCTGCCGTATTCCGTCCGCAGCAAGGCGCTGAAGCTGATCGAGCCCGTGGAGGAGAGACTTCGCCGTATGGCCATGATCACGGCTAGGCACACTCTGGGTGACGGCGGATGTTCCGTCGAACTGGCCATGTCCGACGGCAAGGGAGAGATCATGCACATGCGCTTTCTTTGCTCGGGCGAGGAGCAGGCGCGTGTGATCGAAAAGAATTTTCGCCGCGATGCCGAGTCGTATTATCAGAGGATCGCCGCGCTGCTGAGCGAGGAGCGGAAAAAGAACAGGAAGGTCTGATTCTTCCCGCCGGAAAAGGAGCGATATACGTGAAGACCGTATTGCCTGAAGGATATAAAAGCCTTCTCAACATGTATGATACGCAGAAAGCCATCAGCCTGCTCAAACGGTTGTTTGAGGACAGGCTGGGGGCGCTGCTGAATCTCAACCGCGTTTCCGCGCCCCTGTTCGTTGCGGAAAAATCCGGCCTCAACGACGACCTGAACGGGGTGGAACGGCCCGTAAGCTTTGATATCCTCCGATCCGACGTGCGGGCCGAGGTCGTGCAGTCCCTGGCAAAATGGAAGCGGCTTGCGCTCAAGCGCTACGGCTTTTTCCCGGGAAAGGGCCTGTACACGGATATGAATGCGATCCGCCGCGACGAGGACGAGCTGGACAACCTGCATTCCGTCTATGTCGATCAGTGGGACTGGGAAAAGGTGATCCTTCCGGACGAGCGCAAGCTGGATTATCTGAAGCTCACGGTCATGGACATCGTGACGGCGATCTGCGATACCCAGGATACGATACAGGCGATCTATCCGCAGCTCCAGAGCCTTGGCAAGCTGGATCGCCGCGTGTGCTTCATCACCGCCCAGGAGCTGGAAGACCGCTACCCATCGCAGTCGCCCAAAGAACGGGAGCACAGCTTCCTGCGCGAGCACAGGACCGCATTCATCATCGGCATCGGCGCCCCGCTTCGCTCCGGGAAACCGCATGACGGACGCGCGCCGGACTATGACGACTGGGAACTGAATGGAGATCTGCTGTTCTACAACGAGCTGCTCGACTGCGCGTTTGAGCTGTCCTCCATGGGGATCCGTGTCGACCCGGCGTCTCTCGACCGTCAGCTTACGCTTTCCGGCTGTGACGAGCGCAGAACGCTGCCATACCACAGGATGCTGCTTGCCGGCGAGCTTCCGCTCACGATCGGAGGAGGGATCGGGCAGTCACGCCTGTCGATGCTGCTTCTCGGCAAGGCGCATATCGGCGAAGTCCAGGCTTCGATTTGGGATGAAGATACGCTCGCCTGCTGCCAGGCGGCCGGTGTGATCCTGTTGTAAAACCGCGAAAGCCCCCGGCGGAACGATTGTCCGCCGGGGGCTTTCTGCGCATATTCAAGTGTTATTGGTATTCCATCCGGATGCGGAAGATGGGTCTTTCAACGCCGCCCTCCAAATAAAAGGAGCTGCCCTCCGCGCCCCAGGAGATCTCCAGCTCGGCGCCGAAACGCGCCTCGGAACTGTACTCGGTCGCAATGCTTTTGAGCGCACGGCCTTCTGCCGCGGCGGGGATCAGATCCTCGGCCAGATCGAAATACCGGGTATTGTTCATGTGACCGTTCAGGTCCACATAGCTGAAAGGCACCTTGAAGGGCGTCGTGCTGCCGGTCTGCATCCGTGCGATCGCGGAGGGAAGAGCGATCTCCTGTCCCGTCTCGACTCCCTCGATCTCCACGCCGTATCGATCCGGGAAAGCCATCCGGCGGGTTTTCGCATCCACAAGCGTCCACAGAGCGCTGGCAGAGACGAGCGTTCGGTCCTGTTCGTCGGAGATGCGGTAATAGCGCGGGAAGAAGAGGTGCATCGTCTTTCCCGGCCAGGAACTCAGGACGACCTGCTCATCATATTCGGGCATGCGGACGATCTCGGCTTTCTGCAGCGTAACGACCCAAAGGATGCCCTTGTCAAGCGTCTTGTCACGTCCCATGCCAAGCTGCTCGGTGTGGCGGATGGATGCCTCCTGCATCAGCTCGAACAGGCGGGAGGTGCGCAGCCTGCGGAACAGATCCACATCCTTGCTCCGCAGAAGGAGCTCTTCCCGGTAGACGCTCATGCGATGCGTTTCCAAATGGCGTCGACTACGTCGCCGAGCGTCTGCAGTTTTTTCCATTGACGCTCCGGGATGCGCACATCGAAAAGCGCCTCCAGCTTGCAGATCACCAGCACGAAGCCCATCGAATCGATGGCGGTCTCGGTGTTGATGACGCTGTCTTCCTGCAGGTCGATGTCTTTCATATCGGGGAAGCAGTCGTAAATGATCTTCTTGGTCTGTTCAAGAACGTCTTGTCTGGTCATGCGATTGTTCTCACTTTCTGCTGGAGCTCCCAGCGTTTAATTTTACCCGTTGCCGTTCTGGGCAGCGGCTCGTCGGTCAGGAGGACCTCGGTGATCTGCTGGCCGCGCGGCAGCGAACGCATCAGATCACGCAGCTTTTCAAAGATGCCTTTCGCGTCACCCTCTCCGGAGAAGACAAGGACAGGACGATCATCTTTGAGCATGACGGCCAGCTCGGTGTGGCCCAAAGTCTGCATCAGGGCCGATTCGTATTCCGGCAGAAAGATCTTCGTTCCGTCCGGCAGGACGAGAATGTCTTTTTTGCGCCCGGTGATGTGAAGAAGTCCGTTTTCATCGAATCGGCCGAGGTCGCCGCTGTGGAATACGCCGTCGCGCAGCACCTCGCGCGTTGCATCCGGCCGCTTGTAATAGCCCTGCATGATGCAGGTGGGCGCTTCGATAAGGATCTCGCCGTCCTCGGCGATGCTGATCCTGTCGTCAGGGCAGACCTCCATGGCATAAGGATCGCCGCTGACGCTGATGGCGACGCCGGAGCTCGTTTCCGTCAGGCCGTAGCCGAAGCTGACGCGCAGACCGGAAGCAGCGGCGGCGGAGAGCAGGGAAGGCGGGCAGTCGCCTGCGCCGACAAGCACAAGCTTGAGCTCGGGGTTGACGCAGCGCATTTTCATAAGAAAGCCCAGCAGCATCGGCACCACAGAAACAGCGGTAGGTCGATAGAAATCGCAGTCGTCGATATAATGCCGCTGTCCGCGGCCGAGCGCGACACAGCAGCCGCAGCTCAGCCCCCACAGCAGACCGCAGACAAAGCCGAAAACATGACCGAGCGGAAGCAGACAAAGCAGAGTGTCCTGCGGCGAGAGCGGCAGCTTTGCCGAGCCGTTCCAGGCGCTCTGGCAGAGACTGTGATCGGTGAGCACGACGGCCTTGGAGCGTTCGGTCGTTCCGGAGGTGAAGAAGAGGATCCGTCCCGCTCCGTCCCGGACGCCGGACATGAGGGATATCTCAAGCTCGTCCTTGAGCTCTTCGTCCCCCCAGAGGAGATCGACGTCCGTGTAATGGATCAGCGTTTTGAGCACCTCAGCCTCCAGAGATGCGTCGAGGAGGACGACCTGTAAGCCGGCGAGATTGGCGGCAAACAACTCGACGACGTTGTCCAGACTGCCGTCGCAGAGAAGGCCGAGACAGCTCTTTCCTGTGTTTTTCAGCTCCCCGGAGCGCGTTAACACACGCGAACGGAGCGCCGCAAAGGACAGGGTTTCTTTTTCATAGCGAAGGGCGGGGGCGTCAGGAGTAGTCAGAGCGAAGTGACGGAGCATATGCTCAAAGCTGTCAAAGCGCACGTTGCACCTCCGATTCTGTTTTTTCCAATATAACACAGAACCCATCCCAAGGGAAGAGCTTTCTCGCGGATGACGGGACAAAAAAGGCGAACATTTTTTCGACAGTTTTGTTAAAATATATAGTGCATTTTTTATGGACCTGTTATATAATCAACCCATCAAAGCAATTGACCAGCAAAATTGAGTAACGGAGGATAACCATGGACAAAAACATTCGCATCGCCATCATCGGCGGCGGCCCTGCGGGTCTTTCCGCCGGCATGTATCTTGAGCAGAAGGGCTACGAGAACTACACCATTTTTGAGCGTCTGGACCGCGTCGGCGGCAAGTGCTGGAGCCCCCATTACAATGGCCGCCGCTACGAGATGGGTGCCATCATGGGCGTGCCTTCCTACTATGCCGTTGAGGACGTCGAGAAGTTCTGCGGCATCACGCATGACGGCCCGAAGCTCAACCGCAACTACAAGGACGGCAACGGCAACGTGATCGAGCCGTTCGCGCGTACGCTCGGCAACATCATCAAGAACCCCTGGCTGCTGAAAATGAAAAAGCAGCTCAAGCTCTTCGGTGAACTGCTCGAGACCAAGTACAAGGGCTATGACCTCAACGGCCACCGCGGCGTTGCCGAAGGCCGTTACGACGGTTATGCCGTCACCCCCGGCCGTGAGCGCGTTCAGGGCGAGAACCCCAACCTCAAGGATCTCGCGCTGCCCTTCAACAAATTCTGCGGAATGAACGGCGTTCCCCTCGTCCAGAAGATCTGGATCGGGCCCTTTACCTCCTTCGGTTACGGCTATTTTGACGAGATCCCCGCCGCCTATGTCCTGAAGTACCTCGATTACCAGACCTGCATGAACTTCGTCAAGGTCAACCTCTGGACCTGGAAGGAAGGCACCCAGTATATCTGGGAGCAGCTGAATGACCACATCAAGCATCCTGCCCGCCTCAACAGCAAGATCGAGAAGGTCGAGCGCAAGGACGGCAAGGTCTTCATCACCGTCAACGGCGAAGTCGAGGAGTTCGACAAGGTCATCGTCACCGCACCGCTGCATATCCCCGGCACGCGCGCCGACGGGCAGAAGGGCATGGACGAGTACTTCGACGTGCGCGACGACGAAAAGGAGCTCTTCTCCAAGATCGACTACGAGCGCTACGATGTGCAGGCCTTCCTCACCAAGCCTGAGGATCACCCCGAGATCTCCTACTATGTGTTCGACAACATGGTTCCGGAGAAGCTCGGCCGCCTGATGGTCTATTACCGCCGCTGGAAGGATCAGATCGACCAGGTCATCACCACCTATGCGCTGCGCAAGCACAAGAACTCTGAGGAGATCCCCTACGACGAGTGCAAGCAGATGGTCCTGGACGACCTCAAGATCATGCACAATCCCGCCAAGGAAGTCATCAACGAGTGGTCCGTGTACTACTTCCCGCATGTTTTCTCCGAGGATTATGCCGACGGCTGGTACGACAAGGTCGAGGCCCTGCAGGGCAAGTATGACACCTTCTATGCCGGCGAGATCATGGCCTTCGGCGACATGGACGAGACGGCCGAGTACTCCCGCGAGCTGGTCGAGCGCTTCTTCTGAGTTTCCATTCTTGGAGGGCAGAGCCGTGCTCTGCCCTCCGGTTTTTGAAAGGATGATTGTATGAGCTTTTACAAGGACCATTACGACGTGGTCATCATCGGCGGCGCTCTGGCCGGCATGTCGGCCTGCCTGCAGCTGCAGGCGTGGGGGATCAAGGATATCCTGATCCTCGAAAAGCACAACATGCCCGGCGGTCTGGCCACCGATTTTGTGCGCAACGGCTTCGAGATCGAGGCGACCCTGCATGAAATGATGAGCATCGGCCAGCCTGGCAAGCGCCTGAAGGTCGGCAAGTTCTTTGACGACATGGGCGTCGACATCGACTGGCTGCCCGTGCCCGAATGCTATCGCGTCGCGCTGCCGAATTCCGGCATCGACAAGGTGCTGCACCCGGACTATGACGACAGCTACACCACCGTCGCCCGTGAGATCGACGAGGTCTGCCCCGGGACCTATGACAAGGTCCACGAGCTGATGCTTCTCTGCCGCCGCGTGTACGACAGCATGAACGTCCTCTCCGTCACCCCGATGAGCAAGGTGCAGATGCTGCTCAAGCACCCCGACTTCGTCAAGACCGTCGGCTACACCGCCACCGAGGTCATCAACACCTTCGGCCTGCCCAAGAAGGCCGTTGAGATGCTGACGCCGTACTGGATCTACGTCGGCAACCGCATGGACGATCTGCCCTTTACGATCTACGCGTTCCTGATGGCCGACTACTTCACCGGCTCCTACGTCTGCAAAGGCTTCAGCCACGAGATGAGCATGAAAATGCAGGCCAGGTGCGAGGCCAACGGCGCGCAGTACGAGTTCAACCAGGAGGTCGAGAAGATCCTGGTCAAAGACGGCAAGGTCTGCGGCGTGCGCACCGCGCGCGGTGACGAGATCCACTGCGACTATGTCATCTCCGGCCCGTATCCCAACAAGGTATACAGCCAGATGATCGAACCGCTCAGCGAGGTGCCCGAGGGCGCTATCCGCATGATCAACAACCGCAAGCTCTCCGTTGTTCCGGTGTCGGTGATCATGCTCATCGACGGCACGCCCGAGGAAAACGGCATCACCGATTATTCCACCTTCTCCGGCACCACGATGGATACCAACGAGATCTGGGAAAACTACTCCAACATCACCGAGCCGTACAACTACATCACCACCATCTGCCTCAACTACGCAAACCCCACTCTGCCCGAGGGCATCACGCAGCTTTCCATCACGGCTCTTGTGCCGTCCAAGCCCTTTGAGAGCGTCAAGGAAGAGGAGTACTTCGATCTCAAGCGCCGGCTGGCCAATGAGATGATCGAGGAATGCCTGCGCATCACGAAGGTCGATTTCCGCGACCGCATCACGGAGATCGAAGTGACCACGCCCGTTTCCGTTTCGCACTATGTCGGCGCCTGGAAGGGCAACATCTACGGTTACCTCCACTCGATGGAGGATCACGCCGTGGCCCGTCTGCAGATGAAGGAGAAGGATCACTTCATCGACGGTCTGGAGTTTGCCGGCGCTCACGGCATGAGCGGCGACGGCATGGGCCCGCAGATCACCAACGGCCGCGCGGCAGCCAAGGGTGTGAAGGAAGACATGGAAAAGAAAGGGAGGCTGTAAGAGATGAGCATTAAAGTCAAAGGCTTTTTGAAGGACGTCGGCGGAGCCTCCCGCGTCACCAAGCTCAGAGAAGAGAACTTTGCCAAGGGCTCCACGGTCATCGACCCCAAGGATCCCATCCGGGAGCTGGCCGACAAGCTGCACCCGAAACACATGATTTTCAAGGTCGTGGATATCCGTGAGGCCTCTCCGACCTCCCGCGTGTTCCGCTTTGAATCCGCGGACGGGCATATCCCGCCGTTCCAGAGCGGTCAGTACGTCAACTTCCGTCTGAAGATCGGCGAAAGTGTGCTCTCCCGTCCCTACACGATTTCTTCCGCCCCCTGTGAGGCGCGCACCGAGCATCCCTTCTTTGAGATCACCGTGCGCCGCAACGTGCCGTACCTCGTCCCCGATTACCTGTTCGAGAACGTCAAGGTCGGCGACACGCTCGAGGGCGCGCTGCCCTTCGGCTTCTTCTACTGGGAGCCGATGCGCGATACGAAGGAGATCGTCGCGCTGGCCGGCGGCAGCGGCATCACGCCGTTCCACTCCATGGCAAAGGAGATCGCCTGCGGCAAGATGAAGGGCTGCAAGCTCACCATTCTCTACGGCTCCGTCAAGGCCAACGATATCGTGCTCAAGGACGAGCTGGAAGCCATTGAGAAGGCCTGTCCGGACGTCAAGGTCGTGCATGTCCTCTCCGACGAGCCCGAGTGGGAAGGGGAGAAGGGCTTCATCACCCGCGAGATCATCGAGAAGTATTCCACGCCCGACAGTACCTTCATGTTCTGCGGCCCGCTGGCGATGTTCACCTTCGTCAAAAAGGCTCTGGATGCCATGGGCGTGCCCGCGCGCCGCTTCCGTCACGACGTGGTGAACAATCCCGCGGACGTCTCCACGCTGCCCGGTTATCCCAAGGGCACCGAGGAAAAGACCTTCAAGATCACGGTCGTGCGCGGCATCCAGGAGGACGTGATCGACGCGAAGGCCTCCGAGCCCGTGGCCGTCGCTCTGGAGAGAGCGGGGATCGCCATTGACACGCACTGCCGCAACGGCGAGTGCGGCTTCTGCCGCAGCCACCTGCTCAGCGGCGATATCTTCGTTTCACCCATCGGCGACGGGCGCCGCCGCATGGACAAGGAGATGGGCTGGTTCCACGCCTGTTCCTCCTGGCCTCTGAGCGATCTGAAGATCAAGATCCCCATTATGTAAGTGTCATACACGCAAAGGCCCGCTGCCAAACGGCAGCGGGCCTTTTTGTATCAAACTGGCGCGGGAGGACAGCTTTAGAATTACACGGTTGTTGCGAGCACATACGGGAAAGACGATGGCCTGCAGGATTTTATCACAAAAAGCGGAATTCTCTATGTTGACGATAATAGAGAAAGAACCAAACGCCGGATGCAGGGCCTTGGGCTCCAATTGCCCTCAGATACAACCGCGTTTGGTTCTATTGGAAATATAACATATCTGGACGGAGAAGTCAAGATACATTCAATTCCCTTTCAACCTGCTCAAGAATTCGGAACTGATGTATCTCGACCCAAATAAAAAAAGAACCAACAATTGGCTGATGCAGCTCAGGGTACAATTCCCGTCACGCCAGTCACCTTTTGGTTCTATTGGAACTATATCATATGACGATTCGGGTGTCAAGATTACAGGAAACGCTGTACAAGCGCGGGGCGTCGATATTGAGCAAAAGAAGAAAACGGAGATCCATAAAAAACCGTGTGCATGCAGTAGAAATACTCACACCTGACGGCAATGAGTTTGAAATCAAGATAAAAAAGATGCGGACTCAACAACGCCGGTAGCTTCACCTAAAGGTGCCGTTAGTCCGGCCGAATCCACATCTGTAATTAGTATACGCGATTCCTCCTCAAAAAGCAACCCCCATTCGGAGCGGGAGGACGCGCCGGAGTGCGTGAGGAAGTACGCGCAGAAGCCGCGCCAGACCAACAGCGAGCTGCGCAGTTATCTGGAATACTACCGTGAGCAAAAAGACCGCCAGACGGCGGTCTTTTTGCTTGGAGCGGATGATGGGAGTCGAACCCACCTTATCGGCTTGGGAAGCCGGAGTTCTACCGATGAACTACATCCGCATATCGGATTGCTATGAAGTATAACACAGCGGGACGGAAAGCGCAAGAGCGAAGAAAAGTTTTTTCCGCGTCACCCTTCGTTCAAAAACTGCGCGCGCCGCCTGCTATACTGCTTGCAGCGCGCGCAACGGCGCTTTGACTTGACGGAGGAGGCAAGTCGGAATAAAATATACATATACAAAAGGAGGGGACGAACAGTGGACCGAAAGAATACAGACAAACACGGTCTGCGGCTGCTCAAACGCGGTCGATTGGGCTTTTTCCGCCTTGTTTTCAGCCGGGTCGGTCTGCTTGTGCTCTTCCTCCTGCTGCAGCTTGTGCTTGTGTTCTTTTCTTTTTTCCTGTTTCGGCACTATATGCCGCATCTGGTCGTTGTGCAGACCGTCTTCGTTGTCGTCATGGTCCTGTATCTGATCAATTCCCGGATGGATCCGTCGGCAAAGATCACATGGCTTGTCTTCATCATGATCACGCCCGTGTTCGGAACGCTCTTTCTCTTGTTCACGCGCACGGATCTCGGCCACCGCCGGCTGCGGGATCATCTGCGTGAACAGATCTCGCTGACACGTCGTGCGCTCGTTCAGGATGAGCGCGTCATGGCGGAGCTCGACGCCGCCGACCCGGCCTCCGCCTCGCTCAGCCGCTATCTTGCCAAGACGGGATGTTTTCCCGTTTACGACAGGACGGAGGTGCGCTATTTCCCGCTGGGTGAGGATATGTTCGAGGAGCTGCTCCAGCAGCTTGAAAGCGCCCGGAGCTTCATTTTTCTGGAGTTTTTTATTCTGGAAGAGGGGCAGATGTGGGGCCAGATCCTGGATATCCTCGTCAGGAAAGCCGCCGAAGGCGTAGAGGTGCGCCTTATGTACGACGGGAGCAACGAATTCTTTACCCTGCCGCGAAGCTATCCGGCCAAGCTGGAAAAGCTTGGGATCCGGTGCAGAGTGTTTTCCTCGCTGCGGCCGTTTCTTTCCACGCATTACAACTACCGGGATCACCGCAAGATCGTCGTGATCGACGGACGGACGGCGTTTACCGGCGGCGTGAACCTATCGGACCGATACATCAATGCGGAAAAGGTCTATGGACACTGGAAGGACACGGCGATCATGGTCAGCGGGGAAGCAGCCCGCAGCTTTACGCTGCTGTTCCTACAGATCTGGAACGCCGGCTTCAAGGACGCTTCCTATGAGCCGTATCTGGAGGCGCCGGTGGAAAAAGCGGAGCATGCGCCGGGGTACGTGATACCGTACGGCGACAGTCCGCTGGACGAATTCCGCGTCGGCGAAATGGTCTATATCGACATGCTCAATCGCGCGCAGCGCTATGTGCATGTCATGACCCCGTATCTGATCCTGGACGGAGAAATGGAAACGGCGCTGTGCTTTGCCGCGCAGCGCGGCGTGGATGTCTCATTGATCCTGCCGGGTATCCCGGACAAGTTCACGGCCTATGCCCTCGCCAAAACGCATTACGCCGCGCTTTTGGACGCCGGGGTGAGGATCTATGAATACACGCCGGGCTTCGTGCACGCGAAGGTGTTCTGCAGCGACGACAGAAAAGCCGTGGTCGGCACGATCAATCTGGATTATCGCAGCCTGTACCATCATTTCGAATGTGCGGCCTATTTAGCCGACGTTCCGTGCGTCGCAGACATCGAAAAAGACTTCCAGGCGACGCTTGCGCTCTGCAGGACGATCCACAGAGAGGATCTGAAAAAAGAAAAATTTACCCTCAGACTTGCCGGTATTCTGAACAAGGCGATCGCAAGCCTGCTTTGAGGAGGCAATAGAGATGACGTTGATCCTCGCATCCAACAACGCACACAAGCTGACGGAGATCAAGGCGATCCTCGGGGATCGCTTCGAACGGATCCTTTCTTTGAAAGAGGCCGGGATCGATCACGAGACGGTAGAGGACGGCGACACGTTTTTGGATAACGCAAGGAAAAAGGCGCATGAGATCGCCCTCCTTGCAGGATGCTGCGCGCTCGCGGACGACAGCGGGCTGTGCGTCGACGCGCTTGGCGGCGCCCCCGGGGTCTATTCCGCGCGCTTTTCCGGCGTCCATGGGGACGATGAGGCCAACAACCGGCTGCTGCTGCAAAAACTGCAGGGCGTCGAAAACAGGGCCGCGCACTTTGCCTGCGCCGTCGTTCTGGCCTGGCCGGACGGCAGGGAAGTGTGCGCGGAGGGCATCTTCCCGGGCGTGATCGGGATGGAACCGAAGGGGGAAAACGGCTTTGGCTATGACCCGCTGCTGTTCCTTCCGGAATACGGCTGCACGTCGGCACAGCTGGAGCCGGCCGAAAAGAACCGCATCAGCCATCGTGCGCGCGCGCTGCATGCGCTGCTGGAAAAGCTTCCGGCGGAGCTATGACATGGAATGATAAGGAGAATGCTTATTCAGTGAAAAAGGTTTTCGCTTTCCTGCTCACACTGGCACTTTCATGCAGCCTCTCCGGCTGCGGCGGCTTTGAAGCCAGACTCACGCGCGCTGCGGCGCAAATGAAGGATCTGGATTCCTTCCATGCGGACATGGAAGCGGACCTCTCCATGTCCATACAGTTTATCGGGAAGGAACTGGACACGGACATTACGCTCGATGTTGCCGGCGACATCCTCACCGATCCGCTGCGCGTCCGGATGGAGACGGCCGTATCTTTTCCCGGAAGCCTTACGGAGCTGGTTTATTGCGCGGAAAAGGACGGGGATGATTGCCGCGTCTATTGCTCTGCGGACGGCGGAGCGACCTGGCAGAAGCAGGAAATGGGATCCGACGGCCTTCTCATGCCTCTTGATCTGGGCGGCATGATCGGGCAGATCGGCCTGTTCGTGAACTCTGCGCAATCGTTCACAAAGGCCGGCACCGAAACGATCGACGGTTTGTCGGTTGTCAGATATGACGGCATCCTCTCCGGCTTTGTCGTCCGGGAAGCCCTGGATATGAGCGATTTTCCCGATATGATCGCGGAGCAGACGGGGATGGAGCTGGATATGAGCGGCCTGGACGGACGCGAGATCCCGTGCTCGATCTGGTTCGACAATGCGAGCGGCAGGCTGATCCGTTACGAGCTTGAGCTGACAGAGGTTATGACCGATATCGTCGCACAGGCGCTCCGCTCGGCGCTTCAGGCATACGGGCTGGAGGAGATGGATAACCTTGCAGACGGCGTGGAAGTGAGCCGCTGCGGCGTTGTCATCTCGCTGTCACAGTTCAACGCGGTATCGGAATTCGAGCTCCCTTCGGCCTCGTGAGCCGGCAAAAAACACAGTGTCTGTTATGCAGAGGGATCCCGCGTCTGTCGGGATCCCTTTGTTTTTTCCGCAAAAACCGACTTTCTGTTTTTCACTATGGAAATCATGGAGCTTTTGGTATATACTATGCTCACATATCATCAGAAGAGGAGGTGACGGTGTGTTTCGGGAAATGCGCCGAAAAAAACAGCAGCTCGGCGAGGAAGAAACGGTTCAGCTTTTGCAGCAGGGTCACACAGGCGTGCTCGGACTTCAGGGGGACGACGGCTATCCGTATACGATCCCGCTCAATTACGTGTATGATCGTGGAAGGCTGTTCTTCCACGGGGCCAGGAAAGGACATAAGATCGATTCCGTCCGCCGCTGTGACAAAGCGTCTTTCTGCCTGATCGCGGAAGACAGACTGATCCCGGAAAAGCTGACGGACGCATACCGCAGTGTGATCGCCTTCGGGCGCATCCGCGAACTCAGGGATCCGGCTGAGAGAGACGCCGCGGCGCGCCTTCTCGGGCTGAGCATCCTTGACGATCCGGAAAGCGTCGAGGCGTCGATCCGCAGCTCACAAGCATCGCTGGCCTGCTTCGAATTCGAGATCGAGCACATGACGGGCAAACAGTGGATGGAGCCTTCGGAGGAATAGCATGGACTTTACGCATTTTAACGAGCAGGGCCGGGCGAAAATGGTCGATGTCGGCCTGAAGGATATCAGCGGACGAAAAGCCGTCGCCGCCGGCCGCGTCCTTGTCAACGAGGCCACTTTTGAGCTGATCCGCAGCGGCGGCGTGAAAAAGGGCGACGTTCTGACCGTCGCGCAGATCGCCGGCATCATGGGCGCCAAGCGGACGCCCGATCTGATCCCGATGTGCCACCCGCTGACCTTGGATGGGATCGATCTTTCCCTGAGCCTGGATGAACGTCTGCATTCCGTCGAGATCGTTGCAAGCGTCTCCTGCGCCGGCCGCACCGGCGTGGAGATGGAGGCTCTTACCGCGGTCTCCGTCGCAGCACTGACCGTCTACGATATGTGCAAGGCCGTCCAGCGGGACATGATCATTTCCGATATCCGCCTGCTGTCCAAGTCCGGGGGCGTTCACGGCGACTATATACGGGCGCAGGCCCTTTGATCCGTATTATGATCTACCTGATTACCTTTCTGGAGGGCCTGATCTCCTTTATCTCGCCCTGTATGCTGCCCATGCTGCCGGTCTACGTCTCCTATTTCGCGGCGGGCGAAGAGAAAAGCCGCCGCGTATGGCCGCGCGCATTGGCGTTTGTGATCGGCTTTACGTTCGTTTTCTGCGCGCTGGGAGTATTTGCCGGCACTCTTGGCGGTTTTCTGATCCGCTATCGCCGTATCGTTTCGATCGTTTGCGGCTGTATCGTGATCCTGTTCGGCCTGTCCTATTTAAATATCATTCCGCTGACCTTCTTTAAGGGGATGGGACGGACCATGCGCATCACGGGCGTATTCTCCGCTTTCGTGTTCGGGGTCATTTATTCCGTGAGTCTGACGCCCTGTGTCGGCGCCTATCTCGGCTCGGCGCTGATGCTTGCGTCGACGGCTGGCTCGGCTTTGACTGGCGTAATCCTGCTGCTGTGCTATTCCGTTGGGCTTGGTCTGCCGTTTTTCGTAACGGCCGTCCTGCTCAAGCATATGGGCGCTGCCTTTGATTTTATAAAAAAGCATTATCGTGTCATCAACACGGTCTGCGGCCTGTTCCTGATCCTGATCGGGCTTTGCATGGCGATGGGCTGGCTGAACCGCTGGATGTCGATCTTTACATGAGGTTTGCCTATGAATAAGAAACTCCTGATCATTCTGCTCACTTTGGTGTATATCCTTGTATTGGCGCTCGGTTATTTCCTTTATAAAAACCTGTCCGCCCGCATTTCTTCGGATCCGGAACCGACTGCTGCCGGCACGTTGACGACCGATCCGCCGCAGCCGAGCGCTGCGCCGTCCGCTCTGCCGGAAGAAACGCCGCAGCAGGGGGCGGAGGAGGAGCCGCCCGTGCCCGAAAAGCCGGAAGCGTTGCCGGAGGGAAACACGCCCTCTGAGCCGGGAAACGCGCCGAATTTTACCGTATATGACGAACAGGGGAGCCCTGTCTCTCTTTCGGATTTTCTCGGCCGGCCCGTCGTTATCAATTTCTGGGCCACCTGGTGCCCGCCCTGTCGGGCTGAGCTGCCCGGGTTCAACGCCGCCGCCGCTGAGTATACGGATATCGTCTTCATGATGGTCGACCTGACGGACGGCGTTCAGGAGACGCAGGACGTCGTTCGCTCCTTTATGGAGGAAAATGGCTATACGTTTCCCGTGTATTTCGATACGGAATACAGCGGGGTGGAAGCCTATGAGATCTATTCGATCCCGCTCACCGTCTTTATCGACGCAAACGGCGACCTTGTCGATAGTCACATCGGCTCCATGTCCGAGGATGTACTGCGAGGATATCTCGACCAGCTATTGTCAAATTAAAGAAAGGAGAATCATCATGGCTGAAATCGTAGTGACCGAAAAGAATTTTGAGGAAATCGTTTTAAAGGCGGACAAGCCTGTTCTTGTCGATTTCTGGGCGACCTGGTGCGGCCCCTGCCGGATGCTGGCCCCGACTGTTGCCAAGATCGCCGAGGAGCAGGAGGGCAAGATCGTCGTCGCAAAGGTCGACGTGGACGAAGCCCCTGCTTTGGCCGCTCAGTTTGGGATCTCCAGCATCCCCACGCTCGTCGTGTTCAAGGACGGCCTGCCCGCAAAGATGACGGTCGGCGTGCAGTCCAAGGGCATGATCGAAAGCATGCTGGAGTGAATCCGGCCATAAAAAAATGACCTGACAAAGGGAGGCACTTCGTAAGGAAGTTGCCTCCCTTCGGCTTCTATATAGTCAAAAATATTTCTGATCGCAGTTGATTTTTCACGATTTCGTGATATAATATAAGTGACCACAATCAGGAGGTTTCAGCTATGCCGGTATTGTCCAGATTTTATGGGATCATCATTCGTATGTATTTTCAGCAGGCGGAGCATAACCCGCCGCACATCCACGCCCTTTAGGGCGAAGATATGGCCGCCATTGACATACAGACAGGTGAAGTGTTAGAAGGTCATCTGCCGCCCAAGGCGCTTGCTATGGTACGGGAATGGTCTGTTATCCACAAAGACGATCTTCTGCATATGTGGGAGACGCAGGAGTTCAAGTCCCTTTCTCCCCTTGAGTAAGGAGTTGATACGATGTTCCATAAGGTCAAAGCGGTCAACGCTCTGCCGGACTATCGCTTGAGCGTACAGTTTGCGGAGGGTGTGACAAAAATTTATGATGTAAAGCCACTGTTTGCAAAATGGGCACCGTTCAAGTCGCTGGAGAATGCGCCGGAGCTGTTTTCCGGCGTGGAGGTCGATGTGGGCGGATATGGGATCATCTGGAATGACGATCTTGACCTTAGTTGCGACGAACTATTTGAGAACGGTGAGACGGTCAAGACGCCCTTCGACGGGCTCATGGCCTTTACCGACGCCACCCGGCTTTGGGGGCTGAATGAAAGTACGCTGCGCAAGGCGATTGCCTACGGCAAGCTGGTCAACGGCGTGGATGCCTGCAAATATGGCAAGCAGTGGGTGATATCCATGGAGGCCATGAAGCGGGAATACGGTGTTCCTAAAGCAGATCGTTAAGGAGAAATATGTTTATATCAGAATTGAAGAACAGAGAGTTGACAGACAAAATTATCGATAGCGTTTTGTTTGAAGGGCTTGAAGGCACGGAGGAGGCCGCTGATTGTATTATCGTGCTCGGTAGCACAAAGGCCTCTCAATATAAGGTTCCCATTGCAGTCTCTGCTTATAAGGAAAACCGTGCCCCTAAACTTCTGCTGTCCGGTGGAAAAATAAAAGATTTCAATGAAGGCCGCATGAGCGAGGCCGATCATATGTGCAGAACGGCTATCATGCTTGGTGTAAAGGAAGAAGACATCGTTTTAGAAACACTTTCACAAAATACAATAGAAAACATACTTGGATCGCTGTTTGAACTGCAGCGTGTATTTTGTATCAACCATGTGAGAAGGGTATTGCTTGTAACCACTTCATATCATATGAGACGAAGTCTGTCCATAGCAAGATATCTGTTTCCGAGACACATTGAAGTTCTGCCATGTCCTGCAGATGATACCCACACGCGCCGAGATAACTGGGCATATAACGCCGAAGGGCGGAAACGAGCTACGGACGAAGTTCGAAAGATTATCGATTGCGTAGGAAACGGCCTGTTTCCGGATTTTGAAGTATAGGAGCAACACAGCTTCTCTTGATTACTTAAGAATGGAGCTTTGATATGTGGCGCTTTATAGATGATAATACTTTACCTATAATCACAGCCAAAGATCAAGTCAATAGTGCACATCGGGAGTGCCATTTACAGCTTCCCGAGACGGCAGTTGTTTTCTTCATGAGTAAGTGTACTGATTATCTCTGTGAAAACTATCAGGCAAAAGAACTATCGGAGCCCTTTCCTCGTTTTTTGAATCGCTGTCCTATTTGGGAAATCAATAAATACCAGCTCTGCTTTCTTGACGGAGGACGTGGTGCACCTCAAGCCTGCGATACCGTTGAGACACTTGCCGCACTTGGAGTAAAGAACATCCTTGCTGTCGGTATGTTCGGCGCATTTGATCCGCAAGTTAAGCTCGGAGAAGTCATAACGCCGAAAAGGGCTTTCATTGAGGAAGGGACCTCGCTCCATTACTATGAGTCCATAGATTTTTCGCAACCAGACAATGATCTGCTCCAAATCTGCTCTTCTATGTTGCAAATCAATACATATCCTATTGTCTCCACTGATGCTGTATATCGGCAGACATTCTACAAAGAACAGTTGTGGCGGATTAAAGGCGCAGTAGGCGTTGATATGGAGACATCTGCAGTTTTCAGCGTATCCCGATATCTCGGCCTCAAAGCTGCGGCGATTCTGATGGCATCTGATATTCACCCTACGAGCCCAGATGAACCGAAATGGGATTGGAATATGACAAAAGATATGAGGTTTGCTTTAGCTGAAAAGAGCCTTGATATCGCAAAACAATTGCTGTGATCTGTTATTATTTCAAAGGCATATAAACGCCGCCCTGCAAGCAACATACTTGAAGGGCATTTTTATGTATGCACCGCAGGGGCCTCCTGCGGTGTGTTTTTCTGTCTTAGCGTCCTCTGTCATAATCATGGCTGCGACGCCGGGGCCTTTGTCGGGGGTACGTGTCTACGGTTATAGCGAGCATCGGATTTTGCCCCACAAAATCCAGAGCAGAGCGGCAAAACAGGCGTGACCGTTGCAGTCACGCCTGTTTCATTTCTTTTTAGCCGGTTATTATCTGCCTCAAAGCACCTTCCTTACGGAGAGTGCCCTAACATCAGGTCATTTTTTTATGTTTGCCTCGGGAAGGCAGTGCATATGCATACGGCCGAGCACGCGAAAGCCCTCGGCCAGCCCGAGCAGACTCCGGATGCCGAAATCCGCGGCGCGCAGCTTCAGATAGAGGGATATGCTCCTGGCCTCGTCGCCGTCGGACGGAAACTGGCTCTTGTGGCATAAAAAGAGCGCGTCCAGCTGTTTTGACAGATAGCCTCTGATCCCGACGAAGCGCGTCGGTCGGGCTGTCATATAGAGCGAGATCGCCTGCACGGGGGCGCTCTTCGCACCGTAGCGCGCCATGATCTCGCGGAATGGGGCGAAAAAAGCAAGCTGCATCGCCGCCCGGCCGACATTCAGATGGTCGATATGGCACTCGCTGCCGACGCAGGGATCTGGCGCGAAGATCATATCCGGCTGAAACTGACCGATAGTCCTGGCGATCCCGTCCCGCAGCGCGGACGGTTCGTAAAAACCGCCGTCACAGAGATCGAGGAAGAAGACGTCGCGGACACCGAGCGCTTCGGCAGAGGCCGCGGCCTCTGCACGCCGAATGGCGGCAAGCGCCTCAGGCGATGTGCCGGGCGGCGCAAAGTCAAGCCCGAAACGGCCGTCCATGCAGATCAGAAACGCGACCTGTTTGCCCGCCGTGGCCAGCTTTGCCGCCGTTGCTCCCGCACCGATCTCGATATCGTCCGGGTGCGGGCCGATAAACAGATAACGCCGAAAGCCCTCGATCTTCGGAAGCGGCGCCGCCAGGCGCAGGATCGATCGTGTGAGGCTCATATGCTTTTATTTGCACGGCGCTCTTTGAGCTCGCCGCAGATCCGGTCGTACTCTTCTTCGTCAAGCTTGTAGCGTCGAAGGTACATGAAGTAGGAGAGCACCAGCAAAAGGCAGGGGAGGATGATCATCACGAGCAGAAGCGCGGTCGACTGTGCATGTGTGACGCCCTGCAGCAGCGTCTGGATCTGGGAGAGCTTGTCATCCTCCGTGATATGTCTGGCCGCAGCGGCGTTTTCCAGCTTGGAGATCTGCCTGGTATATTTTGTCACACGCGCGAGCAGGTAGGTGCCTGATGTGATGGCCACGGTGATCGCCGAGGCCATTTTCGTCAGGAACGGCCTCATGGAGGTGATGATGCCCTCGTCACGCGTGCCGTGGATATATTCGTTGTACTCCACGGTATTGATGACGGAGATCATCAGAATGAGATAAAAGCCGTACTGGCCGAAATTGGCAAGCATATATCCCAGGGTAACGAGCAGGAATTTGAGATCCAGCGTGCCGATCAGGATCGAGCCGGCTTTGAGCGCGAGCCCGGGGATCAGCATGACGACATACCCGACCAGGGCGATCCTCATGAGGGTGAGCAGAAAACGCTTGCGGGGCGTCCTGCGGGAGATCATGGGATAGAAGATCATCAGCAGCGCCGTGACGGACATGCCGATGGTGGTGAAGAGGGAGTAGAGCTTGCCGGAATAGCCGAATTCAAAATAGATATACGAAGAGCCGATGCCGCCGATGATGACGCCGTTGCCGATCTCGTGGATAAGAAAGATCAGGGCGATCCAAAGCAGCTGGTCGTTGCGGCTGATGGTCTGCCAGATCTTTTTGAAGCTCACGGGCGGCGCAGGCTCGTTGTTATAGTCCCGGTTCTCTCTGACGCCGAAAAGGGTGAAGCAGAGGAAAGCCGGACACAAAACTGCGATAACCAACGCGATGCGCCCGTAAGCGATGGTCGTGCTGCCGCCTATGGTCGCGTCGCCCGTGGTGAGCATCGGGATGAGGATCTGCGCGGCAGTACCGCCGATCCCGGCAAAGAGCGTCGTGCGGGCCGTGAACTCATTGCGTGCGTCGGCATCCGAGCTCAAAGAGGGAATCATGCCCCAGTAGGAGATGTCCCCCATGGTATAGGTGATGCTGTAAAGGAAATACATCACCCCGAAGAACCACACGAAATCCCAGCCCTGCAGCCTGACGTTGAAGGTCAAATAAATGACGACGGAGGTAGAAAGCATGCCGGCCAGGATCCAGGGCTTGAATTTCCCGTGTCTGGTGCGCGTCCTTTCAATGATGTTGCCCATGATAGGGTCGTTGAGCGCGTCAAAAACACGCGCGCCCATCATGATGCCGGTGATGGCGGCGATCTGGCCGTCTGAAAGATCGCGGGTATAGAGCACGAAGGTAAACAGGAAATACGTGACAAGCGCATAGACCATGTCGCGCCCGACGGTGCCGAGCGGGAACATGATCAGATTTCTGCGGTTTCGGCTGGCCTCGTCCATACTGAATCAGCTCCTCATAAGGGATATGTTCAATGTAACATTTTCCCATAAAAAACGCAAGACAGACACCGTTTTTTTCCGTGTGAGCCCATAATAGTAAAAGAAAGCGGCGAAACGGTTGACAAGGGAAAACAAGATTTGGTAAATTGATACACAGAGTTTGCTTCATTCGGGAGGATGACATGAAAAAAATTACGAACAAGGTGCTTTGGACCTTCGCGGTGGGACAGTTTGGCTGGAGCCTGCTTTCCGGCATCATCTCAACCTGGCTTGTCCATCTGTATACCGGTTCGGCCGAGAAATTCCTGGACACCAACGGAATCCTGAGCCAGTTCATCTCGCAGAATCCGCTGATCGCCTCGCTCACGCTCTTCGGCATCATCACGGCGGTCGGCCGTCTGTTCGACGCCGTAACGGACCCCTTGATCGCCAGCTGGTCTGACCGCAGCAGCTACAAGGGCGGGCGTCGTATCCCGTTCATGAAGGCCGCCTCTATTCCCTTCGCGCTGATCACGGCGGCCGTTTTCGTCCTGCCGCAGACGGCTTCGGTCGCAACGAACAACACGATCATCTTCGTGCTGCTGATGCTGTTCTATCTGGTCATGACCATATACTGCACGCCGTACAACGCGCTGATCGCGGAGCTCGGGGATACGCAGAAGAACCGCATCAATGTGTCTACCTTCATTTCCTTCACCTACATCGCCGGCTTTTCCCTGTCTACGCTCGTTCCTTCTCTGGCGAACATTTTCCAGGGTGGGAAGATCGAAGCGATCCTCGCTCCGATCGCCGCCTCCAGGGGGATCGGTCTGGAGGAGCTGATGGTCCTGCTCCAGGGCAGCGCGGAGAACGTCGTCAAGATGGATGAGGTTCGCACGATCCTCAGCCCGGAGACGCTTTCTCAGATCACCCTTGCCCAGCAGTACGGCATGCGGATCGCCATCGGGATCATGTGCGCCGTCGCCTGCGTGGCCTGCCTTGTTCCCGCGCTCTTTATCAAGGAGCGCGATTACATCGACTCCAAGCCCGTTCAGACCCCCGCGTTTTCCTCGCTTGTCAAGACCTTCAAAAACGGACAGTTCCGCCGCTTTGTGTACGCTGACGTCATTTATTTCTTTGCCGTCACCCTGTTTCAGACCGGCCTTGCCGACTTCGAGACGCGCCTGATGGGGATCCCGTCCGACAACACCTTTACGCTGACAGTGATCATGACGGTCGTCAGCCTGGTGCTCTACCTGCCCGTCAATAAGCTGGCGCCGAAGCTCGGCAAGAAAAAACTGATCATCACCGGCTTCTTTACTTACGCTGCAGTGTTCCTGATCACCGCGCTGTGCGGAAAAGGCTTCATCTGGGGCCTGATCATCGCCGTCAGCGCCGGCATCCCCATGGCCATCCTCGGCATTCTGCCGCAGGCCTGCGTTGCCGACGTTGCGGAGCTGAGCCGTCTGGAGTCCGGCGAGGACCGCAGCGGCATGTTCTTTGCCGCGCGTACCTTTGCCATGAAGCTCGGTCAGGCCCTTTCCATGCTGATCTATACCTCCGTCACGGTCAAGCATATCGTCAACGGGGAAGCGATCGTGGAAGCGAGCCAGTACCGGACCGTCGCCGTGATCGCGACAGTCACCTGTCTGATCGGCGCGTGCCTGTTCCTCCTCTACAACGAGAAGATGATCATGGGCCGGATCAGCGAGCTCAAGAACAGCGAAGAGATCTGATCGATCCTGCAATGTCAGCCCATGCCCGAAAGACGGGCATGGGCTTTTGCTGTTTTACCAGGAAAAACGGTCTCCTGAAAGCAAAAAAACTGTTGACATCCGACGCCCCACATGATATTCTATCAAAGCCGCATTGAAGGGGTTTACAAGCCGAGGCAGGACCTCCACCCCCAGAGCGAGTCCTGTAAAGAGGGAGGATAAACCATGAAGCATGCTATCATCGTGACCGGCGGCAAGCAGTACCGCGTTGCCGAGGGCGACGTGATCTTCGTCGAGAAGCTCGAAGCCGCAGCCGGCGAAAACATCAAGTTCGATCAGGTCCTGGCCGTGATCGACGGTGAGACCGCCACGTTCGGCGCGCCCGTCGTCGAAGGCGCTTCGGTCTCCGCCAATGTCGTCAAAAACGGCAAAAGCGCGAAGATCCGCGTCTACAAGATGAAGCCCAAAAAGGGCTATCGCAGAACGCAGGGCCACAGACAGCCCTACACGAAGGTTCAGATCGAGTCGATCAACGCCTGAGTTTCGCAACTGATTTTGACAAATGGAGGTGTAACCTAAATGGCACATAAAAAAGGTATGGGTTCTACCAAGAACGGCCGCGACAGCGAGTCCAAGCGTCTTGGCGCCAAGAGAGCCGACGGTCAGTTTGTTCTTGCCGGCAACATCCTTGTCAGACAGCGCGGAACCAAGATCCACCCCGGCACCAACGTCGGGAAGGGTAAGGACGACACTCTGTTCGCCCTCGTTGACGGCACGGTGAAGTTCGAGCGTATGGGCAAGGACCGCAAGAAGGTCTCTGTTTACGAGGAGATCGCTCAGTAAGCATCCTGGATGGCCGGACAGTTTTGTCCGGCCATTTTTATCCTGTTTTCCGCGAGGGCGGGAAAGGAGGGCATATGGCCTCTTCATTCGTAGATAAAGTGCGCATCACCGTCAGAGCCGGAAACGGCGGAGACGGGGCGGTGGCCTTTCATCGGGAAAAGTATATCGCGGCGGGCGGACCTGACGGCGGCGACGGCGGCCGTGGCGGCAATATCGTTTTTCGTGTCGACGACAATATGTCGACGCTGATGGACTTCCGCTACAAGCGCAAGTATGTGGCCGGCAACGGTATGCCCGGTCAGGGCAAGCGCTGCTACGGCAGAGACGGCGAAACCCTGTATATCAAGGTCCCGCGCGGTACAGTCGTGCGTGATACCGAGAGCGGCGCCATCATGCATGATATGTCCGACGGCCAGGATTGGACCGCAGCCCGCGGCGGACGCGGCGGCTGGGGCAACATGCATTTTGCCACGCCGACGCGGCAGGTCCCGCGTTTCGCCAAGCCGGGGCTCCCCGGCGAGAGCCATGATCTGACGCTGGAGCTCAAGCTTTTGGCTGACGTGGGCCTCGTCGGCTTTCCCAACGTGGGAAAATCCACCTTTCTTTCTGTCGTGAGCAAGGCTCATCCCAAGATCGCCAATTATCATTTTACAACGCTTTTCCCCAATCTCGGCGTTGTCTATGTCGATGAAGGCTCGTCCTTCGTCATGGCGGACATTCCCGGCATTATCGAGGGCGCGTCCGAGGGCGCGGGGCTCGGCCATGATTTTCTGCGTCATATCGACCGCTGCCGTCTGCTTGTCCATCTGGTTGATGTTTCCGGCAGCGAGGGGAGAGATCCCGTCGAGGATTTCGACGCCATCTGCGCGGAACTGAAGGAATACAGTCCGGAGCTTGCCGAACGCCCCCAGATCGTTGCGGCGAACAAATGCGATCTGCTCTATGATGGCAGGGAAAACGCAGACCGGCTGAAAAAGCACGTGGAAGAAATGGGATACAGCTTCTTTGAACTGAGCGCGGCGACCCATGAGGGCACGCGCGAGCTCGTGAAGGAATGTGCCGCCCGCTTGACGGAGCTTCCTCCGATTCTGAGTTATGAGCCCGATTATGTTCCTCCGGAGCCCAAGGTGGATACCTCGGAGGAGCTGGATATCCGTCAGTTCGACGATATGTGGCTCGTTGAAGGCCCCTGGCTTCAGAGACTTGTTGCAACGATCAACTTTTCCGACTACGAAAGCAGGATGTTTTTCGACCGCGTTCTCCGTGAGGCGGGCGTTTTTGAGCGGATGGAACAGATGGGCGTCCGGGACGGCGATACCGTCAGCATGTATGATCTGATGTTCGAGTACAAAAAATAAGCACAGATCTGTTTTCCGCCTTGCAAAAAACGCTGTTAAAATCTTCAAAACCGACAGATGTATATCTCCTTGAATCAGACAAAAGATAAGCACGGGCTCGTTCCCGAAATGAAAAAAGGAGATGCAAACACATGTCTACCAAGAACAGCAATCATCTTGTGAATCCTGCTGCCCGCGAGGCCATGGATAAGTTCAAGATGGAAGCGGCGTCCGAAGTCGGCGTCAACCTGAAGAACGGCTACAACGGCGAGCTGACCAGCCGCCAGGCCGGCTCCGTCGGCGGCCAGATGGTCAAAAAGATGATCGAATCCTACGAGAACGGTATGAAGTAAGCGCCTCGGCGCGTACTGAAGATTGCGGGAAGGTAAAATGCCTCCCGCAATTTTCTTTTTTTTGTTGACAGTAAGGTGTAAAATGTCTTATCATTTTAAAGAAATAGATATAGAATCCTGTTTCGGGTTCGTGGAGGAGTGATTATCATGGGAAAGCATGAAGCCCCCAGTTCATCGAAGCTTAATCTGAAAAGTATCATACCGGCTGCCGCGCCCAAAAAGCGCGAACGCAGGACGCCGCGTATCGAGGCCGACCCCTCTCAGACTGCGATCTATTCGACCGAGACGCTCGACGAGCTTATCCCCGATCGGGAAGCCGCCAGGCCCGAAGCGCGCCGTGACAGGACGGCCGGACGCAGCCGCAGTGCCTCCCGAGGATTTGATTTTTCGGCTGTGCCCGCCTTTTTCGGTGCTCTGCTTCGGAAGCTGTCCCGTGCAGACTCGCCTTCTAAAACGAAACATACCGAGCGTGAATATGAGTTTTCCCTGAAAAATGTCGCCATGATCGGGGTCGCGGCTTTTCTGTTTATCCTGGTCTGGCTGATCCCGACTGGCGGCTGGCTTCGTATCGTAACGTTCCTGGTCCCGTTCGCACTTGCCGGATGGGAGACGCTCCGTGACGCCACGGAGGAGCTCGTGTCCGGACGGGTGTTGGGCAGGAGCTTTCTCATCTCGCTTGCGGCGATCCTGGCTCTGTGCATCAACGAATATCCCAGCGCGGTCTTCATCATGATCCTTTTCCGTGTCCTGCTGATGGTCGAGGCTTTTGCCCGCGGACAGAGAGACCGGCTGTTTGACCAGTTGGCGGATCGACTGCCCAAGACGGCAAGGCTCAAGACAGACGATGGCGACACGGAGATCGCAGTTGATGCCGTCGGGAGTTCTGATCTGCTGCTCGTCAAAAACGGGGCCCCGGTTCCCGTTGACGGTATGGTGACCGACGGCATGAGCACGCTCGATCTCGAGCCGCTGCTCGGCCGGAACGAATCGAAAAGCGTCGCCCCCGGCAGCTCGGTCTATTCCGGTTCCCTGAACAGAGGGGAGGACGTCACGATCCGCGCTACCGATCCTGCGTCGTCCTCCACGGCGGAGCTCGTGTTTCAAAAGGCAAGGCAGGTCTCCGCGGACGCCCCGCAGGCCGAGGGATTGATCCGTTATCTTGCACGTCTCGTTCCCGTCCTTTTTGCGTTGCTGGGTCTTGTTTTTGGGTTTATCGTTCCGATCTTCAGCGGCGGATGGCGTGAATGGATCGGGCGCGCGGCGCTGCTGTTTGCCGTTTCGGCAACCAGCTCCTTTGCGCTCTCTCTTGCCGTCAAGCACGCCAACGGCATCAACAGGGCTGCGCTGTCCGGGATCTTTTTCCGCGACGCCGACGCACCGGACAAGCTTTCGCGCACGGCCACCATGGTCTTTTCGAAAGCCGGGACCGTTACGGAAGGCCGCTATAAGGTCGAAAGCGTTTTTTCCGACATTTACAGCGAGCGTGATCTGCTCAACATCGCCGCGCTGGCGGAGTGCCAGTCCCGTCATCCGATCGCGCAGGCGCTTCGGGAAGCGGCCGGAATCGGAAACTTCACGCGCGAGGATATCCATCTTATCGAGGAACAGCCGGGCAAGGGCATTACGGCCCTTTTCTCCGGCAGGAACGTATGCGTGGGCAACGCCGCGCTTCTTATGGATCACGGCGTTTCCTTCTCCATCCCTCCACGCAGCGGTACGGTCATCCACGTGGCGGTCGACGGGGAGTATGCCGGCCATATCGTGCTGAGCGACCGTATTCGTGACGGCGCCTTCGATGCCATCGAAGAGCTGCGGCTTCATGGCGTCGGGGAAACGGTCATGCTGACGGGGGATACCCGCTCTACATCGCGTCAAATCGCGTCCTCCCTGAATTTTGATCTTGTCAAGAGCGATCTTGATCCGGCGGGCAAGATCTCTTCCATCGAGTATCTGCAGGCATCCAAAGGCGATCGCAGCGTTTTGGCCTATGTCAGCGACAGCGAAGAGGATCTGCCGATCCTCGCGCATGCCGGGCTGGCCATCGGCTTTGAGACGCTCGGAAAGCGGAAGCTTCTGGAAAAATCAGACATCGCCATGCTGGACGGAAGCCTGATCCGGCTGCCCGCCGCTTACGCGCTGAGCAGGCGCATGAAGACGAAGTCCCTCCAGAACACCGTCCTCTACGGCGCGGTCAAGCTGCTGCTTCTTATCCTGGGACTGACGGGTGTGTTCAGCATCTGGATCGCGGTCTTTCTTGACGTATTGGCCGGGGCGCTCGTGCTGCTTAACGCAGTGAGGAAATAAGCGTTTTTTGCCATTGTATGAACGTTTACGATTTTGACTGCACGATCTTCTATCCGGACAGCTCGGTCTGTTTTATCCTGTACTGCCTTGCGCACTATCCGCGCAGCGTTTTGCCCGGTGTGCCGATGAGCCTGGTCTGCGGGCTTCGCTACGGCTTGAAACGGGTCGATACGAGAAGGCTCAAGGAACAGCTTTTTTCCTTCCTTTCACGTCTGCCGGACGTTGAGCAGATCGTGGATGATTTTTGGGAAAAAAACAGGCACCGTCTCCAGAAATGGTATCTCGAGCAGAAAAGGGACGGGGATCTGATCATTTCCGCTTCGCCAGAATTTCTCCTGTCGCCGATCGCGAAAGAGCTGCGCGCGTCATTGATCGCGACCCCGATGGATCGATATACGGGACGGATCTATGGGAAAAATTGCCATGGCGTGGAAAAGGTGCGCCGTTTCCGCCTGGCCTTTCCGGATGCAACGGTGGAAAGCTTTTATTCGGATTCTCTGTCTGACGCTCCCATGGCTGAGCTTGCGCATAAGGCGTTTCTCATCGACCGTGAAGAGATCCGGCCCTGGCCGAAAACCTGATATATCGGAAAAGGAGGATTGGCATGGCTTCATCTACAAAGGAAGCGCTCGGCGGCGCGTTGAAACAGATGCTTTCCGTCAAGCCGATCGAAAAGATCACCGTCAAGGATCTTGTCGAGATCTGCGGCGTCAATCGTCAGACGTTTTATTATCACTTTGACGACGTCTACGATCTGCTGGAGTGGGTCTTTGAGGAGGATGCCAATCGCGTCCTCCCGCACGAAGTCGTCTACGATCACTGGCGGGAAGACGTGACCATGTTCTTCACCTATCTGAAGGACAACAGGGATTTTGCGCTGAATATCTACAATTCGCACAGCCGGACCTACATGCTCCGCTACTATAAGACGAGGCTGAAAAACTGTATTGAAAGCTTTGCCGTGATCGTCTGCGAGAACCGGAACATCGACCGCAGAGACTTCGATTTCGTGACGGAGCTGTATGCGAATATCATCGTGGGGCTGATCTCTCAATGGCTCGACCTTGGGATGCAGCTTCCGCCTCAGATCGACGTCAATCGTTTGATGTGCGTTCTGGACAACAGTGTTGAGCATATGCTGGATCTGTTTCAGCAGGATAACTGACAGCCAAAAAAGCCGGAGTTCGACTCCGGCTTTTTTACTGCATAAAAAAGGCCAAAGCTATTGAAAGATAAGCTTTTTTGATGTAAAATAAGATATTCGATTTTACTTCACAAGAGGTTCTTCCATGGCTGAACAAAAGACCAACGTCCTGCGACTGCTGGACCAGAAAAAAATACCATATGAAACGCACGCTTACCCGCATGACGGCGAACCGGTAGACGGTCTGACCGCCGCGGCACGGATCGGGCGGGATCCCGCCGTCGTGTTCAAGACCCTCGCGGCCAGGGGCGCGAGCAGGACATGCTATGTCTTCGTGATCCCGGTCGGGGCGGAATTGGATTTGAAAAAAGCGGCGCGCTCCGTTGGGGAAAAGTCCGTTGCCATGCTTCCGCTGGCTGAGCTGACCGCGATGACGGGCTATGTCCGCGGCGGCTGCTCGCCGATCGGAATGAAGAAGAATTATCAGACAGTGGTGGATCAGAGCGCGGCTTCTTTGCCCACCGTGATCGTGAGCGCCGGGAAGATCGGTCTTCAGATCGAACTTCGGCCGGAGGATCTTCTGGCGCTGACCCGCGGCAGCTTTGATGCCTTGACGATCGAGGGCTGAAGATGCAGGAAAAGATATTCATCAAGGGTGCGCGTGAAAACAATCTGAAAAACATCGACGTCGAGATCCCGCGCGACAAGCTCGTTGTGATCACCGGACTTTCCGGCAGCGGAAAGTCGAGCCTTGCCTTCGATACGATCTACGCGGAGGGACAGCGGCGTTATGTGGAGAGCCTGAGCTCGTATGCACGCATGTTTCTCGGGCAGATGGACAAGCCCGATGTTGACTATATAGACGGCCTTTCGCCGGCGATCTCCATCGACCAGAAAACGACGTCCAGGAACCCGCGTTCCACGGTCGGGACTGTGACCGAGATCCATGACTATCTTCGTCTTCTCTGGGCGCGAATCGGCGTCCCGCACTGCCCAAAATGCGGCAAGGAGATCCGACAGCAGAGCATCGACCAGATCGTGGATCAGGTCATGTCGCTGCCGGAGGGGACCCGGATCCAGCTTCTTGCGCCGGTCGTACGCGGGAGGAAAGGGGAGCACGCCAAGATCCTTGAAGACGCCAGGCGCTCCGGGTATATGCGCGCACGCGTTGACGGCATCGCCTATGAGCTGTCTGAGGAGATCCGGCTTGAAAAAAACAAAAAGCACAGCATCGAGATCGTAGTGGACCGGCTTGTCATCAAGCCCGAGATCGCGCGCCGCCTGTCGGACTCCGCCGAAACGGCGCTGGCACTTTCCGGCGGGATCCTGACGGTCGATCTTGTCAAAGAACAAAAAGAACTGACCTTCTCGCAAAACTATGCCTGTGAGGACTGCGGCGTCTCCATCGAGGAGCTCGCGCCGCGGCTGTTTTCGTTCAACAATCCCTACGGGGCCTGTCCCACCTGCTCCGGACTCGGCATGCAGATGCTGGTCGACCCGGATCTGATCATCCCGAACAAAAATCTCAGCGTCATGGACGGCGGCATCGCCGCCAGCGGCTGGGGCAATATCAAGGGCGACTCGATCTCCCGGATGTATTTTGAAGCCCTTTCCAAGCGATATCATTTCAAACTGACAGAACCGATCAAAGACATCCCGCCGGAGGCGCTTGATGCGATCCTCTACGGCACCAAAGGGGAGCCGCTCCAGCTCCACTATGAAAAAAGCGAAGGCTTTGGCGTGATCCGACGGGAATTTGAGGGCATCGTGACAAACCTGGAGCGGCGCTATCGGGAGACGCAGAGCCCCGGCATGCGGGCGGATATCGAGGAGTGCATGTCCGAAACGCCATGCCCTGCCTGTCACGGGAAGCGGCTGAAGGAATCCGCTTTGGCCGTGACGGTCGGCGGTATGAATATCGCTGACTTTTCCAGTCTCTCCGTAACGGAGGCCATGCGTTTCCTGGATGGGCTCGTCCTTACGGAAAAAGAAGAGCTCATCGCCTCGCGGATCCTGAAGGAAATCAAGGCCAGGCTCGGCTTCCTCATCAGCGTCGGACTCGGCTACCTGACGCTGTCGCGCGCCGCCGCGACGCTTTCCGGCGGCGAGAGCCAGCGCATCCGCCTTGCGACGCAGATCGGCTCCAGTCTGATGGGGGTCCTCTATATCCTGGACGAACCAAGCATCGGCCTGCATCAGCGGGACAACGGGAAACTCCTCAAAACGCTCAAGGACCTGCGAGACCTCGGCAATACGCTGATCGTTGTCGAGCACGACGAGGAGACGATGCGTGCGGCAGACTACGTGATAGACGTCGGCCCGGGGGCAGGCGTCAACGGCGGCAATATCGTCTGCGCCGGTTCCGTCGAGGATATCTGTGCCTGCGACAAGTCCGTCACCGGACAGTATCTCAGCGGAAAACGCTTTATTCCCGTTCCGACGGAGCGCAGGAAGGCCGACGGGAGATCTCTTGTGATCCGCGGGGCCGCAGAAAACAATCTCAAGCACATCGACGTCGAGATCCCGCTGGGGCAGCTGATCTGCGTGACCGGCGTTTCTGGGAGCGGGAAATCCTCTTTGATCAATGAGATCCTGTATAAGACGCTCGCAAGCGAGAAGAACCGGGCCAAGGTCCGTCCTGGAAAATGCGACCGTATCGAAGGCCTTGAATACGTCGATAAAGTCATCGCCCTGGATCAAAGCCCGATCGGCCGGACTCCGCGTTCGAATCCTGCGACCTATACGGGCGTTTTCAATGATATTCGGGACCTCTTCGCCTCAACGCAGGACGCCAAGCTGCGCGGCTTCGGACAGGGGCGGTTTTCCTTTAATGTAAAAGGCGGCCGCTGTGAAGCATGCTCGGGCGACGGACTGATCAAGATCGAAATGCATTTTCTGCCGGATGTGTACGTTCCCTGTGACGTTTGCAAGGGGAAGCGCTATAACCGCGAAACGCTTGAGGTGCGCTATAAAGGCAAGAATATTGCCGATATCCTTGATATGACGATCGAAGAGGCCTGCAGCTTTTTTGAAAACCAGCCGCGGATCCGCGCCAAGATAGAAACGCTTGCCGACGTCGGGCTCGGGTACGTGAAGCTGGGTCAGTCGAGTACGACGCTCTCGGGCGGCGAGGCGCAGCGCGTCAAACTGGCTACGGAGCTGTCCCGACGGAGCACCGGCGCCACCGTTTATGTCCTTGACGAGCCCACGACCGGGCTGCATGTGGCCGACGTGCACAAGCTCATCAATATCCTCCAGAGACTTGTGGACGAGGGGAACACCGTCATCGTGATCGAACACAATCTGGATGTGATCAAGGTGGCCGACCATATCATCGACCTCGGCCCGGAGGGCGGCGATCGGGGCGGCGAGCTCGTCTTCGCCGGCACCCCTGAAGCCTGTGCCGCGTGCGAGAAAAGCTATACCGGGCAATACCTGAAGAACATGCTCTGAGCCCCAGGGCGAAGCGGGAGGGATCCGGATGGATCAGGAAAACGGTTTCGCGGAACTGAACGGGACCATAAGCGGCATCATCTTTAAAAACGAAGAAAACGGATATACGGTACTGAAGCTGCTCGATGAAAACGGGCAGCAGCATACCGTTGTCGGAACCTTTCCCTATGCATCGGCGGGAGAGTCTGTCATTGTCAGCGGGAACTGGGTCACCCATCCGACGCACGGTCTGCAGTTCAAGGCGGAATTTGCCCAGAGGATGCTTCCCACGACGGCCAATGCGATCTATGATTTTCTGGCTGGCGGCGCGGTGAAAGGGATCGGCCCGGCCACGGCGTCCCTGATCGTCGGAACGTTCGGCGACCGCACGCTCGAAGTGCTCGAAAACGAACCGGAAAAGCTGTCCATGATCCGCGGGATCAGCGCGGCCAAGGCCAGGAGCATTTCTCACAGCTTTCACCAGCAGGCCGGCATGCGGCGGCTGATGGAATTCATCTGCTCCTTCGGTCTTCGTCCTGTCCTGGCGATGCGCATGTACCGCTTTTACGGTGACCGTGCGCTCGAACTGCTGCGCGGCAACCCCTATATCCTCACCTTTGAGCATATAGGCGGCAGCTTCAGCGAGGCGGACGCTATGGCCAATGAGCTTGGGATCGAATACAACAATCCGGTTCGCGTCGCCGCGGGCGTACTGTTCGAACTCGATCACAACGCAGAGAACGGGCACTGTTTCATTCCGCGCGAGAAGCTCGCCGCCGCGACCTCCGAGCTGATCGGCGTGGAGCCTGAGAGCGTGGAAGAGAGCATCGGCGCGCTGATCGAAAGCGGTCAGCTCCGGTATGAGGAAATAGCAGGCTGCAGGGCCTGTTATCTCCCCGCCCTGTATGAGGCCGAACGCGGCGTCGCGGAGGAAATCGCCCGCATGAGCCGCCGCAAATATGTTTCGCGCGTCGACCTGCCCGGTCTGATCGGCTCGCTTGAGGACCAGCTCGGCATCCGGTATGCGCCGCAGCAGCGCCAGACACTGGAGCTCGCGCTGGAAAACCAGATCCTCATCATCACCGGCGGTCCCGGTACCGGAAAAACGACCTCGATCCGGGCCATCCTTTCCCTCTATGACCGGCTCGGGCTCAACGTGCTGCTGACCGCGCCGACAGGGCGCGCCGCCAAGCGTATGGCGGAACTGACAGGCCGTGAGGCTGTAACGGTCCACCGTCTGTTGGAGGCCCGCTTTGATGAAGATGGGAGAACCGTCCTTTTTTCAAAGAACCGGAACGATCAGCTCGACTGTGACGCATTGATCCTGGACGAGAGTTCCATGATCGACGTGCCGTTGATGGATGCGGTCCTCTCCGCGCTGCCTTCGGATGCCAGGCTCGTGATGGTCGGTGATGCCGACCAGCTTCCTCCGATCGGACCGGGTAATGTTTTTTCCGCGATCATCCGCAGCGGCGTTGTCCCGCTTGTCAGACTGACCGAGATCTTCCGCCAGAAAGAGAACAGCCGGATCGTTCGCAATGCGCATATGATCAATCGCGGCGAGCATCCCGATCTTTCGCGCAACGAGGGCGACTTCTATCGCCTGAAGCGCTTTCAGGCCGGTACGACGGCGGAGACGATCACGGAGCTTTGCGCCAGACGTCTTCCCGATCGCATGCATATCCCGCCCGAAGAGATCCAGGTCCTTTCTCCGACCAGAAAAGGGGAGCTGGGAACCGTCAATCTCAACCGCAGGCTTCAGCAGGCCTTGAACCCTTCGGCGCCTGACAGGGCCGAAACCATTTTTGGAGAAGCGATCTTTCGCGTCGGGGATCGCGTGATGCAAATCCGCAACAACTACGATCTCATCTGGCGCACCGCCGACGGAACGACGAGCGACGCGGGGATATTCAACGGCGACGTCGGCAGGATCTGTGCCGTCGATCTGGATGAGGAGAACCTGACGGTGGACTTTGACGGGCGGCTCGTCACATATCCCTTTGACGGCCTGCTGGAGCTGGAGCACGCCTGGGCCATGACCGTACATAAAGCGCAGGGCAATGAGTACCGGGCTGTCGTCATGGCGCTCAGCCCGACGGCGTCCATGCTTTTGACAAGAGACGTTCTCTATACTGCCGTCACGCGCGCGAAGGAGCTGCTGATCCTTGTGGGAGACGATCAGATCGCCTTTCAGATGATCGATAATTATCGGCAGAACAAACGCTATTGCGCATTGCGCGTCAGGCTGAAGAAACTGTGCGGTGATGCATGAAGAAGATCCTGGAATGGTTATTGGAGCTTCTCTATCCGACACGCTGCGCGTTTTGCCATAAACTGACGCGCGGCGCGGAGGAGCCGGTTTGCCCGGCCTGCCTGAAATCCCTTCCCTATACGCCGAAAGAGGCGCAAAAGCAGAGTTTTCCGCATCTGGAGACCTGTTTGAGCCCGCTCTATTATGAAAAGAACGTCCGGTCTTCACTGCTTCGCTACAAGTTCGGCGGCGTAAACGCCTACGCGAAGGTCTACGCAGATTTTCTTGCAAAATGCATTGACGAAAACCAAGTTTTCTGCGATAGTATCACTTGGGTGCCGATCAGCAGGCGCAGACTTCGCCGCCGCGGCTACGATCAGGCAAGGCTGCTTGCCGAGGAACTGGCCCGCAGACTGGACATCCCCTGCGTCGCGGCGCTGCGAAAAACGCGTGACAATCCGCCCCAGTCGGGGCTGAGGCATCCGGATGCACGACGATCGAACGTATCCGGCGTTTATTCCGTGCGAAAAGGCGCCGAAACAGAAGGGAAAAGGCTCCTTCTCATCGACGACATCGTTACGACCGGTTCCACCCTCGGCGAATGTGCGAAGACCCTGAAAGCGTCCGGGGCAGCGTCCGTCTGTGCCGCTGCCGTCGCGAGAAGCCGAAAATAAAAAACCGACTTTCGTCATCAGACTATATATGAGGTGAACATCATGCTTTTGGCAGAGAGAGATATCGCCATTGATATGGGTACTTCCTCAACGCTCGTTTTTGAGCAGGGGAAGGGCGTCGTCCTGCGCGAGCCGACCGTTGTGGCCGTTGACAAGTTCAGCGGCAAGATCCTGAAGGTGGGCCAGGACGCGCAAAAGATGCTTGGCCGCACGCCCGCAAATATCATCGCCATCCATCCGATCAGTTCCGGTGTCATCTCCGACTATGAAATGTCTGCGCAGATGCTGCGCGATCTGATTGGGCGCATCACTTCATTCAGCTTTTTCAAGCCCTGTGTCCTCGCCTGTGTGCCCAGCAGCGTGACCGGCGTGGAAGAGCGCGCCATGATCGACGCCGCCATCGAAGCCGGAGCCCGGAAGGTCTATCTGCTGGAGACGGCCGTTGCCACGGCGCTCGGCGCCGGCGTTGACATTTCCAAAGCGGACGGTCACATGGTCATCGATATTGGCGGAGGGACGACCGAAGTTGCCGTCATTTCCGTCAACGGCGTCGTGGAGTGTGAATCCATCAAAACGGCCGGCGCCAGCTTTGACGAGGCGATCGTGCGATATGTCCGGAGCAAGCATAATATGCTCATCGGTCTTGGTACGGCGGAGGACCTGAAGAGGAGCATCGGCTGCGTGATCCAGCGGCCTGACGTCGGCCTTGAGGAGATCAAGGGACGCGGGCTCACAAACGGTCTTCCCAAGACCGTCAGCATCAGCTCCAACGAGCTGATCGAAGCTTTCGTGGAGCCGGTGAACCGGATCCTGGACACGATCCACAATGTTTTGGAGCGCACCCCGCCGCAGCTTGTCGGTGATCTGGATAAAAACGGGATCATCATGTCCGGCGGCGGCAGCCTGATCTACGGTCTCGACCGTCTGATCGAGCGCAGCACGGGGATCCGCACCACGGTCGTGGACGATCCTATCTCCTGCGCGGCCTATGGCGCGGGGAAAATGCTCAAGAACCTCGATTCCATGAAGGACGGCATGATGAATTTCTACCGCAGGAGACAGCTTAAGAGCTGAGCAGCGTCTCTGCAGACAGGAGGGGTCGCCTTGAAACTGCCCGCTTGGATGAAAAGAAAGAAGAAAAGCACGGTGCCCCACTGCTCGGCCGTCATCGTGGCCGCCGGGCATTCTCAGCGCATGGGGATGGATAAGCTCCTGGCCGAGCTGGGCGGAAAGCCCGTTCTTGTACGCACGCTCCAGGCCTTTGAAGAGTCGCCGCTTGTCGATGAGATCATCGTCGTGACGCGGATGGATACCCTGCAGACCGTGGCGGATCTGTGCCATTCGTATGAGATCGGCAAGGTCACGCACGTCGTCTGCGGCGGCGCGACGAGAACGGAATCCTCGCTTGCCGGCGTATCCGAGGTCAATAAAAAGTCCAAGCTGATCGCGATCCACGACGGCGCGAGACCGCTCGTGACAAAGGATGTGATCCTGCGCGCCGTATATGCGGCGGATGAATATATGATCGCCGCGCCGGCGATCCCGTGTACGGATACGCTCAAGCAGATAGACGATAAGGGAACGGCTGTCGGTACGCTCGACCGTGAAAAAGTCGTCCGGATGCAGACTCCACAGGTATTTCGCGCCGATCTGATCAAAGGCGCGCTGACAAAAGCCGTTGAGAAGGGACTTGTCTTTACCGACGACTGCGCCGCCGCTGAGATGATGGGGCTGCGTACGCACACGGTCCTCGGCGACGAGGACAATATCAAGCTGACCACGCCGAGAGATCTCGCCTTTGCCGCCGAGATCCTCAGAGAACGCGGGGACCTCGCATGAGGATCGGACACGGTTATGACGTGCACCGCCTTGTCGAGGGCAGAAAGCTGATCCTGGGAGGCATCGAGATCCCGCACGAGAAGGGTCTGCTCGGGCATTCTGACGCCGACGTGCTCATCCATGCCTTGATGGATGCCATGCTCGGCGCCGCAGCGCTCGGCGATATCGGACAGATGTTTCCCGATTCGGATGAACGCTATCGAGGAGCGGACAGCATGCTGCTGCTTTCTCGTGTGCTGCATGAACTCACGGATGGCGGTTTTTCCATCGGAAACATCGACTGTACGATCCTGGCGCAAAGGCCGAAGCTTTCTCCGTTTATCCCCCTGATGCGCACGCGCATCGCAGAGACACTGTCCATCCCTGTCGAGCGTGTCAGTGTCAAAGCCACGACCGAAGAGGGGCTGGGCTTTACGGGCGACGGCAGCGCGATCGCCGCGCACGCTGTCGTCCTGCTGAATGAGAATTGAACAATCTTTTTGTCTGTCCGCATAGGATGAGTTGACCCGTGCGAGGTAGACTCAACGCCGCAGAGCATGGATTTGCTCTGCGGTTTTCTCTTTAAAAGGAGTGATGAAACAAATGGATCTGTTTCTGATCATGTGCCGCTCCCTGACCCATGCGCAGAGGAGCCTGCGGCTGCTGGAGCATAACGGGATCGTTGCGGCTGTCGTCAAAGCGCCGCAGGAGTTGAGAAGCAATGGCTGCGGATATGCACTGCGGCTCTATCGGCATTTTGAGGATGCCGTACGCGTTCTGCGCACAGGCGGGCTGCTGCAGGGAAAGCTTTATCGTCAGACGGCAGACGGCCAATTTGAGGAAGCGGTATGACGATCTATCTGGATCATGCGGCCACCAGCCTTTTGAAGCCGATCGGCGTATCGCAGGCCGTATCGAATGCGATGCGCACGATGGCCAGCCCGGGCAGAGGCTCGCACCGGCCTGCGTTGAGAGCGGCGGATACCGTGCTGGACTGCCGTATCGCGGCAGCCGAGCTCTTTCATGTCGAAGATCCCGAGCACATCGTATTTACCTTCAATGCGACACATGCGCTGAATCTTGCGATCTTTTCCCTTGTTCATCCGGGGTCCCGTGTCCTTATTTCCGGTTTTGAACACAACGCTGTCACACGTCCCCTGCGTGCCGTCGGCGCTGACGTCCGCATCGCCGGAAGGCGCCTTTTTGACCGTCAGGCGCTGATCGACGAGTTCGCCCGGGCGATCCCGGGTGTCGACCACGTCGTTTGCACCCATGTTTCAAATGCTTTTGGCTATATCCTGCCCATCCGGGAGATCGCCGGGCTGTGCCGGAAGCATGGATGCTCCCTGATCGTTGACGCGTCGCAGTCGGCAGGCGTGCTCGATGTGGACCAACGGGAACTGGGGGCGGATTTTATCGCCATGCCCGGCCATAAAGGCCTTTTCGGCCCGCAGGGAACGGGGCTGCTGCTGTGCGGCCGCGAGGGGCGGCCGCTGCTCTTCGGCGGCTCAGGCTCTGACAGCAGGCAGCAGAACATGCCCGCCTATCTGCCGGACCGCCTGGAAGCCGGCACACAAAATGCATGCGGCATCGCGGGGCTTCTTGCCGGCATACGTTACGTCAAAGAAGTCGGGACAGCAGCGATCCGGGAGCATGAGACAAAGCTGCTTCGATACATGTGCAGCCGCTTGAAAAAGGATGAAAGGATCGAACTGTTCCGGGGAGAGGATGAGACGCAGTCCGGGGTCCTTTCTCTTCGATGCCGCGGCCTTGACAGCGAAACGGCGGCCGGAATGCTGGGCGAAAAGGGGGTCTGCGTGCGCGGCGGCCTGCATTGTGCGCCTCTCGCGCATGAGAGCGCCGGAACGCTGGAGACCGGCACGGTCCGCTTCAGCTTCTCGCCCTTCAACACGGAAGAGGAGATCGAAACCGCCTGCTCCAGGCTGAGGGAAATGCTGCCCTGAGCCACGAACCGAAGTTTTCAAAATGTTTTCGAATTCTATTTGCCTTTTCCCGGCAGCTGTATTATAATAAAGTGATATTTTTGATTGCAGTCTGCCTGCCTGCATGAAACAGGAACGGGGAATACTATGGATTCTTTTGCCAGCCTTCTGGAGAGATCGCTCAATGTGCTGACAACGATCGGGCTCAACGACATTTTCGATATTCTGATCGTCGCCTATCTCATTTATCGCGCGATCCTGCTCATTCGGCGCACCAATTCCTATAATCTCGCCAAGGGCCTGATCGTTCTTGCCGTTGCGTTTCTTGCAGCCCAGGTATTTCAGCTGACGATGATCGGCTATCTTCTGCGACGGGGCTTCGAGCTCGGACTGATCGCGCTTGTCATCCTCTTCCAGCCGGAACTGCGCAGAACGCTGGAACGTGTCGGCAGCGGCCTGTCCAGCGGAAAGGGCCTTGCCGGGACCGAGATCGACGCCTCGATCGCGCAGACGGTCCTGGCCTGTACGGAGATGTCTGCATCCAAGACCGGTGCTCTGATTATCTTTGAACGGAACGTCAGTCTGAACGATATCATGAGTACGGGAACGATCCTCAATGCGGATCCGACGGCCGAGCTGATCAAAAATATCTTTTTCAACAAAGCCCCGCTCCACGACGGCGCCATGATTATGCGTGACGGGAGGATCACGGCGGCAGGCTGCGTCCTCCCGCTTACCAAGAGCACGAACCTCAGCAAGGACCTCGGCATGCGACACAGGGCCGGCATCGGCCTGAGCGAGCAGGCCGACGCCGTCGTCGTGATCGTTTCGGAGGAGACCGGCGCCATTTCTGTCGCAATCGAGGGGATGCTGAAACGGCATCTCAATTCCTCGAATCTGGAGAAACTGCTTCGCAATGAGCTCATTCTGGAGGAGAACGACCGCAAGAACCGCGGTTTACTCCAGAATCTGAAGAATCTGTTCAACGGGAAGAAGAACAAAGAGGACAAGCCTCATGAGAAAAATTCTTAACAGCAGAATCCTTTGGGCGATCCTTTCGCTGCTGCTTGCGCTGGCCATGTGGAGCTATGTGGCCGGACTGAACGCTGACGAATTCAAACGCACCTTCCACGGCGTCCGCGTGGAGCTTGTCGGCGAGGATATCATCCGCAATTCGAGAGACCTTGTCGTTGTTTCCATGGACGCCGACAGCGTCGACGTCGAGATCGTCGGCCCGCGCCGCGTTGTCGCAGCGCTTTCGCGTGATGATCTTGTCGCGCAGGTGGACGTCAGCCGTCTGACCCAGGCATCCTATACCTCGCAGCCGTATACGATCGTTTTTCCGGACGGGACGGATGCCAGTTCCCTGCGTACAAGCTCCAAAACGCCGGAAACGATCAATTTCATGGTTTCCCTCCTGACGAAGAAGACGATCCCGGTCCGCGGCAGCTTTGAGGGCTCTCTTGCAGAAGGATTCACGGCGGAGACGCCGGCCTTTGAGCCGTCTACGATCACGATCTACGGAGCGGAAACCTATATCCGCGATATTGAATATGCATGGGTCACGTTCGGGAAGGACAATGTCAGTCAAACTTATGTGGAGGAGACGGGTTTTGCCTTGATGAACGCCGACGCCGAGGAGTGTTCCGCGTCGGGCATCACGTTTTCGACCGACGTGATCAAGGCCACGCTTCCGATCCTGCAGATCAAGGAGGTTCCGCTTGCCGTCAATCTGATCGAGGGCGGCGGAGCCACCGCACTGAACACCAAAGTCACGATCGAGCCTGAGAGCATCATGCTCGCCGGCGATTCGGCCCTTTTGGCCGGACTCGGTCGTATCACGCTGGCAACGATCGATTTGTCCGATTTTGCCGTTTCCTTCTCTGAGACGTACCCGATCACCTTTGATGAGGCGCTGCAGAACCTGACCGGAGAAGCGGAGGCCCGCGTCACCGTTGAAATCGTGGGGCTTGAAACGAAAACATTTGTCGTTGACAGCGGTAACATCACCTGCACCAATGTGACGGAGGGCTATGAGGCCGAGATCCTTTCCTCCAGCATCACGGTCGTGCTGCGCGGGCCTGCCGACCGCCTCAGTGAGGTCCGTGCCGAGAACATCCGCGCGGTGGCGGATCTGTTGGATTATAAGAATTCCGTCGGGACGTTCATGCCCGAGGTGAGGATCTATGTGGATGGCTTCACCGATATCGGCGCGCTGGGCGACAACACCATTTCAGTGGAACTGAAGAGGACCGGAGCATGACACAGGAAGCCGTTCTGACAAAGCTGCTCCCGAATCAGATGGCCGAGGTCGCGGTCACCCGGTCGACCGCCTGCGGCGGGAATTGCGGGAGCTGCGAGAGCTGCATGTTTCAAAACCAGCTAAAAACGGTCGCCCGCAATCTCGTCGGGGCCAGACCGGGGCAGCGCGTCTGCATCGAGACGCGGTCCGGAACGATATACAGTGCCGCTCTGCTCGTGTATATCGTGCCGCTTCTGTTCATGCTTGCCGCGTACGCAGCAGCAGCCCTGCTCCATTTTTCCGAGCCTGTGCGCGTTCTGTGCTGTTTTCTTGCCCTCATTCCCGGCGCGGCGATCATCATCCTGAGTCAGCGCCGCAAGGGCAGAAAAGAAATCCGTTTTGATATTATCGACATACTCTGAGCCCGGAGGGAGTTTATGATCAAAAGCATGACCGGCTTCGGCAGCGCCAAAGGCGTCGTCGAAGGTTTGGAGATCAGCGTGGAGCTGAAGAGCGTCAACAATCGTTATCTGGATTGTTCCGTACGTATGCCGCGAAGCTTCCTTTTTGCGGAGGAAAGCGTTAAGTCGGCAGTTCAAAACCATATCAGCCGCGGCAAGGTCGACGTTTTTGTCGGGGTGGATTCCTCCGCGGCGGGGGATATGACGGTCAAGGTCAACGAGGCTCTGCTGAAGGGTTACGTCGATGCTCTCAGGCACATCGCCCGGGAGTACGATATCCCGGAGGAATTGAACGCGCTGAGCGTCAGCCGATTTCCCGACGTGCTGACCGTGGAAAAGACGGATCACGACGCAGAAGCGATCGCAGAAGGGATCCGTCAGATCGCCGAGCAGGCGCTGAACGATTTTGATTTGATGCGTCTGCACGAAGGCGAAAAGCTTCGCGACGACGTTCTGACACGGCTGTCAACGATCGACATGCTACTCACGCAGATCGAGGCGGCGGCGCCGCAGACGGTACAAGCTTACCGCGCAAGGCTCGAGCAGAAAATGAACGAGGTCCTCGGCGGTACCGGGATCGATGAAAACCGCATCCTGGCCGAGGCGGCCATCTACGCGGACCACATCGCCACGGATGAGGAGACCGTGCGTCTGCGCAGCCACATGGCACAGCTGAGCACCATGATCAACGGACAGTCTCCTACGGGCAGAAAGATCGATTTTCTGATCCAGGAATTCAACCGCGAGGCGAATACGATCGGTTCCAAGTGTCAAAACTCCGATATTGCGCATCTGGTCGTCGATTTGAAATCCGAGATCGAAAAGATCCGGGAACAGATCCAGAACATCGAGTGAGGCACGCAGATGAAACTGATCAACATCGGCTTCGGAAATCTGATCTCCGCCGAAAGGACGATCTCCATCGTGAGCCCGGAGTCCGCTCCGATCAAACGGATGATCCAGGACGTACGGGAACGCGGTCTGCTGATCGACGCCTCCTTTGGCAGGAGCACCCGCTCCGTGATCGTTATGGACAGTGGGAACGTTGTTCTCTCGGCGCTGGCGCCTGAAGTGCTCTCAGCCCGCTTTGAAGAATCATATTTGCAGGAGGACACGAAAGAAAATGGCAGAAAAAGGTAAACTTATCGTTATCTCCGGCCCGTCCGGCGCCGGCAAGAGCACCGTCGTTTTCAAGGCGATGGAGGGACGGGAGGATCTCTGCTTTTCGACCTCTGTTACGACGCGAAAGCCGCGTCCCGGCGAGGTGGACGGCAGGGAATACTTCTTTGTCGATCTCGACGTCTTTGACGAGATGGTCGCGAACGACGAGCTGCTTGAACACGCGCAGTATGTCGCCAATTCCTATGGAACGCCGCGCAAATACGTGGAAGAAAAGCTGTCCGCCGGGCTTAATGTTCTTCTGGATATCGAGGTGCAGGGCGCGCGGCAGGTCAGCGAAAAGATGCCGGAGGCTGTGAAGATCTTCATCATTCCGCCGTCTCTGGAAGAGCTGGAGCGTCGCCTCGTTCTGCGTGGGACCGATACGGCGCGCGCGATCGAAGCGCGCCTGATCCGCGCCCGCCAGGAATACAAAGAAGCGGATTTCTACGACTATATCATCATCAACGACGATGCGGACAGAGCGGCCGAGGAACTGAAGGCCATCATTCTTGCCGAGCACTGCCGCGCGTCGGAGCGCAGCCGGTATTTGACCGCAGAATAACCCAAAACATTTTCGCCGTTTGATACGGCAGACAGGAGTCTATCACCATGATGCTTTATCCCGCCATCTCCGAGCTTGTCAGCAAGGTCGGCAGCCGTTATCAGCTCGTCAATCTCGTCGCGCGCCGGGCGCGCGCCATTGCGTCCGATGCCGAAGAGAAACAGATCCCGCTGGAAAAGAAACCCGTCTCTACGGCGATCGACGAGGTGTATACCGGAAAGCTTTCCATCAAGTAATATGCCTTCGCGATCCGCAGACAGACCCAGGGAAAGGCGGTGACGCATGGCGGCCGGAATCGCAAGGGTCGCGGTTTCCTCTGCGACCTACTGGATCGATAAGCCCTACGATTATCAGATCCCGGAAGAGCTTGCCGGCAAGGCCCTGCCCGGCGTTCGCGTGTTTGTTCCCTTTTCGAGAGGGAACCGGCGCGCGGAGGGGATCATCCTCGGCCTGGCAGATGAAAGTGAATATGAGCAGCTCAAACCGATCCTGGCTGTGCTTGATGACGAGCCGGTCCTGAGCGCCGAACAGATCCGACTTGCGCTCTTCATGCGCGAGCGGTTCTTCTGCACGGCATACGACGCATTCAAGGCGATCCTTCCCGCTGGCCTCTGGTTCGACAAAGAGGGGAAAAGGCGCGTGGGAGACAAGACCGTTGAAATGGCCCGGCTGTGTGTTCCGACGGAAGACGCGGCGGCGACCGCACAGCTCATACGCCGCCGCAGCCCCCAGCAGGCCAATCTCCTGGATCTGCTGAGCAGCTTTGAGGCTCTGCCCGTACAGGATCTGCTCAAACACTCCGGTGCCGCCAGAAACAGCCTGAAGGCGCTTGTCGGACGAGAGCTCATTGAATTGTATCGGCGCGAGGTCTTCCGCCGCCCGGAAACCTATGCCGGGGAAAGAGCGCCGCTGCCCGTGCTGAACGCCGAGCAGCGCCTTGCTTTTGAGGGGCTCGATTCCCTTGCTTCGGAGGGAAAGGCAAACGCGGCGCTCCTGTTCGGCGTGACAGGAAGCGGCAAGACAAGCGTGTATATCCATCTGATCCGGCGGCAGCTTGAGCAAGGAAAAAGCGCCATCCTGCTTGTTCCCGAGATTGCCCTGACGCCGCAGATGCTGAATACCTTTTCCTCGCATTTCGGCGATGAGATCGCCGTTCTCCATTCAAGTCTCTCCATAGGCGAGCGCTATGATGAGTGGAAGAGGATCCGCGGCGGCAAAGCCCATGTCATCATCGGCACGCGCAGCGCGATCTTTGCCCCGGTGCAGAGGCTCGGCATCGTGATTATCGATGAAGAGCAGGAGGAGAGCTACAAATCGGAGAACGCGCCCCGCTATCATGCCAGGGATATTGCCAAATACCTTTGCTACCATTCCAACTGCCTTTTGCTGCTGGGTTCGGCTACGCCGGATATCGTCAGCCGCTATTATGCGCAGAATGGGCGCTACCATTATTTTTCGCTGAAAGAGCGCTATAATGAGCAGGAGCTGCCGCAGGTACGCATCGTCGACATGAAACGGGAGCTTCGCGCCGGAAACAACACGGATATCAGCCGACTGCTGCGTGAGGAGCTGGCCGATAACATAGCGCGGGGAGAGCAGAGCATCCTCTTTCTCAACCGGCGAGGCGCGCATAAGCTGATCAGCTGCGGGGATTGCGGCTTCACCTATACCTGTCCGCACTGCAGCGTGTCTTTGACCTACCACAGCGCCAACGGACGCCTGATGTGCCACTATTGCGGTTATTCCCGCCGCGCGGATAAGAGCTGCCCAGACTGCGGCGGCGAGCTGCGCTTTCTCGGAAGCGGCACACAAAATGTGGAGGAACAGCTGCACGAGCTGTTTCCCGGAGTCGAGCTTCTTCGCGTCGATACGGATACGGTCGCTCCACTCGGTTCACATGCCCCGCTTTTTGAGCGCTTTCAAAACGAAAGGATCCCGATCATGATCGGGACCCAGATGGTCACGAAAGGCCTGAACTTTGAGAATGTGACGCTGGTCGGCGTCCTGTCTGCGGACCAGAGCTTATATGCAGGCAGCTATCGCGCCGGCGAACGCACTTTCTCCCTGATTACGCAGGTCGTGGGACGCAGCGGCCGCGGTACGAAGCCGGGACGTGCGGTCATCCAGACCTTTTGCCCCGCCAATGAAACGATCCTTTTGGCCTCCAGACAGGATTACGAGGCTTTTTTCACCTCCGAGCTGGAGCTGCGGCGGATGCAGAATGCACCGCCTTTCAGCGATCTTTTTTCCATCACAGCCTCCGGCCTGGCCGAAAACGATGTTTTGCGATGCATCCACGCCGTGTGTGATTCTCTGCGTTCAGACCTCCGCGGCAGACAGGACGTCAGCCTGCTCGGCCCTGCGCCGCTGCCCGTCGTCCGCGTCAACAACCGGTTTCGCTACCGGGTCAATATCGCCTGCCGGGCGGATACCGGCATTCGGCGTCTGCTCGCAAAGATCCTCACCGACTTTTCACAAGATAAACGTTTCAAAGGAGTCTCCGTCTTTGCAGACAGTGACCCGCTTGAATAAAAGGAGAGATCCCCATGGCGCTGCGCAATATTCTTACCAAGGAAGAACCCTCGCTTTATAAGCCATGCAGACCCGTCAAGAATTTCGACGCAAGGCTGCATCAGCTGCTCGACGATATGAAGGATACGCTTTACGAGGCCAATGGCGTCGGCCTTGCGGCGCCTCAGGTCGGTGTGCTGCGTCGGGCGGTGATCGTTTTGGAAACCAACGTTCCCGAAGGGGAAGAGGAGCGCGTGATCGAGCTCATCAATCCCGAGATCATCGAGTGCTCTGGCTCGCAGGACGGGCCGGAGGGCTGCCTGAGCGTTCCGGGCGAGTACGGCCTTGTCAAGCGCCCCATGAATGTCAAAGTGCGCGCACAGGACCGTTTTGGCGAGTTTTTTGAGGTGGAGGGCACCGGACTGACCGCCCGTTGTTTCTGCCACGAGCTCGACCATCTGGAAGGCATCGTCTTTACCTCGCTGTGCGAGCGTATGCTCACGCCCGAGGAACTGGAATCCGGAGAATACTGATGCGCGTCGTTTTTATGGGAACGCCCGACTTTGCCGAGGCGTCGTTGCGGAAACTGATAGAAGAAGGCTTTGAGATCCCTGCCGTCTTTACGCAGCCGGACAGGCCGAAGGGCAGGGGGATGGAGCTGAGCTTCTCTCCGGTCAAAACCCTGGCGCTGTCGCATGGGATCTCCGTATATCAGCCGGAAAAGCTGCGCGATCCTTCCGTTGAGGAGCTGCTGCGCTCCCTTTCGCCCGATATCCTCGTTGTCGTCGCCTATGGGCGGATCCTTCCGGACGCCCTTCTCTCCGTAGCGCCCTACGGTGCCGTCAACGTGCACGCTTCTCTTTTGCCGAAATATCGCGGCGCAGCGCCGGTCCAGTGGGCCGTTTTGAACGGAGACCGGCTCACAGGGGTCACGACGATGTACCTTGCGCCGGAAATGGATACCGGAGACGTGATCTATTCGGAGGAAACGGAGATCGGGGAGAAGGAGACCTCGGGCCAGCTCTTTGACCGTCTTAAGGAGCTTGGCGCAGCGTTGCTCGTACGTACTCTGAGGGATATCGAAAGCGGCCGCGCGCCGCGCACCCCGCAGCGTCATGAAGACGCCACTTACGTGAAGATGCTGGACAAATCTCTTTCGCCCATCGATTGGGACCGCAGCCCCCGTGAAATACGCAAATGGATCTATGGGCTGCAGCCGTGGCCGGTCGCGACTATGATGCTGGACGGCCTTTGCTGCCGCGTTTTTGACGCGGAATACTGTGACCGGCATACCGATTGTGCTCCAGGTACGGTCCTCTCGGCAGATCAGCACGGCATCACGGTCGCCTGCGCCGGTGGCGAGGCCTTATGCATTACCGAGCTGCAGGCCCCGGGGAAAAAACGCATGTCTGCGGCCGACTTTCTCAGGGGCAGGCATATTCAGGCCGGAGCAAGTGTGTTATGACGGCGAGACAAGCGGCATTGGCCGTTTTACAGCGCTGTCGCAGAGACGGCGCCTGGTCGTCACAGGTATTCGACGCGGCTGTCCGCGATAAACTGCCTGATCGACGGGAAGCGGCGCTCGCGGAAAAGATCAGCTTTTCCGTCCTGCAGAACGAATCTCTGTTGGATCATTATATCGATTCCTTTCTGCGACCGGGTATTCGGCTGGATCCGAGAGTGCGGGACATCCTGCGCATCGGCGTCAGCCAGATCCTGTTTCTGGAGCGTGTTCCGGATCGGGCCGCCGTTTCGGAAACGGTTGATCTCTGCCGCCACATCGGCGCTGACAAGGCCTCGGCGCTCGTGAATGCGGTCCTGAGAAAGATCGCCGCGCAGAAAGATTCGCTGCCTGAGATACCCGGAAAGGGGACTGCCGCCTATCTGGGCACACGATACAGCCATCCGCTCTGGCTTGCCGAAAGATTGGTCGAACGCAGGGGTTACGCATTTACCGAGTCTTTTTTTGCTGCCAACAACGAGCGCGCGGAGACCGCTCTTCAGGTCAACACGCTGAAATATGGGCGCGCCGATCTGCGGCTGCGCTTCGAGCAGGCCGACATTGCCTGTTCGGCGCCGGAATGGCCGGAGGATTGCCTTGTGGTCACCGGCGGACGGATACTTGAGCTTCCGGGCTTTTCGGAAGGAGCCTTTTACGTTCAGGATCGCGCCGCCCGTAAAGCCGTTGAGATCGCAGCGCCTCTTCCGGGGATGCGCGTTTTGGACGCCTGCGCCGCTCCCGGCGGCAAAAGCTTTGCCGCCGCCGTCATGATGAAGGATGAGGGGAGTATCCTGTCCTGCGATCTGCATGCCAAAAAGCTGGCCCTGATCCGGGAGGGTGCAGACAGGCTCGGGATCAGGTGCATCCAAACGCTTGCAAGGGATGCCAGAGAGCCGAACGCCCTTTGGAACGGGAGCTTTGATCTTGTTCTTGCGGACGTGCCCTGCTCAGGCTTCGGCGTCATCCGCAAAAAACCCGAGATCCGCTCCAAACGAGAGGATACGCTTTCTGCGCTTCCGGAGATCCAGCAGGAGATCCTCTCGAATCTGTTCGCCTTTGTAAAACCCGGCGGAACGCTTCTTTACAGCACCTGTACGGTGCTGCAGGAAGAAAACGAGGACGTGGTCCGCGCTTTTCTTTCTGCGCATCATGAATATGCTGCCGTTGATTTTTCCGTGGGCGGACGCTGCTCCGAGGGAGGCTGCTATACCTTTTGGCCGCATATCGACGGCACGGACGGATTTTTTGTTGCCAGACTCAGGAGAATCGACACATGAAGCGTGACATCGCATCTCTGCTCCCCGAGGAACTGGCTGACGAGCTTGTTTCTCTCGGAGAGCCAAAATACAGAGCAGAGCAGATCTTCCGCTGGCTCTCGCGCGGAACGCGGGATTTCGCGGACATGAGCGACCTGCCTGCGTCCCTTCGCGCAAAGCTCGGGGAGCATTATTACCTGTGGAAGCCGCAGGTCCTGCGCAGGCAGGTTTCCGCCGTCGATGGAACGATAAAATATCTTTGGCGGCTGCGCGACGACAACGCGGTCGAAACGGTCGTGATGAGCTATCACCACGGAAACACCGTCTGCGTCTCCAGCCAGGTCGGCTGCCGTCAGGGCTGTGCCTTCTGCGCTTCTACGATAGGCGGGCTTGTCAGGAACCTTGAACCCTCGGAGATCCTGGACGAAGTCCTCTTTTCCCAGATCGATTCCGGCAAGACGATCTCCAACGTCGTTTTGATGGGTATTGGCGAGCCGCTGGATAATTTTGAAAATGTCATGCGCTTTCTGAGGCTGCTCAATCACCCGAAGGGGATGAACATCGGGATGCGGCATGTCTCGCTGTCCACCTGCGGCCTGACGGAAAAGTTTGACGCGTTGGCGGATCTTGATCTGCAGCTCACGTTGTCCGTATCCCTGCATGCGCCGGACGATGAGACACGCTCGCGTCTTATGCCCGCCAACCGCGGCAGGGGCGTGGAGCAGCTGATGGATTGCTGCCGCCGCTACTATGATCGGACAGGGCGTCGGATTTCCTTTGAATACGCCATGATCGACGGCGTCAATGATACGGAGGATCATGCGCGGCTTTTGGCCAAAAGGGCCCGCTCCGTTTCTGCGCACGTCAATCTGATCCCGCTCAACCGCGTCGAGGAACGCAGCCAGTTCGCTCCGTCCACCGCGGGACATATGAAGGCCTTTATCAAGCTGCTCGAGCAGGAGGGCGTCAACGTCACGGTCAGGCGCAGACTGGGCGGCGATGTGGACGCTTCCTGCGGGCAGCTGCGCAGAAGGATACAGACTTCGCCGGATGAGACGGACGCGGAAGGCGAGGGAAGGGGAGGGGAAGCCGTTGAAAAGTTTCGGTTTGACAGACAAAGGAAGCGTCAGGCGCGACAATCAGGATAGTTTTATCCTTGAGCGCTGCGGTCCCGGGAGCTGTCTCGTCTTTGCCCTGTGCGACGGCATGGGCGGTGCCAAGGCCGGCGGCCTTGCCAGTCAGCTGTCGAACAAAGCCTTTGTCTCCTATGTCTTTGCCAAGCTCAGCTCCCGCGTCAAGCACCGTCTGGATCCCGAAAAAGTCCTGATGGACGCCTGTCGGGAGGCCAACGGCGTCGCCTATGAATACTCGCAGTTTGACGAAGCATACAACGGCATGGGCACGACGATCGTCGGCGGCGTGGTAAAAGACAATGGAACCGGGTATATTATCAATGTCGGGGACAGCCGGGCCTATCATCTTTCCACACGGCATCATGTGATTACGCAGATCACGAAGGATCATTCTCTTGTGGAAGAACTGGTTGAGGTCGGAGCGATCACACGGGAGCAGGCGCGGAACCATCCGCAGAAAAATGTCATCACACGCGCTCTCGGCTCGGAAGAAACCGTAGAAGCAGATTTTTTCCGCTTTCATCTCCAGCCGGGCGAGCTTCTGCTGCTTTGCTCAGACGGATTGTCCAACATGCTTCTTGACGAAGAGATCCTGCTTTTTGCCGAGGAGAACCCCGACCCGGAAACGCTCTGTCACGTGCTTATGGACACGGCGCTCTCACGCCGCGCCCGTGATAACGTGACCGTTCTGGTCATTGCACGCTGATACCCTCAGACAGGAGAGATCATATGAATGAGAAGCCGGATATGATCGGCCAGATGCTGGACGATCGATACGAATTGCTTGAGATCATCGGCGAGGGCGGAATGGCCGTCGTCTACAAGGCGCTGTGCCACCGTCTCAACCGCTACGTAGCGGTCAAGATCATGCGTGAGGAAATGGCTGCCGACGAGGAGTTCCGCCGCCGTTTCTGCGCGGAGTCCCAGGCGGTCGCGATGCTGTCACACCCGAATATCGTGGCCGTATATGACGTCAGTCACAGCGACGCTATGGAATACATAGTCATGGAGCTGATCGACGGCATAACGCTCAAGCAGTATATGGATCGAAGAGGCGCGCTGAGCTGGAAAGAGACGCTGCATTTTTCGCGGCAGATCGCCAAGGCGCTTGCGCACGCGCATGAGCGCGGCATCGTGCATCGCGACATCAAGCCGCAAAACATCATGCTCCTTCGCGACGGTACGATCAAGGTCGCAGACTTCGGCATCGCCGCGCTGGAAAACGAAATGGTGGACAGCAACGGCCAGGCAGTCGGTTCCATCCATTACATCGCACCCGAGCAGGCGAGAGGGGAACTGCCGGACGCCCGGAGCGACATCTATTCGCTTGGCGTCGTGATGTATGAAATGCTCACGGGAGAGGTACCCTACACCGGCGATTCACTTGGCGAGATCGTTGTCAAACACATCAACGCCGTGCCGGTCCCGCCGCACGAAAAGAATCCCGATACGCCGGAGGAGCTCGAGTCCATCACACTTCATGCGATGGAGGCGAAGCTCGAGGAGCGTTATCAGACCGTCAACGAGCTGCTGTCTGACCTTGACGCCTTGGCCAAGGGGCTGGGCTCAGACGGGACGGTGGCGAATCCGGATGCGCCGCCGGCGGTGAAGCCCGTTCGCTCGGTCAGCGAGCTTTCGAGAGAGAAGTACTCCCGCCGCAGACGCAGAGCGGGGCGCGTCAGCTTTCTTTCCGGCACGTTTCTCCTGCTGGCCGTCCTGATCGCACTGATCGCATTTCTTTGGAATTACTGGCTGAAGGACGTCTTTGCACCGACGGAACGCATCCGTCTCCCCAATTTCGTGGGGATGAATTATTCCGCGATAGAAGGCAACAACGAACTGATGGGGCGCTACCGTTTCGAGGTGACCTTCAAGCCGCTTTCGGGTGAGGAACCGGGCAGGGTCATCGCGCAGGATCCGGAGCCGGGGCGCAGCATGATGGATTCCCCGAACGGCATTTCCGTGTCCCTGACAGTCAGCGCTGACAACAGCGCGGCTCTTGTGCCCAACGTTGTCGGCATGAGCTATGCGGAAGCGCTCAACGCCATTGCGGAAGCAGGCTTTATCGGCGAGATCGAAAATGCCACATCCGATTCCGTGCCGCGCGATATCGTGCTTTCCTCCAGCCCCATGGCGGAAGAGAGCATCAGCCAGGGCTCGACCGTATATATCCTGGTCAGTTCCGGCCCGGAGATCGTCTATACCGAAGTGCCGAACCTTGTCGGTCTGACCGAGGAAGCTGCCCGCGCCAAGCTGGAGAATGCCCGGCTTGCTTTCGGCGGCAGTGTTCGCATTGAGAGCGATCAGGAGGTCGGAACTGTCGTCGGCCAGGATCCTTCTGCGTTCACCCAGGTGGAAGAACACACGAAGGTGACCCTTTATATCTCTGCCGGACCTGGTGCCTGATATGATCAGAGGGCGAATCATCAAGGTCCTGAGCGGCTTCTACACCGTTCAGACGGAAGAGGGCGCGCTCGTGTGCAAAGCGCGGGGGCGCTTCCGCCTCGACGGGACTTCTCCGCTCGTAGGAGATCTTGTCCTCTGCAGCACGGAAGAGGATGGGCAAGGGCGCATCGATTCGATCGAGCCGCGCAGGAACCGCTTCGTGCGGCCCGCCGTCGCCAATATCGATACGCTCATCTTCGTTGCCTCGGGTGTCAATCCCGTGACCGATCCCTTCCTGATCGATCGTGTCTCCGTGATTGCCGCCGAGGCCGGCTGCGAGCTGCTCCTTTGTATCAATAAAGCCGATCTGGATCCGGCCGATACGCTCTATGAGCTGTACAGCAAGGCGGGATTTCGGGTGCTGCGGACCAGTGCGCTGACCGGAGAAGGGCTTTCCGAGCTCCGGGAAGAGATCGACGGACGGCTATGCGCCTTTACAGGCAATTCCGGCGTTGGGAAATCGAGCCTGCTCAATCGCCTTATACCCGAAGCTGACGCGAAAACGGCGGAGGTTAGCGAAAAACTGGGCCGCGGGAAGCACACCACGCGGCATGTCGAGTTGTTCTCACTCGGCGAAGGTACCTGCATCGCCGACACGCCCGGCTTTGCTTCCTTTGACCTGGACATGATGCCGGTCATCGCAAAGGACGCCTTGGCGGAGGATTTTATCGAATTCAGACCTTTCCTCGGCCGCTGTTCCTTCCGGGACTGCGCACATCTGGCCGAGCCGGGCTGCGCCGTCACGCAGGCTGTTGAAGCCGGGAAGATCTCCGCAAGCCGCTATCACTCCTATACCAGATTGTACGAGATCTGTGACCGACCGCTTTATGAAACGCGAAGGTAATGCGGATCCAGTTCATGAGAGACTGTCTCTCTGCATATGCTTTGGTAAAGCATGCGGGGAGGCGGTCTTTTTGCGCAAGGGACGCAGAACGGTTTCAGCGCTGGCGGCTATTACCGCCGGTATCGTGATCTTGCTTGCGCTGGTCCTGCCGGGGCAGGTCTGGTGGTTTCTTTTGGCGGCCGGACTGATCGCGCTTGGGATCTGGCTGCTGCGTTGTTAGGAGGGCTTGTTTATGAAGATCTGGATCATCCGTCTGCCTCGCTGCCTTTCGAGGCTGTTGAGATACATAAAAGCGGACGGGCGTACATAGTTTTTAGCAATCGGATAAGGAGCGTATGCCATGGAAATCATGTTCAACAACAGTTATGCGGATGCCTGGACCGAATGCTTCTGCCAGGTTCGGCGGAGCCAGACCGATATCGACTGCGTCGTGCCCGATACGCAGGACGATATCGGAAGGCTTCTGTCCGTGCAGCCGACGATCCTGCTGAGGGAAAAGAGCATCAACGGACGAAGCGCTCTTGTTCGGGGCGAGGTGCAGATCTCTCTTCTGTATATCAACGAACTGGAAAACGCGGTTTCAGCCGTAAACATGGAGAAAAGCTGGTCGCTGGAATACGAGCTGCCCTCCGAACTGAGCGAGGCCGTTCCGCAGGTCAGTCTGGAGCCGGTTCGCGCCGAAGCGCGCATCCTCAATCCCCGCAAGGTTTCCGTTACGGTCGAGGTAGCGGGCCGGCTGCATGTCTACAAACCGTCCCGCATCATAACAGGCACGCGGCCGCCCGAAGAGACGGAGGTACGCATCCATTTGAAGCCGGGCGAAGGGCGGGCCGCGGTGATCGGAGCCGCATGCGAAAAAAGCTTTATCATCAGCGAAACCTGCCCCTTTTCTGCTGCCGGCTCAACTGCTGAGAGCCTTCTTAGCCACAGCGCGTCCTTTACCGTCAGCGAATGGCAGAACGTCGGCAGCCGCGTCCTTGTCAAGGGCGGCGTGCACCTGCGCGTATGCTGTGTTCCCCGGGGAGCCGGCCTGCCTGTTGCGGAGGAATTCGATATTCCGTTTTCGCAGCTGATCGACATTGGCGAAGAGATCCCCGACGGCTGCTCCTGCCATGTCGTTCTGACCTCTGCTTGGTTTTCTCTTTCGGACGGGCTGAACGGGGAGAAGCTGCTGAACACGGAGATCCACGCTCTGCTTCAGTTCGTATCGCGGCGCTGGGAGGAATTGACCCTGCTCACAGACGCCTATTGCAACAGCATGGAGAGTGAGCTTGACTGCTGTGAGCTCCGCTATGCCTGTTCGGCCGAGCCGTTGGAGTTGAGATTGTGTGCAGACGAACCGCTTTCTCTTCCCGAAGACTGCGCGGAAACGATCCTGATCCTGCCCCAGGCGGGAGAGCCGCAGTTCAATGAGGGCAGCGCGGCTCTGCCGGTTAGCCTTGACATCCTGTATCGGACAGACGCCGGGAATCTCTCCTGTATCCATCGCCGCATCGAAGCAAAAGCCGAATGCTCCGCTGACGACTGTCATCTCCTGTCAATCATGCCCGGGGCGCTAAAGGCGTACAGACAGGGAGAGGATCTTCATTTGCATATCGAGGCCTCACTTCTCTGCGAAGGGACGGCTGAAAAGACGTTTACCGCCGTTAATGCGATCCGATTGCTGGAGGACCGGCCGATCGATCGGCGTTCACTGCCCTCAGTCGTCGCTGTCAGGGCAGGGGAGGAGACGCTGTGGGAGCTCGCAAAGGTCTGGCATTCAAGCCCGGACTTGATCAAAGCCTGGAATGACTGGAGCGGAGAGAATGACGGTCGGCTTCTTCTGATCCCGCGCTGCGACTGAACTCCATACAGGGAAAATGACGGCTCCCTCTCTGCTGTTGTTAGGGGGGAGCCGTCATTTGATTTTTTGTAAAAAGGGAATTCTCTCTTGTCACGGAAACGCGAATATGCTAAACTATTTGAGGAATTTTTCTTACAGAGGAGCTGACAGCATGTCCGGACATTCCAAATGGCATAACATTCAAAAAACGAAGGGCGCGGCCGACGCCAAGCGCGCCTCCACCTTTACCAAGATCGCACGCGAAATGATTGTTGCCGTCAAGGAAGGCGGCAGCGGCGATCCGCGCAGCAATTCGAAGCTGGCCGCCGTCGTTGCCAAGGCCAAGGCGGCCAATATGCCCAACGACAATATCAAGCGCACCATCGACAAAGCGCTGGGCGCGGGCAATACCGAAAACTACGAGAAGATCATCTACGAAGGCTACGGCCCGCAGGGCGTCGCCGTCATCGTCGAGACCATGACCGACAACCGCAACCGCACCGCAGGCGAGATGCGGCACTATTTCGATAAATACGGCGGCAACATGGGCGCAGCGAACTGTGTCAGCTGGTCCTTCGACAAGAAGGGCGTCATCGTCATCGACAACGAGGACGAGGAACTCGACGAGGACACCGTGATGATGGACGCGCTCGACGCCGGAGCGGCCGATTTTGAGGCAGAGGGCGAAACGATGACCGTCTATACCGGCGAGGACGACGTCGCCGCCGTTGCGGACGCTCTGACGGAAAAGGGTTACAAGCTTCTGGAGGCTCAGGTCGAGATGCTGCCGCAGAACGGCTACATCAAGCTGACCGACGAAGGCGACATCAAAAACATGAACAAGATGCTCGAGATGTTCGAGGATAACGACGACGTGCAGAACGTCTGGCACAACTGGGATAACGAAGAATAAACGGAGTGCTTTGGATGGAACAGAATCTCGGAGCCGTGCGAAATACGATCAAGTGCCCGGAAAAGATCGCGGCACAGGCACCCCTTTGGCGGGATATCCTTTTGAATCTTATCCCTATGCTTATTCTGGGATTTGTTCTCAGAGCGCTCTCTCTGGGGGCCGGGCTCGGCGATCTTGGCGCCAATATCGTGTTTATTTTCTTTACGGCGCTCTTCACCTTATTCTGTGTTTACATCACACGCCTGTGGAAAAAGCGCTATGCTGAGACTTGTCTCAACATTCATGACAAGGGCCTGAGCGGTGTTTGCCCTGTCAACGCATTCAAGTCTCAGTCATTTGCCCTTCCTTACAGTGATCTCAGAGTTGTCTCCGGAAAGAAAAACCGTCTGACCCTGAATACGGCGTCTAAGCGGTATATCCTGTTCCTTGACGACGCCGAGGGTCTGGCTGCCCGGCTGAATCAGCGTATCCGCGGATAATTTGGTGTCAAAAAGGAAAAGCGGGACTGCACAAGTCTCGCTTTTCCTTTTTTGCAATGCAGGAATCGTACAAGAGGAGTCTTGACTTCATTCTTCGCTTGCTGTATTTTTTTACTATAAGGACTTCTTTCGGGGTGGCTTTCCATGCATAGTTTTCCTGTCATTTTGCTCGCTGTCGTTCTCGGGATCAGCGTGATCGTTACGATCTATACGATGTTTGACCATTGCAGTGGAAAAGGCGCCCTCAGGCCGGACGCGTCCGTGATCGACATCTCCAGAAAGCGATTCAACCGCTTTAAGCTCAAAACGACCGTCCTGTTCGACGACGGTTTCAAATATGTCTCCTTCCGCGCCGAATCCAACCCGTCCGGCTTGGGCGGCCCGATCGGCTATCGCGGCGAGGGAACGGATGAGGTCCTGGAGCGGGCGATCGCCAGGCATGACGAACTGCTTGAAAAAAAGAAGAGGGAGTGCTGAGGATGAAAAAACTGATCTCTGTCTTGCTGCTCCTCTCCCTGTGCCTGAGTCTGAGCGCCTGCGGCCTCGTGCGCAGCGCCGGAAGGATCGCGGAAAACATCCAGGATCTGCTCGGCCGGGAGGCAGAGAGCACGCCTGCGCCTGTCCAGACGAGCGAAACGACCGTTTCCCTGCAGAGCGAGGAGCCTGCCGAAGACGAACCCGAAGAGACCGGGCCGACTGAGGAAGAACTCGCCGAGCAGGAGGTGCTGGCCGAGCGCGCTGCGGTTCAATCCCGTGTCGAGACTGTCAGTATTACGGCTGACAATTGGGAGCAGTATTTTGAACTTCAGGAGTGCAATATCTTTTATCTTACCGACGGACAATACAGCGCCGTTCGCGCCGGTTTCGTGATCGCGCTTCGTCCGGAATATGCGCAGCGTCTCATCTCCTACGAAGACTTTCGTCTTGTTTCCGTCCCGCTGGACGCGCTGGTCGCCGACAAGCTGGCCGGACGCTCGTTTTCCGAACGGGCTGTGCGATTTGACGCGCTGATGCAGGTGCAGTTCACCGTACATTATTATGTCGGTATGGAATATATCAGCGAAATCGACGGCGAGACCGGAAGCTTTAGCGACAGCGACCGCAGCGCCGATATCTACTCTGAGTTCACGCTGACCGGCGGGCCGTGGGATTATCGCCCTGCCGGGCCGTACAATGACTACACGGAGCCCGTTTTCGGTCCTGACGGCGATGTTTTCGAATACGCCGGGCTTGTGTGCCTTCCGGTTTTTTCCACCGAGTATGCCGAGGACTCCGGCGCCCCGATGGACTGCCTGTATCCGGAGATCTTCGACGCGGGTGGGACCATGCTGCTGTATCGCTGAAATCCCCGCCATTTCTAAATGGCGTTATTTATGTCCAGGAGAAAAAGATAAAGGAGAGAAACCATGAAAAAGAGACTTCTTGCCGTAGTGCTCGTACTGGCTATGTGTCTGAGCTTGAGCGCCTGCGGGCTCCTCACCCCGCTGAAGATCCGCGCAGCCAACAAGGCCGTCAATGAACTCCCGCCGGCTGAGTACATTGAGCTCCAGGATGAGGAGCTCATCGCGAATGCCCGCAAGGCCGTCGATTCGCTCGATCGCAAGTATCTGGGAAAGATCGAGAATCTCAGCAATCTGATCGATTGCGAAGCCCGGCTGGACGTGCTGAAGAAAGAGACCGCGCTGCGCGAGCAGATCGTCGGAAGCTGGATGAATCTGTATGGCGATTCTTACGCCACGCAGTCGCTTCGCTTTGATGACGACATGTCCTGTCTCTGCGACGGTGTCCGCGGCACCTGGCAGATGAATCTCGACTATGCTACGGTCGATGTCGTTGACAGCTACGGCGGCGGGATTCTCTATGATCTGCACACCGAGGAAGTGGCGGGCGATACCCGTCTGACCGACGGATACTCGGTTTTTGTCCGGGCTGAAGATTATGACCGGATCCGCGATCAAATGTTTGTCACCGTGCAGATCAACCGCGAGAACTTCAGCCAGTATATGACGTTCACGCGCATCGGCAACCAGGAAGATTCCTCCGGTCAGCCCTTCGGCAGCACTTATATGTTCACCAGCAATGTGTATTCGCAGGGCCTCATCCTTTACTCTGTCAGCGAAGACTTTTATTTTGAGGCGGAGCTTTGGGATGATTACCACGAGGAAGGCTATACCCCCTTCACCTGGACGATCTCACGCGATTATCCCTTCGCCGTCGTCTATGCATGGGATGCGGAGACGTATGACCTGACGGCGATCACCGCCGCGCGCGGCACGCTCACATTCATCCGTTCACAGTATGTTTCCGAGAACTATGCCGACAATGACGGCGACCGCGTGCTTGTTTTGGCTGACGGCCGCTGGATCTATGATTTCGACTGCCCGTTCTGGGACAGTGAAATCGCCACGACCTATGACGAGTGGAAATACTGATCTTACCGCATAAAATGAAAGCGTCCTTCCTCGCGGAAAGGACGCTTTCATTTTAGCTTTTTGCACGAGCAGGCCTGTAAGCCGGGTTCTGTCCGGGGCAGAAGCCCCTGAACGACCATCTGTCTGGACCCGCCGTTGCCGACGGGCTCAAGCCACCTCCTGAGGACGGCCAGGGCCAGCCATATGTCCTCCCACGGTGTTGCTCCGGATAGAGTTTACAGCACCGACACGTCTCCGTGCGGCGGGTGAGCTCTTACCTCGCCTTTCCACCTTTACCTTCCGAAACGGAAGGAAGTCTATTTCTGTTGCACTTGTCCGAGGGTCACCCCTGGCGGGCGTTACCCGTTATCCTTGCCCTGCGGAGCCCGGACTTTCCTCAGACGGGAGCTTTCGCTCTTCGCCCGCGGTCGTTCGGCCTGCTCGCAGCACATTTTATCTGTTTTTCCCGGACAAGTCAATCAAAATCTTGTATTTATCAGGCAAAAGCAGTATACTTATTGCCTGTGAGGTGAGGGGCTTTGACTTTGGATGCATATATCGACACGATACTTGACAAGCGTATCTGCGTGATCGGCGCCGGTGTGAGCAACACGCCGTGGATCGAGAAGCTGCTTCAGCGCGGCTGCCATGTGACCGTGCGCGACAGACGTGAGGCGAACGCCATGGAAGGGGAGGCGGAGCGTCTGTCTTCTCTCGGCGCTCAGCTCCGTTTGGGAGCAGATTATCTGGATGACCTGGACGAACAGATCATCTTTCGCACGCCGGGTCTGCTGCCCTTTGATGAACATCTCGTCGAGGCGCGCAGGCGCGGCTGCCTCGTTACGAGCGAGATGGAGCTCTTCTGCCGTCTCTGCCCCTGTCCGATCATCGCGGTAACGGGCAGCGATGGAAAAACGACCACGACCACGATCATTTCCGAGCTTATGAAGGCCGCCGGATACCGCGTCCATCTGGGCGGGAACATCGGTACGCCGCTGCTGTGCGAGCTTCCGGACTTTTGCGCGGATGACTGGGCCATTTTGGAGCTCAGTTCCTTCCAGCTGCACAGCATGGATTGCCGCCCGCGTGTAGCTGTCATCACGAATCTGAGTCCGAATCACCTTGATAAACATCTTGATTTCCAGGACTATGCGGATGCCAAGCGTTCCATATTTCTCGGCCAGCAGCCGGGTGACCGCCTGATCCTGAACCGTGAGGACGCTAACAGCGACGCATATGCCGCCTCCGCCCCCGCCGAGGTCTGTTGGTTCTCCGACCGCCGTGAGATCGACCACGGCGCGATCCTTCGTGACGGGAAAATTTTCCGCGTCGGCGGAGACCGCGACGAATACATCATGGATGCGGAAGAGATCCTGCTTCCGGGCTCGCATAACGTGCAGAACTACCTTGCCGCTTTCGCGGCTGTGGAGGGGCTTGTCGGCGCCGCAGTCTGCCGGGATGTCGCCATGCGGTTTGCCGGGGTGGAGCACCGCCTGGAGCGCGTGCGCGTGCTTCATGGCGTAACCTACATCAATGATTCCATCGCATCCAGCCCGACGCGCACGATCGCCGGTCTGCACGCCCTGAAAACAAAGCCCGTCATCATCCTTGGCGGGTATGATAAACACATCCCCTTTGACGAACTCGGCGACGAACTGTGCCGAAGCGCAAAATGCGTCGTGCTGACCGGAGCAACGGCTCCGCTGATCCGTTCCGCGGTCGAAAGCTCTCCTTTTTTTGAGGTCAGCGGTCTTCCGATCATTGAGGAAGGGGATTTCCGCCGGGCGGTCCTCGCCGCCTCCGCCGCGGCGGGGGAGGGCGATATCGTCATCCTCAGCCCCGCCTGCGCCTCGTTTGATCACTTTAGAAACTTCGCCGAAAGAGGGCGCACCTTCAAAGCGATCGTAAAGGAATTGGAATAAATGAAGATCTCCGAAATCAAACCTGAAGTATATCGTCTTGCCGCGCAGGCGCAGGCCTCCCTCCGCGGCCGCTTTGACGAGATCGACAGCGTTGCCGAGGAAAACACCCGGCGCGTGATGCAGGCCTTTCAGGACCAGCGCGTCTCGGAAGCCTGCTTTGCCGGTACGACCGGCTACGGCTATGATGATCTGGGACGTGAAACGATTGACCGTATCTATGCGCAGATCTTCGGCACGGAGGCCGCGTTGGTGCGTGCGCAATTCGTCAACGGAACGCATGCGCTTGCTGCGGGATTGTTTTCTCTGGCCTCGCCGGGCGAGAAGATTCTTGCCGTTACCGGTACGCCCTATGATACGCTGCGCAGCGCCATCGGCCTGACCGGAGATGGCTTCGGCTCCCTCAGGTTTTATGGGATCGAGTACGATGAAGTCTCCCTGAACGCAGAAGGAAGGCCGGATCTTTCCGCCATCTCCGCCGCCTGTTCGGAACCGGGCGTAAAAGGCGTGATCCTTCAGCGCTCGCGCGGCTATGAGGATCGTCCCGCCCTTTCGATCGAAACGATCGCTTCTGTCGTGCATGCGGTCCGCCAGGTCAATCCGGGCGCATACATCATGGTCGACAACTGCTATGGCGAGTTTACCGACCTGCGCGAACCGACACACGTCGGAGCGGATCTGATCGCCGGGTCTCTGATCAAGAACCCGGGCGGCGGCCTTGCGCCGACAGGCGGATATCTGGCGGGAAAGAAGGAGCTTGTTGACCGTGCCGCGGCGCGTTTGACCACGCCCGGCATCGGGGGCGAATGCGGGGCGACCCTTGGCGTCAATCGTCTGTTTCTGCAGGGGCTTTTCCTGGCTCCGCACACAGTCGCGCAGGCGCTGAAAACGGCTGTGTTCTGTGCGGAAATGATGCGTTTGCTGGGTATTTCGTCATCCCCGAGCGCCGAAGAAAAACGCTCCGATATCATCCAGACTGTCCGCCTCGGGTCGCCGGAGCGTCTCAAGCGCTTTTGTCTCGGCATTCAGGCCGGCGCTCCCGTGGATTCCTATGTTACGCCGGAGCCCTGGGCCATGCCGGGCTATGAAGACCAGGTGATCATGGCCGCGGGTGCTTTTAACCAGGGTTCATCCATTGAACTCAGCGCAGACGGCCCGATGCGCGAACCGTATATAGCCTATCTGCAGGGCGGCCTGACCTATGAATCGGGCAAGCTGGGCGTGATGATGGCGGTGAGCGCCATGCTGGAGGACTGATCCTGATGCCGCGCGCATAGGATAACCGGGGTGGTTTTTCCATGCGTGCATATACTCGGTCCGGATCGGCGAGAAAACGCCGCGGACTGCCGCTGCTCGTTTTTGTTTTTTTGCTGCTGGTGCTTCTCTGCTGTGCCGCTGTCTACCTGCGCACGGTTTCTACACAGATCGCCGTCTCCGACGCCTGTGACGCCGTAAGCGCCGAGGTCAACGCCGTCGTCATCGCGCTCATGCGGGAAGGGGACTATGACGCTGACTATTTCGTCCGTTTCGTAAAGGACGAAGGCGGGGAAGTGACCGCCGTCAGCTGCAACATGGCGCGCATCAACGCGCTGTCTGCCGAGATTCTCGATCGCGTCGTCGGCGCAACGGACGGCGTTACCGCCACGGTGCGCATCCCGGCCGGATCGCTCAGCGGCGTAAGCATGCTGATGGGGCGCGGCCCCAAGGTCCCTGTTGACGTTGTCGCCCTGACATCGTCACGTGTCAGCTTTGACAGCAGCATCGTTTCGGCCGGCATCAACCAAACGCGCCATCGAATTTCCCTTGTTGTCCACGTTGACGTGGATATCCTCGTCCCGTGGGGCACCGAAAGCAGCTCTGTGGAAACAGAGGTGCTCATCGCTGACACCGTCATCGTCGGCCGCGTACCGGAAACCTATCTGAATATGGAAGGATAGTTTATGAACGTTCAGGAAGAGATCCTCAAACTGCGTAGAGAATTAGAGTATCACAACAAGCTGTACTACGTGCTCGATGCGCCGGTCATTTCCGACTATGAGTACGATATGCTGATGCTTCGCCTGAAAAAGCTGGAAGAGGAGCATCCCGAGCTGATCACCCGCGATTCGCCGACACAGCGCGTGGGAGGACAGGCCCTCAGTCAGTTCGAGCCCGTTACCCATCAGGTGCCGCTTGAAAGCCTGACCGACGTTTTTTCCTATGAAGAGCTGTTTTCGTTCGGCGAACGCATGGACGATCTGATCCGGGAGGACCACGATTATATCGTGGAACCGAAGATCGACGGCTTGAGCATGTCGCTGGAATATGAGAACGGTGTCTTTGTTCGCGGTGCTACGCGCGGAGACGGTCTGATCGGTGAAAACGTCACCGAGAACCTGCGGACCGTGCGCTCCCTGCCGCTGCGGATCGAGCATGCTCCCGAGCGGCTCATCGTGCGCGGCGAGGTGTATATGGCGAAGTCCGTCTTTGCCGAGCTGAACGCCGAGCGCGAGATCTCCGGGGAAGCCCTCCTGGCCAATCCCCGCAATGCGGCCGCCGGCTCCATGCGTCAGCTTGATCCCAGGATCGCCGCAGCCCGCAAGCTGGATATCGTCTGCTTCAATTTGCAGTACAGCTCAGACGGCGGCTATCTTACGCATGCAGAGACCCTGGATTCCATGCGCACCATGGGCTTTCCGGTCGTGCCCTATACACGGTATGAAAACATCCATGACTGTGTGGAAAGGATCGAATGGCTGGGCGAACACCGCGGGGAACTGCCCTATGACATGGACGGAGCCGTGATCAAGATCAATTCCCTGCAGCAGCGCCGGGCTCTGGGCAGCACGGCCAAGGCGCCGCGCTGGGCCGTCGCCTATAAATACCCGCCCGAAAAGAAAGAAAGCCGTGTGCTCGATATCGTCGTGCAGGTCGGCCGGACCGGCGTCCTGACGCCGAAAGCCGTTGTCGAACCGATCCGTCTGGCAGGGACGACCGTCTCTGCCGCCACGCTGCACAACCAGGACAATATCGATCGTCTCGATCTCCGTATCGGGGATACCGTCCTGCTGCAGAAAGCGGGGGAGATCATCCCCGAGGTCCTTTCCGTCAATAAAGCAAAACGGCCTGAGGGAACGACGCCGTTCCTGCTTCCGTCCTTTTGTCCGGAGTGCGGAGCCCCCGTCGTGCGCGATCCGGACGGCGCTGCGCTGCGCTGTACAAGCCCGGAATGTCCCGCTCAGCGGCTGCGCAACCTGGCCCATTTTGCATCCCGCGAGGCCATGGATATCGAAGGACTCGGGATATCGGTCTGCGAGCTCTTGATCGGTGCCGGGCTGGCAAACAGCCCTGCGGATCTGTACTACCTGGAACCGCAGTCTGTCGCGGCGCTCAAGGGCATGGGCAAGATCTCTGCCGAGAACCTCATCGCCGCCGTCGACAAAAGCCGCGAGGCAGGACTGGCCCGTCTGCTCTGCGCTTTCGGCATCCGCCAGGTCGGGCAGAAGGCGGCAAAAGTCCTTGCCGCGCATTTTGACGACCTCGATGCTTTGATGGCTGCGGACAAAGACGAGCTGACCCGCCTGCCGGATATCGGCGAGATCACGGCGTCTTTCATCCGCGAATGGTTCTCTCTGCCGCAGTCCCAGCATCAGATCGAGCGTCTGCGCGCCGCCGGCGTCAGCTTCCGGAGCCGCGAGGAGCGGAAGGATGCGCGTTTTGCCGGCCTGACCTTCGTTTTGACCGGAACGCTTGGGCGGTATACGCGAGACGAGGCAAGCGCAATCATCGAAAGCTTCGGCGGGAAGACTTCATCCTCGGTTTCCAAAAAGACCAGCTATGTGCTGGCGGGGGAGAACGCGGGAAGCAAGCTCACAAAGGCCGAGGCGCTCGGGCTGACGGTCATCAGCGAGGACGAATTTACCGATATGATCCGCTGAGTATCTTTATTATTCGAAAAAAGGATTGTACAAGCGCTCTGCGCTGGTGTATAATTTCCCCGTTAAATCAGAGAAAACGAGGTGTTCCTAATGAGTCGTATGGTTGGTACTGTGTCCCGGGGCATTCGTGCTCCGATCATCCGTGAAGGGGACGATCTGCGCAGGATCGTTACAGATTGCGTGCTGGAGGCTGCCGCAGCCGAGGGCTTTTTTCTGCGCGACCGCGATGTGGTCGCCATGACGGAAGCCATTGTGGCGCGTGCGCAGGGAAACTATGCTACGGTGGATGACATTGCCGCCGATGTGGAATCCAAATTCGGCCGCGACACGGTCGGCGTTGTCTTTCCGATTCTCAGCCGCAACCGTTTTTCCATTTGCCTGCGCGGGATTGCCAAGGGCGTAAGCAAAGTCGTGCTGCTGTTGTCCTATCCCTCCGACGAGGTCGGCAATCATCTCTTCGATCCGGGGCTGCTGGATGAAAAGGGCGTCGATCCCTATCGGGATGTTCTCACGGAAGAGCAGTATCGCGAGCACTTCGGCTATGTTAAGCATCGTTTTACCGGCATGGATTACGTGGCTTTTTATCTTGATCTGATCCGCGAATGCGGCGCCGAAGCCGAGGTCTGTTTTGCCAACGATCCCCGTGCCGTGCTCTCCTATACGAAGAAAGTCATCGCCTGTGATATCCATACGCGTGCGCGCACCAAGAGGTTGCTTCGTGAGGGCGGCGCGGAGCTCGTTTACGGCCTGGACGAGATCTTGACCGCCCCTGTCAACGGCAGCGGCTATAATGAAGTCTACGGTCTGCTCGGTTCCAACAAGGCCACAGAAGACAAGGTCAAACTCTTCCCGCGCGATGCGCAGAAGCTGGTTGACGGCATTCAGGCAGATCTCCTCGAAAAGACCGGCAGGCATATCGAAGTCATGGTTTACGGCGACGGGGCTTTCAAAGACCCGGTCGGCAAGATCTGGGAGCTTGCGGATCCTGAGGTCTCTCCCTTCCATACCGTCGGCCTCTCCGGCACGCCCAACGAGTTGAAGCTCAAATACCTGGCGGACAACGACTTTGCCGCGCTCTCCGGCGAGGCTCTGCGCGAAGCGATCAAGGCCGAGATCCAGAAGAAAGACGCCGACCTCTATGGCCAGATGGTCTCCGAAGGCACCACCCCCCGCCGCATCACCGACCTGATCGGCTCGCTGTGCGATCTGACCTCCGGCAGCGGCGATAAGGGAACGCCTATCGTCCTGGTACAGGGATACTTTGACAACTATACCACGGAATGACCCTCTTGCTTTTTTAAGATCCCCGGAGCGGATAGCTCCGGGGATCTTTTTCCCCGGCAATATCTTAATGAGATAAAATATGTGTTGATATTTTCTTTATAAGATATTATAATAGTTCCAGAGGTGACAGGCATGGGGGAAAAAGAATATTTGTGCATCGATCTGAAATCGTATTATGCTTCGGTCGAGTGTGTGGAGCGGGGGCTCGATCCCTTGACGGCCCGCCTCGTGGTGGCAGATCCCGAACGCACGGAAAAAACGATCTGCCTGGCCGTATCGCCAGCTTTAAAAGCGCTCGGCATACCGGGCCGCTGCCGTGTGTTTGAGCTGCCGAAGGGCCTGGATTATATCATGGCTCCGCCCCGTATGAGTCTTTATCTGTGTTATTCCGCCCGGATCTATGGGATCTATCTGCGCTATGTCGCGCCGGAAGATATCCATGTCTACTCCATAGACGAGGCGTTTCTCGACGTCACCGCCTATCATCGCGCCCGGGGGATGAGCGCGGAGGAGTTTGCCCGGGCCATCATGCACGACGTTCTGGCGGAGACTGGGATCACCGCATCCTGCGGGATCGGCAGCAATCTGTACCTTGCCAAGATCGCAATGGATATCCTCGCGAAAAAATCGGACGACCATCTTGCGCTCCTGACAGAAGAGACTTATCGAAGCCTTCTTTGGGATCATCGGCCCATCACCGACTTCTGGCAGATCGCCGGCGGCACGTCCCGTCGGCTGGAAAGCATCGGGATCCGCAGCATGCGCGGGATAGCCGAAGCCGACGAAGCTCTGCTGTACAGACTTTTCGGCGTCCATGCCCGCTATCTGATCGATCACGCGTGGGGGCGGGAGAGCGCCAGCATGCATGACATCAAAGCTTTTACTCCCTCCACACACAGTCTGAGCCGCGGGCAGGTGCTCATGAGGGAGTATGATTATGAGCAGGGCCGCGTCGTTGTTCGGGAGATGGCGGAAGACCTGGCTCTCGAGCTGTTTTCCAAGGGCCTGCAGACCTCTTCCGTCGGTCTGAGTCTCGGCTACGCATGGCGAAGTCCGCACCATCCGGTAGGCGGGAGCCTGCCGCTGAGCGAAGCGACCGATTCCGTGCAGCTGCTGATCGAAGCCGCAGAACAGCTTTATGACCGCCTGATGGACAGGAGTCGGCCCATCCGGCGCCTCACTATTTGCTATGCCAAGGTGACCCCTCCGCAAAACTCCCAGTTTTCTCTTTTTACGGACGCAGCCGAACGGCAAAGAGAAAGGCAACTGACCGGGGCCGTCCTGCAGATCCGCAGCAAATACGGCAAAAATGGGATTTTTAAGGGCACTAATCTGCGCGAAGGCGCCACGGGGCTTGAGCGCAACCGTCAGATCGGAGGGCACAGAGCGTGAGACATTGGGAAGGTTATGCGGACAGAGCCAGCCAATTCACACCTTATGCCGCGCTCAAGGGATTCGAAGAACTCATAGCCGAGACCTCCCGGCTCGGCTGCGAACAGCGCTGCCTCGGCGAGGATGCCGCAGCGGAACTGGACGCCTGTCTGCACGCGCTCAGCAAAGGCCGTCCCGTAGAGGCCGTGTTTTACGATATGGGCGATTACCGGGTATGCTCCGGCATTCTGGAGCGCATCGACACGGCGGAGCAGTGTCTCTGGATCGGAAAACAGCGTCTGCCGCTGTCAAAGCTTCTGCGCATCCGGGAGCTTCCGCCGTGACGGGTCGATCCATTGAAACATAGAATGATCCGGGGAGTCCCCAAAACACAAGCAGGAGGGAACGACTTGGATAAAAACGACTATAGAACAGGCACCTTACCGTCCAGCTATCCGCTGGCAACGGCGCTGACGCCGTTTCAACGCTCTGCCGAAACACAGTATGAGAGCGGAGAAGCGCTTACGCGCGGAACTCTGTTTCCGGGGCTTGATCTGCCCTTTATGAATATCGTGAACAAGAATCTGCCGGCCACGCCCGCCACCGAACTGATGGCGATCGACTTCGTATGCAACGAGCTCGTCCTGTATCTGGACACACACAAGGAGGATCAGGAGGCCTTTGAGCTGCTGCAGAGCTTCCTTGCGCTGGCAAAGGAGGCGCAGCGCCGCTATGTGCAGCTTTGCGGCCCGCTGCAGTATACGGACCTTTTGAGCGCGGATCGCTACACTTGGCTCGACGATCCCTGGCCCTGGGAAGCAGACGGAAGCAGGAGGGATTGAGCGATGTTCGTATATGAAAAGAAACTGCAGTTTCCGATCCGGATCAAGAATCCGAATCCCGCTCTGGCCAAGGTCATCGTGACGCAGTTCGGCGGCCCGGACGGCGAACTCGGCGCCTCGATGCGCTACCTGAGTCAGCGCTATTCCATGCCTTATGCCGAACTGAAGGGTCTTCTTACGGATATCGGTACCGAAGAGCTGAGCCATCTGGAAATGGTCGGCACGATCCTGCATCAGCTGACAAGAGAACTCAGCCCTGCAGAAATCAAAAAAGCCGGCTTCGACACGTATTTTGTCGATCACACGACCGGCGTCTATCCCACGGCGGCCTCCGGATTTCCGTGGAGTGCGGCGAGCATCGGCGTCAAGGGCGATGTGATCACCGATCTGACCGAAGACATGGGAGCCGAGCAAAAAGCCCGGACCACCTATGACAACATCCTCAGGCTGTCGGACGATCCGGACGTCAGTCAGGTGATCCGATATCTGCGGGAGCGGGAGATCGTCCACTTCCAGCGCTTTGGCGAAGGCCTGCGTCTTGCGATGGACCGCATGGACAGCAAAAACTTCTATGCGATGAATCCTGCCTTCGATTGATCCGCGTCGGAATAAACTGAAAAAAGCTTCCGGGAATACCCAGGTATTCCCGGAAGCATCGTCATGCCGGAGGGCATATCGTCATTTACGTTCAACGAGCAGGATGTTGCTGACGATCCGATTGCTGTGCGCGCGGATATATCGCAGATATTCCTCGCGCTCGATATAATATTCGCGGCCCCAGGAGGAAATGCGAAGCCATTTTTCATCCATCCCGGACACCGTCACATAATGCGCCACAGCCTCTGCCGAGGGCTGAAAATTTCCGTCAGCATTCCTGCGATACAGACGAAGACTGTTCTGCTGCCAAAAAAACGGCAGATTCGGGCCGATCGACAGGATAACGGGGATATCCCGGCTGAGCATCGAGCGGATGGAGCTCCAAAAGCGTTTGCCCGATACGCCCCAGCGGGCACGAAAAGGGATATGATTTCGTACACAGAAGAGATTGAAGCCGGCCGCCAGAGAGAGTCCGTTGAGACCAACACGCGGAATCAGCGGAAGAAAGCGTCTGCTTAGCAGCAGGGCAGCTTGATCGTACAGCTCGATCGGCACAGGATCTCTTTCCACGAGGGCAGCGAGCTGTTTTGCAGAGCAGCCGTTCTGGTACCGGCCCAGATAGATAAGAAGATCCAGACATCCGACGACACCGCAGCCGCATAGCTGGAAACGATGATTCCCGGACCATGCCTGATTTCCGCCGCAGGAACGCTGTATTCCGTTTTGGACAGACGGGAGAGGATGCCGAAGCAGGACAGACATGACGACTTCATTCCTTGTGTTTTTTATCATTATAAGCAATCCGGTCGGTGATTGCAAGACAGCGCAAAAAAGTGTGGAAAAAGAAAAGCGTACATGCTAAAATATCCTTGAAATCAAAAGGGAGGTGGGGAAAAGCGATGCGCAAAAAAAGGGACCTGCCCGTCCTGCTTTGTCTTTTACTTGCGCTTGTTCTCATGTCCGGCTGCGGTTCGGCACGGCAGGCGCCACTTGGGCCTGCGCCGACGCCTCCGCCCGTTCCTTCCTCCAGCCAAAATCTGACTTACGATGCAAGCATCTCTTCCCAGATCACAGAACCGGCCGAACCGGCCTCATCGGTCGATCAGGTATTCGCCGCCGGTCTTCCCGATGTGGAGTACCGCCTGGAGCCGGATATCCGAGAGGACAATATCCTGGGAACGCTCAGCGAGGGAACACGCGTGACCTGCATCGAGGAGCAGGGCGAATTTCTGCGTGTCCGTCTCGATTCCGGCGAGGTCGGTTGGGTCCATGGCTGGTATATGGACGCCATGGATCCCGACCTTGACAACGAGCGAGACAATCGCTGGATCTCGGTCAGAACCGAGCGTGAAGATTACATAGCGTGCGCCGGCGAGCCTGTCTATTACTGCCTGGCGGCCGTTTTGAACTGCCGCGCCGAGCCGGATGCCGCCTCGACGCTTTTATATCAGATCCGCGTTGGCGATGAAGTGCACGTACTGGGGCGTGAGGGGGACTATTATCTGGTCCGTCTGGCCAACAGCCGTGTCTGCTACTGTTCCGTCAACTGGCTGGGAAACTGTTCTAGGTTTGCGCTCTGTGACCGGGCAGTCGATCTTCGATTCTACATCCCAACGGCGGAATATCAGCTCCTGTATGCGTCTGCCGATAACGTTACCGGACAGGCCCTGTTCCCGGCTGTCCCACTCCTCGAGGAAACAACCGCGCAGAAGCTTTTGGAAGCAAGCATGCTCTTCCAAAAAGACGGATACCGGCTTCTCATTTATGATGTATATCGGCCCATGACGGCGCAGCAAAGGCTGTTTTCCGTCGTACAAGACGTTCGTTTTGTCCATGACCCCGAAGAAGGCCCATCCGCGCATCAGCTTGGCCGCGCCGTCGATCTGACGCTGATCGATCTGCGTACCGGCAGAGCGATCGAAATGCCGACGCAGATCTACAGCTTTACCACGCAGGCCAGCCGGATCAATCAGGCCCTGTGGACCAAAACCGCTGAAAGGAACCTGGATTATATGACGCGGATCCTGGAATCGGTCGGATTTGAAAGCAGCCAGACCGAATGGTGGCATTTCGAATATAACGGCGACGGGGGAGCGATGGACCCGGACATCGACCTGTCCTCCCTCACAACGCTGCCAGTTTCTTCCTATGAATCGCCCTATTGATCAAAAACAATGCCGCCCGGAATGATTCCGGGCGGCATTGTTTTTCCTTTTTATTTGGCAAGGACTTTTTTCAGTTTTGCATAGCGAGGCATGGACTGCACGAGCGGCAGCTCAGGTTCACCCTGGATCAGCGGAAGCACATAATCGATGAACTCATGCTTCAGACCGTTCTGCTCATCGTTAATCCACTCGAGCGGGACTTTCTTCTCAAAGTTGGCAACCGAGGAGAGGGGAAGAAGCTCCATCTCACAGCGATACTTCCCATCATCCATTACGCGCTTGAACGCGACCATATAGCCGGTCTTGCCGGACACGGCCTGCTTGACCGCTTCAGCGCCGGCCGCACAGGCTTCCTGCACGTCGGTCGCAGAGGCAAGATGGGAGGCGCAGCGCTGCAGAAGACTCAGTTCGATCCCGCGCACCTTGGCCCCCGTTTTTGCCTTCATCAGATTGGCGAGCATGGTAGCGAGCCCGCCGAGCTGGGCGTGGCCAAAGCCGTCTGTGGCAGATGTTTTTGCCTCGGAGACGAAGCTCCCGTCGGCATAATGGATGCCTTCGGATACCGCAACAAGGACTTTCCCGGTTTCCTTATAGATCCTCTCGACGTCGGCAAAGAATCTGTCCATATCGAAGTCGGTTTCCGGCAGATAGATCAAATCCGGTCCGGAGCCGAATTCAGCGGCCAGAGCGGCGCTGGCGGCAAGCCAGCCGGCGTGACGGCCCATGATCTCCACGATGGTGATCATGCCGTTGTCGTAAACACGCGCGTCCTTGTTGATCTCCATGCAGGAGGTCGCGATATACTTGGCGGCGCTTGCAAAGCCGGGGCAGTGGTCGGTGCCGAAAAGATCGTTGTCGATCGTCTTCGGAACGCCCATCACGCGGCACTCATAGCCGACGGATTCCATGTAGCGGCTGATTTTGTTGCAGGTATCCATGGAATCATTGCCGCCGTTATAGAAGAAATAACGCACGTTATACTTTTTGAAGATCTCAAGGATACGCTTATAATCCGTATCGTCCTGTTCGGGATCGGCGATCTTATAGCGGCAGGAACCGAGCTCGGAGGAGGGGGTGTGGAGCAGAAGCTTCAGTTCTTCCGGATCTTCCTCGTCCATAACATAGAGCTTATCCTCGAGGACGCCCTTGATCCCATGGGCAGCGCCATAAACCTTTGTGATCTCTTCTGCATCGAGCGCAGCGCGGATAACGCCGTAGGCGCTGGCATTGATAACAGCGGTCGGGCCACCGGACTGGCCGAAAATGCAGCTGCCGATCAGTTTTTCATGCATGTCTGTGATTCCTCCATTGATAGGATAGATAAAAATAATTGCTTTTGTGAAATGTGCGGGCTTGATTATGGAACAGTTTGAGGATATAATAGAAAGGCAAATTTGTAAATATACCAAAATAAACAAATTTCATAAATACGATCAGAAGGAGAATCGGTATTATGGCGCTTGTAACAACAAAAGAAATGTTTGAGAAAGCATACAGCGGCGGATATGCCATCGGTGCTTTCAATGTGAATAATATGGAGATCGTCCAGGGCATCACTGAGGCGGCCGGCGAGCTGAAGAGCCCGGTCATTCTTCAGGTTTCCAAGGGCGCCCGCTCCTATGCCAACCATACCTATCTTGTCAAGCTCGTTGAAGCTGCCATCATCGAGAATCCGGAGATCCCCATCGCTCTCCATCTCGATCACGGCGACACTTTCGAACTGTGCAAAAGCTGCATCGACGGCGGCTTTACCTCCGTCATGATCGACGCCTCTTCCAAGTCTTTTGAGGACAACATCGCTCTGACCCGTCAGGTCGTCGAATACGCGCACGATCACGGTGTTGTTGTCGAAGCCGAGCTCGGCACGCTTGCCGGCGTCGAGGATGAGGTTGCTGTCGAGCACGGGCATGAGAGCTATACGCGCCCCGAAGAGGTCGAGGAGTTCGTCTCCCGTACCGGCTGCGACTCTCTGGCAATTGCCATCGGTACCTCTCACGGTGCATATAAATTCAAAGCTTCTCAGTGCACCCGCAACGCCGAGGGCATCCTTGTCCCGCCTCCGCTTCGTTTCGACGTGCTCGAGGAATGCATCAAACGTCTGCCCGGATTCCCGATCGTTCTGCATGGTTCTTCCTCCGTGCCTCAGGAATTTGTGAAGATGGTCAATGAATTCGGCGGCAATATGCCCGATGCGATCGGCATCCCCGAAGACCAGCTCCGTCAGGCCGCGAAACTCGCTGTCTGCAAGATCAACATCGACTCTGACATCCGTCTTGCCATGACTGCGAACATCCGCAAGTACTTTGTTGAGCATCCCGATCATTTTGACCCGCGTCAGTATCTTAAGCCCGCGCGTCAGGCCGTGAAGGACATGGTCGCACATAAGATCGTCCACGTTCTCGGATCCGACGGAAAAGCCTGAGTGCAGCTGGAGATACAGAGATAAGACTGGAGGTGGCAGCAATTGGGTAAACATTCCGAGCCGGCAAAAGCACCTTCTCAGCCTGCTGCGCCGCGTGATACGGGCACGCTCAACGGCGTGCTGATCATTCGCCTTATCGTAGCCGCACTTTTATTTGCGGTTGCGCTCATCGTAAAAATGCCCGCGTTCCTTACGCTGGTTCTGCTGATCCTGGCTGCTGCCGTAGCCGGGTACGACGTGGTTCTGGATGCGGTGGACGCCGTAGAGCGGAAAGATTTCTTTGCCACTCCCATTCTCATCGTTTTTGTTACCGTCCTTTCTTTTATCGGCTATGCCTGGGAGGGCGTGGCTCTCATCATCCTGCATAAAGTCGGCCTTGCCTTGATTTCCTATGCCACGGATCATACGAAAAAATCGGCCCGGGATTTCCTGCAGTATCAGGACCAGGCACTGGCTGAACGTGCGTCGGTAGTCATGGAGTCCGAGGGAGCGGGGGAGACCGAGCTGTCCGATGCCATTCGCTCGGCTGCATCTTTCGTGTTCAAGCCGCTCGTCGTTTTTGCGCTTCTTTTCGCTGTCATCGCACCTTTGCTTTCTTCCCTGACCTTTACCGAGTCCATTCATCGCGCGCTGTCCGTTCTTGTCGTTGCGACTCCGCTTTCGATCCTGGCGGCTCTCCCGCTGTGCGGGATCGTTGGCCTCGGCTACGGTGCTCAATACGGTGTGCTTTTCCAGAATGCGCGGACTATGGAGAAGGCCGCGCAGACAGATACGGTCATCTTTGATAAAAACGGCGTCTTTTCCGCTTCCAGCCCCAGACTCATTGCCGCGAAATCCGATGTTTTGGATCAAAAGACCTTTATGGAATTCGTTTCCCATGCGGCGTATTACTCGGAACAGACCTTTGCGAAGGTCATCAGCGCAGCATATGAGAACGAGTATCAGCTGAATCTGATCACGGATTTTGTAGATATTCCCGGCGCAGGCGTTGATTTGAAGATCGGCGGCGCTCCTGTGACCCTTGCCACGCGTGAACTGTTTGCAAGCAGGGGAGAGGCGGTTCCCTATGAAAACGCCGGAGATCATACTGTCTATTATCTGATGGTTTCCGACAAATATATCGGGAAGGTCATTTTCTCCGATGATCTGAATGAAGATGCGGCCTCGGTCATGCCCAACCTGAAGGATGCCGGTATTGGAAAATGTATCCTCCTTGCTGAAGAAGGCAGAGATGAGAGCGAGCGCCTCGGTACCAGTCTTGGCGCAGATGCCGTATATGCCGAGTGTGATACGGACAAAAAGATCCGTCTCATTGAAAACCTGACGAGCAACACCGAGGCGGGGACCATGTACGTCTATTCCAGCGGCATCGAAGCGCACAGCGCCGCAGCACTCGACGTGCGCGTCAGTCAAAAAGGGAAGTATGCCGACATTCTTGTCATGCCGGACGATTTCCGCAGTTTCCCGGAATCTATGAAGCTCTGCGGCAGGATGCTTCAGATCATAAAAGAGAACGCAATTTTTGTCATTCTCATAAAGGCGCTCCTTGTTTTCTTCAGTCTCCTTGGACGCTGCAGCATTTGGTTCGCCATCTTTATCGACACCGCCGCCGCCTTGGCTGCGATCCTGAATGCGATCCGCGTCACCAAAGACCCGTGGATCGATTTGAACAAACTTCCGTTCATGAAGGATGATCCAGACGGAAATGACTGAAGCAAATGTTTTGTATAAAACCGTCCCGGTCTTTTGTTCCGGGGCGGTTTTTTCTAAACCGTTTGACTTTTTACTCGGATACTGTTATACTCGAACCGAAGCGGGGGATTATACATCTTCCCGATTTTAAAGCAGTAACAAATCTCGCATAATATAAATTTAACGAGATTTTGTCTTTGAAGAAAAAGCCATTTTCCTAAAGCTCCATAAAACGCGGTTTCAGGCATTTCAGTCATCTATTTCCGCCGTGTATTACATAATGAGTGTTTTCATCCTTTGCTTCGAATTTGAAGCAAGCTTCTTTTTTACATGTTCACATCGGATGTGTTTATTCATTCAACGGATTGAAGCTTTGATTTCATGATTCGATCCGGGTGCCGTACCTGTTTACTGCGATCGGACGAAAAGCTGCTATTTTGAATCTGCTTTGATATTTGCATGGTCTACTCCATAGCTCCTGATATTTACAGTGTATATTATTATCTATATCTAGCTTTATCCCGGCTGTTTTGCTGATGAGACAGAAACACAATATTTGTTTATTTTTTAACGAAAGGACTGCCTTTATGAATTTGGATCAGTTTAACGATATTCCGGATATCTTGGTCGAGTTTTTGGAATATCACTCCACAGTCCGCGGTCATTCGGACAAAACTGTTTTCAGCTATTATACGGATCTGAAAATCCTTTTTCGCTATATCAAAATGCGCCGGCACCTTGTTCCTCGAAATCTTCCGTTTCAGGAAATCGACATTCTGGACGTGGATCTCGATTTCATCAAATCCATCAAAATCGAGGAGCTGTATCGATATCAGTCGTTTTCACCGGAATTCAAAAACTCCGACGCTTCTCTCTCCGCTGCCAGCCGTTGCAGACGCACCTCTTCGGTAAAATCGTTCTATTCATATCTGTCATCAAAAAGGCATCTTCTTGACACAAATATCACGCTTGAACTCGACATGCCAAAGCGCAGACAGTCATTGCCGCGATATCTGGAGGAAGACGAATGCGAGCGGCTTCTCGCCGCCTGCGACGGACCATACATGTACAGGGACTATTGTATCCTGATGCTTTTCATCTCCTGCGGTCTGAGGATCTCCGAGCTTGTCTCCATCAACGTCCAGGATATATATGAAGACCATCTCCGTGTCCTCGGCAAAGGCAACAAAGAGAGGATCGTTTTTTTCGCAGACGGCTGCCGCGAAGCGATTGATGATTATTTAAGCGTAAGAAATACCGAAAAAGTATCTGAAAAAGACAGAGACGCCCTGTTTATCAGTCAAAAAAATTGCAGATTCGGCGTCCGAGGGGTCCAGCAAATGGTCGACAAGAAGCTTCGTCAGGCCGGTCTGGACGCCAGCCGCTATTCCCCTCACAAACTGCGCCATACCGCGGCCACTTTGATGCTGAAAAACGGTGTGGATACCCGTGCGCTGCAGGAGGTCCTTGGGCACAGCAATCTGAACACCACTCAGATCTATACGCACCTCGACAATGCGGCGCTGCATGAAGCGGCAATGGCAAACCCCATCGGACGAAAGCACAAATCGGATCTGGACAAGGGTGAATAAAGAAAAGCAAGAACCGCTTGATAGCATTTCAAGCGGTTCTTGCTATTGCACTAAAACCGATTCAATTTCCCTTTAAAACGGCAGAGATCGCTTCTGTGATATTTTTCACCCGAATCAGCTTCAGTCCATCGGGAGCGCGGATCTCATCTCGTTCATGAGCCGGGATTACACAACGCGTGAAGCCTAAGCGGGCGATCTCCGTCAATCTCTGGTTGATCATACCGACGCCGCGCACTTCGCCTGAAAGACCGATCTCGCCGATTGCCGCCAGATCAAGGCCGAGCGGGCGATCCAGGAAACTGGATGCAAGCGCAAGCGTAGTGGCCAGATCGGCGGAAGGTTCGTCCAGACTGAGCCCTCCGATCACGTTGATATATGCGTCGCAGGAGGAAACAGCCAGTCCCCCGCGTTTTTCCAGCACGGCAAGCAGCATGGCGGCGCGGTTGTAATCGATCCCGTTGCTGCGGCGGGAGGCGTTATAGGGCGCGGCGCTGACAAGAGCCTGCACCTCGGCAAGGATCGGTCTGCTTCCCTCGATTACACAGGCCACACAGGTGCCGGGTGCATTTTCCGGTCTCCCGGAGAGAAGCAGCTCGGAGGGATTCTCCACGCATCGGAGCCCTGCGTCCCCCATCTCAAACACACCGATTTCATTGGTGGAGCCGAAGCGGTTCTTGACCGCACGCAGGATGCGAAAGCTCGTGCTGCGCTCTCCTTCGAAATACAGGACGCAATCCACCATGTGTTCCAGAACCTTTGGTCCGGCGATACTCCCCTCTTTGTTGATATGTCCGACCAGAAAAACCGTGATCCCCTGTTCTTTGGTCGTGCGCATGAGCTGCATCGTGCACTCGCGCACCTGACTGACGCTGCCCGGAACGGAGTCCAAAGCGGGGTCAGCCACCGTCTGAATGGAATCCACGATGACAAGCTCCGGCTTCAATTCGTCCACGCAGGCCAGGATCCTGTCCATATTGGTCTCGGCCAGAACATAGACGGAATCTCTCGAAACACCGAGCCTGTCAGCGCGAAGTTTGAGCTGACGTTCGCTCTCTTCTCCCGTGACATAGAGGATCTTGCTTCTTTCCGCCGCTTTCCCGCACATCTGAAGCAGCAGCGTCGATTTCCCGATGCCGGGAGCACCTCCGACAAGGACGAGAGAGCCCGTGACAGCACCGCCGCCGAGAACACGGTCAAACTCACTGATGCCGGTAAGGCATCGATCCTCTGCGCTGAAATCCAGGCTTGTAAGCTTTTGGGGCCTTGGCGCATAGGAGCGTCCGATATCACGGCGCGCCGATCCGTTGATCGCGGCTTTCATCTCCACGAGCGTGTTCCACGCGCCGCAGGCGGGGCATTTCCCCGCCCAATTGGAAGTTTCGCTTCCGCAGTCGCTGCATACGTAGATGGTTTTCTGTTTCGCGCTCATTTTTTTCTCCGTTTCTGTTTTTATGCGGTTTCCGTATCGTTCAAATATTGCAGTAAAGAGCCGATCAAGATAAGAGAAACAGAAGTTTGATACGCTTCATCGCAAAGCTTCAAAACGTCAAAATTATTCGACATAAAGCCACATTCAACCAAAATAGCCGGGCAATCGACGTGAGAAGTAATATACAGGCTTTTCGGAGCAGGCGCGGCCACCCTCCGGTTATTCGGATCGAGCAAGCGGATCAGATTGGAGTGTGTCCTTTGTCCAAGCGCCTCGCTCCCTTCCGAAGCAGAATAGAGCACCTGGGCGCCGCTGGGCTGAGCGGTCGGATAATCGTTCTGATGTACGCTGATGAGGATTGCGCCGGGCGTATCGTTTATGATCTCAGTGCGGCGCTGCAGATCTTCCCTTTCACTGTAAGCCGCATAATCCGTTCTTACGGCGTCATCTGCACGCGTCAGCACCGTTTTTATCCCAAGAAGCTCCGCCAGACATCGCATGCGAAGAGCGATCGCCAGATTCAGATCGCTCTCTTTTGTGCCGTCGTCTGATACGGCTCCTCCGTCAAAACCGCCATGTCCCGGATCGATCACCAGCGCGATGCTCCCGCCGGAGGCAAAAGCATCGTCAGCCGTATCCGAGAAAAAGGCAGTAAGCGCGGCGACCACAACGGCAATCAGAAGCAGCAGGAACAGGAACGTACCAGCTTTGGCTGATCTTCGCTTTACCGGCAAGGCATATCCCTCCCCTGCAAAGCGGTTTTATTATATCTGTTCGTCGGCATTTCGTCAAACCATATCTGCATCTGCGTCATCATAGCAAAATACAGATCAGCCCGTTGCTGCCCTCGTTGAGGATCCTTTCGATCGTCTCTCTCAGCCGTTGCCTTGCGTTTTCGGGAAGCGCCCGGATCTTGGCATTCAAACCGTCTTCAGCCAGTTCGTTGAGCGATTTGCCAAAAATATTGGATTCCCATATCCTGTTGACGTCACCATCAAAGCCCTGCAGGAGAAAGCTGATGATCTCCTCCGACGCTGATTCCCCGCCGATTGCAGGCGTGACTTCGGTTTCCACGCGCGTCATCAGCATATGGATTGCCGGCGCGCTGGCTTTCAGCTTCACGCTGTATTTTCCGTTTTGCTTAACGATCTGAGGCTCCTCCATGAACATCTGCTCTGCATTCGGCATAACGACGCCGTATCCCGTCGTGCGCACCTGCTCCAAAGCGTCGCGCAGCCTGTCATAGTCTGCCTTGACGCTGCTCATTTCAATAAGTCGGGCAATCAGATCGCCGTCGCTTTCGACCTCCACGCCTGTTTCCTCACTGATGGTCCGATAGTAAAGCCTGCGCGGCAGCTGCAGAGTCACTGTCATATCTCCGCGGCCCATCTCACTGCGGCATAGATCAGCATCGCTGATGAGCTCCGAGGCTGTCAGCGATGCCAGCGCGTCCCTGCAGTCACGGATATGACGGCATTCCTCCGCAGCAGCCCGGATCATGCTGACGATATCGCGCTTGAGTGCGTTATCCTCCGGCAGCTCATCCAGCCAGTCGGGAAGCATGAAGCCGAGCGAACGGAGCGGGAACTCCTCGATCACCGACTGAAGGATCTGCAGGATCGTCGTTTCGTCCATGTTAAGACAGTTGACGCACAGGCATTTCACGCCGTAATCGGAAGAGATGCTCCTTGCAAGCTCCTTTGCCGCCGGTGCCGTGGGATCGACTGTATTGAGCAGAATCAAAAACGGCTTACCGATCTCATGCAGTTCCGTGACGATGCGCTCCTCCGCCACCGCATAGGCGGCGCGCGGAATATCCGTGAACGATCCGTCCGTAGTGATAAGGAGTCCGAGCGTCGAATGCTCCGTCATGACCTTTTGTGTCCCCAGTTCGGCCGCTTCCGTCAATGTGATCTCATGATCGAACCAGGGGGTGGAGACCATGCGCTCCTCTTCCTCTTCATACTGCCCCGTTGCCCCTTCGACCATGTAGCCGACGCTGTCGATCAGCCGAACAGAGAGCTCGGTGCTCTCATCGATGCGGATCGCGACGGGCTGCTCCGGAACAAATTTCGGCTCCGCTGTCATGATCGTTTTGCCCGAGCCGCTCTGCGGCAGCTCATCTTTTGCACGCTCCCTGATGTAATCGTTCTCGATCCTGGGAATGACAAGGGTTTCCATAAAGCGCTTGATGAATGTGGATTTCCCGGTTCTGACAGGACCGACGACACCGAGCATGAAGGCCCCGCCTGTCTGTTGAGCCAGGTCGTGATAGATCCTCGTTTCATTCATAAAAAAAGCCTCCGCTTCTCATTTTCTCGTTTGTACGAGTTTATGAAAAGCGGAAGCCGGGTAGAACGCACGTCAGCAGAATCGGATCGTCTGCATATGCCGCTCTGAGATCATGAATGCAACGGAGGGGAAAGCGCTTCGAAGTCTTTCGGCCAAAGCCGGGACGATTGGGTTCTCCGTGCAGAAGTGATCGCCGTCGATCAGATTGATTCCCAGCTCTTTGGCAAGCAGGAACTGATGATACTTGACGTCAGCCGTCAGATAAGTATCGCAGCCGAGAGAGGCCGCCCGATCCAGGCTGTCCCCGCCGGAGCCGCCCATAACAGCCAAACGCCTGACGGGTCTTCCGGCATCATAATAACGTAGGCCGTCTGTTTTCAGAAGCGACCGGCATTTTTCAAGAAAGGCGGAAAGATCCAAGGCGTCGGGAAACTCCCCGATACGCCCGCAGCCGTCTTCATCCAGGCATGAATGCGCCTGAAGCCCGAACAGGGAAAGCAGCGCGTCGTTCACGCCTCCCCGGGCGACATCCAGATTGGTATGCATCGAGATCAGCGCGATCCCATTTTCGATCAACATGAGCGCGATCTTCTGGATTGGATCCATATCGGTCACCGATCTGACAGGATGAAAAAGTAGCGGATGATGCGTGACGATCAGCTGTACATCTTTTTCGCGCGCTTCTTCCGCCACTTCTCCTGTTATGTCCAGTGAAAGCAGAACGCGACGGACGACCGAGTCCGGTCTCCCAAGCTGAAACCCGGAGTTGTCAAACTCCATCTGGCACTCGAGCGGCGCCAGTTCGCACAGGTTAGCAAAAATGTCAGCCGCATGGACTTCCTTCATGACAGCGATCCCTTTCTTTCGATAATTGAAGGAAAACGTTCTCTGTCAAAGCAAAGGAAGGGACGGAACCGTTTTCCCCCGATTTGCGGCGTCCATCCAGACTGGCCCGCAAACGCCGGATCTCATCTTCAAGCAGCGAAAGGAACAGCGCGTCCCCTCCCCTCCCATCAAAGGAGCCGACAAAGAGCTCTGCGTCCAGCAGGGACGTATTCACGCCCGTGTACACCGCAAGGATGATCTGATAAAGGATCGACCGGTCTCTGACCAGCCTTTCCTCCGTAATGTGAAATCCGTTGTTGACAAGCCAGTATCGCAAGACTTCAGCCCGGGTCATGGGCTGAAGGATCAGGGTATAGGCAGATGACCAGCACCACTCCGCTCTGTCCAGGATCCCGCATATGGTGTCACCGCCCATCCCGGCAATGACTATGGTATCCACCGATTCCGGCGGGCAGTCATCCAGCCCGTCACACTGCAGGAACGTGATCCGATCGGCAACTCCGTCGCGCTCCGCGAAACGGCGGGCGGACGCAAGCGGGCCAGAGCGTATATCAGACGCAAAAACGGCGCCCTCGAAACCGTCCTTGACAAGCTGAATGGGAAGATACCCGTGGTCCGTTCCCACGTCGACAACGCCGCGGCGCGAGGAAATGCAGCGGTATATCTCATTCAGTCTTTCATTCATGACGCGCTCCCATTGAAAACAAACGGTGTGATTTGGATCAAAGAGAAAGAAGATACTCGTTCAGACCGTCAAGGAATTCGTCAGGATCGATCCCATGGGCCGCACATGCCTGCTCCACAGTTTCGCCGGCGGCAAGCGCGCAGCCGAAGCAGTGCAGACCGATCTGCTGAAAAGCCGGCATGGCCTCAGGACAGTTTTCAAGAATATCGCTGATCATCGTCTCTCGTGTGATTTCCATTTTTACACCTCATTTTTGTATTGTAAAGAGAAAATCGAGGCGCATCAGCGCCTCGATCATCCCAAACAGACCTTTCAGGCCTGCTCCTTCATCTTCGCAAAGCACTCGCTGCAGTAAACAGGGCGATCAGACTTGGGCTCAAAGGGAACCTTCGCCTCGCCGCCGCAGGCAGCGCAAACAGCGGTAAAGAACTCACGGGGACCGCGGGCCGCGTTCTTGCGCGCGTCACGGCAGGCCTTGCAGCGCTGGGGCTCGTTCTGGAAGCCGCGCTCAGCGTAGAACTCCTGCTCACCGGCGGAGAAAATAAACTCATTGCCGCACTCTTTGCAAACTAAGGTCTTGTCCTGGTACATTTCGAATCCTCTCTTTTGAATTGTGCCGTTATCGGCTGTATTTGCGATCAGCTTATGCTGATATCGCCAAAATTAGGGTCCCGCGCCAGCTTGTGCCTGATCCTTTGCACCGCATTGTCAACGGATTTCGCGTCTTTCCCGAGCCTGTCTGCGATATCCTGATAGGAATAACCGTCAAGATACAGATCCAATACCTTTTTCTCAAGATGGGAAAGTCGCCTGGATAAGGCGGAATACAGTTCTTCCTTGCTCTCTCTGGCCAGAACCAGATCTTCCGGCATACGCTGAAAGACCTCTGGAGTTGCCGATAAGCCTTGACTTGATCTTTCGGAGAGTTGTTCGAAGGACATGCCATCGTTGAGCGGAATGTGCTTGAGTCGGGTCGCCGATTTGATTGCGGAATAAAGCCTCGTGCGGATACAGGTCTCCGCAAACGAACGGAAGCTCGCCCCTTCTTCCGGCCGAAACCGGCGGATCGCGGAAAGCAGGCCAAAGGTCCCCTCCTGAATGAGGTCCTCACTGTCCCCTCCCGCAAGAAAAAGTGGCCTGGCACAGGCACGGACGAGCTGCATATAGCGTTCTGCAAGCTGCTCTTCCGCCGCGCGGTCCCCTTCGCTTGACAGCGCCTGGAGCTGCACGTCGCTCAATTCTGCGTAATCAAACATAATGCTCAAATATTCTTACCAAAATCAACGAATATATTATACAGCAAGCTTGTACAAAGTCAATAGATTTTTTCTTCTATATCTGCTAAATATCCATACTTTGCTGGCCCATAAACGGGATCCCGAGGTGTTCATACGCTTTCGGCGTAACACAGCGGCCACGGGGCGTGCGTGTCAGAAAGCCCTGCTGAAGCAAATACGGCTCATAGACATCCTCCAGCGTGACAGCCTCTTCGTTGATGGTCGCCGCAAGCGTGTCCAGTCCGACAGGGCCGCCCTGATAAAACTCGATGATGCTGCGCAGCATCCTTCTGTCCAGTGCATCCAGCCCAAGCTTATCCACCTCAAGACTGGAGAGAGCTTCGTCCGCTACGGTCATTGTGATCACGCCGTCAGCACGGACCATGGCATAATCGCGGACACGCCGAAGCAGACGGTTGGCAATGCGCGGCGTACCGCGGGAACGTTTGGCGATCTCGTAAGCTCCGTCCCGTTCGATCGCGACGCCAAGGATCCCGGCTGAGCGTTCAACGATCTGCTGCAGTTCATCCGGCGTATAGAGTTCAAGGCGAAGCGTGACGCCGAAGCGGTCCCGGAGTGGTGCCGTCAGCTGACCGGAACGGGTCGTTGCGCCGATCAGCGTAAAGCGCGGCAGGTCAAGATGGATCGAATTGGCAGAGGGGCCTTTGCCGAGAATGATATCGATGGCATAGTCTTCCATTGCCGGATAGAGGATCTCCTCATAGGCACGGTTGAGACGATGGATCTCGTCTACAAAAAGAATATCGCCCTCATTCAGATTCGTCAGCATGGCAACCAAATCGCCCGGCTTTTCGATCGCAGGCCCGGAGGTGATACGCATGTTGACGCCCATTTCATTCGCGATCACAGCCGCCAGGGTGGTCTTGCCAAGCCCCGGAGGCCCGTGAAGCAGGACGTGATCCAGCGGTTCGCCGCGCATTTTCGCGGCATTGATGAAAACGTAAAGATTGTCTTTCGCTTTTTTCTGACCTATGTATTCGCGGATCGTTCTCGGACGGAGCGAGCCTTCACCGCTGTCCTCAGCAATACTCGCCGTGGTTGTGATGATCTCATCCTGCACATCTTCGGAAAAACTGATACTCATGCTACACTCCCGTTACTTCACCATTTGCTTCAGCACAGCCTTGATGATCTGTTCTGTGTTCGCCCCGTTCAAATCGACCCGTTTCAGGGCCGCCGCGATATCCGCGCTGCTGTAGCCCAATACGGTCAGCGCAGCGGCGGCGTCGTTGACGGCGCTGTTTTCAGATACCGCGGTCAGCACATTGCCGGGAATTCCGATTTCAGCCTGACCCTGTTCTTTGCTGATCCTGTCCTTGAGCTCAAGGATCACGCGCTGCGCGATCTTCTTCCCGATCCCAGGCGCAACTGTCAGGGCCTTTTCATTGTTGTTCATGATCGCCAAGGCAAGCCCTTCGGGCGTGTTGGCTGACAGGATGGAGAGCGCGACCTTCGGTCCGATGCCGGAGACGGAGATCAGCATGTCGAAAAACCTTCGCTCCGTTTTTGTTGAAAAACCAAACAGATCAAAAGCGTCTTCCCTGACGGACTCGGATATATACAGCTTTGCCTTTTCTCCGCTGCGCAGAGATGCCAGGGTATTCAAGCTCACATTCAATGCAAATCCGATCCCACCGCATTCAATAACGGCCAGGTTTTGCCCGATCTCGGAAACGAGCCCCTCTATATGGTGGAACATGCCTCGTTCTCCCCTCTGTAAAGCAATGAGGTCGTGCTGCGCGCATGGCACAGTGCCAGCGCGACGGCGTCCGCGGCATCGTCAGGTCTGGGCGGAGCGCTCAAGCCGCAGATGCGTTTGACCATATCCATCACCTGCTTTTTCTCCGCACGGCCGTACCCAACAACAGCCTGCTTGACCTGCAGCGGCGTATATTCATAGATCTTCACCCCCGCCTGCCGGCAGGCCAGAAGGATTACGCCCCGGCCGTGGGCGACTGCGATGCCAGTCGTGATATTGGTGTTGAAAAACAATTCCTCCACGGCAACGGCGTCCGGCTTAAAGGCTTCCAGAAGCTGGCCGAGATCCAGATAGATCTGCTCAAGACGGCTGGCCAAGCTCGTATGCGCCGGCGTGGTGATCACGCCGCAGCGGATCAGATCGTATTTGTTCTTCTGCGCTTCGATCAAACCAAAGCCGATCGTACCGTATCCCGGGTCGATCCCCATGATCCGCATATCATCACATCCCGTGCTGATTTTATCATAAGACGGCAGAGAGTTCAACCGCCTGGACAAGGAAAAACGCTGTCCTTCAGACAGCGTTTTATGATCCAGGATGCGTTCAAGCTCTTGGATGAGCTTTGTTATACACGTCTTTCAGTTGCTTCTTGACAAGCTGGGAATAGATCTGCGTGGAAGAGATATCCGCATGACCGAGCATTTCCTGGATAGCGTGGATATCAGCTCCGTTTTCCAGGAGATGAGCCGCGAAAGAATGACGCAGCGTGTGCGGCGTGATATCCTTCTCGATCTTCGCCCGCTTTTGATAATACTTGATGATTTTCCAAAAGCCCTGCCGCGACATGCGCTCGCCGCCCACATTGACAAAGAGCGCCTCCTCATCCGGCAGCGCGATCATCTGAGGGCGAACCAGATTGATGTAATCGCTGACAGCGGCGACAGCCTTCGCATACATCGGGATCATCCTCTCCTTATCGCGGCTATGGCAGCGGATCACGCCGGCGGAAAGGTTCACATCACCGATATTCAAATCGATCAGCTCCGTCACGCGGATCCCCGTTGCATACAGCAGTTCCAGCATGGCGCGGTCGCGGTAGCCTTTCGCGTCGACACACTTTGGCTGCTCGAGCAGCAGCTCGACCTCTTTACTCGTCAGGATCTGAGGCAGCTTCTGCGTTCCTTTCTCAGGTACAAGCTTCAGCGCCGGATTTCTGTCGATATAACGGTTCATGCTGAGAAAGGAATAAAGGTTTTTCAGTGATGCGATGCACCGTGAGACCGTGGCAACCGACTTGCCCTGTCCCTTGAGATAAGCAATATACTCTTCCAGTTCCTTCTCGCCTGCATCCGTCATGAGCGCTTCGCCATGCGATTCGAGATAGGTCATGAATTGCCTGATATCACGAAGATAGGAGCTGAGCGTGTTTTCAGAAGCTTTTTTCTCGTTTTTCAGGTAGTTCTCAAAGACCGATAAGCAATCTGAATTCAGCACGCCGCACCCTCCTCTCTATCGTTGGGATCAGATAAGACGCAAACCCTGCGTCAAACAAAGAAAAATCAAACCAATCAGGAAAAAAGAAAGCTCGTAAAGTCCGGCTTGTTTCCGCCATGAACCGCCGGCGCGTCGGCCTGTTTCAAAGGCCAAACAGGACAGCCTCGCCCCGGAGAGGCATATCAGAAAAAAGCAAGGGACGCAAATCACAGCCGATAAAGCGAAGGCTCGTTCGCTGCCCGCCCAGCAGGCGCCGCTCCATAACCATGCGGCGCACTCCGAAAGCCAAACTCCAAAAAGAAAGCAAAACGGCGGCAGAAAGAGCATCCCGAAATATGATGCCGCCAAAAACAGTGCGATCCATACGGGAATGGTCAAGGCTGACTGCGGCCGTAGACCGTCCGTACAGGAAAGCAGAAACTCTCCGAATCGATCGTCCATAAGCTTCTGCGCAAAGACGCCGCATACAAAAAGGGCGAAAAAGATGATCCTCCACAGATCCATGCTCCCCACAGAATCTGTGCGGGATCTGAAAAAAGGAACCAAATGCGGGTTCTTGCCGTGTCGGCATAAAAAATTGATTAACATAACGGAGTCTTTCTGGAAACAATATATTACATTTCCCTTATAAAATCAAGTCCTTTTTTCCTTTTTTCTTTTTCGTTTTTGGTGAAAAAGGTCCATTGGGTGAACTTTTGAAGCCGAGCCCAAATTATAGACGGTTTAAACTCTTTCTTCTACAAGATATAGCTATGCCGGCTTGGCACGCCCTTTCTTTTTTCGTCGGAACACTGTTTTTTTCCCTTTCCGGATCAGAATCATGCCGCCGAAAAAAACCCCCGCAAGCGTGAAGCAAACCATACTGATCACCCCGTCTGGCGATAACTGCATATTGGAAACAAGACAGCCAAGGCTCAGAAGAATGATCGTCAGGAGCACACCCCCGATCGCAGTCCCGCCCCATCCCGCTTGCGACGCGCCTTTGGCCAGCAACCCGAAGACGAGAGCCGCCAGAAAACTAATGCCTGAGCTGAAATAGCCGAGGACTGAGGCATCCAGCGCGCTCCTCTGGAAGACAAGCGTACAGATCATTAACAGTACAGATGCTGTTATCGCCCAGCCCAGCAGTGCGCGCAGCAGGCTGTGCAGCCCAGGAATCTTTCCCCTAAGATCGATCCTCAAAAAAACACCCCCGATCAACAGGATCTGTTACATCCTATTAGTCGGGAGTGCTTTTCATAACCGCGCAGTTCAACGGCGCTTATTCTTGGCAGCTTCTTCCTCTTCCATTTTTACGGTCGTGGAAATCGCCCACTTCTTGACCTGGATACGGACTCTGTCCTCACCGGTCTCGAAGGTGATGGTATCTTCTGTCACCTGGACGATCTTGCCGATCATTCCGCCGATCGTGATGATCTCTTCACCGAGCTGAAGAGAATTACGCATTTCTTCGTTTTTCTTTTTCTTTTTATTTTCCGGGCGGATAATCAGGAAATAAAAGATGGCAAACATGGCCACCAGCATAACGATCATGGAAATCCCGCCGCCGCCGGTCGAAGCTGCTTCTGTCAGAAAGAGATTCATTTTGTACCTCCAAACTTAAGATGTGCTTATTATACATAGATGAGATCCATTTTTCAAGATGTTCAGATACGTTTGTCAAGGGTTTTGGAATATTCGGCACGGAAAGCTTCAAAGCAGCCGTTATCGAGTTTCTCGCGGATAGCGGCGGCAAGCGCGTTATAAAAGAACAGATTGTGCATGACGGCCATTCTCATGGCAAGCATTTCCTCCGCTTTGAACAGATGCCGAAGATAGGCGCGGCTGTAACGGCGGCAGACGGGGCAGGAGCAGGCGGGATCGATCGGCTGTTCATCGCGCAGGTATTTTTCATTCTTGATGTTGATGATGCCGCTCCAGGTGAAAAGATGGCCGTGTCGACCGTTTCGAGCGGGCATCACGCAGTCGAAGAAGTCAACGCCGCGCGCCACGCCTTCTATAATGTTGCCAGGCGTACCGACACCCATCAGATAGCGAGGCCGGTCTTTGGGCATATACTCCTCCACCGCCTCGATGGTATCATACATTTCCTGGTGTGTTTCTCCGACCGCGAGCCCGCCGATGGCGTAACCGGGCAGATCCAGTTCAGCGATCCGTTTCATGTGAGAGATCCGCAGATCATGATAGACGGCGCCCTGATTGATCCCGAAAAGCATCTGTCCCGGATTGACCGCGTCCTCTTCCCTGTTATATGCGGCCAGCGCCGTTTTGCAGCGCTCCAGCCAGCGTGCCGTACGTTCACAGGAGCGCTGGACATACTCGCGCGGAGATGGGATCTTGACGCATTCGTCGAAAGCCATGGCAATATCCGAGCCGAGATTGGACTGGATACGCATGCTCTCCTCCGGTCCCATAAAGATATGACGCCCATCCACATGGGAGTTGAACCGGACACCCTCCTCCGTGATCTTCCGCAGCGAGGCCAGAGAAAAGATCTGGAAGCCGCCGCTGTCGGTCAGGATCGGGCCATCCCATGTCATAAAGCGATGCAGTCCTCCGAGCGAACGGATCAGCTCGTCCCCAGGTCTGACGTGAAGATGGTAGGTGTTGGAAAGCTCGATCTGGCAGCCGATCTGCTTCAGATCCCTTGCGGAGAGAGCTCCCTTGATCGCCCCCTGTGTTCCGACGTTCATAAAGACGGGCGTCTGCACGGTCCCATGCGGCGTGACGAACTCACCGCGGCGCGCATGTCCCTCCTGTTTCAGCAAACGGTACATGATTCGCCCCTTCCTTTATGTGATAAACATCGCATCGCCGAAGGAAAAGAAGCGATACTTTTCCTCTACGGCTGTTTGGTACGCACGTAAAACATTCTCCCTCCCGGCCAGAGCGGAAACGAGCATGATCAGCGTGCTTTCCGGGAGATGGAAATTTGTTACCAGCGCATCGACGCACCGAAAACGGTATCCGGGATAGATAAAGATGTTCGTCCAGCCGGATCTTGGCGCCAGCGATCCGTCTTCATCCGCAAAGCTTTCCAGCGTCCTGCAGGATGTCGTCCCGACCGCGATCACGCGGCCGCCGCTTTGTTTTGTCTCTGTGACGATTCTGGCTGTCTCCTCGGGGATGATACAGTATTCGGCGTGCATGGCATGATCTTCGATCTCATCTTCCTTGACTGGACGGAAAGTGCCAAGCCCGACATGGAGCGTCACATATGCAAGCCGAACGCCGTTTTCTTCGATCTGACGAAGCAGATCCTTCGTAAAATGCAGCCCGGCCGTCGGCGCAGCCGCACTGCCAAGTTCCCGGGAGTAGACCGTTTGATAGCGTTCCGAGTCCTTCAGTTCCGCCTTGATGTAAGGAGGAAGCGGCATTCTGCCCAGCTTTTCCAGGAGCTCCAGAAAGATCCCTTCATAATGGAACTGTACGATCCGGTTCCCTCCGTCCACAGTCTCAAGGATCGTCGCCCGAAGCTCGCCGTCGCCAAAGTTCAGCTGCGTTCCCGGCTTTGTCTTTCGGCCCGGACGGCTCAGGCACTCCCAACGGCCGTCGCCAAGATCACGCAGCAGCAGGAGTTCGACAGACCCGCCCGACTCGCGCGAGCCGATCAGGCGCGCGGGCAGGACGCGCGAATCATTCATGACGAGGCAGTCTCCCGGCTGCAGGAACGACGGCAGATCATAAAAATGGCGATGCCGGATCGTCCCGCTATGGCGATCCAGCACCATCAAACGGGACTGATCCCTCTGCTGAAGCGGCGTCTGCGCGATCAGTTCTTCGGGCAATTCAAAAGAAAAATCCGATCTCTTCATGCGGTCTATACTCCATAAAGACAAGAAATCCAGAAATGATTATATCAAAAGGCGCATCGCGTTTCAATGACGAATATCATAACGCGTCAGAAGAGAGAATATGCTGAAAGCTGTAATCACCTTTCAAGGAGGGAACCAAGATGTTCAAGACGCCCCTATTCAGCGGCTCCTGTACAGCGATCGTCACTCCGTTTCACGAGCACGGGATCGACTATGACAGGCTGAAGAAGAACCTGGATTATCAATATGATAACGGTACTTCGGCCATCGTTGTCTGCGGGACGACGGGAGAAAACGCCACGCTCAGCGAGGATGAACACAGAGAGCTTGTACGAGCGGCCGTGATTGCGTGCACCGGACGCATGAAGGTCATCGCCGGTGTCGGCGGCAACGACACGCTTCGCGTGCTCAGGCGTGCAGAAAACGCAAGCGCGGACGGCGCAGACGGCATCCTGATGGTGACTCCCTATTACAACAAAACAAGCCAAAAGGGACTCATCGATCATTTCAGCTATGTAGCCGACCGTGTGCGGCTCCCCATGATCCTTTATAACGTACCGAGCCGCACTGGAATCGGGATTTCAGCAGAGACGTATCGCATCCTGTCGCAGCATCCGAATATCAACGGGATCAAAGAGGCCTCGGGCGATTTCAGCCTGATCGCGAAGGTCCGCAGTCAATGCGGCGACGATCTGTTTCTCTGGAGCGGGAACGACGACAACACGGTCGCCATGATGGCGCTGGGCGCGCTTGGTGTGATCTCTGTCGCGAGCAATATCGTACCGGGCGCCGTCTCAAAGATCTGCTCTCTTTGTCTCAGCGGCGAATACAAGGAAGCCTGCGCTTTGTTCGGGCGGTATTCCGGGCTGTTTTCTTCTCTGTTTATTGAGACGAATCCCATCCCTGTGAAGGCCGCCATGAAAATGCTGGAGACCGATTCAGGATATCTCCGTCTTCCTCTGACGGAGATCAGCGAGGAGCATCTTCATATCCTTCGCAGCGTCATGCGTGAAAGCGGGCTGAACGTGTGAAGCTGCCCCTGCGGGGCAGCCTCACTTTCAGCGTATATCGGTTTTTCTCTCAGGCGCGCATGGCGTCGATCGTTTTGGAGATCAGCTCACTCAGTTCCATACCGAGCATTTCGGCGCCGCGCGCAATGACTTCGCGTGAGCAGCCTGCGGCGAATTTCTTGTCTTTGTATTTCTTCATGACGGATTTCGCCTCCATATCAGACAGCCCGTTCGGCCGCATCCGTGCGGCAGCACCGATAAGGCCCGTCAGTTCGTCCGTAGCGAAGAGGACCTTTTCCATATACTTTGTCGGTTCGACGTCTGCGCAGATCCCATACCCGTGGCTGACGACCGCATGGATCAGCGCTTCATCGATCTCCAGCTCTCTAAGCAGTTCCTCAGCCTTGACGCAATGCTGTTCCGGATAGCGTTCAAAATCGATATCATGCAGCATACCGACGCTGCGCCAGAAGTCGACACGCTCAGGATCACAGGTTTTTGCGAATTCCCCCATCACTTTGGAGACGATCTCTGCGTGCTGCAGGTGAAACGGCTCCTGATTATACTGTTTCAGGATCTCCTCCGCCTGTTCGGGTGTTGGTATGTAGCTCATGCTATCCCTCTTTTCACTTTTTTCTCATCATACTCCCGTTCTCGTTTTCTTTCAAGAAAAAAGCTTGCCGGCCATATTGTGACCGGCAAGCTTTTTCACAGTTCAGGCTTCACGGGTGCTTCGACTGTCATGTCATTCTGTTCGTCGTCTTTGATTCCGTGGTCGTCTTCGATCACGCCGTCGCGATCGTCAACGATCCCGTCATCCACGTCCGGCATTTCGATCGGCGGGATGCTTTCCTCCGGGCGCATGCTTTCAGTGTGCGTCATGCGGCCGCACGCGCACAGGCTGAGCGAAAGAAGAATTACGGAAAAAAGCACAGGAAAACGATTCTTCATGTTATACCTCCTAAGATCCGATGACACGACTATTTTTGACCGCTGTGTGAAAAACATGCATTCAAATATCTGTCATTGCGCTCATCCCCGCTCTGTGGTATCATGCTGTTTATGGATGATTTGAAGAAAAATATGATAGTGGAAACGACCGTCGAGGGCTATTCCTCTGAAGGTCACGGCGTGTGCCGTGTGAACGGACGCGCCGTTTTCGTGCCGCGTACGCTGATGGGAGAGCGCTGGATCGTTCGGATCATCAAGGTCGGTTCCTCCGCGGTATACGGCCGAGGCGAGCAGCTCATTGTGCCCTCTTCCGCCCGGTGCGAGGCGGACTGTCCGTATTTTGGGAAATGCGGCGGCTGCGATCTCCGTCATATGCGTTATGATGAAGAACTGCGCTTCAAGCTTGGCCGTGTCAACGACGCGCTTGCGCGCATCGGAAAACAGACGCGGTCTCTTGCCGATATTCTCGGCTGTGATGCGACGACACGTTACCGCAACAAAGGCATTTTTGCCATCGCAGAGAAAGACGGTCTCCCCTGCTGCGGCTTTTACAGAGAGCGTACGCATGAGCTCATTCCGGTCGAACATTGTCTGATCCAGGATGAACTGGCCGAGCGCGCCGCAGACGCCGTTGTGCGCTTCATGCGTCTGCAGGAGATCCCGGCCTATGATGAGACGACCGGGCACGGCCTTGTGAGACATGTCTTTTGCCGCCGTGCCGCCGACACGGCCGACGCGGTCGTCTGTATCGTCAGTACAGGCGGCTTTGGCAGCAGGACCGAGGCTTTCGTTTCCTTTCTCCGTGATGCCTGTCCAGAAGTTACCGGCATCGTGCTGAACGTAAACAAATCCCGCGGCAACACCGTTTTGGAGGGGCGCTTCCACACGCTTTGGGGACGTCCTGACATCCGCGATATGCTTTGCGGGAATACCTTCACGATCTCCCCGCAGGCTTTTTTCCAAGTTAATCCGCGTCAGGCTGAAAAGCTCTATCAAAAAACGCTGGAACTTGCCGCGCCGACAAAGGACGAGCTCGTCTTTGATCTGTACTGCGGAGCAGGAACGATCAGTCTTTGTCTTGCACGGCAGGCAAAATATGTCATCGGTGCCGAAGTTGTCCCGGAAGCGGTGGAAAACGCCAGAGAAAATGCAAAGGCGAACGGCCTTTGCAATGTGGAATTCTTCTGCGGCGACTCAGGGGAAGCTGCGAAAGCGCTTGCCGAGCGCAACCTTCATCCGGATCTCGTCGTTGTGGATCCGCCGCGAAAGGGCATGGCTGAGGCGGCTGTGCACGCGGTTGCCTCCATGCTGCCTGCCAGGATCGTTTATGTCTCCTGTAATCCCGCCACGCTTGCCAGAGATATCCTGCGCTTCCAATCGCTCGGATATGCGTTGACGGACGGCTGCGCCGTCGATATGTTTCCCAGGACAAGCCATGTGGAGACGGTATGTCTCTTGTATCACCAAAAAAAGGACTTTATTTCACTGCCCTATGAGCCGAAGGACATTGCTTACTGGAAACAGATGAAAGGAAATAGTTTCTCCCAGCAGATGGGAATTGGTGCAGACATACTAAACCAGGAGGGCCAAGAATGAGACTGGTATTCCCCAACATAGCTTATAAAGATAAAGCTATGGAATATATCAATGAATTCTATGTGTATGGATCTGAGATCAACGGGAGCGGAAGTCTGGATCGATTCCTGAAGGAGTCCACCTATGAGGCTTGGCTGAAAAAGATCCTGAGCGATATGGACATCGCGAATATACCTGAATCGAGGGTTCCTGCTTTAACGTATTTCTATGTTCGTGAAGAGGACGAGAGAATAGTTGGAATGATCAATATTCGTTTGGCTTTGAATGCATTTCTTCAGAAAGAGGGAGGGCATATCGGCTATTCGATCCGCCCAACCGAAAGACGAAAGCATTATGCTACAGACATGCTCGCTGCAGCACTTAGAGTTTATGACGTAATCGGGATAAAAGAAGTGTTGGTTTCGTGTGACAAAAACAATTCCGCCTCGGCAGGAGTCATAAGAAACTGCGGAGGTATTCTTAAAAACGAATCATATAGCGAAACCTATGATGAGATACTGCAAATGTATGTGATTACTCGATAGGATTAGATATATTTTGTTGATTGCATCCAACTGATTCCATCTCAAGCTGGCGCCGGGTCAGGAGCGATTCGTATCTAACCCGATGCGCAGTCTTGCCCAGGCGTATGTTTACCGGGATCCGTGTCAGCCGTTTGGGATCTATGCGGCGGGAACCATGGTCGGATATGTCATGGTGATCTATGACTATGATGTTCCGGCGTATGATATCTGGCACATGATGATCGACGAAGAGGCGCAGGGGCACGGCTATGGAGGCGAAGCCCTTGACCGGGTCATCGATTATATCAAAGCCAAACCATTCGGTGATTCGGGCAGAGTTGCCTTGACCTGCAACAAGAACAATTCCATTGCCAGAAAGCTATATGAGAACAAAGGCTTTAACGCAACCGGGAATGAGGACGAAGACGAAATCGAACTTGTTATGATGGTTCCGTAACAAACGCCGGTTTCATGTTAACATAGAACATCAGGAGCAGTGCCATGGAGTATTTCAGAGAAGAGCCGATCAACGAAAGGATTACGCGCATTTTGATGCCGGGGCATGTCTATTCGTATCTCGTGGAGGGCCGCGACCGGGCGGCCGTGATCGACTGCGGATGCGGCCTCGGTTCTTTTCGCACGTACATAGAAGCCCGTTTGCAGGGCAAGCCATATGATCTGATCCTCACGCACGGACACGTCGATCACGCGGGCGGCGCATCGGAGTTTGACTGCGTGTGGCTGACTGAGGCGGATTTCGGGCTGGCTTCCAGGCACACGCAAAAAGAGATCCGCAGAGACTATCTGCGCAGATCGCAGCATGAATTTGATGAAACGAAGCTTGTCGAGCCCAAAACAGTGGGGTATGCCGCTCTTGCATACGGGCAGTGCTTCGACTTGGGCGGCGAAATCTTGGAGGTCCTCTGTCTGGGAGGGCATACACGAGGCAGCGTCGGCATCCTGTTTGCGGATTCACGCATCCTGCTGACCGGGGACGCCTGCTGTTCCTATACGCTTCTTTTTGGCAACGGCGACTCTCTCCCGATCCGATCCTACCGCCAAAACCTTGCAAGCGCATGGGACACCTGCCGGAACCGCTTTGACAGCCTTCTGTATTCCCATCCGCACAATTGGGGAGGCCCGGAACTGTTTACACAGATGATCCGGCTGTGCAATGAGATCCTCTCCGGAAAAGACGACCGGATCCCTACGAAATTTATCGACGGCAGCGATGGCTTCCTTGCCAAAGCGATCGGCGAAAACCATCGGCGTGTCGATGGCGGCCTGCCAAACATCGTCTATGCCGGCGATCTCATTTGTGACGGTGGGAAAAAATGATGGAGCGGCAATTCCTTCAGCATGGCTTCGGTCCGTTTTATCGGCCGGATTCCAGACTGTTGATCCTTGGCAGCTTCCCCTCGGTCAAATCGAGAGAAGTCCAGTTCTACTACGGTCATCCGCAAAATCGCTTCTGGAGCGTTCTGGCCGCTGTTTTCGACTCGCCCGTTCCGAATACCCTCGATGAGAAAAAAAGCTTTCTGGCGAAGTACAGAGTCGCGCTGTACGACGTGATCGAAAGCTGTTCTATCATCGGTTCCTCCGATACGACGATCGAAGACGTCCGGGTAACGGATCTTTCTCCGATCCTTGCGGAAAGCCGTATCGGCGACAGGATCTTTGTCAACGGCGGCAAGGCATACGACCTCTACAGAAAATACAGCTATCCTCTCTGCGGCATCCCTGCAGCGCGGCTTCCATCCACCAGCCCGGCCAATGCCGCCTGGTCCCTTCAAAGACTTACCAAACAATGGACCGAGCAGCTGCTGCCGGCGATCCAGGCCAGCGAGTGAAAGGAGAACGCCATGAATCCTGTTTTTTCGAAGCTCGGCCCCTCGCTTCCTCCGGCCGTCCTGATGTTCAATTTCAGGGACGATGCAAGGACAGCCTCGATCTGTGCCTACCTGAAGCGGCAAGGGATCGAAACGATTTCTGTCCTCCCCTGCGACTATGGAAGAACGATCGGCGATCTGCTTTCTCTGCCCGGGCATTCCGCGCAGCCGCCAGTTTTTCATCCCGTTCCATCCTTTTCGGATGAAATGCTCGTCATGTCCGGTTTTTCCCAGGATGAGCTGCAGGCATTCCTCGCGTTTTTCCGTGCAGGCGCGATCAAGCGCGTTTCGCTCAAGGCCATGCTCACCCCCTCAAATGCGGGCTGGATCCCCGCTCAGCTGCACGATCATCTCGAAAAAGAACGGGAACAGCTGGAACAGGCAAGCAAAAGCCGAGGCCGCACCGTTCGATGACCGTGCGATGCCCGTAAAATCGGCATTTCGGCAAAAAATGCTTGAATTGTGCCGGGCCCTGTGTTATACTCTCACATGCGTTGTATAAAAGAACTCGAAAGGATCGATCATACATGAGCGCTCTTCACATCGTGCTGACTATTCTTCAACTGATCTCCGGCCTCGCCGTCACCGTCGTCGTTCTGATGCAGAGCGGCAAGAGCGCCGGTCTGTCCGGCGCCATCTCCGGCGGTGCCGAGACTTTCCTGTCCAAGGGCAAGGCCAAGACCTGGGACGCCAAGCTCGCCAAGGCCACCAAGTGGTTTGCGCTGGCTTTCGTTGTTCTCACGTTCCTGCTGAACCTGATCTGAACAATCACATCGCACGGCAACAGCCCCGTCGGCATCGTTTTCAGAAGCGTTTCCGACGGGGCTGTTCCATGTAAAACCGCCCGACATTGTCGGGCGGTTTCTTCTTATTCCCAGGTCTTCCAGATCTCAGGACGGTATCCCACCGTGGCCTGTTTCCCGTTTCGGACGATCGGCGTTCGGATCAGATAGGGGTCTTCCAGAAGCTTTTCCATCTTCGCCTCGTCCGATGCCAGATAGCGGATCAGCGGGTAATCCGCATCCTCTGCGTCTATGAGCCCGTCGAGCCCGACGGCATTCCTGACGGAATTGAGCTCTCCCCTGCTGATGCCAAAGCGTCGGATATCGATAAACTGGTATTTGATGCGCCTTTCCTTAAAAAACCTCTCGGCTTTTTTCGTATCAAAGCACTTGGCGTGCCCCCAAATCTGGATATTCATCGGCCTCAGATCTCCGTAATGACAGGCAGGATCATCGGGCTGCGCCGCGTCGTTTTATAAAGGTATCCGGAAAGGTTTCCCTTAACGCGGGATTTGATCGTCGACCAATCCGTGATATGCTGTTCCTCACAGGACTCTGTGGATTCCAGCACCACACGCTTGAGTTCCTCCATGATCTGCTCAGACTCGTTGACGTAGATAAAGCCGCGGGTAATGATCTCGGGATTTCCGATCATATGGTGTGAATCCGAAGAGTACGGGAGGATGACGACAAGCATGCCGTCCTCCGCAAGGCGGCGGCGATCGCGCATGACGACAGTCCCTACCTCCCCGACGCCGGATCCGTCGACCAGAACGGCGCCCGCCTGGATCGACTTGTCGCAGGAAATGGCTTTCTTTCCGACTTCGATCACGCTGCCATTTTCGGCGATGACGATATTGTTCGGATTGACGCCCATCATTCGGGCAAGCTCGGCGTGTTTTACGAGCATACGGTGTTCGCCGTGGACAGGGATAAAAAATTTCGGCCTGACGAGCGCGAGCATCATCTTTTGCTCTTCCTGCGATGCGTGACCGGAGACGTGCAGATCGGTATTCCGATCGTAGATCACCTCGGCCCCTTTGTGAAACAGTTCATCGATCACACGGCTGATGGTATTCTCATTCCCGGGAATCGCGGAGGCTGAAATGATCACGCGGTCACCGGCATCGATGTGGACCTGCTTATGCTCGGAGAAAGCCATACGGTACAGCGCCGACATGCTCTCGCCCTGACTGCCGGTCGAAATGATAACGATCTTGTTTTTCGGCAGTTTATTGATCTCGTCCAGACTCACAAGCACATTTTCCGGAATGTTCATGTATCCGAGGACGGTAGATACGCGCAGGATATTTTCCATGCTGCGGCCTGTGATCGCAACCTTACGATTATATCGTGCGGCAACGTCGATGATCTGCTGCAGCCGATGAACGTTGGATGCGAATGTCGTAATGATGATCCGCTTGTCACAGCCGAGGAACAGCTTGTTGAAGCCTTCGCCCACCTTACGCTCCGAATCGGAATGCCCGGGCTTTTCCACGTTTGTCGAGTCGCTGAGCAGGGCCAGAACGCCTTCGTTTCCGAGCTGGCCGAGGCGGACAAGGTCGATCATACCGCCGGAGATCGGTGTGACGTCGATCTTGAAGTCGCCGGTGTGGACCACCGTGCCGATCGGCGTTTTGATCGCAAGCGCCACGGAATCCGGAATGCTGTGGTTGACATGGATAAATTCAACCGTAAAGGAGCCAAGACGGAATACCGCTCCGACTTTTTTGGTGAAGATCTGGGTGTGGTACAGCAGGTCATGCTCTTCCAGCTTGAGCTCTACAAGAGCCGCGGTAAGAGGCAGCGTATAGATGGGGATGTTGATCTCCTGGAGCACATAGGGCACGGCTCCGATATGATCCTCATGCCCATGCGTCAGGATCAGACCGCGGATCCGATCGGCGTTCGCTTTCAGATAACTGATGTCCGGCAGAACGATGTCAACGCCGTACATGTCCTCATCCGGGAAACCCATTCCGCAGTCCACGAGGATGATGTCGCTTCCGAACTCGTATGCGGTCATGTTTTTTCCGATCTCACCAAGTCCGCCGAGAGGAATGATTTTCAATTTAGATACCATAGATTCTCCATTCTGTAAAAAATGCATAAGAAAACACTGAGCCGCAGGATACACCGCCGCTCTGTCTCCGTTTATGTAGCTTTGAGATTATGTCCGGTTTTTGATTGTATTATAATGGATCACATCTCGATCCTGCCTTCGATCGCCCGGTTGAGCGTGGCGTCGTCGGCAAATTCCAGATTCGAGCCGACGGGGATGCCGTAGGCCAGGCGTGTGACCTTGATCTGGAACGGTTTGAGCAGTCTTGCGATATACATGGCGGTCGCCTCCCCCTCCGTGTCGGGGTTGGTCGCCATGATGACCTCTTCCACGTCTTCCTCAGCAACACGCACGAGCAGTTCCTTGATGCGAATATCGTCTGGGCCGATATGGCTCATGGGAGACAGCACGCCATGGAGCACATGGTATGTCCCATTATACTCCCGTCCGCGCTCGATACTGAGCACATCCCGCGGTTCGGAGACGACGCAGATGAGACTTTTATCCCGCCTGTCGCTGGCACAGATCGAACACAGGTCCCCTTCTGTCAGATTCTGGCAGATGCGACAGCAGTGTACATTGTTTTTCGCTTCAACGATCGCATCCGAAAAAGCCTTTGCTTCCGCATCAGGCAGAGCAAGCACATAAAAAGCCAGCCGCTGTGCACTTTTACGGCCGATGCCCGGGAGCGAAGCAAATTTTTCGATCAGGCTTTCCAGAGAAGCGGGAAAAAAAGACATCCGATATCCATCCTTTCAGATTGAGCAGGCTCTTCGCAGACGGCGGATCGCATCCGCCCGATCGGGGCTGCGGAAGATCATGCTTCCGGAAACAAGAACGTTGGCACCGGCCCGAAAAGCATGCACGGCAGTTTCTTCATTGATCCCGCCGTCTACTTCGATCTCACAGGCGGGATTGATCCGATCCAGCACTGTACGGAGCTCCGTGATTTTCGGAAGCTGATCGGTCATAAAGCTCTGTCCACCGAACCCCGGCTCCACCGTCATGACAAGGACCATATCGACCAGCGGAAGAAAAGGCATGATCGCAGAGGCGGGTGTCGCCGGCTTGAGCGTGATCCCCGTTTTTTTCCCCTTCGCTCTTATCAGACGGATCGCTTCGAAGCTGTTTTCTTCGGAATCCGCCTCGACATGAAAATTGACCAGATCCGCGCCGGAGTCGCAAAATGCTTCGGCGTAACGAACTGGCCGGTCGATCATCAAATGCACATCGATAAACAGATCTGTCGCCTTGCGGATTGAGCGGAGTACCGGAAGGCCGACCGAGATGTTCGGCGTAAACAAACCATCCATCACGTCAAAGTGAAGATAGTCAGCGCCGGCATCGCGGACGTCCCGCACTTCATCGCCAAGAACTGCGAAATCCGCGGAAAGAATCGAAGGCGCGATTTTCAGATCCATGACTTTCTCCTGATACAATCTCTTTTTGCGGTGATGATATTATACACGCTCGAGCTACATTTTGCAATACTCTTGACGCACGCTCAGTTTCGATATAAAATATATAATCAATGTGTTTGTGGGGGTGGTATCGTTTGGCTAACCGCAGGAAAAAAGGCATTTCAGCCGGGCCGATCTATACCTTTGCCGTCAGCTGGCTTATTATGTCCTGGATCTTCCCTCTATACAGGCTCTGGGGCGTTCTTCTCACTCTCGGGCTCTCCACTCTGTCTGCTTTTTTTGCCGGCCGTATCTCCGCCGGGCGCAGCAAAAAACAGGCGCAGGATGCTTCGGCTTCCGCTGCGCCCGTGCAGGAAGACGCGCCTGCCGCGGCGCCCAGAAAGAGCTACGGGCCTGAAATCGATCCGATTATCGAAGAAGGAAACCGCGCTTTGAGTGAAATGGGCCGTTTATACATGTCCATCAAGGATCCTGAGATCCGCCAAAAGATCAACGAAATCATGCGTGTAACGGATAAGATCGTTCAGGACGCCATTGCCGATCCCTCGGATATCCCCCAGATCAAGAAATTCTTGAATTACTATCTGCCCACTACGATCAAACTGCTGAATCACTACGACCGCATGAGCGCACAGGGCATTGATGGCGACAACTTGGACAAGAGCATGAAAAACATCAACGAAATGCTTGACGCGGCAATCGTCGCATTCAAAAAGCATCTGGATTCCCTGTTTGCCAATCAGGCGCTCGATATAGAAACGGAAATCGACGTCATGAACACCATGCTTGCCCGGGAAGGCCTTTCCGGTGAGAAGGACTTTGAAGTCCGCGAACAGACCAGCTGATCAAAACAAGAAAAACAATCTATCATACAGAAAGGATGTCAACCATGAACGAAGAAAGCAGCTTTATTCCTTCCCTCACCCTGGAACCCAATGCTGCCGCCGTACAGGAAGCCCCCGTCGAAGAGGCGATGCAGCCCAAAGAAGATGCTCCTATCGAAAAACTTGATCTTGCCAACCTCTCTCCTGCCGAGCAGGCAGCCGTCAAGGAATTCTCCGAGAAGATCGACGTCATGAACACGGAACAGGTCATGAACTACGGCGCTGCCGCGCAGAAAAATATTTCCGAGTTCTCCGACGCTGCCCTCAATACCGTGCGCACGAAGGATCTCGGACAAGTGGGCGGCATGCTCGGCGACCTTGTTGTGGAACTGAAGGGGTTTAATTTCGACCAGAGCGAAAAGAAGGGCCTCCGCGGGCTTTTTAAAAAGACGACGCAGGACATCGCTTCGCTGAAGGCACAGTACGACAAGGCCGAAGTCAATGTTGACAAGATCGTGGAGGCGCTCGAGAACCACGAGATCGTCCTTCTCAAGGACATCAGCATGATGGACAAGATGTACGGCAAAAACCAGGAATACATGAAGGAACTGACCATGTATATCCTGGCCGGCAAGCTGAAGATCGAGCATCTGCGCAATGTTGAGCTGCCTGAATACCAGGAGAAGGCCCGCAAGTCCGGTCTCCCCGAGGACGCCCAGGCCGCGAACGATTTTGCCAACCTCATCGGTCGGTTTGAGAAAAAGATCCACGATCTGGAGCTGACCCGCACGATCTCCGTTCAGATGTCCCCGCAGATCCGTCTTGTGCAGAACAACGACAGCCTGATGGTCGAGAAGATCCGTTCGTCCATCGTCAACACCATCCCTCTCTGGAAGAATCAAATGGTGCTGGCGCTGTCCATGTACCACTCCGACCAGGCCATGAGGGCCCAGCGCGAGGTCACGAACGTCACAAATGAACTGCTGATGAAGAACGCCCAAGCTCTGCACCAGGGCAGCGTCGAAGTAGCGCAGGAGGCCGAGCGCGGGATCGTCGACATCGAGACGCTGAAGAAAACGAACCTCGAGCTTATCAAGACCCTTGATGAAGTTCGCAAGATCCAGGACGACGGTCGGATCCGTCGCGCTCAGGCTGAAGAAGAACTCGGGCGTATCGAAGGCGAGCTGAAACAGAAGCTGCTTGAAATGAAGGGCTGAGTGCCTGATCTGCCATGAAGTTTTTCAAAAAACCGTTGGTCGCTATTCTGCTTTCCGTTCTGATCGTTCTCGTTTCGACCTGTGTTTCTGCCAGAAACGACTTGATCCGTGAGCATGCGCAGGTCTGTGAAGACCTCGGGAAGAGCATCCTGTCTTTTGCCGCGGTCAGAAAACTGCCGGAGCTGGAAAGCTCTGCAAAAGCGCTTCTTTCCGATCCGGACTCGGCGGAGAAAAAGGATTACGACGCTTTGATCGTCAGTTACAGCGCCGCTTCCTCCGGGGCTGAATCGTCTGAGACCTGGGCGGTCGATCACGCTGTCAAGGATTATCGCAGGTTCTGTCAGATGACGAACCGCTTTCCGGCGAAGATCTTCGTCGAGTTATTTCATCTGTTCTGAGAGGTATCGTATGTCAATCGAAAAAGGCCGCGCTTACTTTCGTTCGCTCGGCATGGAAGACCGCGTCAGGGAGTTTACCGTTTCCTCCGCAACGGTTGAACTGGCCGCGCAGGCGCTTGGCGTAGAGGGCGCAAGGATCGCGAAAACGCTTTCGTTCAAAACGCCGGACGGCTGCATGCTGATCCTTGCTGCGGGAGACGCAAGGATCGACAACCGGAAATACAAGGACAAGTTCCATATGAAAGCCAAGATGCTCTCGGCCGAGGAGGTCCTTGCCCTTGTCGGTCACCCCGTGGGCGGCGTATGTCCTTTTGGGATCGATGAAACCATCCCGGTATTCCTGGACGAAAGCCTCAAGCGCTTTGTCACAGTCTTTCCCGCCGTCGGAAGCGCCAGCAGCGCGATTGAGCTGGATCTTGACGAACTCTTCCGATATTCACATGCGCTCGAATGGATTGACGTTTGCAAGCTACCGGAAGAATGACCGTAAAAAACAGAGAGAGGATTTCCTCTCTCTGTTTTTTATGCTTTCAGGATCACTTTGTTGAAGCTCTTCTTCCCGCGCTTGAGCAGGATCCCCTTCTCCAGCCGTTCCAGATCAAAGACCGCGCCGATATCGGCTATCTTTACATCGTCGGCGGTGACGCCGCCCTGCTGGATGTTCCGTCTTGCTTCCGACTTGGAGGCGCATAGGCCTGTTTTGACAAGAAGGCTTAGAATGTCGATCGCATCCTCTGTCAGATCGGCTTTACTCAATTCTGTGGTCGGAATGCTGTCGCCGCCCTCGCCGCCGGAAAACAGCGCTCTGGATCCGGCTTCCGCCTTTCTGGCCTCTTCTTCGCCATGAACGAGACTGGTGAGCTCAAAGGCAAGGATCTCCTTGGCCTGATTGAGTTTGCTTCCCTCCCAAGCGGCCATCTCTTCGATCTGCCCGAGCGGCAGGAACGTCAGCATACGGATGCATTTGAGGACATCTGCGTCGTCCACATTCCTCCAGTACTGATAGAACTCGTAGGGGCTGGTTTTGTTCGGGTCGAGCCAAACGGCGTTTCCGGCCGTCTTGCCCATTTTTTTGCCCTGCGAATCGGTCAGCAGCGTAATCGTCATCGCGTGCGCGTCTTTGCCGAGCTTTCTGCGGATCAATTCGGTACCGCCGAGCATGTTGCTCCACTGGTCGTCGCCACCGAACTGCATGTTGCATTCGTGATGCTGGAAGAGATAGTAAAAATCATAGCTTTGCATGATCATGTAATTGAATTCAAGAAAGCTGAGTCCTTTTTCCATCCGCTGCTTGTAGCACTCCGCGCGCAGCATATTGTTGACGGAGAAGCAGGCGCCGACTTCGCGGAGCAGTTCGACATAGTTCAGATCCAGCAGCCAGTCGGCATTGTTCAGCATTTGCGCCTTGCCCGGCCCGAAATCGATGAATCGCTCCATCTGACGCTTGAAGCATTCGGCGTTGTGCTCGATATCTTCCCTTGTCAGCATCTTGCGCATATCTGTACGGCCTGATGGGTCGCCGATCATCGTCGTACCGCCGCCGATCAGTGCGATCGGCTTGTTCCCGGCCATCTGCAGCCGCTTCATCAAGGTCAGCGCCATGAAATGACCTGCCGTCAGGCTGTCGGCCGTGCAGTCGAAGCCAATGTAAAACACTGCCTTGCCTTCATTGAGTAAGCTGCGGATCTCATCCTCGTTGGTCACCTGCGCAATGAGGCCGCGCGCAGTCAGTTCTTCGTAAATCCCCATACTTCAACCACTCCTTATTTGTTGATCGCGACAGCTTCAACAAACTGGGCGCCCTTTCGGATCAGTTCGTCGCAGCTGACGCCCGCCTTTTTCAATTCCAGGCATCGAACACAGCCGTACTCCCTGCGAAAAGAATCCACGCATTCCCGCGACAAAGCGGATATACTGCGTTTTTCGCCGGAAGCATCGTTTGCGCTGATCAGCCCGAGAGCCATCACGGCTCCGGCGATCGCGCCGCAGATCTCACCGCTGCGAACGCCGCCTCCAAAGCCCGCGCCGATCGCGGCGGCAAGCGATTCATCCAGTCCCGTATACTTACCGCAGGAGCACAGGACGCTCTGCGCGCAGTTGAATCCGCAATCATGGATCCTGCTGGCTTCATCTCTGATATCCAAATCCATCACCTCCAAAAAAAGAAATGCCCTCCGTCCCATGGGACAGAGGGCATGTTCATGCGGTACCACCTCTGTGCGTCGTTCCCTCGCGGGAAAGACCTCAGCGAGTGCAAGGAGCACTCTGCGCAATATCGGGCGCACCCGTCACAGCCTACTCGAACAAGCTTTCGGTGTGCCGCTCCAAACCGTATTCGCCGCGCCAGTGCTCTCTCCCTCTCAGCCAGCCGGGAGCTCTCTGTGCAGAACCGACGCACTACTCCTGTTTTTCACAGCGTTGCATGCAGTATAGCCTATTTTTTCCCAAAAGTCAAGGATTTGAAATCCTCCGCCGCTTCCAGCTGTTCCCCGGCGCTGGCCAGAGTCGTGAGCGTGATATGATCGCCGCCATGCAGTCTTGCAAGCTCCTGTCTGCGTCCTTCCAGATCCAGTCGCGTCACTTCTGTGAAGGTCCTGCCGCCGTGTTCTGATTTTTCGATCCGGAAGTGGCTGTCCGCCATAGCCGCGATCTGCGGCAGATGCGTCACGCACAGGACCTGCTTGCCGACGGAAACGGTGAACAGCTTTTCCGCAACTCTCTGCGCGGCGATGCCGGAAACGCCCGTGTCGATCTCATCAAAGATCTGTGTAGGAACGGGATCGTTTTCACCAAAGACATTTTTCATGGCCAGCATGATGCGGCTCAGTTCGCCGCCCGAGGCGATCCGGCTGATCCGCCCAAGCTGCTCGCCGGCATTTGCCGACATCAAAAAACGCAGCCGCTCCGCACCTTCCGCGCAAAAGCCGGGCTCCTCGCGGATCTCCTCGAACTCGACCGAGAAGCGTACCGACGGCATGTTCAGCTCTCTCAGTTCATCCACGATCCTTCTCTGCAGCTCTTCGGCAGCCTTATGACGGCGCTTGCTGAGTGCAGCGGCGGCATTTCGGCAGACGATGATCTGTTCTTCCAGCCTTTTTTCCAGCTTTGCTCTTCGTTCGTCGGCGTATTCGATCGAATCCAGTCTGGCTCTGCAGGCATCCAAATAAGCCGGAAGCTCGTCCGCATCGCGCCCGTACTTGCGCTCCAGCCGGGAAATACCGGCGAGGCGGGATTCCAGGCGGTCATATTCTTCTTCCGAAAAATCAAGGGACTCTCTGAAATCTCTCAATTGCTCAGCCGCGTCGGACAGGGAAAAAACGGCACCAGTGATCGCGTCTACGGCAGGCTGCAGCTGCTCGGAATAAGACGCAGCCCGCTGGGCAAAGGACGCCGCGTTCTGGGCGAGAGAAACGGCGTTATCCTCCCCGCCGTAAAGAGCGCGGTACGCCGCATCAAGCGCATCCGTCAGTTTTTCCGCATTTCGAAGCAGGTCCCGTCTTTCAGACAGCTCGGCTTTTTCACCGCTGCGCAACTCGATACGTTCCAGCTCCTCGATCTGTGCATTTAGGCTGTCACAGAGCAGGGCTGCGTCCTTTTGGTCCTTTTCGAGGGCGGAAAGATCCGTGCGGATCCTGCGGTAAGCCGCGTATGCCTCGGAAAAAGCGGACAGCTCATCTGAATATGAGCCGAAACGGTCCAGATACCCACGGTGGTTTTTTTCATCCATCAGCTGCCTGCCGTCGTTCTGCCCGTGGATATCCACCAGCAGCGAGGCGAGTTCCTTCATCTGCGCTGCCGCGACCGGTATGCCGCAGACCCGGCAGCTGCTTTTTCCATCGGCTGAAATGCGCCGCTGGAGGATGAGTTCCGCGTCTGCGTCGATCTCGTTTTCCGCAAGCCACGATTCCACGCCGTCAGCGTCGAATGACGCGGTCACAAGCGCTCTTTCCGCGCCGCGGCGCACAAGATCGCGGCTGACACGGTCACCAAGAACCGCGCCGATGGCGTCGATCACGATGGATTTGCCCGCGCCGGTCTCCCCGGTAAGAACGTTCAGCCCGCGTTCAAAGCAGATATCGGCCCGCTCGATCACCGCCAGGTTTTCAATATGAAGTTCATTCAGCATACCGACACCGGCTTTCTGAACTTTTATTTATCAAAAATTGTTTTGATTTCCGTATACAGGTTTCGTGCGGCCTCCGCATCCTTCATAGCCAGAAAAGCCGTATCATCACCGGCCAAAGAGCCGACGAGATTTTCAAGATGCATGGAATCGATGGCGGAGCACGCAGCCGAAGCCAGCCCGGGCAGCGTTTTGAGCACCAGCAGATTCTGCGCACAATCGAAGGAAAGCACGCTCTCCATAAAGATGGTCCTGAGCTTAACGTGCGCGCTGTCGTCAGTCTCTCTGTCCTGCGCAACATAGCGATACTTTCCGGACGGGCCAAGCTGCTTGACGAGGCGCATGTCTTTGATATCACGGGACAGTGTCGCCTGCGTGCTTTTGATGCCGCGATCCGCCAGCGCAAGCATGAGCTGATGCTGCGTCTCTATTTCCTTTTCCGCAATGATCTCCAGAATGACGTTTTGTCTCCCAGGCTTCATTCCGTTTCTCCTCCCACTCGTCAGTTCAGTTTTTTAAATGCGGTCTCATAAAAGCTGCGCAGGCCGAGGTCGGCCATCAGCGTGCAGTTTTCCGACCTGCGAACGGTCATGATATCTCCGCTGGCGAGGTCAAAGACCGAGTTGCCGTCAACAGAGAGGTAAGCTTTGCGTCCTTGCTGCATCTCAGCCCTCACTGAAATCTCACGCGTTGGCCCGAGCACAAACGGACGCGCCCCCATCGCATGCGCGCAAATCGGACTGAGCAGGATACTGGAGGCGTTCGGTTCCACGATCGGCCCGCCTGCCGACATGGAATAGCCGGTTGAGCCGGTCGGCGTAGAGAGCACGACGCCATCCCCGTTGAAGCCGGTCATCCGTTCGCCGTTGCACCAGGCCGTGATTTGTACGCACTCGCCATAGCCGTGGATCACCGCGTCGTTCAGCGCACAGTCAGAATACACGATCTTCCCACCGCGCGACAGCGTGACGTCCAGCATCATCCGGCGGCTGATGTGCATTTCTCCCCTGGCGGCCTGGACGATCAGCGGGAGCTGATCCTGTTCCAGCGCTGTCATGAAGCCTTTTGTGCCCAGATTGACGCCGAGAAGCGGAAGCTCGATGCCGTGTACCTTCCGTGCAACGGCGAGGATCGTTCCGTCGCCGCCGATCACGACAGCCAAAGTACAGACACCGGCAACTATGCGGATATCTTCAAGGGGAAGCCCTGCGTATTCCGACAGCGTTTCGCCTTCCAGAAACACCGGACAGACGACCGACTCGAATCCGGCCTCCGATAAAAGCGACATGGCCTGCTTTGTAAAGTACAGATCGGTATCCCGATAGGGATTGGGACATAAAGCGATCAACGTTGACGCCCCCTCTACAACACTTCATGCGAAGCCCTGACAACGGCTCCCACGTCCGGTTCAGCCGTCTCCGATACAGCCTTTTTCATGTGACACAGATATTCGATATTTCCCTCCGGTCCCTTGATCGGAGAATAATCCAGACCGCAGATGCTCATGTCGTGTTCTGCGGCAAAAGCGAGGGTCTCCCGGATCACGCGCTCGTGCACAGCAGGATCCCGCACGACGCCTTTCTTTCCGACTTCTTCTCTTCCAGCCTCAAACTGCGGCTTGATCAGGCAGATGATATCCGCGCCGGGCTTGAGAAGAGCACATACTGCGGGAAGGACGAGCCGGATCGAAATGAACGAAACATCCATGACCGCCAAGTCCAATTCTTCGGGGATCTGGTCTTTTGTTATATAGCGAAGATTGCAGCGTTCCAGATTGACGACCCGTTCATCGGTACGCAGCTTCCAGGCGAGCTGTCCGTAGCCGACGTCAACGGCATAAACCTTTGCTGCGCCGTGCTGTAGAAGGACGTCGGTAAAGCCGCCCGTTGAGGCGCCGCAGTCGATACAGATCTTTCCCTCCGGAAGCACCGGAAAGACGCGCAAAGCCTTGTCCAGTTTGAAACCGCCGCGGCTGACGAAAGGGATCGCCGTCCCGTGCACTTCTACCGCGGCGCTCTCAGGCACCGCAGTGCCTGGCTTGTCTATCTTCTGTCCATTTACGAAAACAAGGCCGCTCATGATCGTCGTTTTCGCGCGTTCTCTGCTTTCCGTCAAACCGCGGTCATAGACCAACTGATCCAGTCGAATCTTTTTCATGGGGCAGCCTCTTCCCTACCTGTCAGCTCCAGGCATGCCGAGACGATGCCCTCTGCGTCGAGATGATACCGGTGGTAGAGCTCGCGGACAGACCCCTGCACCGCGATCCCATCGCCAAGATTCAGCAGGCGGACCGCATCCGTGCCGACGCCCCGGCAGGCGATGGCCGAACTGAGCCCCTGGCCGACGGAGCCCTGTTCGCAAACCTCCTCGACTATAAGCAGTTTTCCTGTCTTTGCCGCAGAGGCCAGGCACAACTCCAGTGAATTGGGCCGGATGTGTCCCAGCTTGATCAGCTCCGCATCGACCCCGCGCTTACTCAGTTCTTCCGCCGCCTCGAGCGCTTCATTGACAAGCGTCCCGTAAGTAACGATCGTCAGATCTGTTCCGGCGCGCAAGATCGTTTCTTCTTCCAGATGGGACTCCCGATACAATCCCTCCTGTCCGCGCGGATACCGGACCGCCACTGCCCCAGGCGTGCGCAGCACAGCCTCACGCAGCATATCCTCCAGCTCGTGAAAACTGGCCGGACAATAGACCGTCATCCCGGGGACGGACGAAAGGTAGGAAACATCGAAAACTCCGTGATGCGTTTCACCGTCAGCTCCGACAAGTCCGGCACGATCGACGGCAAGCACCACATGGAGCTTTTCCAGCGAAACATCATGAAGAAGCATGTCGTAACCGCGCTGCAGAAAGCTGGAATAGACGGCAAAAACAGGGATCAAGCCCTGTTTGGCCATGCCCGCTGCCATGGAGACCGCGTTCCCTTCGGTGATACCGACGTCAAAAAAGCGTTCAGGGAAGCGTTTTGCAAACTCATTCAGCCCCGTTCCGCAGGCCATTGCCGCCGTGATCGCAACCACCCGCTCATTCTGTCCGGCAATATCACAGAGCGCGTTTCCGAAACACTCGGAAAAACAGGGCTTCTCAGCCTGGCTCACACCTTGTTCCGGGTCAAACGGGCCGACGCCGTGATAGATCTCGGGATGCTCCTCCGCTGGGGGATAGCCCTTTCCCTTTTTCGTGATCACGTGGAGCAGAACCGGTGAGCGAAAGTCGCGCGCCCATTGCAAGGCCGTCTCCAGCTGTTCGATATCGTGCCCGTCGATCGGGCCGAGATACTCCCAGCCCATCTCATTGAACGTATTGTCAGGCAGCAGCCAGGATTTCAGCCACTCCTTTACCCTGTGGTTAAACCGATACAGGCCGGGAAGCTTTGAAAAGGCGCTGCGGTACCATTTTTTAAAGCGGATATAGTCCGGGCGAACCCGCATGCGTTCCAGAAGGGAGACCGTTCCCCCGACGTTTTCATCGATCGACATGTTGTTGTCGTTCAGGACGACGACGAGCGGCTCGCCGCTGGACGCCGCATTCGTCAGTCCCTCGTAGGCAAGTCCCCCGGTCATGGCACCGTCGCCGATGACCGCGACAACATCATAGTTTTCGCCGTGAAGGGTCCTGGCCCGCGCCATGCCGAGCGCCACAGAGATCGAATTGGACGCGTGTCCCGCAATAAACGCGTCATCACAGGCCTCATATGGCTTTGGAAAGCCCGAAAGGCCCTGATACTGCCGCAGCGTATCAAAGCGCTCTTTGCGGCCGGTCAGGATCTTATGCGTATAGCTCTGGTGTCCGACGTCAAAAATGATCCGATCCTTTCTGCTGTCGTAAACACGGTGGAGCGCCACTGTCAACTCGACAGTCCCGAGATTGGACGCCAGATGACCGCCTGTTTTGGACACCGATTCCACAAGAAAGGCGCGCAGTTCGTCGCACAAAGGCTTCAACTCCTCCGGCGCGAGTTTTTTCACGTCGTCAGATGAAGCGATTTTATCCAGTATACTCAAAGCACAAAGCTCCGATCATCAATTATTTCTGCCCGCCAGGCTGACGGCGAGCTGATCCAAAAACGCAGTGTCATCAAAAGCTTCCTTCAACTGCGCCCTCGCGGCGTCCGTAAGAATGCGGATCATCTCTTCACATTTTTCTCCGCCAAGGATCGCCATATAGGTATTCTTTCCTTCCGCACGGTCAGAACCGATCGGTTTTCCGAGTTCCTCTTCCGTGCTGAGCACATCAAGCATATCATCGCGGATCTGAAAGGCAAGGCCGAGGCTGGCTCCAAACCTGGCAGCCGAATCCATCTGCTTTTTTGTTCCTCCCGCGGCGGCAACGCCCATCTGACAGGCCGCGATCAAAAGAGCGCCGGTTTTGCGTCCATTGATCTCATGGAGCTCATTCTCGGAGAGAAGTTTCCCTTCTCCGGCCATATCCAGATACTGTCCGCAGCACATGCCTTCCAGGCCGACCGCGTTGGCAAGAAGCTCGGCGCACAGGGCCCGGCGGGATGCGGGAAGGCTGCAGCGCAGGATCGTTCCGAATGCCTCGGCCTGCAGCGCATCGCCGGCCAGCACCGCGGTGCACTCTCCGAAGACCTTGTGATTCGTCGGCCGGCCACGGCGCAGATCATCGTCATCCATGCACGGCAAATCGTCGTGGATCAGACTGTATGTATGCAGCATTTCCACAGCGCAGGCCACCGGAAGCGCCTTTTCCACGTCGCCTCCTGAGATCCTGCAGAATTCCAGCACAAGGATCGGCCGGATGCGTTTCCCTCCGGCCAGCAGGCTGTAGCGCATGGCCTGCGCCAGGCCGGTCCAGGGCATCTCCGCATCATCAGCCGGAAAGTACCGCGCGAGCTGTTCCTCGATCAGCGCCTTATAAGACGCGGCCGTCATCCTTCTCCGTCCTCGAACGGGAGCTCGATCGGAGCGCGGTCCGGCCCCTTCTGGAGCTTCCTGACAATCTGCTCGGCCTCATCGAGCATCGTGCCGCACTGAGACACGAGTGCGGTCCCCTCTTCAAAGAGGCCAAGCGACTCGCTCAGGGGGAGATCCCCTTTTTCCAGGTGGCGCACGATTTCTTCCAGGCGTGAAAGCGCCTGTTCAAAACTGGGCTTTTTATCGGACATGTGTTTCACCCTCATCCAACAGTTTTACCTCATTGACCACGCAATTTGCAGCGCCATCTGTAAACGTGACCGTCAGGAAGTCCCCTCTCGTCAGGCGGCAGGCGCTTCGCAGCGTCCTGCCGTCGGCACCGGAGGCAATCGTATAGCCGCGAGCAAGAACACGCAGCGGGCTCATGGCGTCGAGCGCCGAAGTCAATTTGACGAAGGACTCCTTTTTGCGCGACAGGATCCGCTCTTCCATGGAAAGCAGACGCTCGCGCGTGTGATCGAGATCAAGCCTGCGATCGTCGATCGCCGCCACGGGATCGGTCAAGACCCGTTTTGAACGATAATACTCCAGTTTCTCCGCAAGGCTGTCCAGTCGCTTCCTCATCGCCTGTGTAAGACGGATGGAGTCGTTTGCCAGGGACTCTCTGATCTCCTCCGCATCCGGTACGGCGATCTCGGCGGCGTTGGAAGGCGTGGACGCACGGCGATCCGCGACGTAATCGGAGATCGTCACGTCCGGTTCATGGCCGACCGCGGAGATGACCGGGATCTCGGAAGCAAAAATCGCCCTTGCCACGCGCTCGTCGTTAAACGCCCAGAGATCCTCGATCGAGCCGCCTCCGCGTCCGGTGATGATCACATCCGCCAAGTCGAATTCATTGGCGTAACGGATCGCCCCGGCGATCTCCGCCGGGGCCTCCGTTCCCTGTACGCGGACAGGCAGCAGCAGGATCTTCGCCAAGGGCCAGCGGCGGCCGAGTATCCGGATCATGTCGTGAACGGCGGCTCCGGCCGATGAGGTGATGATCGCAATGCGCCCCGGCATTGTCGGCAGAGGTTTTTTATGCGCTTCGTCAAACAGTCCTTCGGAAGCCAGCTTTTCCTTCAGTTGCTCGAAGGCGATCTGCAGATCGCCCATCCCCTCAGGCATCAGGCCGCTGCAATAAAGCTGGTACGCCCCGTCGCGCGGATAGACCGTGACCCGGCCCACAGCGGTGACGCCCATCCCGTTTTCGGGACGGAAGCGGAGCTTGGAGGCGTTTCCCTTGAACATCACACAGCGCAGACTGCTCTCGCTGTCCTTCAGCGTGAAATAGTGGTGGCCCGAGGGGTAGATCTTGTAATTGGAAAGCTCGCCTCGGACACAGACCTCGGAGAGGATGGGATCCATATCCAAAAGTCCCTTGACGCGGCTGTTGAGCTCCGTGACGGTAAAAACCCGGGTATCCATACTCAGCTCGTCGTCTCAGCATCCGGCGCGAGCTCGCCGCGTGCAAAGCCGCCAAGAACGCCGTTGATAAAAGAAACGGTCTCCGGCACGTCATAATTCTTGGCAAGCTCCACCGCCTCGTTCATCGCCGCCGCGTTCGGGATGTCGTCCATATACAGGATCTCGCAAAGGGCGCAGCGAAGCACGGACAGCGCCGTGCGGGAAAGACGCTCCGGGCGCCAGCCCCTGGCATAGGCTTCGATCTTGGCGTCAAGCTCCGCTCTGTGCTCGTATACAAGAGAAGTCAGACGACGGATGTAAGCAAGCGACCACTTGTCGGGCCGCTCAGCGAACAGTTCGTTTTCTTCCGCCAGCGTTCCGTAATGCCTTTCGGAGAAGAATTCATCGGCGATCTCCTCCGGTGTCCGTCCGTTGGCGGCCGCGGCAAAACAGAGCTGGATCGCGATTTCTCTCGCCGTAGTCCTTGTCATGAAGGTTCTCCTCCCGACTTTTTATTTATCAAAAGAGATGCCGGAAACATGGACGTTGACCTGAGGCTTCTCAAATCCCGTCGTAGCTTCCACGAGTCCGGCCACCTTGTCCTGCACCTCTTTGGCGACCTGGACAATGTTGCTGCCGTACGCGACCGTGATGATCGTATCGACGATGACTTGATTGTTGTCGAACTGTACCTTGACGCCCTTGGTGACCGTTTTAAGGCCCAGAAGCTCGGCCAGTTCCGCGCCGGCCGTGTTGGCAAGCCCGGCAACGCCTTCCACTTCCGTGATGGCGGCCTTTACCATGCTGTAAATGACGTCTTCGGAGATATTGATGCTGCCGTTCGTCTCATGGCAGGAAATATAATTATCGTTCATTTTGCGCCTCCTATATTGATTCAGTGTATTTTACCATGATATTCAAAAAAAATAAAGACTATTCATTAACTTTCCCCGGAAAAATGAATAATCGATAAAAAAAGCCCGCCCAAGCGGGCGGGCTTTCCAAGATTCAGTTTTTTACCTCTATGATGTTGAGCTGGGACGCATCATAGTCTGTCTCGCTGCAGATGATATCTGTGATCTGCGCCACAGCCTCCACGCTCAAGCCCTCCGGCGGCGCGGGGACCGCCACTGTGATCACATCGCTGCCGATATAGACGACGCAGTCCTCAAAATCCTTGGCGATCAACAGATTCTCGATCTGCGCTTCGCGCATGGAACACGTCGCCATTGCCGAGATTGCGTTGATCGCGCTGTCGATCGTCTCCTGCGACGCCGTCTCCGCGGCCGCCGCTGTCTGCAGAAGCTCCAGCGCCTCGTCACGCGAGAGCTGCCGTGTCAGTCTCGCCTCTGAAAAATACCCCGATACGGCAATCGCCGCGTCGGCGCCGTTTTCACCAGCCTGCGCGATGTTCCTGTCCTCCACGGAGACCATCTCGGCATCCGGTTTTCCCCATCGATTGTTGTAGGACCAGTTCAGCAGGACGGCTGCCGCCACAAACATCAGCACCGCCAGCATCGTCAGATTACGCTTTCTGTTTTTCATGCTATCCATCCTCCCTTTCCATTATTCCGCCAACTTCAGTATTGTGATGCGATCGGAACCAAAACCAGTATATGAGCGTACTGCGCGAATAATATCCAATCTGACCTCCGCGCTGTCCGCACCGCTGCAGGCAACAACGACGCCGGTGTCGGAGACGAGCACATAAGTCTTGCCAACCCCCTCCGTTACGGAAAGGACAGCGCTCAAGCTCTCGTCCTTCCCGGTCCCCTCCGCCTTGTCCTTCGATCCCGGGAAAAGCATAAGGCACAGGCCGATCAGGAGGATCAAAAGAGGATAACGAAACGCCTTGATCTTTTCGGCAAGCTTTCCTTTCTCCATGTCAGCCCCACTCCTGTTTGTCCGCCGGTATCCCGAGCTCCGCCTCGATCCTCTCTGTCAGCCGCTGCTTGAGGCTGACCTCACATTCGCTGCGCAGGGCCGCGGATACCGGCTGCCAGAAACCATCGATATTCCACCTGGCCGTGACCTGAACATCCAAATCCCGGATCCCCAGCTCAGCGGCCTTCTCTCTAACGTATGCCTCGCATTCCCGCTCCATGACACGGCGATTGAGACGATCACGGATCTCATCCGAGCCCTGGCGGATCTCCTCCTCCCTGTCTCTTATCCTGGATAGTTCTAGCGTATAGCTGCCGAGGTCAAGTCTGCCGATAGCGGCGGCGAGCGACAAAACAAGCGCGAGCGAGCAGCCGATCTCTGCGATCCGTTTCACGCTTCCATCCGGCATCAAGCTCAGAGCGAGCGCGCAGAAAACAGAGAGTGCGCAAAGCTGACGGACGCCGTTCAGCATGGCGCCACCACGCGGATCGCCGACATGAGCGAGAAGAAGAGCATGACGGCGTGACAGCCCAGCAGGCCCAGAAGCATGGACATCACCGTGGACATCTGCTCGAGCAGGGAGCCGAGTCCCGAGCCCGGGAGCATATTAGCGGCCGCCGCGCTCAAGCGAAAAAGAAGCAGCTTGACGCCAAGCATGGCGAAAGGACCTATACAAAGAGCACTTATCGCGATCAGGGCAAAAACGCCGGCAGCGTTCTTGATCACCGATGCCGCTGAGAGAACGGCTCCTGCCGCATCGGACAAGATATTGCCGACAACAGGCAGAACGCTGCTGATGACTGTCTTTGTCGTCTTGACCGCAGCCGCATCCGTACTGGCGGTCACGATGCCGGTCAGCCCGATATAGGCGGTAAAGAGCGCAGTCGTTCCCGTCATCAGGAAAAAGACCGTCTTTTTCAGTAGAGCGGAGATCGCCCGAAGGATCGAGTTCTCATATATGCCCGCGGCGATCGAAACGGCCAGAAAGGCCCGGATCAGAGGAAGGATCCACTGTTTCGATTCCCGCATCATCACATCCAGGGCGAGACAGACAGCTCCGTAACGCGCCGGAGCGGAAACGGCCGCCCCGCACGCCGCGGCAGCCGTAAAAACGGCGGGCATCGCCGCGCGGGAGTAGTCGGAAAGCTGATCCATCGCGCCGACAGTCCTGACGAACATATTGTCAAAGCCGCCGGCCAGCATCAAAGCGGCAAATGCGCAGACGGTGATCCGGATATATCCCTCCGTCCTTCTGTCCGGGCAGAGCGCGGCAGAGAGCGTCCCAAGCAGGGCGATCCCGGCAACGCGGAAGATTTCCCTTCTTTCTCCCTTCACTTCCTCGGCGAGCTTGTCCCGCAAGCCCGACCACAGTCTTGCAAGCGCTGCCTCACCGTCGTATCCGCCGTCAAGTTTCAGACTGCCGCTGATCTCTCTGGCTTCGTCCGGAAGCTCCTCTTCCAGCTGACGGAACCCCTCATCCGGCGCCTGTTCCGCATAGGCAGGCAGGATAAACAGCGGGAGCATCAGGACAATCGCAAGTATCGTTCTCATACAAGTCCTCCGATCAAATGCAGCACGCTCATCACAAGCGGCATGATCACGCTCAGGGCACAGGCGGTGCCGGCAAGCTCAACTGCAGATGCCGCGGCCGTCTGAGCGGAATCCCGGCAAAGCTCCGAAGCGAATCTGCTCGTGATCCCCACCGCCATGCATTTCAGGACGGGAAGCAAAAGCATGTCTGTCAGGCCGAATTCTTCCCGCAGCGTCTCGGAAAGCTCTCGGATCCCCTGCACGAATCCGATCACGGCGATCAGGATCACGACGACGGCGGTCAGACTGACAAGAAAAGACAGCTCCGGGTTTGTCCGCTTAAATAGGAGGGCGAGCAGCGCCGCGCAAAGCGCGGCTGCTGCAGCGCGAAAAACCAGCTCCATCAGAGTCCAAACAGCGTCTTGATCAGCTTGAACAGGTCGCTGATCTTCTGGACGACCATCATCAACACCACGACAAGCGCCGCGATGGTCGTCATCAATGCCTGCTCGTCCCGCCCGGAGCGCTGCAAAAGGATATTCAGCACCGCGACAAGTATGCCGACGGCGGCGATTTTAAAGATCAGATCAACATCCATTCGGTTTCCTTACAATAGCAGGATCAGCAGGAAAACTCCCGCCGCAGCCGAAAGGCCGAAGCATAGCCTGGACTGCTGCGGGAGCAACTGTCCTCGTTGATCGCAGCTTTGACGCAGGCAGGACAGGCATCGTACAAGGGCCGCGCTCTGTTCATCCGGGGGATATCGGCCCAGCCAGGACCCAAGCGTCCGGAGCTGTCTTTTCTCTTCGGTATCCAGCTCGGCGAGCCGCTGCCGCAGCGCGTCCTCCCAAATCTGTTGAAAACTTCTGCTTTCCAGATCGTTCAATCCGATGGCGACCATGCGGAAAAAAGCGTCGACTTCTTCACGGCCGGAGCCTGTACACATGGAAAACAGGGCCGGCAGCGGCATGAGAGACATCGTCAGCTCTGCATTCATCCGCTCAAGCGCGCCGCATAATGCGCGCAGCTGCGCCAGTTGTCGCCGCTTTGTTCTCACGACGGCTGCGGCATACAGCAGGCAGGCAGCAAGGATAGCCGCGGCACCGAGGGCCTTCACAGCGGCATGACCCCCGCCGTATACACTCTTCGGGCATTTTCGATCCGGATGCCAACATAAAAGTGAAAAATCTTCTCTTCCAATAGCTTCCGGTACAGAGACCGTTTATTGAGATCCCGTATGCTCTCTGCGTGGACGCTTGCCAGAATGCCGACGCCGCAGCCGGCGATCTCCAAAACAGCGTCAAGATCTTCCGGCTGGGTGATCTCATCCATCGCAATGATTTGCGGATTCATGCCGCGCAGCAGCATCATGGACGCCTCGGCCTTGCCGCATCCCGTCATCACGTCGCTGCACCGTCCGAGATCAAAGGGAGTATCCGCCGCCGACCCCGAGAGCTCATCCCGCTCGTCGGCGACAGAGATGCGGATGCCCGAATCCGACAGAAGTCGGATCAATTCGCGCAGAGCCGTTGTTTTTCCCATTCCCGGAGGTGAGATAAGCAGCGTGTTCTGAAAGCCTGCGGTATAAAGCTTGTGATAGACGTCGTCGCATGCGCCGCGGCACTCTCTCGGGATGCGTACCGCGATCGACCGGATGCTTCGAAAACCCGTAAACGTGCCTTCCTGCATGATAGCGGAACCGCAAACGCCGATTCGGAGCCCCCGGTAACGGATATACCCCTTTGAGAGCGCCTGCGAGGCCGTATGGAGCGAGGCTTCCGTCGCTTTTTCCAGGCAGCGGAGCAATTCCTCCTGACTGATCGCATCGCCTGTCATCGCATACTCTTTCCCATTGATCAGAAAGCCGAGCGGCTGTCCGACGCGAAGCCGGAATTCCTCCGCACTTTCGGCGTATTTTCGGCACGCCGGGATCCACCGCCCCGGGATCAGGCCGAGAGCCGTATCAAAACCGTTCATGTTCACCACATCCTGTGTCAAGTCTATTGACGGGACGCAACAATTATTCTTGAAACCGGAGGGATTCTATGCTATGATTAGGAGCAATCCAAAGTATTCCATTCGGGAGGATCATCCAAATGCAGATGAAATTGATTTGGGGCGCCGCGATCTTTTTTGGCGGCTGGCTCTGGTTTTATCTCTTCGGAAGGCAGTTCATGTTCAATACGCTCGTCGCCTTTCCCCTACTCGCAAGGCTCAAGGCGGCCTCGCCGGAGCTGATCGTCGTCGGGGCGCGGCGCTATACGATCGTTTCTGTTGCAGTCTGTCTCATAGTCAGTGCCATCGTTCTCGCCGTCGTCTGCGTGTTCTGCCCGCTGTATATGATCATCTGCTTTTTTGTGGGCGCGCTTCTGGCGCTGGTCCTGCTCATTCCCAGGGTCAAGACGACGAATCGCGATATGTTCGATTCCTTCTGTGCCTCCTATTATCGCTTTGTCCCGGACGATGAGCTGCGCACAGCCATGTTCAACAAGAAGCCCGGTCAGATCAAGCAGAGGCTCTACAACATGGATCTTCCCCGGGATTTCGTCCCGGATTTCAAAGACGAGCAAAACAAATAAAAAAACGCCCGATCCCAACTTTGGGATCGGGCGTTCTCTCTTATTTTATGGCAAACAGAATGTCTCCATAGCTCGGGTACGGCCAATAGCTCGACGCCGTCAGCCTCTCCAGCTCGTCGACGGCGGCTCGCAGCGTCTCCATTTTCGTCAGCACCTCATCGCGGTAGTAGCATGCGAGCGCAAGCGAATCGGCGATATCCCCCGCGTGGTCGACCGCATCACGCAGCGCACGGGCCCTTTTTACCGTTTCACCGGTCATCTTTCCGATGTCTTCACTCTGCTGCGTCTCAAAGCTGCAGTCGATCGTTTCGCTCAGCGTCCGTTTCGCGACGGCGGCGCTTGCCAGCGCGCCCGAGTATGCGCTGACGGCCGGGAGGATATCCCCCCACACCATCTCCAGCATCGTGAGCGACTCGATCCGCAGGACCTTGCAGTACGCCTCAAGCTTGATCTCATAGCGTGCGCGCAGCTCGTTCTCGCTGTAAACACGGTGCCGCAGGAACAGGTCTCTGTTTTTCTCCGAAATATAGAAGGGAACGCAGTCAGGCGTCGATTCCAAATTCAGCAGGCCGCGCTTCTCGGCTTCGAGAGTCCATGACTCGTCATAACCGTTCCCGTTGAAGAGGATCCTTTTATGCTTTTTGATCACTTCGCGGATCAGTGCATGCAGGTCGTTTTCAAAGTCTTCCGATTTCTCGAGGCGGTCGGCATACTGGCGCAGAGATTCCGCGACGACGGTATTGAGCACAACGTTCGGTCCTGAAATCGACTGGGAGGAGCCGAGCATGCGGAATTCGAATTTGTTGCCGGTAAAAGCAAACGGCGAGGTCCGGTTCCGGTCGGTGGAGTCCTTGGGGAATTTGGGCAGCACATGAACGCCGACACGGATCAGCTCCTTTTCTTTCCCGCCGTAGGGCAGATCGTTCTCGATCGCTTCAAGGATCTCCTGCAGTTCTTTTCCGATAAAGATGGAAAGGACTGCCGGCGGAGCTTCGTTGCCGCCGAGACGCCGGTCGTTTCCGGCCGAGGCTACCGAAAGGCGCAGCATGTCCTGATAGTCATCGACGGCCTGGATGACCGCGCAGAGGAAGAGGAGGAACTGTGCGTTCTCTCCCGGCGTATCCCCCGGCTCGAGCAGGTTGACGCCCGTGTTCGTCGTGATCGACCAGTTGTTGTGTTTCCCGCTCCCGTTGACGCCTGCAAAGGGCTTTTCGTGCAAAAGGCAGACCATGTTATGCTTTTTTGCGACCTTCTGCAGGATCTCCATCGTCAGCTGATTGTGGTCCGCCGCGATATTCGTCGTGGTAAAGACCGGCGCCAGTTCATGCTGCGACGGCGCGACCTCATTGTGTTCGGTCTTCGCCATCACTCCAAGCTTCCACAGCTCCTCATCGGCTTCCTTCATAAAAGCAGCCACGCGCGGCTTGATGGCGCCGAAATAGTGGTCCTCAAGCTCCTGGCCCTTGGGCGGTCTCGAACCGAAAAGCGTCCGTCCCGTGTAGATCAGATCTTTGCGCTTTTCATACAGGCTCCTGTCGATCAGGAAGTATTCCTGTTCAGGGCCGACGGTCGTTTTGATGGACGTGACGTCCGGGTTGCCGAAGAGCCGGATCACACGCAGGCCTTCGCGGTTGATCGCCTCCATCGAGCGCAGAAGGGGCGTTTTTTTATCGAGCGCCTCGCCGCCATAGGAGCAGAAGGCCGTTGGGATGCAGAGCACGCCGTCCTTGATGAACGCATATGACGTCGGGTCCCAGGCCGTATATCCGCGGGCTTCGAACGTCGCCCGCAGGCCTCCGGACGGAAAGCTGGAGGCATCCGGCTCTCCCTGGATCAATTCCTTTACGGAAAACTCCATAAAGACACGGGCGCCGTCGACCGGAGAGAGAAAGCTGTCGTGCTTTTCGGCCGTGATCCCCGTCATGGGCTGGAACCAATGGGTAAAATGGGTGGCGCCCTTCTCGATCGCCCAGTCCTTCATGGCGTTGGCGACGACAGTCGCAGCCGCTATATCAAGCCGCTTGCCGTCATGGATCGAGCGCTGGACCTGTCGGAAAACCTCTTTCGGAAGTCTTTGACGCATCACATCGTCATTAAAAACCATCGAGCCGAACGATTCCATCAACGTATTCACAGACACCCTCCTTCTTGGCCGCGTCGCAGACCGGGAAACGGACATGCGGTAAACTCTCAATTCTTCTTGATTTTTTGATTTTACAACCGAATGCGGCATTCGTCAATCAAAAATCCATGGAGCGGGCGATTCGAATTGACCGCTCCCCTTTCGTGTGCTATAATACCAACGCTTTCATCTGCCCGAACATCATGACGGAATGAGGAAAAACTATGCGGCAAAACAAATCTTTTGCGATCGCGGCGGCTTTTTTCCTGCTGCTTGCGCTCGGCAGCTGCAGCAAACTGCCGGAGGAGATGCGGGTCACGCCGGCCCCCGCGGTCGAGCCGACGCCTGAGATCCATTTGGAAGAGTCGCTTGCCGGCGTTTTCACAGCGGAGGAGCTCTCCCTGCTGGAATACTATCCCAATCTGATCACGCTTGATCTGAGCGGAAGCACCTGTTACGACGCGATCCTCGCGTATATGGCTGCCCACCCGGAGGTCGATACCACTTATTCTGTCGAGCTCACGGGCGGCGGTGAGCCCATTGTTGTCACCAATCATGAAACCGCGCTCTCTCTGCCTGACGCAGCCTATATCGACAGCCTGAGCCGATACGCCGCCTACCTGCCGGGGCTGGAACGCTTTGAGCTTGCCGAAGAGGCGGTCGACCGGGAGCATCTGGCGCTTTTGAGCGAGCTTTATCCCGATGCCAACATTCACTACAGCGTTACGATCCTCGGCACGGAGTACGATTCCCAGGCAACGGAGCTCGATCTTTCCGGCATGGCGCCGGAGCAGGTAGCTTCCGTTATTCCCGCGCTGCAGAAGCTGTTTTATCTGGAGTCTGTCGAGCTTCGCGGCGACGACGGAAGCAGCCTGCTGTCAAGCGCCGACGTTGCGCGGCTGTCTGACGCTTGTCCGGACGTCGTCTTTCACTTCGGGTTTTTGCTGTTTGGGCAGGAGGTCTCCACCGGTGACGAACGGCTCGAATTTGTAAATGCGGAGATCGGCAACGAGGGTGTCGAACAGATCCGCGAAATTCTCCCCTCCATGACGAAGCTGAACTATCTTTTGCTGGACGATTGCGGTGTCGACAACGAAACCATGGCGCAACTGAGGGATGATTTCCCGGATATCAAGGTCGTGTGGCGCGTCCACTTCGGCAAATACAATTGCCTGACGGACACGGAAATGATCTGGGCCACCGGCGGTACGGTCAACGATTCCACTTCCGGGCCCCTGAAATACTGCACGGACGTCAAATATCTCGATATGGGCCACGATCTCATGACTCGCATCGATTTCGTCCGCTATATGCCGAAGCTCGAAGTCGCGATCTTTGCCATCAGCTGGGTCGCGGACATCTCCCCTCTTGCGGATTGTCCCAATCTGGAATATCTGGAGATCTTCTCCTCCGACGTGACCGATATCACGCCCCTTGCCAACTGTACGCATCTGCAGCACCTGAATATCAGCAATCTGTCGGCCGTGCGGGATATCAGCTGTCTTTACGGCCTTACTGAGCTCAAGAGGTTGTACTGCACGATGAGCTATATCCCGGCCGCGCAGCAGGAAGAGATCCGCCGCCTGCTCCCCGACTGCGAATTCGAATTCGGCTGGGTCGATCCCGCCGAGGGCGCCTGGCGCTTTACCCCGGACGGCGAGCGAAACGAACGTTACGCCCTGCTATGCGAGCAGTTCGGATACGACACGTTCCAGCAGTCCGGCGTCACTTGGAGTCTCTACGACTGAAAACATGAAAAAAGCACGCGCTTGTAAAGCGCGTGCTTTTTTCATGTTTGCTTATCCGACGGCGGCGATGGAGCTGTCCGCGAGGATCAGGCTGCCGTCCTCCCCGCTCTGTGTTATGAGCTGCTTATGGATAACGCCGTCTGTCGTCCGATACCGGATCATCAGATTCGGCATCCCATCCGGGATGGAGGTGATCACCTGGATGGCGCTGTCGCTCATGTAGCTGCAGGCCCAGTGCTCGGCCGTTTCATAAAAGCCGACGTCATCGCTGATATAGCTGACCGTCGCGATCTCCAGATCGTAGACGGTCCCGGCAATCGTGAGCAGAACGTCCTCTCCCTCAGGGTGAACGACAACGCGGTCAAGGATCGGCATTTGCGATCCGGAGCTCTCTGTCAGGCCGATGGAAACGCTTCCCTCCCCGTGTCTTTTGACGGGGAACAGCGCTTCGTCCACATACGGCCGCAGCTCGTCGTAGGTGATGTGGAAATAGATGATGCCCGCTGCGTAGCTGGAGATCTCATAGACGTCGGAAAAAACGACGAGACCGCTGTCGTCAAAGTACCAGGAGCCGTCGCGGAGCAGCGCGATCAGCTTGGCGGAGAGCTCATCGCCCTCAACAAGGTCCACCCCGCTGTTCTCCTGCTGCGCCTGCTGAAGCATGCGGTCGACAAGGAAGGCGCTGAACGCATCATAATCCTGGCAGAGGCCGCGCAGCGTCAGCCGATCGCCGCTCTGGGTGTCATAGACCCAAGCCCGCTCAAAATAATAGCCGTGTGCGCCGCCCGTATAGTTGTGCGTCAGATAGATCAGGCTGAGCACTCTGCTGTCGGCGCGGGAAACAGAAGCCGTTCTCATGGAGGAGAGCTCGAGGTTCATATCTTCCCCGGTCTCCTGCGCGATGGCATAGTTGTCCGTGGCCTGCTCCAGCATACTGTTGACTCCGTCGCCGTTGCCGGTGCCGGAATAAAACAGCTCATCCTCGACCGCGAGCATGTGATTGATCGCATCGGAAGCGGCGTCGTTTCCTTCAATATGCACGCCGACCGTATCATAGCTGAAGGTCAGGATCCTCTGCCGGTCATTGTCGGGGGCCATGAACTCCTCCGTGTGATTGACGATATTGACGATCACCTGCGCGCCGAGATCGACAGGCTCCTGATTGCCTGTCGCGTCCGCCGGATCCTGAAGCGCATCGTCATCCTGGCCGTTTCCGTTGGCGTTCTCATCGGCATAACCGGATGCCGGCTCAACGCTCGGCATCGTCGGCGGCTCGATACCGCCCACTCCCGAGCAGGAGCAAAGTACGAAAACGAGAAGGATGGCCAGACTTGCCGCTATCGTTCTTTTCATTTTTCTTCCTCCTGTGACAGGGCGAGGTCATATCGGCTCCTCGTCCGGGATGCTTCGGGCGAGCGCAGAATTGGTATAGCGCCCGTCATGGGTGACCTCACGAATGATCTCAAGCATCGGCGGAAAGCGGATCATCTGATCTTCGCATTCCATCTCGAGCTCCATAAATGCCTGGCGTTTCCAAAACGGGAACACGTCAATCTCGAACAACTGCCCGTCATAAAGCAGGCAAAAGCGTGATTTCCTGATCGTTCGTCGTTCCGGATCCGCTCGGTCCAGCAGCCGCGTATATTCCCCCTCGGAGATCGTCCGTTCCTTTTCGATGCGCGTCAGATCCGTTACGAAGGTTTTCTCGGTGTAAATATACTCCACCTTCTCGCCCGTGCGGCGCTTCCTGACCCTTGCTCGAACGCCGTCTTTGTCCGGCGCCAGGTAGGTCTGCTCGATCTCCGAACGCTGTGCGGTGCGCGTCAGCTCCGCAAGCTCCGGCATGCGGATCAAAAACTTCCGTTCGATCTCCGCATGCTCCGCCGCAAAGCCCCCTCCATGGGTTCCTGTCGCTTGCTTTGACAGCTTGTTTTCATAGTCCGGCACATTTTTGTTCATGACAAATCACCAGCAGAGGTAGTATAGCGAAAAAAACGTTACAAATCAAGTGAAAAAAAGGTGCGCACCGGAAAACCGGCGCGCACCGTGCATTTTTCGTGTCAATAGGCGATGATCAGCTCATCCGCTTTCTGGAAATCGTCTTCATTGACGGAGTAGGCGCCGTCAGAGTCTTTCTCAACCCGCACGGTGATGGTCTGCGGATCAAGATAGCCGATCTGGGAAAGATTCGCGCGCACCAGATCGATCATCCCCTGCGCCCAGATGTTTTCAAATTCTTCATCGCTGATCCCGGCGTATTCTCCGGCATCGATCCTGTTCGAAAGATCGGTGACAAAGCCGTCCAGGTCCTCATTGTAGGTCCTCTGAAGGATGTCGATCGGCCAAATGGTAACGGAGACGGAATAATCACCGTTGTTTTCCGTCATCTCGCCGACACTGAACTTGCTGTGTGAATAGATCTCGCGATAAAGGTCTGCGATCTGTTCTCTGATCCCCGGATCACAAGAATCCAGTTCGATCTCGAACATCTGGCAGAAAAACGGGATTTCGAGAGAAAGCCATCTCTCAAAGCGGCTGTGGGCTTCTGTCTCATCGATGCCCATCTGTTCCATGAACGCATCCGACGTTTTGTTGAGATAATACAGATCCAGTGTGTCCTGTACCAGATCCTTGGCCGTATAAGCGCTCCCGCATCCGCTCAGAAGGGACAGCGCAAGGGCCGCGCAGAGGATCAGTACGATCAATTTTCTGTTTTTGAACCCCATGTTATCGACCTCCTTTGATTTGATTTCATTATACCATAACAGGAAGTGAAAAGCAAGGCGATCATATTACCGGCCGACAAGGACATAGTCTGTACAAAAGGGAGGGGTGTCCGTGATCGATTTAAAAGGGATCTTTCGTAAAAACAGGCCGATCCTGTCGGCGCTTGCCTTTGTCGGCGCGATCGTGCTCATCTTATGGACGGTAAACAGTCCGGCCATCGTCGGAGCGGCCGCAACGCAAAGGCTTCTGCCGGTCTACAGCGTGGAAAGGCAGGAGAAGATCGTCGCCATTTCATTTGACGCCGCCTGGGGCAACGAGGATACGCAGACACTGATCGATATTCTGAATCAATACGGTGTCCGGGCGACGTTTTTCGTTGTCGGCGACTGGGCGGAACGCTACCCGGAATCTGTGAAAGCGCTTGCGGCCGCGGGCAATGAAGTCATGAACCACTCATCCAGCCACGCACATTTCTCCTCACTGAGCGAGGATCAGATCCGTGAGGATCTGATCGCCTGCAACAGCAGGATCGCGGAGCTTACGGGAACAGAGCCGACACTTGTGCGCTGTCCGTACGGGGAATACGACGATCATGTGATCCAGGCGATCCGGAACATCGGGATGACTGCGATCCAGTGGGACGTCGACAGTCTGGACTGGAAGGGACTCTCCGCCGAGGAGATCCAAAGCCGGGTGCTCGACAGGATCCAGCCCGGAAGCATCGTGCTGTTCCACAACGCGGCCGAACATACGCCGGAGGCTCTTCCCGGCATCCTGGAGCAGCTGCTTGCAGAAGGGTATCAAGTCGTTCCGGTGTCCGAGCTCCTCCTGGACGGAGAGACCACGATCGATCACACCGGGCGGCAGCTTCCCGCCGGCGGCAGAGCACAATAAAAAACGGGGAGTAATCTCCCCGTTTTTTTGTTTGATCAGAGGGCATTGGTCTTGTTGACGAGGGCCGTCAGATCCACATATTCCTCCGGTTCGGACTCGATGCTCTCGTCGGTCTCCTCCTCGAAGTCGCGGTAGAGATCGAGACCGGTGCCGGCCGGGATCAGCTTGCCGATGATCACGTTCTCCTTCAGGCCGACGAGGCGGTCCACCTTGCCCTTGATGGCGGCGTCGGTGAGAACGCGGGTCGTCTCCTGGAAGGAAGCGGCGGAAAGGAAGCTCTCCGTGGCAAGAGAGGCCTTGGTGATGCCCATCAGAAGCTGCGTATAGGTCGCATAGCTCAGGCCTTCCTCACCCGCAGCGATACGCTCGGCGATCCTGCGGTTGGCGTCCTTGACGGCCGCAATGTCGATCGTGGCGCCGGAAAGCAGATCGGTGCTGCCCGCGTCATCGATCTTCACCTTGCGCATCATCTGGCGCACGATGACCTCGATATGCTTGTCGTTGATATCGACGCCCTGCTGACGGTAGACTTTCTGGACCTCGCTCGTGATGTAGCTGCGCACGCCCTGACGGCCGAATTCGTCGTCATTGACGCCGCGGATACGGAGCACATCATGCGGGTTGAGCGAGCCGGAGGTCAGTTCCTGGCCGCGATCCACATGATCGCCGCTGTGAACAAGGATGCCGGCGGAGTGCGGTACTGTGTAGACGGAGGTCGCCCCCTCTGCTTCGTTCGTGATCGTGATGTTGTACATGACGCCCTTCTTGGCCTCGTCGATACTGACGGTACCGGAGATCTCGGAAAGGATCGCCATTTTCTTGGGCTTGCGCGCCTCGAAAAGCTCCTCGACACGGGGAAGGCCCTGCGTGATGTCGTCGCCCGCGACGCCGCCGGTGTGGAAGGTACGCATCGTAAGCTGCGTGCCCGGCTCACCGATGGACTGTGCGGCGATGACGCCGACCGCCTCGCCCGCGTTGACCGGCTGGCCGATCGCAAGGTTCATGCCATAGCACTTGGCGCAGACGCCGCTGCGGGCCTCGCAGGTCAGTACGCTGCGGATAAAGGCTTTGTGGATACCGTGGGACTCAAGGACAGCGGCATCCTCCGGCATGAGCATGTGGTCGGTGCCGAACAGCAGCTCGCCGGAATCCGGATCCGTGATGGGGGCGGCGGGGAAACGGCCATGGATCGCCGTGCCGAAGCTCTCGACCAACTGCCCGCGATCGTAGACCGCGGCGGCCCAGACGCCTTCGTTCGTGCCGCAGTCCTTCTCCCGGATGATGACTTCCTGACAGACGTCGACCATGCGGCGGGTCAGATAACCGGAGTCGGCGGTACGCAGCGCGGTGTCCGCCATGCCCTTGCGGGCGCCTCTCGTCGAAATGAAGTACTCCAGGACGGACAGGCCTTCACGGAAGTTCGACTTGATCGGGATCTCGATGGTGCGGCCGGAGGTGTTGGCCATCAGGCCGCGCATACCGGCCAGCTGACGGATCTGGTTCATGGAGCCGCGGGCGCCGGAGTTTGCCATCATGTAGATGGGATTGTACTCATCCAGACAGTTCTGCAGCGCGTTCGTGACGTCCTTCGTCGTCTGCTCCCACTCGGAAACGACCTGACGATAACGCTCGTCCTCGGTGATATAGCCGCGCTTGTAGCGGCGCTCGATGTTCACGACCTCCTGCTCGGTGGCGTGGATCAGCTCTTCCTTCGCGCTCGGCACGGTCATATCCGCGACAGAGATGGTGATGGCGCCCTTTGTCGAATACTTGTATCCGAGCGCTTTGATGCTGTCGAGCACCTCCGCGGAAATGGTGAAGCCGTACTTTTTGATGCAGCGGTCGATGATATCGCCCAACTGCTTTTTGCCGACCTGGAAGCTGATCTCATGGTCGAACATATGCTCGGGATCGCTGCGGTCCACGTAACCCAGATCCTGCGGGATCGGCTCATTGAAGATGATGCGGCCCACGGTCGTGGAGATGATCCGCTTCATTTCCACACCGTCCACCGTCTTGGTGACGCGCAGGCGGATGGGGGCATGCAGACCGACGAGGCCCTCGTTATAAGCCATGATCGCCTCGTTGGCGTCGCGGTAGCAGAGCAGAGACTTGAACGTAGCCTCACGGCCGCCGTTCTCTCTGACCTTGAGGTTGGCCTGGTAGATCGTCTCACCGGGAAGGATCGCGCCTGCCTCCAGCTCCGTGTCGCCCGGATCGTCGACCATCAGGTTCTCGGCGCCCTTCTCACCGGCACTGATGCGCATCATCGTCAGGTAGTAGGAACCAAGGATCATGTCCTGCGTAGGCACGGTGACGGGATGACCGTCCTGCGGGCGCAGGAGGTTGTTGGCGGAGAGCATCAGCACGCGGGCTTCAGCCTGCGCCTCAGCGGAGAGCGGGACATGGATGGCCATCTGGTCACCGTCGAAGTCGGCGTTGTACGCCGTGCAGACCAGCGGATGCAGACGCAGCGCGCGCCCTTCGACCAGGATCGGCTCAAAGGCCTGGATACCCAGCCTGTGCAGCGTCGGGGCGCGGTTGAGCAGCACCGGATGCTCCTTGATCACGTCTTCAAGCGCGTCCCAGACCTCGGGCGCCTGCTTATCGACCTTTTTCTTGGCGGACTTGATGTTGTTGGCCGAGCCGTCCTCGACGAGCTTCTTCATCACGAAGGGGCGGAACAGCTCGATCGCCATCTCCTTCGGGACGCCGCACTGATAGATCTTCAGATCGGGTCCGACGACGATGACGCTTCGCCCGGAGTAGTCGACACGCTTGCCCAGCAGGTTCTGGCGGAAGCGTCCCTGCTTGCCCTTGAGCATATCGCTCAGGGACTTCAGCGCGCGGGAGTTGGCGCCGGTGACGGCGCGGCCGCGGCGGCCGTTGTCGATCAGCGCATCGACGGCCTCCTGAAGCATGCGCTTTTCATTGCGCACGATGATATCGGGCGCGTTGAGCTGCTGGAGACGCTTCAGGCGGTTGTTGCGGTTGATGACGCGGCGGTAGAGATCGTTCAGGTCGCTCGTGGCAAAGCGGCCGCCGTCGAGCTGGACCATGGGGCGGATCTCGGGCGGGATCACGGGCAGGATGTCGATGATCATCCATTCCGGGCGATTGCCGCTCTGGCGGAAAGCCTCGACGACCTCGAGCCGCTTGACGATCTTGGCCTTTTTCTGGCCATTGGCGTTTTTCAGCTCCTCACGAAGCTGCGCGGCAAGCTGATCGCAGTCGATCTGCTGGAGCAGCTCCTTGATCGCCTCGGCGCCGATGCCGGCCTTGAAGTCGTCCTCATACTTCTCGCGCATATCGCGATACTCGCGCTCGGACAGGATCTGGCACTTTTCCAGCGGCGTAAAGCCAGGATCGATCACAATATAGTTGGCAAAGTACAGGACCTTTTCCAGCATACGCGGAGTCAGGTCGAGGATGAGGCCCATACGGCTCGGAATACCCTTGAAATACCAGATATGGCTGACGGGCGCCGCCAGTTCGATATGGCCCATGCGCTCGCGGCGAACCTTGCTTTTGGTGACTTCGACGCCGCAGCGGTCGCAGATCTTGCCCTTATAACGGATCTTCTTATACTTGCCGCAATGGCACTCCCAGTCCTTCGTGGGTCCGAAAATGCGTTCGCAGAACAGGCCGTCGCGTTCGGGCTTGAGCGTACGGTAATTGATGGTCTCCGGCTTTTTGACTTCGCCGTAGGACCAGCTGAGGATCATTTCGGGAGATGCGATGCCAATCTGAATGGCGTCAAACGGTGTGTAACTCATTACAGATCCTCCTCGTCGTCATGATAGTCCGATGTGTAGTCGGCTTCGAATTCATCCTCCGGCACATCCTCGATGCTGAAGCCGCTCGCCTCGATCTCGCCGTCATCGGAAGCGAAGAATTCATCCTTCATATCCGGGATGAAATCGTCCTCGTCATCCTTCAGCTCGATCTCCATCCCGTCCTTGTCAAGGACGCGGATATCCAGGCAAAGGCTCTGCAGTTCCTTGACCAGGACCTTGAAGGACTCCGGAACGCCGGGCTGCGGGATGTTGTTGCCCTTGACGATGGCCTCATAGGTCTTGACACGGCCGGTCACGTCGTCGGACTTGACCGTCAGGATCTCCTGCAGTGTATAAGCGGCGCCGTAGGCCTCGAGGGCCCAGACTTCCATCTCGCCGAAACGCTGGCCGCCGAACTGGGCCTTGCCGCCCAGAGGCTGCTGCGTTACAAGGCTGTAGGGTCCGGTCGAGCGGGCATGGATCTTATCGTCGACCAGATGATGCAGTTTCAGGAAGTAGACCCAGCCGACCGTGACGTCGTTGTCGAACTTCTCGCCGGTACGACCGTCGTACATCACGCTCTTGCCGTCCTCACGCAGGCCGGCCTGACGGAGCGTTTCACGGATCGTATTCTCGTTGGCGCCGTTGAAGGTCGGCGTCGCGACCTTCCAGCCCAGCGCCTGCGCGGCGTAGCCGAGGTGGACCTCCAGGACCTGGCCGATGTTCATGCGGCTGGGTACGCCCAGAGGGTTCAGTACGATGTCAAGCGGCGTGCCGTCGGGCAGATAAGGCATGTCTTCGCGCGGCAGGATGCGGGAAACGACGCCCTTGTTGCCGTGGCGTCCCGCCATCTTGTCGCCGACGGAGATCTTGCGCTTCTGGGCGATGTAAACACGGACGACCTGATTGACGCCCGGATTCATCTCATCGCCGTTGTCGCGGGTAAAGACCTTCACATCAACGATGATGCCGCTCTCGCCATGGGGCACCTTCAGCGAGGTATCGCGGACTTCGCGGGCTTTCTCACCGAAGATGGCGCGCAGCAGGCGCTCCTCGGCGGTCAGGTCCGTCTCGCCCTTGGGCGTGACCTTGCCGACGAGGATATCGCCGGCCGTGACCTCGGCGCCGACCATGATGATGCCGCGCTCATCGAGGTATTTCAGCGCGTCGTCGCCCACGCCGGGGATATCGCGGGTGATCTCCTCGGGACCGAGCTTCGTATCGCGCGCGTCGCATTCATACTCCTCGACATGGATGGACGTGAACACGTCCTCCATCACGAGGCGCTCATTGAGCAGGATAGCGTCCTCGTAGTTATAGCCTTCCCAGTTCATGTAACCGACAAGGATGTTCTTTCCCAGCGAGATCTCGCCGTTGGAGGTGCTGGGCCCGTCGGCAAGGACGTCGCCTTCCGCGACGCGTTCGCCGACGCTGACGATGGGACGCTGGTTGATGCAGGTGCCCTGGTTGGAACGGGCGAACTTGATCAGCTTGTAATCCTTGCTTTCGCCGGCATCATAACGGACAGAGACGGTCGTGGCGTCGACGCGGGTGACGGTACCGTCGCCCTCGGCCAGAACGCAGACGCCGGAGTCGACGGCACACTTGTGCTCGATGCCGGTGGCCACGATCGGAGCCTCGGTCGTCATCAGCGGGACTGCCTGGCGCTGCATGTTCGCGCCCATCAGCGCGCGGTTGGCGTCGTCGTTCTCCAGGAAGGGGATCATCGCCGTGGCGATGGAGATCATCATCTTCGGGCTGACGTCGATGTAGTCGACATCTTCCCTGTTGACGGAGATGGTGTCGTTGCGGTGACGGCAGGTCACGCGCTTGTTGAGCAGGCAGCCGTTTTCATCCAGCGGCTCGGAGGCCTGCGCGACGATAAACTGGTCCTCCATGTCGGCGGTCATATACTCGACCTCGTCCGTCACGCGGCAGGTCCCTTTTTCGACCTTGCGGTAGGGCGTCACGAGGAAGCCGTACTGATTGGCGCGGGCATAAGAGGCCAGATAGCTGATCAAGCCGATGTTCGGACCTTCGGGAGTCTCGATCGGGCAGAGACGGCCGTAGTGACTGTAATGCACGTCACGGACGTCAAAGCTGGCACGCTCACGGGAAAGGCCGCCGGGGCCGAGCGCCGACATACGGCGCTTGTGCGTCAGCTCGGCCAGCGGGTTCGTCTGATCCATGAACTGGCTCAGCGGCGAGGACCCGAAGAACTCCTTGATCGCCGCGGTGACCGGGCGGATATTGATCAGGCTCTGCGGGGTGACGATATCGAGATCCTGCAGGGTCATACGCTCGCGGATCACGCGCTCCATGCGTGAAAAGCCGATGCGGAACTGGTTCTGAAGCAGCTCGCCGACGCAGCGCACACGGCGGTTGCCGAGGTGGTCGATATCGTCCGCCTCGCCGATGCCGTGAGCAAGGCAGTTGAGGTAGTTGACAGAGGAGAACATATCATCCACAACGATATGCTTCGGGATCAGGACGTCGATGTTTTCACGGATCGCATCCTTCAGCACCTCTCCTTCGAACTGCTCGAGCAGTCCCTTGAGGACGATGCCGCGGACGAGCTCGGTCACGCCGCACTCGGCCGGGTCAAAATCGACGTAACGGCGCATGTCCACAAAGCCGTTGGAAAAAACGCGAACCGCCTTGCCGTCGACGCTCAGCGTCACGCTGACGACACCGGCGTCGGCGATCTCACGGGCTTTGTCGCGGCTGACGACCTCGCCGGCCTCGGCAAGCAGCTCGCCGGTGAGCGGGTCGCTGACAGGCTCGGAGAGCGTGAAGCCCGCGATACGGGGGTAGAGAGACAGCTTTTTATTGAACTTATAACGGCCGACGTTGGAGATGTCATAGCGTCGACGGTCAAAGAACAGGCCGTCCAGGAGGTTTTCGGAGGACTCGACCGTGGGAGGATCGCCCGGGCGGAGCTTGCGGTAGATCTCGATCAGGCATTCGTCGCGATTGGCGGTGGTATCCTTATCCAGCGTGGCAAGGATGCGCTCATCCGCGCCGTAGATCTCCTTCAGGCGCTCATTCGTGACGGCGCCGACGCTGGTCTCCTCGACACAGCTCAGCCAGGTCTCCGGCCTGTCCGGACGGTAAAGGCCCATGGCTTTCAGGAACCAGGTGATGGGGAGCTTGCGGTTTTTGTCGATACGCACATTGAAAATGTCGTTGGCGTCCGTCTCATACTCCAGCCACGCGCCGTGATACGGGATCACGGTGGAGGCGTAGGTATCCATCATCGCCTTGTCCGTGTTGTGTTCAAAATACACGCCGGGAGAGCGAACGATCTGAGAGACGATGACGCGCTCGGCGCCGTTGATGATAAAGGTGCCGCCGGCGGTCATGATCGGGAAATCCCCCATGAAGATCTCCTGCTCCTTGATCTCGCCCGTCTCTTTGTTGTGCAGGCGGACGCGGACTTTCAGCGGTGCGGCATAGGTCGCGTCTCTGGCCTTGCACTCTTCCTCCGAGTACTTGGGCTTTTCATCCATGGAGTAGTCAATAAAGCTCAGTTCCAGATTCCCGGAATAGTCGGCAACAGCGTCGGTGTCCTTAAACACCTCGCGCAAGCCGGTCTCAAGGAACCATTTGTAGGAGCTCTTCTGGATCTCCAGCAGGCTGGGCATGTCCATGATCTCCTGGGTGCGGGCAAAGCTCTTACGCAGAGTTTTGCCATAAAGAACGTCTTTCGGCATGTGCGCACTCTCCTTGTTTGAAATGAAACGCCAGGATGCGTTGTTATAAATTGATCCTTTGCGGTTGAATCCCCTTGGCGAAGATGCTATACTGTGAAACGTAGATAGTGGGGTGTTATGCCCCTCTCCTGCAAACATAGCAAGTTATTTTACCCCTTTTTTATCCATTCGTCAAGTCTTTTTTATGCGGCAGGAGTGCTTTCTCCTGCTGTTTTTTTGAGGTCATGATGGATTACCGTGTTCTCCTTCTGCTCGGAGCGGAGGCGATGTTTGCCCTGTTCCTCCTGTATCGCGCGAAGATCCTGCGGTCCCCTGCTTCCTGGGTTGTCGCCGCGGCATTGATCGCCGGCGCTTTTTTGATTCGTGCGCTTGCACTGGATTATGAGACGCTCGATTACCAGAACTTCCTTTCCCGCTGGGTCGCGTTCTATCGCGACAACGGCGGTTTTCGCGCCATCCGTGTCCCGCTCGGCAACTATAACATCCCCTATCTCTATTTTCTTGCGCTGTTTTCCTATTCCGGCATCCGGGATCTCTATCTGATCAAGCTGCTGAGCATTTTTTTCGACGTGCTCCTGGCCTGGGGCGCGCTTCGCCTGTGCGCACGCTTCACCGACCGCCCCAACAGAAAGCTCGCCTGTTTTCTGACCGTTCTCTGGCTCCCGACCGTGGTCCTGAACGGCGCTGTCTGGGCTCAGTGCGACAGCATCTATGTCGCGCTCCTCGTCCTGTCCCTCGCGCTGGCTCTCGAAGACAAGCCGATCCGCTCCATGATTTGTCTGACGCTTTCTTTCGGCTTCAAGCTGCAGGCCGTCTTTGTGATGCCGGTATTCCTGATCCTGCTTTTGTACAAAAAAATCCGCTGGCAGCATCTTTTCCTTTTTCCGCTCACCTATCTGATCCTTGTCATGCCCGCCGTGATCCTCGGCCGTCCCCTGCTCGATACGCTGACTCTGTACCTCAGCCAGACCGGCAGCATCGGCTCCGGGCTGAATTACAACTCCCCTTCTGTTTTTGCCATTTTCTGGAGGCTTCAGGATGTGCAGCCCGCATCGACGATCGCGATCGCCGGCGCATTCTGCTTCATGCTGCTCGTGCTTATCCTGGCCCGGAAACAAACGGATCGTATCGTACTGCTGGCCGCGGTGCTGCTGGCCATCGGCATCCCCTTTCTGCTGCCGCATATGCATGACCGCTACTTCTTCGCCGCGGATATCCTGACGCTGATCCTCGCCTTTTCCATACCGACCTTCTGCCTTGCCGCACCCCTGGCGCAATTTGCTTCTCTTCTCGGCTACCACGCCTATCTGAAGCTGCGTTATCTCCTGCCCATGTGGTACGGCTCTTACGCCCTCATCGCCGCTCTTGTGCTTGTTTTCGCCGGCTATCTGCACGAGCTGAAAAGAAGCAGGGAGCAGACCGATCCCCCCCAGGGGGTTGCCAACCTGTAAATAATACACTAATATGGTAAAGCAAACAGGAACGAACGGAGGCTCTCATGGAACACGAAGAAGTTTTTTATCACGACCACGGGGATGGCGTCGTTCACAGCCATCCTTCGGATCATGAATATGGTCACGGACATGTACACACACAGACCAAATCTGTGATCAACCGCCTTTCCCGTGCCATTGGGCATCTGGAATCGGTCAAACGCATGGTCGAGGACGGCCGTGACTGCACAGAGGTGCTGATTCAGCTTGCCGCGGTCCGCTCCGCGCTGAGCGGGACGGCCAAGGTTATTTTGAAGGATCATCTCGAACACTGTATCGACGATATACATGACGGTCACTCCGAGCAGCTTGCTGCCCTGAACGAAGCGATCGACAAATTCGTCAACTGATGGAACCGCCGCCGGGAGCTGTCGATCCCGGCGGCGGTTTTTTTACTTTTCTTCCGCATCCGGCGGCTGTCTTTGTTCCGGAACATCACTTCCCCGGTTGCGCAGCGCGATATTGAAGGCCGCCCCGCAGTAGATCACAAGGCAGCTCGTGTACAGCCAAAGCATCAAAAGGATCACGGACGCGAGGGAACCGTAAACGAGCGGATACCGATTTGAGGCGCTGATAAAACCGGAAAACACAATGCTTACGCCGACCATGGCCAGCGTGGCAAGAACGGCGCCCAGATGCGTGGGATAGCGGTCGTCGCGGCGCTGGGAGACCTTATAGATCGCCCAGACGATGACGTTGACGATGCCGGCCAGCAGGAAAAAGCGAAGGATTCTCCAACTGCCGCCGATGTGCAGGATCGGCAGCACTCCGTTCAGCCATTGAAGGAAACTGCCTCCCGACAGCATCAGAATGGTGGCAAGATAAATCGCCGCAACGAGGATCAGGGAAAACACGATGCTGAAGGCAAAACCCATCAGGCCGCGGAACCTCTGCTTCCCCTGCATCTCACCGATCGTCGCGTGCAGGGAACGCTCGGCGGCGGACGCGGAAGTCAGCAGGACAAACAGCGCGGCCAGCATCATCGCCTTATTGTTGTTTGCCGCAACATACGCCAGAAAATCTTCGATGGCGGCTGCTGTTTCCGCTGCCATCAGATGCCTGGTGAAGTCAAGGACCTCCATTGCTTTATCGTAGCTGCTGCCGAGAAGGGTATACAGACAGATCAGCAGCGGGAAAAAGGTCATTGTCAGGTAATAGGTCAGGGCCGCGGCCGAGCGGGGCACGTTATTTTCATTATAAATCCTGTGAAACTCTTTTGCGAATCCAAGCAGCATATGCCGTCTCTCCCGGTGTGTCGGAAAAAAGGCCCCTTCATCATTTGATGAAGGGGCCGACTTTTCTGATCTGTGCAGCCTTATTTCGTATTAAAGATCTTGAAGATGCTGTCAAAGGGATCCTCTTCAACGGCGGGGGCCTTCGGCTCCTCCTTGACTGGGGCGACGGAAGCCGCTTTCTCAACGGCATTGCTGAACAGGCCGCCGGTCTGCACCTTTGCGGGAGAGGCGGGACGAACGGGGGCAAAGCCGCCGGCAGCCTCGGCTGCGGCGCCCGGCACGTTTGCGTTTTCCTCAAAACCGGTGGCGATGACCGTCACGCGGATCTCATCCTGCATGGAGTCGTCAAAGGTCGCGCCGAAGATGATATTGGCTTCGGGATGCGCGGCCTCCTGTACAAGGTTGGCAGCGGCTTCGACGTCCTCGAGGCCCATGTCTTCGGAGCCGGTGATGTTGATCAGCACACCGCGTGCGCCATTGATGGAAGTCTCCATCAGGGGGCTTGCGACAGCCATACGCGCAGCATCTTCCGCCTTGCCCTTGCCTGCGGCATGACCGACGCCCATGTGCGCAAAGCCGGCGCCCTTCATGATGCAGGTCACGTCGGCAAAGTCCAGATTGATAAAGCCGGTGTTTTTGATCAGATCGGAGATGCTGGTCACAGCCTGGCGCAGCACGTCGTCGGCGATCTCAAAGGCATTGGCCAGCGTGACTTTCTGATCGGTGGCATATTTCAGGCGATCATTCGGGATGATCAGCAGAGAGTCGACCTTGCCGAGCAGCTCCTTGATGCCCTCGTTGGCCTGCTCCATACGGCGCTTGCCCTCGAACTTGAAGGGCTTGGTCACAACGCCGACCGTAAGGACGCCGGCTTCGCGGGCAATATCAGCCACGGTGGGAGCCGCGCCGGTGCCGGTGCCGCCGCCCATACCGGCGGTAATGAACACCATATCCGCATTCTCGATGGCTTTGGCGATGTTGTTGCGGCTCTCCTCAGCGGAGCGCTTGCCGACATCGGGGTCGGAGCCTGCGCCCTGGCCGTGGGTGATCTTCTCGCCGATCTGGATCTTCTGATCGGCATTGGAAACAGCCAGAGCCTGCTTGTCCGTATTTATAGCAATAAACTCGACACCCTGCGTGCCGGTCTTTACCATGCGGTTGACCACGTTGTTGCCGGCGCCGCCGACACCGATCACCTTGATCGTTACGACATTGTCCGGTCCGGCTTCCGCTTTGAAATCCATGTTTTTGCCTCCCATTCTTTTTGCTTTGCTCACAAGTATTCTCCCCACAATCTATGTGAAAGTTCTCATGTGTTCTCAAATATATTATTACAAATATTTCATCCGGTCAAGTGTTAATTGAAAATTCTTGTATCCAATTTGTAATTAACCGACCGTCAATTTGGAATAAAATGCGCTGTGTTGATATCAGACAGATCGATCGTCCCGATGTCGCCGGACTTCAGCTGGGAAATCACGGACTCCAGCATGGCGAATTTTCTTTCGATGCTGCCGCCTCCGCCAAGGATCACGTTATACTTTTCCGTATAAACGAACAGGATCGCATAGGGATTGGAAAAATCGATCCGTCTGCTCTCTCCGGCCATACCGCGCTGCTCGATCTGATACAGGATCTCCGCCAGGGAATCGACGAGCGCGGTATCACCGGTTTTTGTCTCCAGGCGTTCTCCGATCATCAGCGTGCCTGGCTCGATCCCGTAGATCGGGATCAGCCCCTCCAATTCGTCCTCATTCGCTTTTCCCAGGATCTTGCAGCTGTGGTCGATGGTCCACTCCTCATCGCCGATGGAGAGATAGGCAAGCGCCTGGCATTCCTCCACGTTGATCGTAACGCGGTTCGGCAGCTGTCGGTCCACCGTGACGACCTCCAGATACGGCAGCTTCGTGTAAGCGCGGCTCACCGCGGCGAACTTGTCGAAGAAGAAAAGGTTGTCGCCTTTCTCAATGCCCGAGGCGTTGATGATCTCTTCATCTGTGTAATGAACGTTCCCCTCAACGCGCACGTCGGAAACGCGGAAAAAGACGCTCATCACAAAGATGATCGCCACGATCATGATCAGGAATGTCAACAGCGCGTCAAGACTGCTTCTTCTGCGCGGTGCTCTGTATTCGCCGTGTTTGCTCTCCGGCGGCTGATTCTTCTGTGAATATGTAGCCATGTTTCATCCTCTTGATTCAGTCTTCCAATCGGACGTCCGCGCCAAGGGCACGCAGTTTCCGGTCAAAATGCTCGTAGCCGCGCGTCACATGTCCCTCGTCGAAAAGGAGCGTTTCCCCTTCTGCGGCCAGGCCGGCCACGATCATGGCGGCACCGCCGCGAAGGTCTGTCGCGGTAAGCGCCGTGCCGCGAAGGCGGTCGACACCCCAGATCTCAGCGACACGTTCGCTGACCGTGATATCCGCGCCCAGTCTTCGGAAGGCCGTGACCTGCCGAAAGCGGTTTTCAAAGATCGTCTCCGTGATGCGCGTCATCCCTCTGGCTTTGAGCAGCGCCGCCATCAGCACGGGCTGGGCGTCCGTCGGAAAGCCCGGATACGGGGCGGTTACGATCTCGCCGGGCGCTATAAGACGTCCGTCAGAACGGAGCCTCACGCTGCGTTCGTTCGTGATTATATCACAGCCTGCCTGATTTAGGAAGTGGAGAACCGTAGAAAATTGCTGCGGGTCCAACCCGCGCAGCTCAAGGTCTCCTCCGGCGGCCGCAGCGGCACAGGCGAGCGTCGAAGCGACGATCCGATCCGGCGGGATCTGAAAGCGGCAATGCTCCTTTGCCCGGAAGGCGCCGATCCGTATCGTCTCTGTCCCCGCGCCGTCGCAATCCACACCCACGGAACGCAGGAAGTCCTGCAGTGTTCGGATCTCCGGTTCCCGGGCGGCGCCGTGTATGAGCGTTTCACCCTCTGCCGCGCAGGCCGCCAGCATGATGTTTTCCGTTGCGCCGACACTCGGGAAAGGCAGAGTGAGCTCCGCGCCGTGCAGCTTCGCAGCCCGGCAGACGATCTCTCCGCCGTTCTCTTCGATCTCGACGCCCATTTGTCGCAGAGCGGACAAATGCAGATCGATGGGGCGTTTCCCCAACTGACAGCCGCCTGGGAGCGTCAGTTTGGCCTCCCTGCAGCGCGCAAGAAGCGCCCCCATAAAAATGACGGAGGAGCGCATCTCCTCCATCAGGAAATGAGGGACGTCACAGCAGGTGACCGAACGGGAATCGATCGTCACCGCTCCCCCTCTGTGCTCAGCGGTACAGCCGAGATGCCGCAGAATCCGAAGCGCCGCGTCGACGTCGCGCAGATGCGGTACGTTTTCCAGTTCAGACTGAACGGGACAAACAATGGATGCCGCCAGGATCGGCAAAGAAGCGTTCTTAGAGCCCTGCACGAAGCAGGTGCCTTCCAGTCGGCTCCCGCCGCGGATATTCCATAATTCCATGAAGATCCCCCCGCGCATGAAAGTAAACCATCCTATGCCGCGGAGGGATCTCTTGTGTTTTTCCGGCTCAGGAGATCAGGCTCATGATCTGTTCCACGATGCGGTCGGTCGCATCGGGCACGGCGAGCGCCGACATCGCCTTCGACATGGCGCGGAGCTCTTTCCGGTCCTTCAGCAGCCCGGAAATGCTTTCGAGCAGCGTCGGTGCGTCGAATTCCCCTTCCAGGAACAGTCTGGCGCCGCCTGCCTCGGCCAGCACCCTGGCATTTTTCTCCTGATGATGGTTGGTCACATTCGGAGAAGGCACCAGCACGGCAGGCTTTCCGAGGAAGGTCAGTTCCGACAGCGTGGAAGCGCCCGCCCGGCATAGGATCAGGTCCGCCGCCGCCATGCAGCGGGGCATATCGTAGATGTATTCCCGTACCTCCACTCCGTAGCGCGGATAATCCGGCGCTGTCCCGGCCAGCCTCGCGCACAGTTCGTCATAATAGAGGCTGCCTGCCGCATGCAGGAGGCGAAACTCGTTTTTCCCCTTCAGCAGCGGGATCATGTCGCCAATGACGCCGTTCATGTGCGCCGCGCCCAGAGAGCCCCACACCGAGACGACAAGCGCTTCATCGGGAGACATCCCCATCTGCGCCTTTGCCGATTCCTGCGTATAGCTCGAGAACTCCCCGCGCACCGGCGTGCCTGTCACGACGACGCGCTCGGGATGGCGGTATTGCTTTCTGCTCTCCTCGAATCCGACCATGATCCGATCCACCCGGTCGGCCAGCATCCTGGTCGTCAGGCCGGGCACCGCGTTGCTCTCGTGCACAGCCGTCGGGATGTGGAGCCTGGCCGCCGCCGAGAGCACAGGGAAGCAGACGTACCCCCCTGTTCCGATCACGGCGTCCGGCTTAAACCTGCGAATGATCGATGCCGCCTCATGTTCGCTGCCAAGAACGTTCCGGACGGTATCCAGATTATGCTTGATCGATGAGATCGAACGCTCCCGGCTGATATTGGTGATCTTCAGCGGAAGAATCTTGTAGCCTTCGCGCGGAACGAGCTGCATCTCCATTTTCCCCTCCGCACCGAGGAAAAGGAATTCCGAATCCGGCATCAGCTCATGGAGTCTCCCGGCCACCGCGAGGGCGGGATTGATGTGGCCGGCCGTCCCGCCGCAGGTAAAAAGGAATCTCATATGTTTCTACATCCTTTCCTTATCAGATCCCGGCCGGCACGGCCATATCGCGGGAGGCGCTCAAAACGATGCCCATCTCGGCCAGTTGGATCAAAAGCGCCGTTCCGCCATAGCTGAAAAACGGAAGCGAAATGCCGGTGCACGGTACCAGATTCGTCACGACAGCCACATTCAAAAAAACCTGAATCGCCAGCAATGTCGTGATCCCTGCGCAGACGAGACAGCTGAAGCGATCCCTGCAGTGCAGGGCGATCCAGTATCCGCGCAGGATGAGCGCGGAAAACAGCAGCAGGATAAACACCGCGCCGATAAAGCCGAGCTCCTCGCATACGATCGAAAAGATAAAGTCGTTGTGCTCCTCCGGAAGATACAGGTACTTCTGTCTGCTGCCGCCGAGTCCCAGGCCGCTCAGGCCACCCGAGCCGACGGAATACAGGGACTGCACGATCTGGTATCCCTCGTCGGAGGAGCTGGAAAAGGGATCGCGCCAGGTCCGCAGCCGGCTGGAGGCGTAGGGGAAAAATGTCATCAAAACCGCCAGCCCCGCGCTCGCCGCCGCGAATGCGCCGGCAAACCAGGCAAGCCTGACGCCGCCCAGGAAAAGCATGGCCGCCCCGACCGCGATCAGGATGATCGACGCCGAAAAATGCGGCTCAAGGATCAGAAGCCCGACGAAAACGCCCAGGATCCCGACAAACGGAAGGATCCCGTACCGGAAGCGGCGCATCCTTGTCCGGAAGCGGCAGATCAAAAGCGCGAAAAGAAGGATCACGCAGAGCTTCGCGAGTTCGGAGGGCTGCAGCGTCAGTCCGCCGATCCCAAGCCAGCGGCGCGAACCGTTCGCCTTGACCCCGATCAGCGGAACAAGGAGCAGCAACAGAAGCGTCAGCGCCAGAAACGCCGGCGTATACCGACGATAAAAGCCCATCGGCAGATAGGACGCCAGAAGCATCAGCCCCACGCCGAGCAGGGCAAAGACGAGCTGGCGCACGAAATAATAGACGGCATTCCCGCCCGTTTGTCCGGCCGGATCGTAATATGCTCTGGGCGAGCTGGCGGACAGGATCATCACCACGCCCAGGCCCAGGAGCAGAAGCACTGTCAAAAAGAAAAACAGATCGAACGGCGCACGGCGCCGCAGAGTTTCCGAAACAGAAAAATCGGGCAGGCGGGAACTGTCATAACGCAAGCTCCCACCTCCCGACCGTTTTCTGAATCAGATCAGATAGCGCTGATAGACCCATATAAAAGATATGACGGCGAACAGCAGAGATATGCCTCCGAACAGGAAAAAAAGCTCCGTTTCCTTCCACTTTTTTCCTGTCCAGCCGCCCATCTCCAGATGATGATGGAACGGCGCCATCTTGAACACGCGTTTTCCGTGGCTGAGCTTGAAGTATGAGACCTGGATGATATCGGACAGCGTCTCGATGATATAGATAATGCCGATCGTCAGCAGGATCAGCGGCATATCGTAGGCAAAGGCCATGGCCGCCACCGCGCCGCCCAGAAACAGCGAGCCGGTATCGCCCATAAAAACCTTGGCCGGATGATAATTATAGACAAGAAAGCCGAACAGGCCGCCCATCAGGGCAGAAGCAAAGATCCCCTGCTCCAGGAAACGTTCGCCCCAGGCGAAGGTCACGGCGGCGAAAAACAGACAGACCGGGATGCTCGTCCCTGTGGCAAGCCCGTCCACGCCGTCCGTGATGTTGACCGCGTTGACCGTCCCGACGATCACGAAAGCCGCAAAGGAAAAATACAGCCATTCCGGTAGCGGAACGATCCTCCCGGTGAACGGGATATAAAGATTCGGTCTCACGAAGCCGAGGCGCCGCATCAGAAACACGAAAACAAGCGCGGCGGCCAGCTGGAGCAGAAATTTCTTTTTCGCCGTCAGGCCCAGGTTCTGCCGGTTGCGGATCTTCTCCCAGTCGTCCAGAAAACCGATCACGCCGAATACGAATGCGAACAGGAGGATGGCAACATGTGCATAATTGCCTTTCAGCATGCTGGGAAAGCCGACCGTCAGACACGCCAGCGCGGTACCGAAGATGAACATCGCGCCGCCCATTGTCGGCGTTCCGCTTTTCGACATATGCCAGGTGGGGCCGTTGTCCTTGATCGACTGTCCCGCCCTCTGCCGCCGAAGCCAGGGGATATAGATCTTGCCGAAGGCTGCGGCAAAAACAAAAGAAACCGCGAAGGCGCAGATCAGTTGAATCGTCATATCTTTTTCCTCTGCTTCAGGTATTCGGCAACGATCTCTCTCTCGTCCATGTGATGCTTCTCATGCCCGACGATCTGATAATCCTCGTGTCCCTTGCCGGCAAGTAATATTACATCACCCGGACGGGCTTTGTCAATCGCCCAGTGGATCGCTTCGATTCTGTCCGTGATGACCTTGATGCCGCCTCTTTTTTTCTTCATCCCGCCCAGGATCTCGCGGATGATCTCCTCCGGATCCTCCGTGCGCGGGTTGTCGCTTGTCACAACGCAAAGATCCGCATTGTTCTCCGCGATCGCCCCCATCAGAGGACGCTTGGCACGATCGCGGTCGCCGCCGCAGCCGAATACGACGATCAGCCTGCCCTTTGTTACGGCCCGGAGCGTTTTAAGCACGTTCTCCAGTGCGTCCGGCGTGTGCGCATAGTCGAGAAGCAGCGCATAATCCCCGTCCGTCGGAACCGGCTCGACCCGCCCCTTGACGCCCTTGGCGCCGGACATGGCCGCGGCGCAGTCCGAAAGAGGCAACCCGAGCGAAAGCCCGGCCGCCATGGCGCACAGGGCGTTATACACGGAAAACTTTCCGGGGATGGCAAGCTTGATCAGGGCCAGCTCAGGTCCGCAGACCGCCGCGAAGCGCACGCCCTCGGCACTGAGCCGAACATCCTTGGCGACCAGATCCGCCTCGTTTTTCTCCGCGGAAAAGCAGCGAAAGCTGCAGCTTGCCTCTTCTCTCATGAAATCGGCCCAGGCGTCGTCTGCGTTGATCCAGCCCTGCTCGCACTGCCGAAACAGCAATCGCTTGGCAGCGGCGTAGGCCTCCATCGTCTCATGAAAATCAAGATGATCCTGCGAAAGATTGGTAAACAGCCCCGTCTTGAAGCGGATCCCGGCCACGCGCTTGAGCGCGAGAGAATGGGAGGAGACCTCCATCACCACATGCGAGCATCCGGCGTCCGCCATCCGGCGAAACAGCATTTGAAGCTCATAGCTCTCCGGTGTCGTTCTCTCCGAGTCCAAAAACTCGTCTCCGATCATGATGCCGTTCGTGCCGATCAAGCCGACCTTCGCATGAAGGCGATCCTCCAGGAGGTGCTTGATCAGAAAAGACGTCGTCGTCTTTCCGTTCGTCCCGGTCAGGCCGATGACCGTCATCTCCGAGGAGGGATCCCCGAAAAACGCCCGGCTCACGAGCGCCAGTGCAAGACGGCTGTCGTCCACCAGAACGTAGGGGACCTCATGAGCAGGCGGCGTTTCGCACAGTACGGCGGCCGCTCCCTTCTCTGCGGCGGCGGGGATGAAGCGATGTCCGTCTGCCTCAAAGCCACGGATCGCGACAAACAGATCGCCGGGCGCCGTTTTGCGGGAATCGTAGCTGATCCCGCCGATTTCCAGCTCCGCATCCGCTTTTATTTCTCTTACCTGCAGATCCTGCAGGAGCTCTCTCAGCTTCATTCTCAATACCTTCCCAGAATCATATCGTCACCGCTTACCAGCGTGACTTCTATCACCGTACCATGCGCGACGCTTGTGCCGGGCGCCAGACTCTGTGTGCTGATCTTCTGCCGGGCTGCGTCCGTCACAAGGCTCGGTGTCGAAAGATAGATCCCATAAGCGGAAAGCGCCTCCCTTGCTTCCAGATACGTCAATCCGCTCAGATCAGGGACCGTCTCCGTCTCCCGGGACGGCTCGGCGCCGAAATAAAGAAGGATCTCGCTCCCGGCTGCGACGGCCGTCCCCGGGAGCGGGAGCTGGCCGGTGACGAGCGTCCCTTCACCGATCCTGCGAAACCGAAGCCCGGACTCTCCAAGCGCCGCGAGCGCATCGGCCTCATCCAGACCGGAGAGATCCGGCACACGGGCGTCCATCTTTTGCCGCTCCTCTTCCCCGAGCTCAGGCTCGACGCCGAGGTAAGGCAGGATGTCAGCCATCATTCTACCGACAACGGGCGCCGCCATCTGACCGCCGCTGATATAGATTCCAGACGCGCTGGATGGCGTATCCAGAAAAACAAGGACGGCGATCCTGGGCTCGTCGGCGGGTGCAAAGCCGATAAAGGAGACGATATACTCCTTCTCGCCCGTCGCTGCCTCCAGACTGACTTTTTCGCTGGTCCCGGTCTTGCCGCCGATCCGGTAGCCGGCGACGGCCGCGTTGCGGCCCGTGCCCTCCCTCGGGTCTCCCACGACCTGCTCCAGGATCTCACGCACGGCGGCGGATGTCTCCTCGCTGATCACGCGCCGGACGAGTCTCGGCTCCCGTTCATACACGATTTCCCCCGAAGGGTCGCGGATCTGACGCACGATAAACGGCTGCATCAGGCGTCCGCCGTTGACGCAGGCGCTGACCGCCGTGATCAGCTGCAGAGGCGTGATGGTAAAGGTCTGGCCAAAAGATGCGGCCGCGAGCTGCGACAGGTTCCTGGGCGAGCAAAAGGTATTCCTGCTCCACCAGATGCTTCCGCTCTCGCCGGCCAGGTCGATCCCGGTGGCTGCCGTAAGATTCGCGTCGGCGTCTTCCGACAGCTCAAGGAACCCGAAGGCCTCGCAATAACGGTAGAACGCCTCGGCTCCCACCCGCAGCCCGATATTGACAAAGGCGACGTTGCAGGAATGCTGCACGGCCTGTGTCAGCGTCTGGCTCCCGTGTCCCCCGTCCTTCCAACAGCGGATCGGGTTGCTGCGCCCTGTGACGCCGACTCTGCCTCCGCAGAAGAAGCTGTCCTCCCGGCGTACCGCGCCTTCCTCCAGCGCCATGGCGAGGGTGATGATCTTAAAAGTGGAGCCAGGCTCATAGGTATCTGAAAGGGCCTTGTTCCGCCATTGGCGGGTTTGGGCCGCCCGCAAAAGCGCGGCGGCTTCCTCCTCCGTGCCCGCGGCGTCGATCTGCCTCTGTGCTTCGCCGCTCACGCGCAGAAAATCGTTGGGATCGTAATCGCCCAGAGAGGCCATGGCCAGGATCGCTCCGGTGTCCACGTCCATCACGATCGCTCCGGCGCCGTTTTGGATATCGTAGTCAAGGACGGCCTGACGCAGCTGCTTTTCGACGAAGTACTGAACGCCCGCGTCAATGGTCATGACAAGATCGCAGCCGTCCTCCCCCGCCGTATAGGACTCATAGTCCTGAAAAAGGAGCTCCGTTCCCATGGCGTTGACAAGCCGCGCCGTCCTGCCCTCCGTTCCGGACAGCTCGCTGTCATAGCGGGCTTCGATCCCCTCCAGCCCGGTATTGTCCGTCCCGACGAAGCCGATCACATGACTGGCCAGGCTGTGGTTGGGGTAATAGCGTTTGACATCCGGCTCCAGGCGCACGCCGTGAAGATCGTTTTCCAGTTTGAAGCGGCGCACCTCGTCCGCCTTGTCCCGTTCCAGCTTTCGGGCAACGGTGACATACCAGGAACCGGTCTGCCCCGTTTTTTCATAGACCTCATCATAGCTGAGTCCCAGGATTTGTGCAAGTCCTCTTGCGATAAGCTCCCGATCCTCCCCGTACTGAAGGATCTCGTTCGGGCTGACGTACACGTTTTCCACGGGCGCGCTGACAGCCAGCGCCTCGCCGTTCGCATCATAGATCGTTCCGCGGCGGATCGAGGTCGGCGCCTCCCTGAGCTGTTGTCTGACGGCCTGCGTCTCCAGTTCGTCATGCTGAAGGATCTGCAGATCGAAAAGACGCGCAAGCAAAAGGACAAAGGCCCCGATGCCGAAGATCGCCATCATCACAAGGATCCGCCGATGCATCTGCCTTGTCGGGCCGACCACGGCGGTTTTTGCCGATCGTTTCATGAGTGCCTCCTGCAGAATCGGTTTTCCTCATTCTATTCTGCAGCTTATCCGGTCAGCACCAGCTCACGGCAGTTCCATATAGCAAATCTGATCCGGCCCGCAGCGGACCAGGCCAAGCTCTTCCGCTCTGCGTTCGAGTTCGTCCAGATCCAGGCGGTTATCACACTGTACGCGCAGGATCTCGTTGTCCGCGCGCAGGCTCTGTATCTCCTTTTTCAACGCGGCCGCACGGTCATTGGCGGCGTTCGTTCCGATCTCCGTCAACAGACCAAAGACCAGAAACAACGCCGTGAAGCAAAGACAGATCAAACGAAAAAGCAGGTCGGGCAAGTCCCGTATCCTCTTCATACCCGCTCCGCCACGCGAAGCTTTGCGCTGCGCGCCCTCGGATTTCGCGCGATCTCCTCCTCGCTCGGAAGGATCGGCTTGCGTCGAACGCTTTTGAGCGTCTGAACGAAACCGCAGGTGCAGACCGGCGCCTCGCGCGGGCATGTACAGCCGTTCTCACGGGCGTTGATGCCCTGTTTGACGATGCGGTCCTCAAGCGAATGAAAGCTGATGACGCACAGTCTCCCGCCCGGCTTCAGTCTGTCCGGCGCGGTATCCATCATCTCGGCGACGGCGCCGAGCTCGTCGTTGACCGCGATCCGCAGCGCCTGGAAGCTGCGCTTGGCCGGGTGCTGCTTTTCGCGCAGGGCCGCAGCAGGCATCGCCGCTTTGATCAGGCCCACAAGCTGAAGCGTGCTTTCGACAGGTCCTTTTTCCCGCTCCTTCACGATCGCCTGTGCGATCCGCCGGGCATACCGTTCCTCGCCGTACTCCCAGAGAACGCGGCTCAGACGCTCTTCCGGCCAGGTGTTGACAACATCATACGCACGCAGCGCTTCCGATTCGTCCATCCGCATATCCAGCGGCGCGTCGGCCATATACGAAAAACCCCGCTGCGATTCGTCCAGTTGCGGAGACGACACACCGAGGTCAAACAGCATTCCATCCACAGATTCGATCCCAAGCCCGTCCAGAATCTTCGCCGTATCGCGAAAATCCCCGTGAACAAGACAGACTCTGTCGCCGAAGCGGGAAAGGCGTCTGCCGGCCCGCTCGATCGCGGTCTGATCACGGTCGATCGCGATGAGCCGGCCGGTGCTCAGACGGGAGGCGATCTCAAAGGAATGCCCTCCCAGTCCAAGCGTACCGTCCAGGTACACGCCTTCCGGCCGGATCATGAGAGCTTCTATGCTCTCGTGCAATAGCACGGAAACGTGCTGTATGCTTTCCGTCAAAATTCAAGCTCCTCCATCACCGCGGCAAGATTCTCCGGGCTCATCTCCGCCTTAAAGACGCGCTCCCAGGCATCGCTGTCCCAAAGCTCCGCATGATTGTTGCACCCGACGACCGCCACATTCTTGCTGAACCCGGCATACTCCCGCAGATTGGCGGGGATCAGCGCGCGCCCCTGACTGTCCAGCTCACATCGCGCGGCGTACGCGAAGAGAGGGCGCATCCTGCGCTGTTTGACATAGGGCATTTCATTGACTTTGTCGGAGAGCTGCTTCCAGCTCGAGGCGCTGTATGCGCTGAGGCAGCGATCCATGGATATCGTAAGATAAAAGACCTCGCCAAGCTCGTCTCTGAGCTTGGCAGGGATGAAAAGACGACCTTTGCTGTCAAGCGAATGCTGGAATTCCCCGGTCATGCCTGAAGCCCCCGTTTCTATGTTATGGCAATCCATTTTGCTCCACAATTACCCACTTCTGATACTCATTATAGGGGCCGCAAACGTAAAAATCAAGGGGAAAATCCTGTTACTTTTTGTCTTATTTTCAAGCCTCTTCGGAAGCTTTTTCCATAACACAAGATATGCCGGCACGGTGCCAGCACAGGCACAATGCGAAGGCTGTTTCAGGCCGACCGACCGGCTCCCGGAAACAAAGCAGCGGCTCCGCGCACAAAGCGCGGAGCCGCTGCTTGAGCATATTGCTTTTTCAGTCCGAAGTCTTTTCTGCGGACTGCTGTGTGACCGCGCCGGCGTTGCGGAAAGCGGTATGCGCGCCCTGGATCGCGCGCAGCGCATTGTTGATGCTCTCTTCCGTCTGGCGCATCATGTCCTCCACATATTCGCTGGCCACGCGGCGAAGCTCGCTGGATTTCGATTCGGCGGAGCTGATCATCTCGGCGCTGCGGGCTTTCGCGATACGGACGACCTCCTGCTCCTCGACCATCATACGGGATTTCTCTTCGGCGCTTTTCCTCAAAGCCTCGGCCTCCCGCTTGGCGTTGCCGATGAACTCGTCGCGCGCGGCGACGAGACGCTTTGCCTCCGCAAGCGCCGTCGGGAGATTGGCCTTGATGTCGTTGATGATCTCGATCGCCTTCTCACGCTCGATGATGCACTTGTCGTTGCCGAGCGGCACGCCCCAGGCCTCCGTCACCATACCGTACAGGATGTCCAGCAGTTCGATGATATCGGTATTATCCATTCTTCTGCCTCCATTGCTTTGCTTTTTCTTCGATCTCCGTCTTCAGCTCGTTCGGAACGAGCCCCGTCAGGTCCGCTCCGTACCGGGCCATTTCGCGCACCACGGAGGAACTGAGGAAGGTATACTTCCCGCTGGCCGTGAGAAACATGGTCTCAAGCTGGGGATTGATATTCTTGTTGATAAGATCCATCTGGAACTCATATTCAAAATCCGACGCCGCGCGCAGTCCCTTCACGATCACGGCGCCCTCGTAACGCCGCGCATATTCTGCCAGCAGCCCGTCGGACGAGTCGACGCTGACGTTGGGATAACGCTCCACGGCCCGCCTGACCATGTCCAGCCGTTCTTCGATCGAAAACATGGGCGCGGTCTTGCTGGAATTGACCATGACGCAGACAACGACGCGATCGAAGATAAGACTGCATCGGCGGATGATGTTCAGGTGGCCGAGTGTGATCGGATCAAAGCTGCCCGGGCAGATGGCTGTTGTCATGGATTACTCTCCCTGAAATAGATCGCAAGCTTGACGCTGCCGTAGCGGGTCTCCTTCCGCTTGCGGTAAGGCGCGGTCATATCGGGCAAAAGCCGCTCTCTGCGCGCTTCACACACGATTATACCACCTTCCGACAGCTTGTCAACCGATTTGATCGTTTCGAGCACAGGCTCATACAGGCCGGAATCATACGGTGGATCCACGAAGATCACGTCGAACTTTTCCTTCTCCTTCAGATACGAGAGCGCATCCTGCCGTCGTACCGAAGCCTCGAAGCCGCAGGCCTTCAGGTTTTCCTTGACGATACGGACCGCTTCCCTGTCCTGATCCACGAAAACGGCCTCGGCGGCGCCGCGGCTGAGCGCCTCGATCCCAAGCTGTCCGGTGCCGGCAAACAGATCCAGCACCCGGCGCCCTTCCAGATCGAACTGAAGCATATTGAACAGGGCTTCCTTCACGTTGTCGGCGGTCGGTCGGATCTCTCTGTTTTCCGGTGTTTTCAGTTTTCTTCCCCGGGCTGTTCCGGTGATCACGCGCATGAAACCCAGCTCCTTTCCGGGCATGGCTTATGCTTCGGGCATGACGCCCGTCTCTTTCTGATCCTTGTGGAAATAGGCATAGACGGCGCGAGCCGTGTTGATCGGCACGACGGCATGAAGCTGTTCCAGACTCGCTTCCCTGACGGCCCTGACCGTTTTAAAGCTGCGGATCAGTTCATCCCGCCGCTTCGCGCCGACGCCCGGGATCTTGTCGAGCATGGAGCCGTACGCCTCTTTCCGAAGCTGCCGCTGGTACTCGATGGCATAACGGTGCGTCGCCTCCTGGACGGCGCCGATGAAGGAAAACACCGCCTGATTCGACTGGATCCCGATCTCTCTTCCATCCGGGGTGACCAGGGCGCGCGTGCGATGGCGGTCATCCTTTACCATGCCGAACACCGGCAGGGATACGCCAAGCTCCCGCAGCGCCGCCGCCGCCGTCGCCGCATGGTTCTCCCCGCCGTCGATCAGCAGCAGATCCGGCAGCGGTGCGAAGTGCTCGTCCCCGTCCAGATACCGGCTGACCCTTCGGCTGACTGCCTGGAACATGCTTGCGTAGTCATCCTGGCTTCCCAGCTCACGGATGCGGAAGCGGCGATAGTCCTTCTTCTTCGGTTTCCCGTCCACGTGCACGGTCATGCCCGCCACGATCCCCGAGTCCCCGAGGTTCGAGATGTCGAACGCCTCTATCCTTCTGGGAAAATGCTCCAGCTCCAGCGCTTTCTGCAGCCATTCCAGCGTTTTTGACCGGCGCTGCTCGACAGTCGTTCTGCGCTGGATCTCCTCGCGGGCGTTCAACGCGGCGTTTTCGATCAGGCGCAGCCTCTCGCCGCGTTTCGGCACCTCCAGAGTCACCTTGCGTCCGGCCGCCTCGCTCAGCAGTTGTTCCAGTTCCTGGCCGTCTTCGATCTCCAGCGGAAGCAGGATCGTCTTCGGGAGCGCGCCGCGGCGTGCGATATAGTACTGCCGCAGGAGATCCGACACCGCCTCGGCGTCTTCCTCCAGCGGCTCATCCAGCATCTCCACGTCCTTTCCCGCCAGATCGCCGTCCACATAATGGAGCACGGTGAAACAGCTTTTGGCGCCGCGGCAGAAGCCGAGGGCGTCGGTATCGGCGAAGGCCGTCGAGATCACCCGCTGGCGGTTCTGCAGCGCTTCGATCGCGCGAAGACGGTCCCGCAGCTCGGCGGCCTGTTCAAACCGCAGCTCCCCGGCGGCCTTTTCCATCTGCGCTTTCAGCTTTTCGATCAATTCCGCGCTCTTTCCCTCCAGGATCATGAGCGCCTGCTCCATGCTGCGCCGGTAATCCTCGGCTGAGGAATCGGGCAGACACCAGCCGGCACAGTGGCCCATGTGATAATTCAGGCATGGCCTGGCCTTGCCGATATCCCGCGGGAACCGGCGCGAGCAGTCCGGGAGACGCAGCGCCTTGCTGATCGTGGCGATGATCTCGAAGGTCTGTCCGCGACCGCCGTAAGGGCCGAAATAGCGCGCCTTGTCCTTCCCGCTGTGGCTGACGACGCTCATACGCGGATACGCGCTTTCCGTATCCACGCGGATGAAGGGATAGCCCTTATCGTCCTTGAGCAGGATGTTATAATGCGGTTTATGCCGTTTGATCAGAGAGTTTTCCAGAACAAGCGCCTCAAACTCGCTGCCGGCGACGATGACGTTGAAATCCGCCACCTTTTCGACCATGGCAGCCACCTTCGGCAGATGCTCCCCATGGAAATAGCTGCTCACTCGGTTTTTGAGCTTTTTGGCCTTTCCGACGTAAATGACCTCGCCGTGCGCGTCCAGCATGATATACACGCCGGGCAGCAGCGGCAGGCGATTCGCTTTTTCCCTCAGCGTTTCCAGCATGACGTCCTCCTCACGGTTCCGCCGCCGCGTCTTTCTTCTGCCCGAAAGCACACCAGATCGTGATGGAGCCGACAACGATCACGGCGCCGACCAGGGCAAAGGGGCCGGGGCGTTCTCCGTCAAACAGGAAGACCCAGACCGGATTGAGCAGCGGCTCAAGCGCCCCGAGCAGGCAGCAGGCCAGAGGCGGGCAGGATTCGGCGGCCTCTACATAGAGCACATAGGAGATACCGAGCTGGAACACGCCCAGGATCAGGATGCTCACGACCGCGGTCGTCGTGAACGCGGGCCGTGTCAGGAGCACGGCGGGCAGGCCGGCCAGGAAGGTGAAGCACTGGCCGAGCAGGATCGCGCTGAAGCGCTCCTCGCCCCGGATCTCCCCGACCTTCATGAACATCCCGGCCATGAACATCCCGGCGGCGATCGCGACACAGTTTCCCAGCAGGTAGCCCGGCTTGAGCTGGTCGAAGAAAAACAGAGCGATCCCAGCCAGCGTGAACAGCACGACCGCGAGATCCGCGCGCCGGATCCGCGCTTTATAGAAAAGCGCGGAGAAAATGACGATGAATACCGGGGAGATGAACTGCAGCACGATGGCGTTGGCGGCCGTCGTCAGCTTGTTGGCGCAGACGAAGCAGAGGTAGACGCACGCGGTGAGAAGCCCCGCGATAAGGGTCCTGCGCGTAAGGATCAGGCGGTAACGCCGCGCAAACATATAAACGGCGATCGTCAGACCGGCGATCAGGCTGCGAAGCGAAGCGACCGCGAAGCCGTTCCACGGCAGCAGTTTGATGAAAATGCCCGCAATGCTCCAGAGCGCGGCACATATAAGCATTTGGAGAATAGCCTTTCTTTTCATGGTCAGTCCTCTGCGGTGTAAAAAGGGGATGTGCAGCAACTGCACATCCCCTGTTCAGCTATCGAAGCAATCACTCGGAAAAGTCGGAGTCAATCAGGTCGGACAGGGTGCTGATCGCCTCATCCTCGTCCGTGCCGTCAGCAATGATGGTGACCTGCGTGCCCTTGACGATTCCCAGGGAAAGAACGCCGAGAAGGCTCTTGGCATTCACGCGCCGATCTTCCTTCTCCACCCAAATGCTGCTCTTGAACTCATTGGCTTTCTGAATAAAGAAAGTTGCGGGTCTGGCATGAAGGCCTACCTGATTATTGATAACTACCTCTTTGGATATCATACTCGCCACTCCTCATTTTAATCAAAACTGTACCTCTTGTACTGAAAACACCTTAACAAATTTTGCGGTCCGCGTCAACCGAGTTTTTCCCGATTCGTTGTTTTTCACATTTATTCCCAGTGTTCCCCGCGCATTTTATTTCAGTTCGACAACAGTAACGCCGGTCTCTCCCTCGCCGCAACGCCCGAGGCGGAAAGATCTGACCGATTTGTTGCGGCGCAGCATTTCCTGGATCGCGCTGCGCAGCGCACCGGTGCCCTTTCCGTGGATGATCGTGACCGTGCTGAGCTTTGCCATCAGGGCGCTGTCGATGTACCGTTCCGCCGCCAAAACCGCCTCGATCGCTTCCATGCCGCGCAGGTCGATCTGAGGCTCTATCCCTATCATACGCAGCTGTTGGCTGTTCCTTGCCGACACATTTTTCTTTTTTTCGGCGCTATCGCCCTCAAGCAGCAGCACTTCATCCTCCCGTGCGCTCACCGTCATGATCCCGGCCCGCAGCGTCAGCGTGCGGTCGGAGGAGATACCCGTGACCTCCGCTTTGACGCCCATGGAGCGGATGCGGACCGTATCGCCGACCTGCACGGGACGTGCGGAGGTCTTGGTCTCCTCTTCCCGGTGCGTCTCGGGCCGCAGAGCTTCTTCCGTCCGGTTCAGCCGGCGCCGGAGCTCGCTGCGGGCCTCGTTGATTCGCTGCGTGTCCTCCTCATCGTTGGCGTGCTTCCTCATTTCATCCAGCTCGCGGAAGGTCTCTTCGGCCGCGCTGCGCGCCTCCTCCAGCAGCCGTTCCGCATCGCGGCGGGCTTTCTGGTCGGCTTTTTCCAGGCGGACCTCCAGTTCCGCGCGCAGAAAAGAGGCTTTTTTCGCGCTCTCCTCCGCTTCGCGGAGTTTTTTTGCCGCGGCGTCGCGGTCTTTTTCCAGCATCAGTCTGGTCTGCTCCAGCTTTTCGATCGTCGCCTCAAAGCTCGCGTTTTCGGTATTGACCCGGCTTTTTGCGTCCTCGATCACCGCTTCGCTCAGGCCAAGTCGCCGCGAGATCGCGAAGGCGTTCGATTTGCCGGGGATCCCGACGAGCAGATGGTAGGTCGGCCGCAGAGTCTCGACGTCAAACTCACAGGACGCGTTCTGGACGCCGGCCTCATTCGTCGCGTAGACCTTCAGTTCGGCATAATGCGTAGTGGCCGCGATGACGGCCCCGCGGCGGCGCGCGTACTCGATGATGGAGATCGCCAGCGCCGCGCCCTCCGTGGGGTCGGTGCCCGCGCCCAGCTCGTCAAAGAGCAGCAGCGAGTCCGCATCGCATTCATCCAGAATGCTGACGATATTCGTCATGTGCGCCGAGAAGGTGGACAGGCTCTGCTCGATGCTCTGTTCGTCGCCGATATCGGCCAGGATGTGGCGAAACACCGGCAGCTCGCTTCCGTCTGCGGCCGGGATATGCAGCCCGCACTGATTCATCGCGGCCAGCAGCCCGATCGTCTTGAGCGAAACCGTTTTGCCGCCCGTGTTGGGGCCGGTGATCACAAGCGTATCGAAGCTGTCGCCGAGTTCCACGTCGATCGGCACGGCTTTCGCCTGGTCCAGCAGCGGGTGACGCGCGCGGCGCAGGACGATCCCGCGCTCGGACAGAGCCGCGCTCTGGCAGTCGAGCTGATACGAGAGCTTTGCCTTGGCAAAGATGAGATCGAGGCGGACCAGGATCTCGTAGTCCGCGTCGATGTCGCCGCGATGCTCGGCGCAGTCGGCCGAAAGCTCGGCAAGGATGCGCTCGATCTCGAGCCGCTCCTTGGCCGCCAGCTCGCGCAGCTCGTTGTTGGCCTTGACCGCCGCCATGGGCTCCACGAAAAGCGTCATGCCGGTTGCGGAGATATCATGGACGAGGCCGGGAACGGCGCCCTTGTGGTCGGCCTTGACGGGCACGACGAAGCGATCCGAGCGCATGGTGATGATCGGCTCCTGCAGCGCCTTGGCATAGGAAGGCGAGGAGATGATCTTCTGCAGCGCGTCACGCGCCCTGGCCGCCGCCGCGCGCATCTGCCTGCGCAGGTTTGCCAGCTCGGGCGAGGCGCCGTCGGCGATCTCGTCGTCCCCGATGATGGAGGTGTTGATCTTCTCCTCCAGAAACTTGTTGGCGTGGAGCGCATAGAAAAGAGAATCGATCGGAGTCTTCCCCACGCTGTCATCGGCCAGATACGCGCGCACCAGACGCGCGCACTGAAGGACACGCGCGATATCCAGCAGTTCCCGTGTATTCAGCGCGCCGCCCAGATCCGCCCGCGCCAGCGAAGGCCGCACGTCTCTGACGCCGGAGAAGGACGGGCTGCCGCGCACGACCATCATGGTCTTGGCGGCCGTCGTCTCCTCGAGCCTGCGGGTGACTTCCGCGCGCTCCGCCGAAGGTTTCAGTCCGAGCGCCAGCTCCTTGGCGCTGTCGCTCACCGCCTGTCTTGCCAGCAGTTCCAGAACGGCTGGCAGCTCCAGTGTGTTCAAAGATTTTTCAAAAAAACTCATCGTTCCTGATCCTGTTCCGGGTTTTTCATCTGTTTATAATAGTCAAGCGTTCCGAAGCGCCGCTCCGTCTGCCGCAGCAGGTAGCGCTCGGCCGCGTTTGCAAGCCTGTCCATCGCCTGGCCCTCCAGCCGGAACTGAAACAGGCGCTTTGCTGGCGACTCCGCGATATAGCGCAGCGCCCGGAGGGAATCGCCGCAGAGCGGCACAGCCGCGCCGCCTCCGGCGCAGGAACGGCAGTAGACCCGGCCGTCCTGAAGATCGAACACCGGCTCCGACGGCTCGTTCCCGCAGACGCCGCAGGCGTGCAGGTCCGGCGCGTACCCGGCAAGGCACATCAGCCGCAGCTCGAACGCCGCCTTGATCTGCCGGCGGGGATACAGTTCCCGGCTGAGCGCGTACAAAGAATTCAGCCCAAGCTGCAGCAGCGCTTCGTCCGGCTGATCCTCCACGCTGAGCGCCTCCAGGCATTCGGAAATATAGGCGCCGAGTGACAGCGCTTCCAGATCGGCGCGAAGGCCTTCGAAGCCCTCGATCACCGAAGCCTCGTTCACAGTCCATTTCCCCCTGTTGCCGAAGAGGGTGAGTTCCGAAAAGGTCAGCTGCTGCGTGGCGGCGGCCGTGCGGCTGCTTTTGCGCAGGGCTCCGCGCGCCCTGACCGTCAGTTTGCCGTCCGATTCCGACAGCAGCGTCAGGATCCTGTCCGCTTCTTTATACCGTACTTCGCGCAAAACAAGCGCTTTGATCGTTTTGAACATGTATGTACCGTTTCAGTCGGCGGGACGGGGATCCTTCCCCGCCTCGCGCTGTCTTTTTTCCCGATCGTTCCGCCTCAGTCCCGCTCCGGATGAGCGGTAGAGCAGATATGCCATCGGCTCTCCGGTCTCGGCGAACAGATGCCAGAGTCCGTCCAAACGCATACGATCACCTCTGTCTTTAGTGTCTGCCGGGGCAGAGGGAATACGTGTGGAAAGAATTAGTCGTTCTGGAATCCGAAGTTGCGAAGCAGAGATGCGGAGTCCCGCCAGTTTTCCTTGACCTTGACCCAGGTCTGCAGATAGACTTTCGCCCCCAGGAAGACTTCGATATCCTCGCGGGCCAGCGCGCCGATCTTCTTGAGCATTGCGCCCTTTTTGCCGATAATGATCCCTTTATGGCTTTCCTTCTCGCAGTAGATGGTTGCCTCCAGATCGACGATCCCGTCCTCCCGCTCCGAAAATTTCGTGATTTCGACCGCTGTGCCGTGCGGGATCTCCTTATCCAGACAGTTCAGCAGCTTCTCGCGAACGAGCTCGGCGCAGATCTGGCGCTCCGGCTGGTCCGTAAACAGATCGTCCGGGAAATAATGCGGGCTGACGACGGCGAAACGGTCCATTTCCGCCATGAGCTCATCCAGCCCCTCTCCGGTCTTTGCCGAGACCGGCACGATCGCATCAAACCGGTGCGCTGCAGCATAGAGGGCCATGACCTCCAGCAGGCGCGGCTTCTCGACCGTGTCGATCTTGTTGATGACCAGAATGGCCGGGACGCCGGTATCGTCCAGGCGGTGCAGAAGCGCCTGCTCCTGTGGGCCGATCGACGCGACCGGCTCTACCAGCAGCAAAGCGGCGTCCACGTCGGCGACGCTTTCACGCACGACGCTGACCATATAGTCGCCAAGCTTTGTCTTTGCCCGGTGAAACCCCGGCGTGTCCAGAAGGACGAACTGCGTCGCGCCGCGGCTGACGATGCCGGTGATACGGTTTCTCGTGGTCTGCGGCTTGTCCGACACGATGGCCACCTTTTCCCCGACGAGCGCGTTCGTCAGCGTGGATTTGCCCACATTCGGGCGGCCGCAGATCGTGATCATGGCCGATCTCGTTTGTTCCATATCAGTCTTTATCTCCCATTATCGTTTTTTCTCTGCCGCGCATCCTGCGTTTTTCTTCACCTTCGTCCTCATGGTCATAGCCGAGAAGATGCAGCATGGAATGCACCGTCAGGTAGCTGAGCTCACGCGCATACCCGTGTCCGAATTCCTCTCCCTGCGCCTCGCAGCGCGGAACGGAGATCACCATGTCCCCTAGGAGGATGCGCCCGGTATCAAGATCGCGCTCGCAGGCTGCGGCGTCGAATGCGCCGGGCTCGAGCTCATTGAGCGGGAAGGACAGCACGTCCGTCGCCCTGTCCACGCCGCGAAAGTCCCTGTTATACCGGCGGATCCCTTCGTCGTCCGTCAGCCTTACGCCGACGGCACAGTCGGCCTCGATCCCCTCGGCGCGCAGCACGAGCGCGGCCGCCTTTTTGATCAGCGCCGCCGACTCGCGGCGGCCCAGTCCGCGGTGTTCCCGCAGCACGGATACTTCACAGCCCATGGCTCAGTCTCTCCTGTATTTTTTCGTCGGCAGCTTTTTCAGCTGCGGCGCCGGATTCTTTTTGTCATAATCCTCATAGGCCTCGATGATCCGCTGCACGAGTCTGTGCCGCACCACGTCCGCGCCGGTCAGCCGGCAGACCGCGATGTCGTCGATGCCGTTGAGGACCTTCATGGCGATCTTCAGGCCGCTGGCCTTGTCCGCGGGCAGGTCGATCTGTGTGATGTCGCCCGTGATGACCACCTTTGATCCGAAGCCGATGCGCGTCAGAAACATCTTCATCTGCTCGCGCGAGGTGTTCTGCGCCTCGTCCAGGATGATAAAGCTGTCGTCCAGCGTCCGCCCGCGCATATAGGCCAGCGGGGCGACTTCGATGTTGCCGCGCTCCAGGTATTTCTGATAGGTCTCCGCGCCGAGCATGTCGAACAGCGCGTCGTACAGCGGGCGAAGATACGGATCGACCTTGCTCTGCAGATCGCCCGGCAGAAAGCCGAGCCGTTCCCCTGCCTCCACGGCCGGCCGCGTCAGGATGATGCGGTTGACCTCCTCGGCGCGGAACGCGGCCACCGCCGCAGCCACCGCGAGATAAGTCTTGCCCGTGCCGGCCGGGCCGATCCCCAGCGTAACGGTGTTGTCCTGGATCGCCCTGCAGTATTCCCGCTGGCCGAGGGTCTTGGGCTTGATCGGTTTGCCCTTGGACGTGATGCAGATCACATCGCCCGCAAGCTGGCTGATCTGCGTCTCCTTCCCCTCTCTCACGAGTTTGAGGATGTACCGGACGTTCTGGGCGTCAATGCTCTCGCCCTTGGCCGCAAGCGTCAGCAGACCGTTGATCGCTTTTTCCGCGAGCATCACGTCCTCCGCCTCGCCGCAGAGATGAATCTTGTCGTCACGATCCTGTACCTTGACTCCGAGTTCGCTTTCGATGATCCTCAGGTTCTGGTCGAAGGATCCGAAAACACTGATCACATGCTCCATCCGTTCGACTTCGATGGTTTTCTCTATCATAAGCTTCTCCGTTCTTTTTCTATGGGCCGGCGTTCTCCGCAGCGCGGGCGATGTTCTCCAGACAGTGCGCGCGCATCGTCACGGCAAGCAGGCCGTCTCTGCGCGAGACAGCATAATCTGCCGCAAGGATCTCGCCCCGGATCTCCGAAGCGAGCGTCTCATAAAGACGCTGTTCCATCGCGGCGACTGGATCTGTCGACGTCTCCTGCTCCGGGCGACGGACGTACTGCTCCCGGACGAGGCTCAGCGGAAGACGAAACAGGCCGCTTATTCCAAGCGCAGTTTCGTGTATGATTTTATCACATCCGTCAATAGGATTTCCACTCCCTAAATAAAAATTTATCCGCCTGCCGCCAAGCTTCAGGGCAAGCCGTGTGCGGCTCTTGCCGCCATCGCCCTTCCCACGCGCCCAGGCCGGGCAAAGCGCCGTCCGTTCATACCAGGTTTCGGCCTGGATCGTTCCCTTTGCCTCGCCGCGCTCTTCCCCGCCGCTGATGAGCGCCTCGCCGGCGTCGACGCAGGCCCCGGGCTCCACCAGCGCCCTTCCGCGCAGGACGATCACGCGCGTGACGATCCCGCTCCGCGAGGCGACGAGCTCCGCGTCCCCGCTGACGTCCGCTGCGATCGGTTCCGGCCGCTCCGTCAGCACGACCGTTGCACGCGAGCCCCGGACGCGGATCGTCAGCCAGCTCAACGCCGGAAGACGCAAAAGCATCCTGCTGCGCAGCATGTCCGCCGAAACGGCGGGCCAGTATGTGCCGATCCCCACGCCGCTCTCCTCGAGCGCACGCAGGATCTCTCCCCGGCTGAGCGACTCTGCGCCGACGATATCGATCTGCCAAACGAACAGAGAAGAGATGAACAGGAGTGTGCTCAGCAGCAGTGCGGAAATCAGCAGACTGCGGCGGCGCAGGAGCTTTCTTCTCCAGCGTCTGCCGCCGATATGGGCGATCACATCCGCATCGCACTGGGCGCGGCGGGAGAGCGCTTCCAGCGCGGGCCAGTCCCTTTCGCGGACCGTCAGCCGGATCGTATACTCGTCTGCGCACTCTACCGAGATCAGAGGGATATCCTCCTGCGCGCAGGCGTTCAGAACCGCTTCCGGCCTGCCTCCGCGCAGCTCGGCCCGAACAAGCCCCTTCAGCCGCGCCGCTATTCCCATTCCACGGAACGGATCCTGCCGCATACCAACATCTCCTTCCTGTCCATGGCTTTCAGTTCAAGCTCCTCGCCGCTGACGGCAAGACAGCCCGTTCCGGTGCGGATCCGGATCTGTACGGAGCTCTGTTCCAAGACACCATGATGGTTTTCGATCCTTGCGCTCCTGCCTTCGGTCATGACCACCCTGGCCGCCCCGGGCAGCGCGGTTTCGGGAAGATCCAGCCGTTCGGCCAGGATCTGAAGATCCTTTCTTTTTCGCTTCAGCGCAACCACCTCCCCCGATCCGTATATCCATATGAATCCGGGCATAGTTTGATACATGGACAAGAACGGGAGGGATTCCGATGAAAGACCGCCTCGCCGCAGCCGCGGTGCTTTGCGCGCTGATCGCGCTTACTTTTTCGGCCGCCGAGGCGACCGAGAGCGCTCGCAGCGCTCTGGTCACCTGCGCGCGGATCATACTGCCGTCCCTGTTTCCGTTCTTCGTCCTGTCCGGCCTGCTGGAGAGTCTCGGGCTTCCCGAGCGCCTTGGAAAAAACCTTTCCGCTCCGGCGGAAAGGCTCTTCGGGGTCTCCGGCTGCGGGGCTGCGGCCATGCTCGTCGGACTGACGGGCGGCTATCCGCTCGGAGCGGCCTGCGCGGCGGATCTGACCGCGCACGGACGCATCGGCAGGGAGGAGGCCGAGCGCCTTCTTGGTTTTTGCAACAATACGGGACCGGCTTTTCTGATCGGAGCCGTCGGCGGCGGCGTCTTCCATTCGGCGTCCGTCGGGCTTCTGCTTTACTTCTCTCATGTTCTGGCGGCGATCCTGGGCGGTCTCATCCTGCGAAAAAAGCAGGCCGGGATCTCGTCCGCACCGGCGCCCCGGATCAAGGCCGAGCCGTTTTCGGCGGCTTTTCCGCACGCCGTCAGCCAGGCGGTCAGCTCGGTCCTTATCGTCTGTGGATATGTCGTATGCTTTACGGTCCTCCTGTGTCTGCTGGACGGGCGCGGTCTGTTGTCCATTCTCGCCGGACATATCGCCGCAGCCTGCGGCCTGGAGCTGCATACGGCCGGTGCCCTTCTTTACGGTTTTTTTGAGATCGGCAGTGCGATCGCCCGGCTTCAAAATGCCGCGGCCACGCCGGAGAATCTTTCCGCCGCCGCGGCGATCATCGGCTGGGGCGGTCTTTCCGTTCATTGTCAGACCGCGGCGGTCCTCAGCGAGAGCGCGCTGTCTCTTCGCTTCCATTGCTTCGGGCGTCTGCTCAGCGCGCTGTTGAGCTGTGCGATCGTCTACGGTGTTTCGCGCTTCCTGCAGGCGCTCGGTATCCTCTCGCTCATCCTGTGACCGCCTCAGCGGCATGTCTCAAGCATGATCGGTTCTTCCGGGCGCCCCGCAGCGCGCACCACCGCTTTTTTGCTCAGCCGCTTGCGAATCCGTCCCGAATGTGCTATGGTGTATCTGAGTTTTGGGAGGGAGTTTTTGTCAATGGAACCAAGGTATCGCCGCATCGATTTTCAGCAGGCGAAGCAGATGCTCGACAGCGAACCGGAGATCCGGTTTTTTGACGTGCGCGAAGAGGACGAATACCTGACCGGGCACGCCGAGGGCGCGCTGCTTTTTCCTCTCGGCTCTATCGATGAAGCACGCGCGGCGGAGGCAATCCCCAGCCTTGACACGCCTGTTCTTCTCTATTGCCGAAGCGGTGCGCGCAGTCATCAGGCCGCGCTTCGGCTGATCTCCTGCGGATATCGCCGCGTATTCGATCTGGGCGCCTTGAACGGCTGGCCCTATGGGATCGACTGGTAATAAAGGAGGACCATCCATGAGAGAACCTACTCTTGTCATCCTGGCTGCGGGCATGGGCAGCCGCTTCGGCGGCCTCAAGCAGATCATGCCTGTCGACGAACAGGGCCATGCCATCATCGACTACTCGCTCTTTGACGCACGACGCGCCGGTTTTCGCAGGCTCGTCTTCATCATCAAGCGCGAGATCGAGGAGGATTTCAAGGCCGCGGTCGGCAGACGCATGGAACGGTATTTCGAGGTCAGATACGTTTTCCAGCAGCTTGACTGTCTCCCGGCGGGCTATTCCGTTCCGGAGGGCCGTGTAAAGCCCTGGGGCACTGGACATGCCGTGGCCTGCTGCGCCGGGACGATCGACGGGCCGTTCGCCGTCATCAATGCGGATGACTATTACGGTCCCAGCGCATTTTCGGCCCTCTATGATTATCTCTCCGCTGACAGGCCGGCTGATGAGCATGCCATGGTCGCCTACGAGCTGCGCAGGACCGTCACGGAAAACGGCAGCGTTGCGCGCGGCATCTGCAGTGTGGAGGACGGTTTCCTCACCGGGGTGGAGGAGCTGACCCACATCTTCAAGCGCGGAGACGACGCGGCCGATATCACGGATGGCCGGCCCGAGCGTCCGCTTTCCGGCGGGCTGCCGGTATCGATGAACTGCTGGGCCTTCGGCACCCAAGTGCTGGAGGAGCTCAACCGCCGCTTCCCTTCCTGGCTTGAGGAAAACCTGGCGGCGAATCCGCTGCGGGCAGAGTATTTTTTGCCCGCCGTCGTCAATGCGATGATCCGCGACGGCCTTGCCCGGGTACGCGTGCTCAACTGTCACGAAACCTGGCACGGCATCACCTACCAGGAGGATCTGGATACGGTCGTACACCATCTTGCATCTCTGCGTGACAACGGCGTTTACCCCAAAACGCTTCTTGACTGAGCGCGGAAAACGGCCCGCCGGAGAAAGACCGGCGGGCCGTTTTCGCTGTATGCATTCTATTTTTGCGTAAAGCTGATCGGCAGCATCGCGAGGGCCGCAGCCGTTGTAAAAAGCGCCGTATACCAGAGCCCGCGCCCGAGCAGGATACTTTGGATCTGTCCCGCAGCCGTCAGCAGGATCGCAGGGATCAGAAAGATCCAGCCTCGTCGGATCGGCAGCTTTTCAAAGGCGCACAACGCAGAAAGCAAGCCGAAACCGGCACCCGCAAGCATCAGGACACACATCCGGATTCTGTCCCGGTGTTCCGCTTCCGTAAGCTCGAGCAGTTGATCCCGCTCCTGCTCGGCCGCGGCAAGAAGATCCTCTCCCGCCTCGACCCGCGCGGAGACTCCTTCCGCGGACAGGAGTCTGATGCGCGCCGCGTCATAGCGTCTGGACAGATCGGCAAAGCTGTCCGCCCTCTGCTCCAGTTCGGAGAGCGTATGATACTCAGCCTCCAGCTCCTGCTTTCTCTCCGTCAGTTCTTCCTCGGTGTCCGTCAGGCCCTGTTCGGTCAGATAGAGAGCATACCAGCCGTCCTGGATGCCCTGATCCGCCTGCGCAAGCAATTCTTCTGCCGCGGCCATTTGCTCGGCGAGCATGTCGAGCTGTTTTTTCGCCTCGACGATCTGCGGCTCGAACAGGTCGAACAGCCTCTCTGTCGATTCAAGGCGGAGCTGAAGCACGGACATCAGCAGTTCCGGGGCGTTGAGCGCTTCCGGATTTGCCCGGATCTCCGCCTCCCGGAGCGCAAGATCAGCGTCGCTTTCCTGCAGGATCGAAAGCGCCTCGTCCAAAAGCTCGCGATCTGCCGGTATAAAGGACATGATCATCTGCGCCTGCTCATCACTCCATTCGATCGCAGGCAGGTCGGGAAGAGATGATGCGCTTCCGCGGTTTTCCTCGAGCCAGCTCTCCAGCTCCCCGTACCCGAGGCCAAGCGCCTGCATGACGTACGTATCCGCGCTTGCCAGAGCTTCTTCCTCCGACATTCCGGAGGAAAGCCGCTCGGCGGCGATCGCACGGGCCTGCTCATATATGCCTTCGGCGTATTGAAGACTCAGGCTTTGGACGTCTCCCGTTCCGACGGTGCTGAGCGACTGAAGCGTCTCCACAGCGGCCATCAGCGCCTGTGCCGTCTGCGTCTGATTTTCCGGGGTTTCATTCCGGATGCCCTCCACCAGCGTTTCCACCGTGCCGAGCAGGGATCTTGCCGTGCTCACGAGCTGCAGCGCGTCCTCCGGCTGCAGGATATCCTGCGGGGCCTCGTCCTCGAGAACGAGGCGGTTGATGCCCTCCTGCCAGAGATCCCAGCCGGTGTCGAGTCCGCTCCGCGCGTTCAGGTAAGCCGCGTATACGGGTTCAAAGGCGGCCCTTCCCTGTTCCACGGCGCTCCGCCCCGCGTCAAGCTGTTCCCGTCCCTGCTGCAGCGCGGCCATCCCCTGTGCAAGCGCGAGCCTGCCGATGACGATCCCCGCCCTTGTCAGCGTATACTGGTTCAGATCCGCGCGATAAGCGCTTGCAGCGTCCTGATATGCCTCCTGCTTTCCCGGCAGTTCGGCGGAAAGCGTTTCCGCTTCCTCCCGCTTCCGTTCGTAGCCGTCCCGAAGTTCGGCGGCGTGCTCGATCTGCCCGGTCAGGATCTCTGTCCGCCGGGCTGAGGTCTCTCTATCCTTCTCCGCCTTCCGGATGCTCCACGCACCGGAAAAGAACGTCAACGCACTGACGACCGCCAGAAACACGGCAAAGGCCCTGTTCAGCGCCGGATGTCTCAAGCGACACTCCTCCGTTACTGTTTTGTTTTCTTATTATAGCGCCATTTTATGAACAATCCAAGACCATACCATATTTTTTCTTCGAAGAGCAAACTCGCCCTGTCGGAAAGGAGGCCCTGACATGTTCATGAGCTTTGCCCCCATGGAGGGCGTGACCGGGGCCGCGTACCGCAGGCTGCACCATGAGCTTTTTCCCGGAGCCGACGTCTATTATTCCCCCTTCATCGCGCCGGACGCAGCGGGCCGCTTCAAGCTGAGCCATCTGCGTGAGCTGCTGCCGGACAACAACACCGGCGTGCGTCTGATCCCGCAGGTGCTGACAAACAGCGCCTCCGCCTTTCTTTCCGTCGCACAGCAGCTGAAAGAGCTGGGCTACGACGAAATCAACCTCAACGCCGGCTGCCCCTCGGGCACCGTGACGGCCAAGCGCAAAGGCGCCGGGATGCTGGCGGACCTGAACAGCCTGGACGCGTTCCTTGCCGAGGTTTTTTCGCATTGCCCCGTTGCCGTCTCGATCAAGACCCGGATGGGCATGGAAAGCACGGCGGAGTTTTCTGCGATCCTTGAATTGTACCGAAAGTATCCGCTTTGCGAACTCATCATCCATGCCCGCGCCCGTTCCGGGATGTATCAAAGCAAAGCGGAGCCGGCTGCCTTTGCCGCGGCGCTTCCCTGCCCCTGGCCGGTGACCTATAACGGCGATCTCTTTTCCCCGGCCGATCTCGATTTGCTGCGCTGCGCCGTTCCCGGGCAGGATCGCATCATGCTCGGCCGCGGCGCGGCGTCGGATCCGGCTCTGTTCCGCATCCTGCGCGGCGGGAGGGCGCTCGAGCGGGAAGAGCTGCGTGTTTTTCACGACCGGCTCCTCGATGCGGCGCTCGGCTCCGGACTCAGCCCGGCCTTCGCTATGGCGCGCATGAAGGAGCTCTGGTTTTATCTGATCCGGAAGTTCCCCGGCGCAGACAAGCCGTATAAAATGCTGAACAAATCCCGCTCTCTCGCCGATTACCGCGCGGCCGTCGATGCGCTCTTCGCCTCGGGCCGCTTTGATGCGGAGGCTTATTTCTCCTGATAAACGCAAAAGTGAACGGGCGTCCCGGAGGGACGCCCGTTCGCTTTATACCGTGTATTTTTTCTCGTATTGCTCGTAATACTCGTCAAAGTGATGGGCGCGCAGCTCCTTCAGCCGGATCACGTATTCGTGCGCGTCGTAGCTGTTGCTGTGCAGCTCGATGACCGCGATGGCAAGATTGGAGCAATGGTCGGCCACGCGCTCCAGATTGGTCAGCAGATCGTTGAACACGAAGCCTTGCGACAGCGAGCACGTTCCCTCCTGCAGACGTTCGACGTGATGGAGCTTCATCTCGTCGCACAGCTCGTCGATCCTCTGCTCCAGCGGCTCGACCTTGTAGGCCGTATTGAGGTCGTTGGAGATGAAGCACGCAAAGGAGAGCTCCACGATCTCGCGGATGGCGCATTTCAGGATCTTCAGCTCCGCATCCGCCGCATCCGAGAAACGGATCTTCTTTTCATGGATCTCCTGCGCGGCCTCCGCCGTGTTGAGAGCGTGGTCGCTGATGCGCTCGAAGTCGCTCAGCGTGTGCAGGATTTTGGACGCCGTCTCGTTCTGGCTGTGGCTGAGCTCGTGCGTATTCAGGCGCATCAGGTAGGTGCCGAGCTTGTCCTCGAACAGGTCGACGCGATCCTCATCCGCCTTGACCTTCTCAAAGCCGTCCTCGCTGTATTTGTCGAGCAGATCCAGCGCGTCGTAAAAATTCTTTTTCGTCAGCACGGCCATATCGTCCGCCGTCAGGCGGCTCTGCTCGACCGCGAGCGGCGGATGCGAAAGGAAGCGCTCGTCCAGGCGGTCAAAAGCCGCATTCGCCGTTTTCTCGGCCTCGCTCGGATGGATCACGGCGTGCAGGAATTTTACCAGAAGCGGATTGAAGGGAAGCAGCATCCCCTTGCTGACGATGCGAAAGCCCGAGTTGATGGCGGCGATGCTGAAGGGATCCAGCACCTTGTCCTCGATCCCGAGCGTGCCGACGGCTTCGATCGCATAATAGACCGAACCGAACAGGATCGCAGAGAACAGCTCCAGCACCAGATAGCTCCACGCCGCACGGCGGCCGTCCGTCTTTGCGCCGAGCGCGGAAAGGAGCACAGGCAGCGCCGAGCCGATCGCGATGCCCAACAGAAGCGGAAAGGCGACCCGGAAGGAGACGGCTCCGGTCAGAGACAGCGCCTGCAGGATACCGACGGAGGCGGAGGCGCTCTGCAGCACAGCGGTGAAGATCGCGCCTGCAAGGATGCCGACCAGAGGATGGGAGACGCTCGTCAGCATACTCAGGAACATCCGGCTCTCCCGCAGCGGTTCGACGGCGCCGCTCATGGCGTGCATACCGAACATCAGCACCGCGAAGCCGAGCAGGATATCGCCGACATGGCGGTGAAGCTGCCGTTTGGAAAACATACGCAGCAGGATGCCGCTCAAAGCGACGATCGCCGAAAGGTTCGACGTCGACAGGATCGAGACCCAGCCCGCGCCCTCGATGCTCGAGAGCGCGACGATCCAGCCTGTCACGCTGGTGCCGATCAGGGCGCCCTCGATCACGGAGATCGCCTGCACGAGCTTCATCATGCCGGAGTTGACGAAACCGACGACCATGACGGAAGTCGCCGAAGAAGACTGAATGAGCGCCGTCACCGCCGTGCCGAGCAAAAGCGCGCGCAGCGGCGTGCCGGAAAGGCGGTAGAGAACGAGCTCCATCTTGTTGCCGGCCACCTTTTTCAAACCGTCGCCCATCAGCGACATGCCGAAGAGAAACAGCGCCACGCCGCCAAGCAGCGTCAGAAAATCAGAAATATCCAAGAAAACAAGCCTCCCGTGATCCGTTATCACGATCATTCCAAATACAACAGCGCAGGAAAAGCGCCGCGTCAATCCACCCCGGCCCCAAAAACATTCCACGGAAGCTCATCGGGTGGAGGGCAGCGAAACACGCAGGGTCTTCCGTCGACCGGATGCTCGAGGCTGACACACTCAGACCAGAGAGCCAGCCCCGGCCCGCGCCAGACGCTTCCGTAACATACGTCCCCGTACAGCGGCATGGCGCGCGAAGCAAACTGCGCCCGGATCTGATGCGTCCGCCCCGTCAGAAGCAGAACGCGCAGCAGCGATGCTCTCCGGCCGTCGATCACCGTCTCGCCCAGGAGCGTATAGCGGAGCGCCGCTTCACGAACGCCGCGGCGCAGACGCTTGACGACAAAGGTTTTGTTCCTTTCCCGGTCGTGGAAAAGAAGATCGCGGAGTTCAGCGCGCTCAGCCTCCGGACGTCCCTGAACGATGGCAAGATAGGTCTTCTTCATCTTTCCGGACACAATCTGCTCCGACACGGCCGCGGCTGCGCTGCGGCTGCGCGCGTAAAGCATGACGCCCGAGGCCGCCTTGTCCAGTCTGTGGACGCATCGGATCTCGCCGCCGCACTGACGGCGCAGCAGCTCCGGCATGCCGCCTTCCTCCGAAAGCAGCCCCGCAGGCTTGATGCACGCAAGCAGACTCTCGTCCTGATAGAGAATGCGGATATCCAACGCGCGCTCCCTCCCCGGAAGCATCTTATCTCATACGCGCGTATTTTGCAAGAACTATCCGAAGCTGTTCCCTTTTTTGCACAGCTTCGGTGTTTGACAAGCTCCGCTCCATGGGCTAAAATGACGCTATCATATAACAAGGAGGCAGGTATGCGCTGGATCGAAGTATGTCTCGATACGCCGGAGGAATGCATCGACGAGCGCTGCGAGGCGCTCTCGGAGCTTGGCGTCGGCGGCTTTGTCATCGAAAACGAAAAGGATTTCCGCGCCTTTCTGGAAAACAACCGTCAATACTGGGATTACGTGGATCGGGAGCTGGAGGATCACTTTGCCGGCCTCAGCCGGATCAAATTCTATCTTGCTGACGACGAAGACGGCCGCTCGATGCTGGCACGCATCCGTTCCGACTTCGGCAGAGTCGGCGTCTCCTACGTTGCCGACAGCGACTGGGAAAACAACTGGCGGGAATATTACAAGCCCATCGAAGTCGGCGAAAAGCTCGTCGTCGTTCCCGAATGGGAGGAAGCGCCGCCGGACGGACGCCTCCCCCTTCGGCTTGACCCCGGGCTCATCTTCGGCACCGGTAGCCACGCGACCACACGCATGTGTCTCGCGGCTCTGCAGCGCTTTTCCGTCCCCGGGACGACGGTGCTGGATCTGGGCTGCGGCAGCGGCATCCTCGGCATCGGCGCGCTGATCCTGGGCAGCGACAGCTGCGTCGGCTGCGACATCGATCCCAAAGCGCCGGAGGTCGCCGCCGCGAATGCGGCGCTCAACGGGATCGGGCCCGACCGCTACCGTGTCTATGCCGGAGATATCCTCAGCGACGCCGGGATGAGAAAGCGGCTTGGAAGCGGCTATGATCTGGTCTTGGCCAATATCGTCTCCGACGTGATCCTGTCCCTGTGCGCCTTTGTCCGTTCCTTCCTGCGTGACGGCGGCGTCTTTATCTGCTCCGGGATCATCGAGGGCCGCCAGGACGAGGTGAGAGCCGCGCTGGAAAACACCGGTTTTTCGATCCTCGAGCATCTCTGCGAGGAAGAATGGCACTGCTTCATATGCCGCTGAAGGGGACCGACATGGACTCGTTACGATTGCTGCAGCCTGCGGCTTCCTATGCCCGTCAGGTGAGCGAGTACCGGCAGGAATTTCTGGATGCCGGGGATTCCATGGACGGAACCGGGCCGCTGCGCCGTTTTGCCGATCCGCTTGAGTGGATGGCGGAGGTGGAGCGATACCGCCGCAGGGAGACGGTACCGGAGGGGCTTGTGGAGGCCACGCAGTTTCTCTGCGTCCGGGAAGCGGACGACCGACTGGTCGGGATGATCCAGATCCGCCATCGTTTCAACGAATATCTGGAAAAATACGCCGGACACGTCGGCTACTCCGTTCGTCCCTCCGAGCGCAGGAAGGGCTACGCCGGGCGTATGCTTGGCCTGGCGCTCCCCTGCTGCCGCGCGCTTGGGTTGAAGCGTGTCCTGATATCCTGCCATGACTTCAACGAGGCGAGCCGAAGGACGATCCTGGCCAACGGCGGCGTCTACGAAAGCACGGTGCAGCTGCCGGACGGCGGCGGGATGCTGGAGCGCTACTGGATCGAACTGTAACTGAAAACGGGATGCTCTTTGGAGAGCATCCCGTTTTCCTTTGTATTATCCGTAGATATCGATCGTATCCATCAACTGCACGTCGACCTCGAAAATCTCACCGTCTCGCCAGATCTTCAGCCTCAGACTGTCGCCGACGCCGAACTGATCCTTGATCCGTCCGACCTGGTCTGTCGTCGAGACTTCTTCTCCGTTGACCGCCAGCAGGATATCATACGGCTGCAGGCCCTTTGCCTCCGCATCCGAGCCGGAGGAGACCGCCGTGATCAACAGACCGTTCGGCAGCTCATATTCCTGTGCATAGCGTTCGCTGATCGCGCCGACGGTGATCCCGATCGAAACGCGGCCCCGGTACTCGCCCTCCCGCAGGATGGCGTTGACGACCTGGCAGACCGTGCTGGAGGGGATGGCGAAGCCGATCCCTTCGATGTTGGCTCCGGAGGACATCATTTTCATGTTGGTGATACCGACGAGCTGCCCGTCCATATTGAACAGGGCGCCTCCCGAGTTGCCCTCATTGAGCGCCGTGTTGGTCTGCAGCAGCGTCAGGGTGCGGCCGTTATAGTTGATGCCGCGCTCGATCGCCGAGATGATGCCGTCTGTCATCGTCATGCGGAAGCTCTCGCCCAGCGGATTGCCGATCGCGGCGACATGCTCGCCGACCATCAGGCTCTCGCTCTGCCCGAAGCGGGCGGTTGGCAGCCCCTCCGCGTCGATCTTCAGCACGGCGATATCGCTGATCGCATCGGCGCCAACGAGCTTCGCCTCAAATTCGCTGTCGTCATAGAGCGTCACGGTCGCGCGGTCACAGCCGTTGATCACATGCGTGTTCGTCACGATCAGTCCGTCGGGCGAGATGATGACGCCGCTGCCCCAGCTATACGCGATATCCAGCCCGGTATAGCCGGAGATGCCGACCACCGACTGGGCGCAGTTTTGATACAGCTCCTGCAGCAGAAGCTCTCCCTCTTCCGCTTCCTCCGGCTCCAGCACGAAATCGATCGGAAGATCGGCTTTTTCGATCTCGATCTTGACCTCTTCTGTCTGGATCGGATCGAAGAAACCGCCGAAAAATTGTTTCCAGTCCTGCGGGAGCTCTCCTTCCGTGTACGGGGTCTGCGTATCCTGGGCCGGAGCCTGAGCCGGAGCCTTGTCCCGAAACAGGATCGAGGAGCCTGCGATCAGAAGAACGGCCAGCGCCAGGATCACAGCCGCCCATGCCCAGCGGTACTTCTTCTTCGGATTTTCCGCTTTGATCTGCTGCTGCGGCGTGTGCAGCGGACGATACCAGCTTTCGCTGTCATACCAGTTGTTGTCGCTCATACCTGTTCCACCTCTTGTCGATACGGTCACTCCGCCAGCGGCAGCGTGAATACGAACTCCGTCATCCCGTCGGCGCTTTTCACGGCGATATCCTCGTCATGGCTGTTGATGATGCTCTTGACGAGATACAGGCCAAGCCCGACGCCGTCCTTATCCAAACTGCGGGAGCGGTCGGACTTATGGAAGCGGTCGAAGATAAAGGGAAGATCCTCCTCTGGGATCGTTTCGCCCTGATCCTTGACCGACACATAGGCCTTGCTGCCGTCGCGATACAGACGCACCGTGATGCAGCTGCGCGCCGCGGCGAACTTGACGGCGTTATCCATCAGATTATAGATTACCTGGGTAATGGCATCTTTATCCGCGCGGACCATGATATGGTTATCCGGCAGCTGCGGGTCGACGTCGAGTCCTTTTTTCGTCGCGCGCGACTCGAAGGACAACATCGTCTGCAGGATCAGCTCCGTCAGATCGAAGACGGAACGGCGGCTGGGATCCGTCGCATGCGCGCTCATCTGGGCAAGACCCAGCATATCTTTTACCAGTCGGGAGAGACGCCGCGTTTCATCTCGGATCGAGCGCAGATACTTATCCTCGTCGTCCCGGGAGATCGTACCGTCCAGGATCCCGTCGGCAAAGCCTGCGATCGTCGTCATCGGCGTGCGCAGTTCATGCGAGATGTTCGCGATGAACTCCGTTCTGCGCTCTTCGGCGCTCTCCAGCGAATCGGCCATTTTGTTGAAAGATTCGATCAGAGCCCCCATCTCGTCGGTCGGGTCCTCCACCTGCCTGACGCGGGCGGAGAAATCGCCGCGCGCGAATTTACGGGAGGCGGCCGCGATCTCGTCCAGAGGCTTTGCCATGCGCTTGGAGAAGATCAGACTCAGCACCAGCGCCGCGACAAATACGCCCAGGCCGACAAGCGCCGTCACTTCGAGAAGGGTCGTCCAGGCGCCGAGGATGCTGTCGATCCCGTTGGTGACGAACACATAACCCAAGGTCGAGCCGCTCCTGTCCGGGATGGGCTGTGCAACGACGAAGCGATCTTTCGGGTAAAGGCCGTCCAGATCGGAAATCTGACCGAAATGGCCGCTCGCGTCGACCTGGGAAAGCACAAACTGCGGGATCTGACGGCCGAGATGCTCGCAGAGCATGGTGCGGTCGGAGCAGGATACGACGATCCCCTCCGGGTCTGTCAGGAACACGTGGTTGCCCGTGCTGTTTGCGATGGAACTCAGATTCATACTGAGCGACCAGCTGCTGAGACTGTCGTTTTCCGCGATCGCCGAGGCGATGCGGGACACTTCCGCCGCGCTGTTCTTCATCGTCTCCTCGTACTCGTTGAGAACGTAACTGCGCCCGATGCCGACAAAGGAGACCGCGATGATCAGGAAGCAGACGGCCACCAGCGTCGCCGTTGCTACAAAATTGCGCAGATAGATGCTCTTCACGCTCTACTCCGTCACTTCAAACTTGTAGCCCACGCCCCAGACGGTCTTCAGGCTCCATTTGTCGGATACGCCCTCGAGCTTTTCCCGCAGGCGCTTGATGTGCACGTCCACGGTGCGGGAGTCTCCGAAATAATCGAAGCCCCAGACCTCGTCCAGGAGCTGATTGCGCGTGAACACGCGGTTCGGCGACGAGGCCAGATGGAACAGCAATTCCATCTCCTTGGGCGGCGTGTCGACTTTCCTGCCGTCGACCACGAGCTCGTAGGAGTCGAGATTGATCACCAGCTTATCGAAGCTCAGCTTCTTCTCCAGAGGCGCATCCGTATCCGTGCGCCGCATGACGGCATGGATACGCGCGATCAGCTCCTTCACATCGAAAGGCTTCGTCACGTAATCGTCCGCGCCCATCTCGAGGCCGCTGATCTTGTCGTCGGTCTCTCCCTTGGCGGTGAGCATGATGATGGGCACGGAGGATTTCATGCGGATATCCCGGCAGATCTGAAAGCCATCCTTGCCGGGCAGCATGATATCCAGCAGCAGCACATCCGGCGAAAACAGGTCAAAGATGCCCTCGGCCTTGTTTCCGTCGCCCGTGATCATCACCTCAAAACCGTCCTTGCCCAGATACAGGCGCAGCAGTTCGGCGATGTTGCTGTCGTCTTCCACGATCAGAGCGCGTTTACTCATTTTCATACCTCCCGCGGTTCGGGGCCCGAGATCTTCCGAAGACGGGCGCTGCCTTTTAAGCTTCATTATATCATGATTATAGCGTCTACGGACAGATAAAGGTTAAAAAAATGTAAAAACGGGGAGCGTCCCGTTCCCCGTTTTTTTCGCCGTCAAAACTCGATCTTCTCCAGTTCGAGTAGCGCCGCGATATAGACCTTGAGCGCTTCCAGCAGATCCGCCTTGCAGGCCGCCTCGTCCACGCCGTGGATCGGGCCGGCGAAGTCCGGCTGTGGACGCTCGGGATGCTCCGGTCCGAAGGATACCGCGTTCGGGAAATCACGGGCATAGGTCCCGCCGCCGATGGTATAAGGCTCGGCGTTCTCACCGGTCACGTCGTTGTACGCGTCGATACAGGCCCTGATCTCCGGCTTGTCAAGGCTCATGTAGAACGGAGGCGCGTCGCGATCCAGCGTGATCTCGGCCGCATCGCCGACGCGGCTGCGGATCTGCGCGGCGATCTTCTCTCCGCTCGTGTTGGTCGGGTAGCGGCTGTCGAGCGTCTGGAACATCCTGCCGTCTTCCACGCCGATCACGCCGCCCACGATCGTCAGCGGTTTGAACAGGCCGTCGTCAGCCTGCACGCCGAGCCCGCTGCCGTCGCTGTTTTCGTTCAAAAGAGCGACCGCATGCAGGAAGCGACCCTCCTGTTCGCCGACGAGCTCTTTTTCCAGCAGGTATCTGACCAGCACGCCGATCGCGTTGACCGTCCCCTCCGGAAGCGACGCGTGCCCGCCGACGCCGGAAGCCGTCAGGTGCCAGATCCCGTCCGCCTCCCGCTCGGCCGTTACGCCCGGCGCGCTCTCGGCCCGTTCGGCCCGGACCCAAGCCTCGGCCCTGTCCGGGATCGCATTGGCCGCAAAGCCGCCGCGGATATCGACGATCTTCTCCTGGGGAAAGCGGGAGAGCATGCGTCCGTGATAGATCCCCTTTTCTCCGTTGCACAGCGGGAAATTGGCGTCCGGGCTGAAGCAGAAAAGCGGCGCCTTGAAGTGGGAAAGATAGTATTCCACATCCTTCATGCCCGTCTCTTCATTGACGCCCAAAAGCGCGCGGATGGGATAGCGCAGCGGGATCCCCCGGTCTTTCAGGTACTTCAGCGCGTACAGGCAGAGAACGCTGGGGCCCTTGTCGTCCATGACCCCGCGCCCGAGGATATAGCCCTCGCGCTCGCGCATGACAAAGGGGTCGGCCGTCCAGCCATCTCCCGTCGGGACGACGTCCAGATGCGTGATGGTGGCAAGATACTCGTCCCCCGTCCCGATCTGGGCATAGCCGATGTAGTTGTCGCAGTTGACCGCGTCGAGCCCAAGCTCCGCGGAAAGCTGCAGCGCGGCATCCAGGGCGCGCGCCGGCCCCTCGCCGAAGGGGAGGCCCGGCGCGGGCGTGCCCTCCACGCTGTTCACCGCGACGAGGCGCGCGATCGAAGAGAAGATCTCCTCCTCATGCGAGGAAATAAATGTATCGATATCATGGCTGAGCTTCGGATCCATACGGCCCTTCCTTTCCTTGTTCAGATGTCAAAACTATACCACCGGGTGCTGTGCCCGGTCAAGCGCGGGGCTGCGGAGATCGTCCGTTGATAAAAAAGCCGGCATCCGACGGACGCCGACCTTTTTTCAGTTTTTCGGTTTGAAATCCGGCTCGGTCCCTTCCTGCAGCCGTTTCATATTCCCGCGATGCTGGAACAGCGCGACCGCCATGCCGAGCCCGGCGAGAAGGATCCGCGGCAAGCTCACGCCGAACAGCAAGGCCGCGGCAAAGATGGCCAGGGCGGCGAGGATCGAGCCGACGGACACTTTTTTGCTCAGGACCGCGCCGAGCGCAAAGACGCCGACCACGACAAGACCGACGCGCCAGTCGATCCAGAACGCGATCATCCCGCCGACGGAAATGCCCTTTCCGCCCTTGAAATGGTGGAACGCGGGGAAGCAGTGGCCTATGATACAGGCCCCGCCGCCGGCCAGGATGCCCCAGTCGCCGAGCAGCTTTTGCCCGAGGAGCATGGCGAGCGCCGCCTTGAGCATATCAAGGGCCATGGTGGCCAGGCCCGCACCAAGTCCGTAAACCCGTGCCATATTCGTGGCGCCGGCGTTCCCGCTGCCTTTCTTCCGAACGTCTCCGCCCAGTGTTTTCGACATCAGGATGGAAATATTCAGAGATCCGAGCGCATAGCCGACAAGGATCACAAGAACAAACCGTAGCAGATTCATTGACAGTTCTCCAAAGCCTTGGAATACAGAGCGCTGGCTTCAGGTTTCATTATATGCGGTTTCCGTTCCGTTTGCAATGGAGCCGGGGCAGAATTCCAGAATAATTCACAATTTCCTGCGGCCGCGCCGCTCCTGTGCTTATCCGTTGCGCTGAATGCGAAAAAAAGCGTGGTTTTTTCCCGTTTCTTGTGTTATGGTAGGGACATGGATGAATCTTTACTGACTATGACGTGTCCCCACGGCAAAAGCTGCGGCGGATGCCAGCTTCAGGGGCTGAGCTACGCGGAACAGCTTCGGGAAAAACAGAGGCGTGTCGTCTCCCTTCTGGGCGGCTTTGCTCCGGTATCTCCCATCATCGGGATGGAGCGGCCGCTGCATTATCGCAACAAGGTCCACGCGGCCTTTTCCCTGGACCGGAACCGACGGGTCGTCTCGGGCGTCTATCAGCCGGGCAGTCACCGTGTCGTTCCCGTAGACCGATGCCTGATCGAGGATGAGCTCGCCGACCGCATCATCGTCGCGATCCGCGGCATGCTGGGTTCCTTCGGCTTGAAGGTCTACGACGAACGAAGCGGCAACGGCTGGCTGCGCCATGTCCTGGTCCGCCGGGCCTTTGCGACCGGGCAGACGATGGTCGTGCTGGTTGCCGTCAGCCCGATCTTCCGGAACCAGAAACCGTTTCTTGCCGAGCTGCTGCACCGCTTCCCGGAGATCAGCACCGTGGTGCTGAATATCAACGACCGATTTGGGCCGGTCGTTCTGGGCGCGCGCAGCAAAACGCTCTTCGGGCCGGGGACGATCGAGGACATCCTCTGCGGAAAGCGCTTCCGCCTGTCCCCGTCCTCTTTTTATCAGGTTAACCCCATACAGACGGAAAAGCTATACGCCGCCGCCGCGCGGTTCGCCGCGCTGACGGGAACGGAGACCGTGCTCGACGCCTACTGCGGGATCGGGACGATCGGTCTGAGCGTCAGCGAACATGTCAGGCAGGTCATCGGCGTGGAGCTGAACGCCGAAGCCGTCAAGGACGCCATCGCCAACGCAAAGCTCAACGGCGTCAAAAATGCCTGGTTCACCGAGGCCGACGCCGGGGCGTTCATGGAACGGATGGCCCGGGACGGGAATCGGCCGGATGTGGTATTTATGGATCCCCCGCGCGCCGGTAGCGACCGCCGTTTTCTGGATTCGCTGCTGCGCGTCTCTCCGGAACGCATCGTTTATATCTCCTGCGACCCCGGAACGCTCCGCCGCGACCTTGACATCCTCGTAAGCGGAGGCTGCCGCGTCCGCAGCATCCAGCCGGTGGACATGTTTCCCTATACCGGGCATGTGGAGACTGTATGTTGCTTGTACCACCAAAAGAAGGATTTCATTTCAGTGCCGTATGAACCTCAGAATGCGGAATGTCTGAAATAAATAAAATGAGCATGGTGAACGAGAATCTGTGAGGAATCTGATATGAGTACCAGAAAAGAAATAGTAAGCAGCTTTTATGGCCAATATGATGAAGACGGGCGGACTACCAGATCACGGCACGGTCAGCTGGAATTCTGCACAACGATGAATTATATCCACCGCTATGCAGGCAAGGCGTCAGCAATTCTTGAGGTTGGTGCTGGAACGGGAAGATACTCCATTGCCCTGGCGAAAGAGGGCATGGATGTGACAGCGGTTGAACTGGTCGAAAGTAATCTTGCTGTTCTCAGAGAAAACAGCAAAGGAATGGCAAACATCCAATCATTCCAAGGGGATGCTACAGATCTGAGCCGATTCCCAGATAATACTTTTGATGTAACGCTGTTCTTTGGCCCCATGTATCACTTGTATGAGAAGGATGAAGTGAATTGCGCTATTGATGAGGCAATTCGGGTCACAAAACCAAACGGAGTAATTATGTTTGCCTTCATATCCGTGTTTGCGATTATGTATGCGAATTATTTCTACGGAAACTGGGCTGAAGGGCAGGCAGAGAACTTCACGGAAGATTATCAGATAAGACACTTCAAAGAACAGCTCTTCACGGGATATGATGTTACAGAATTTGAAGGATTATTTCACGAGAAACCAGTCGAATGGATAACAACAACAGGGGTAGACGGACTGATGGAGCCCATCGAAAAGCGTCCCGATTTTTCTATGACGGATGAGGAATTCAAATCTCTTGCTGCATGGTATCTCGCTTTTTCTGAAAAGAGAGAATTACTGGGACACACAAATCATCTTCTCTATATCTGCCGTAAACAGGCATCTGTCTGAAAATGCTTGTGGGTTAAAATGAAGAGGAGGCAGTAGATGAAAAATGAAATCATTCTTTTTGAAACAGAAGATAAAAGCATTACATTACCTGTACAGGTATCAATTGGATTCTGATTGTACCACCACGGAAATGATCATATCGAGATTGTAGTACTCAGTTAAATGAGTCTGTGTTTTACCTTCAATTGCACCATGTCGAGTGGTAGTCGCAAATTTTGCGACTACCTCAGACTCCTCAAGTTCTTCTTTCAACGCATTTCCAATATGCTTGCCGATTGTTTTAACATCTCTCCCAAAAAGCTCGGCCAGTTGGCTACGATTCAGCCATACAGTGTCTGTGGAGACGGTATGTCTCTTGTACCGGCCAAAGAAGGACTTTATTTCAGTGCCTTATGAACCGAAGGATGCGGATTATCTGAAACAACTGAAAGAAGATCGGTAAATCGGTATTTCTCTATCCGAATCCCGGAAACCCGTTGTTTTTCCTGCATTTTCTGCAAGCCTGTTGTCATAGAACGCCTCGTTTTCCCTCGTTTTTGCCCTTGTGGGACAAACGAGGGCGCAGCGTTTTGCGCATCCTGTACAGAGAACGAATGCCTCGACGATCGAGAGCGAAATACACCCCTCGCACAAATCGCGGGATTCATACGAGGGGTGATTTCTCAGACGGTCTATGCTGTTGTCCCGGAATTCCCGTTTGCTTTGGCAAGGTAGCGCCGGATTTCTTTCACCATTTTTTCGTTTTGGAAGTTCGCCTCAATTTCGTCCATATCTACGGTACGCCCGGAAAGGATCCCCTGGATCAGCACCTCCGCATACATTACCTCCCGGGTCATGGGATCCTTCAGATAGGTCAAAAGGTCAATATTCATTTTTTCGTTGATCCCCTCGATCATGCCCACGAAAAATGTACAGTCTTCGCCGAAAAGCTTTCCTATGCTTTCCATATACTGAAAGCCGGTTGTAACGTCCTCAAGCCTCATAAGTCTGCGCTCGACTGCCGCGAGACTTCCTCCGTTGAGCAGCTTATCTGCCGTTGTATTCAGTATATCGCACAAATCGAGAAGGATACCGGTATCGGGAAGCGTATCCCCGTTCTCCCATTTTGAGACGGCCTGAAAAGAAATATTCAGCTTCTCTGCCAGTTCTTTCTGCGTCATGCCGGCAGCCTTCCGTAAATGTTGGATATACTGTCCAATTTTCAAAGAGTCCATAGTATGCTCCTTCGTCGTTCCTTATTCTTGCGATTCTTGCGGCCCGCGATTACATGATACTGTAAGAGATGCAATTCGTAAATAACGGGAAAATTGAGAAAATTCTACTTCTGGTAGAACGAGCCTTCCGGGCAAATCCGTTTGCCTTGCTTTTGCCCTTATGAGCGGCAAAAGCCTGTGATTTGGGGTAATATCAATTCCTGTTTGTCGATCTGTTTCTCAGTTAGCAGTTATTTGAGACTGCCTGTCTGCTGACAGCTCCCATTTCGACGCGCAGAACCATCGGGATCGGGAGATAAATCCTCACGACAAATCAGCGCTTTTCAAACACAATCGCGCAATGACGATCCATTTCAGAAAGGCGGCCCGGGAGGCCGGGCCAAAGAGGTGAAAGACATGAGCCGCTTTCGAAGCTTTCTCAAACGAAAGGACATAGAGATCTCCCTGAAGCGCTACGGCATCGACGCGCTCGGGGCGATGGCGCAGGGCCTTTTCTGCTCGCTGCTGATCGGCACGATCATCAACACCGTCGGCACACAGTTCCACATCCCGTTTCTGACCAAAACGGTGGCGATGGTCGCCGGGGTCGAGTACACGGTCGGCGGCATCGCCACGGCGATGAGCGGGCCGGCGATGGCCGTCGCCATCGGCTATGCCCTGCACTGTCCGCCGCTGGTCCTGTTCTCGATGATCGCGGTCGGCTTCGCGTCCAACGCGCTGGGCGGCGCGGGCGGCCCGCTGGCCGTGCTGTTCGTCGCCATCATCGCCGCCGAGTGCGGCAAAGCGATCTCCAGGGAGACCAAGGTCGACATTCTTGTCACGCCGCTCGTGACCATTGCCGTCGGCATCTTTTTCTCCTGGCTGATCGCGCCGCCGCTCGGCAGGGCCGCGATGTGGACAGGCAATCTCATCATGTGGGCCACGGAGCTGCAGCCCTTCCTGATGGGCATCCTGGTGTCCATGCTCGTCGGCATGGCGCTGACGCTGCCCATCTCCTCGGCCGCGATCTGTGCGGCCCTCGGGTTGACGGGACTTGCGGGCGGCGCCGCCGTGGCGGGATGCTCGGCGCAGATGATCGGCTTCGCTGTCATCTCCTTCCGGGAAAACCGCTGGGGCGGTCTCGTCTCCCAGGGTCTGGGGACCTCCATGCTGCAGATGGGCAACATCGTCAAAAACCCGCGCATCTGGATCGCGCCGACGCTGGCCGCGGCGGTCACCGGGCCGATCGCCACCTGTGTGTTCAAGCTGAAGATGAACGGCGCGCCGGTCTCCTCCGGTATGGGGACCTGCGGGCTCGTCGGTCAGATCGGCGTCTATACCGGCTGGGTCAGCGACGTCGCTTCCGGCGCGCGCGGCCCCGTCACGGCCTTTGATTGGATCGGGCTCATTCTTGTCTCCTTTGTCCTTCCCGCGCTTCTCTCACTGCTGTTCCACGCACTCGTGCGCCGTCTCGGCTGGGCCAAGGACGGCGATCTGAAGCTGAGCTGAACAGGCGGCGGGGCTGCGACCATGCATCGGCAGTATATGACAGACTATCTGGAAACAGAGCGTCTCGTCCTGTTTCCCTATACCTGGGAAAACCTCGCTTTGTTCAACGCCGACCTTCCCGCCTTTGAAGCGCGCTTCGGCGTCAAATACCGGGGTGAAGAGCTGGATCATCTTCTGCGCGCCTTTCTGCTCAGGCTGGAGGACGAGCTTGCCGCAGACCCTGAGCACTACCTGTTTTTCACGGAGTTTTTGATCGTGCTCAAGGAGACGGACCGCATCATCGGCTCCATCGACTACAAATATGTCCCGCGGGACGGGCTGACCGAGGTCGGCTATGGTATGAACCGCGCCTATGAGGGACACGGCTACATGACCGAGGCTCTGCGGGCCTTCCTGCGCTTCGGGAAAACGCTCGGGATCCGCACCGTACGGGCCGACACACAGCGGGACAACCTCCGCTCCCGGAACGTACTGAGGCGCTGCGGCTTTCATTTTCTTCGGGAAGAGGAGACGCTCTGGTGGGAGATCGACCTGACAAACGCCTATGAGACTGCTTTTTGAGATCGACACGAAAGACTATGACCCCGCCGGCCGCGCCTTTGTCCGGCCCTCCGCCCGCGCGCTGATCCTGCGCGACGGCAGGATCGCCATGGTGCACAGCCTGAAATACGACTACTACAAGTTCCCGGGCGGCGGCATCGAGGACGGCGAGGATCCGGCGGCCGCCATGATCCGCGAGGCGAGAGAGGAAGCGGGCCTCGTCGTGCGCCCGGAAACCGTCCGGGAATACGGCTATGTCCACCGCATCCAAAAAAGCGGTTACCCGGACACAGACCACTTCATCCAGGAGAATTATTACTATCTCTGCGAGGCGGAAGCGGCGCTGCAGCCCCAGCGGCTGGACGATTACGAGGCGGAGGAGCGCTTTACGCTGGAATACGTCTTGCCGGAGCAGGCCATATGGGTCAACCGGATGCGCTGTCACGGCCCGAAAGACCCCCGGATGATCGAGCGGGAAGCGCGGGTGCTGGAGCTGCTGCTCGCGGATGGGTATTTCGCCTCGCGGACGATCAGCGGGCGGAAGGACTGCCTTTGAGCAGTTCCCAAAACAGAAGACGGCTTCCGGGATCCCGGAAGCCGTCTTCTGTTTTGCCATTTATTCGATGGATTTGAGGGACTCCGCCATGTTGATGCCGTCGAGCCTGCGCAGCATCAGCAGGTTCGTCAGGAGCGTGAAGGCGATCGTCGCGGCGAAGGACAGCACATAACTCCAGGGAGCGATCCGCACGTCGTAGCTCATGTAATCGACGACGATGGCGTGGATCACCACGGCGTGAAACTGTTTGCCGAGCAGCAAGCCGATCGCGGCCCCGAGAACGCTCAAAAGGACGTTTTCGCTGAGGATGTAGGATGCGCTCTCCCAGGGCAAAAAACCCAAAACCTTTACCGTTGCGACCTCTCTCATGCGTTCCAGGAGGTTGATGTTGGTCAGGTCATATACCGTGATCAGCGCCAGCGCCGCCGAGCAGACCACGACGAGCAGCACCACCAGATCGATGCTCGCCATGCTGCGCTCCACCGTTTCTCTCTCCGCGGCCGACAGGGAAACGTAGGTCACGCCCGCCTGTGAACGCAGGCCGGCGCCGAATTCCCCGGCATCGATCCACGCCGGCAGGCACAGCAGCGCCGTGTTCATACGGCACTCCGCAAGCGATGCGGCATCCACGTACACCCCATGGCCCAGATAGTTCCTGCACAAGCCGCTTACCGCAAGTTCGACCGACTCTCCGTCGTCACGTTTCAATTCCAGACGGTCGCCCACGCTCAGGCCGAGCTTCTCCGCTATCTTCTCCGTGACCACGATCTCGCCCGGCGCGGGGAACGGAAGATCGCCCTCCGCATCGGAGATCCTGATCACGCCGTCGAGCGCGCCCTGCTCCGCCGCCGTGACGCGCGTACTCATCTCGCGCCCGGCAAACGATACGGTGACAGGCTCCTGCCGGACGAGCGCAAAGCGGTCGGCTGTGTCATCCCACAGCGCGGAAGCGTTTTCCGGCGGGAGCTTATCGGTATCCAGGCTCACCGAGATATCGTACAGGTAGATATCGTTGAACTGATACTCCGCGATCCGCGCGATCGAATCCCTGGCGCCGAAGCCGGCCACCATCAGGGCCGTACAGCCGCCGATGCCGAGCAGCATCATCCAGACGCGCAAGGGGTATCGGAAAGCGTTTCGTATACTGACCTTCGTCAAAAACGGCAGCCTGCTCCAGAACGGGCCGAGGTGCTCCAGCAGGATCCTGCGGCCGGATCTCGGCGCGCGCGGACGGATCAGCTCGGACGGTTTCTCCCGCAGCTCCCGGCGGCAGGCCAGCCATGTGACAAACAGCGTTCCCAGCACAGAGACCGCCGTTGAAAGGCAGATCATCAGCGGGCTGAAATAAAACTCCAGTTTGGCATATTCGTAGATGATCCCGTAAGCATACCAGACGATATAGGGGACCATCGTCGTCCCAAGGAAGAAGCCGAGCAGACAGCCGAGCAGCGATGCGGAACCGGCATAAAGCAGATACTTGCCCATGATCGCGGCCTCTCGGCAGCCAAGCGCTTTCAGCGTGCCGATCTGCGTTCTCTCCTCGTAGACCATGCGCGTCATCGTCGTCACGCAAACGAGCGCCGCGACGAGTGTAAAAAACACCGGGAAAACATCGGCCAGGCCATCGATGATCCGGATATCATTTTGGAAGGTCCGATATCCCTGAACGCTCTCCCGGTCGAGCGCATACACCTCGAGGCGAAGGCGCTCTTCCAACCCCTCGGCCGCTTCTTCAAGCTCCCTTTCGGCGTCCAGGAGCTTCTGCTCGGCCTCGGCCAGCTCCTGCGCGGCCTCTTGCCTGCCCTGTTCATAGGCCTCCCGGCCTTCGGCGAGCTGCGTCCAGCCGGCGTCGATCTGTGCCTGCGCTTCATTCAGCTGTCTCAGACGCTCCGGATAAGCCGCTTCAGCCGCATCAAGCTCCGCCTGTGCCGCCTCAAGCTGTGCAAAGCCCTCCTCGATCGCCGCCGCGCCGGCATCCAGCTCGGCCTGCGCCGCCTCCATCTGCGCGCGTCCCTCCGCCAACTGTCGCTCCGCGGCGGCCAGCTCCTCTTCCTGCGCATCAAACTGCGTTGCCTGTGCCGCCAGCTCAGCCCGCGCCGCTTCCAGCGCGGCCTGCCGCTGCGTCAGCCGAAGCTGCAGCGCGGCAAGAATCGCCGGGCTGGCGTTCGGATCGTCCGCCAGCTCGTTGATGGCGGCCTGCGTCAGCAGGAGCTGCGCTTCCGCGGCGGCAACAGCGCGGACGTACGGCTCAAGCGTCATGGCCTTATACGCCTCCAGCTGCAGCCGTCCCTGCGCCAGCTCGGCCTCGCCGGCCTCCAACTCCCGTGCTGAAGCAGCCAGCGTCTCTCTCCCGCTCGCCAGTTCTTCCCGTCTGCTCTCCAGATCCCGCCGCGCCGCCTCCAGCTCCTCCCTGGCCGCGGGGATCCTCGACATCCCTTCTTCCAGGGCCGCGCGGCCGGAGTCGACCTCGCGCTGTCCCCGGACAAGCTCCGCCTGCGCCTGTTCAAGCTGCAAAAGCGCATCGTCCAGTTTCCGCTCGCTCTCGATCTTTCCCGCCTCATAATCGGCGCGACCGTTGTCGATCGCAAGCTTGGCCTCGGCCATTTTTTCTTCTGCCAGCGTTTTCAGCTCGGCCTGCCGTGCGGCGGCGCGGCTGTTGAGCAGCGCCTCGATCTCCGGCTTCAGGCGGTCTCTGGCCGCGGCATACTCGTCGGAATAGATTTCACCCGGGAGATCGCACCAGAGACGAAGCTCATGATACGCCTCCGAATCGAAGGCCTCCGGGAGCAGATAGAGAAACGCGCGGACCGAGCCGGAGCCCAGGCTGGTGTCCCCGCGATAGCTGCTGATATACCGCGGCGAGCGGGCAAGCCCCACGATGGTAACGCTTCGCGGCTTCACCGTGGCGAGGATTTCCTCGTCGTTATCCTCCGCAAAGGTGATGACCCGCCCGACGTCCTTTCTGCCGAAGACTCTGGAATCGGCCAGACATTCGTCCTCCGTTTCCGGCATGCGGCCCCAGGTCAGCACCGGGAGGTCTGTACGCGCGGGCAGGCTCATCAGATGATAGACGTCCCTGCGCCCGCGCAGTATGCCGAACAGATCGGCAAAGCAGGCCCCTTCCGCCTCCGCCACACCGGGCAGGCTGGCGAAGGCCTCGACGTCTTCCTGCGTAAAGCCCAGCGTCGACAGAAGCTGGAAATCTGAAAAATGCTGCCGCCGGAGATAATCGTCGGCCGTCGTCTCCATCGCCGGATAGGAGCTTTTCAGCCCTGTGAAGAACCCGACGCCCAACGCTGTGATGGCCAGGATCGCCAGGAACCGGGCGAAGGTGGACCGGACGCTTCGCAGGAACATTCGCAACAGATAGCGATTCATGCTTTCACCATTCGATCTCTTCCACAGGCACGGCGTTTTTGTTGACCTCCACAGACTGAACGCTCCCGCTTTTCAGGCGGACGATACGGTCAGCCATGGCGCACAGCGCCTTATTATGCGTGATGATGAGCACGGTCATTCCGGTATCCCGGCTCGTCGTCTGCAGGAGCTTCAGGATCGACTTGCCGGTCTGATAGTCCAGTGCGCCGGTCGGTTCGTCGCAGAGAAGAAGCTTGGGGTTTTTTGCCAGGGCGCGGGCAATGGCCACACGCTGCTGCTCGCCACCCGAGAGTTGGGCCGGAAAGCTGCCTTTTCGATCTCCGAGGCCGACTTCCTCCAGTACGGCAGCGGGATCCAGCGCGTTTTTGCCGAGCCTGGCCGCGATCTCCACGTTCTCCAGCGCGGTCAGATTGGGGAGAAGATTATAGAATTGGAAAACGAAGCCGACGTCTGTCCGGCGGTATCTGGTGAGCTCTCTTGCGCCATAGGAGGAGATCTCTTCCCCGTCCACGACGACTTTGCCCTCCGTCAGACTGTCCATTCCGCCGAGGATGTTCAGCAGCGTCGTTTTTCCGGCGCCGGATTCCCCCACGATCACGCAGATCTCGCCGCGGCCGATCCCGAAGCTCACCTCCTGCAGGGCGGTGAGCGCCGTCTCTCCCGCTCGGTAGACCTTTTTTACCTGTTCCAGTTGAATGAAGGACGTATCCACGGCGAAGCTCCTCCCTCCCTTGTTTGCTCATGCTGATTATAGCGTCTTGTGTTCCGCTCCGTCAACAGCGGAAGTTCTTGCGTTTTGGGAAACATGCGGATATAATAGTAAAATAATAGAAATTGATCCTCATATCCATGGCGGAAGGACGTGATAACGCTTGAAAACGATCTATCTGGCAGGCGGCTGCTTCTGGGGCACGCAAAAGTTCTTCGACCAGTTCGCCGGCGTGTGCGGGACGGAGGTCGGCTATGCCAACGGTCCCGAAACGGAAATCAGCTATCAGGAGGTCTGCCGCGGCAGCGGTCATGCGGAGACGGTGAAGGTCGACTTCGACGAGACGCGGCTCAGTCTGACGGATCTGCTGGATCGCTATTTTATGGTCATCGATCCCCTGTCGATCAATCGGCAGGGCGGCGACATGGGCATCCAGTACCGCACGGGTATTTATTACACGGACCCCTCGCTTCTCCCCGAGATCAGCGCGCGCGTGCAGAAAGAGGCGGAGGCCCTCGGCCGCCCGCTGGAAGTGGAAGTCAAGCCTCTGTCGAACTTCTGTCCGGCGGAGGAGTATCATCAAAAGTATCTGGAGAAGAATCCGGGCGGCTATTGCCATATCGGGGAACGCTTCTTCCATCTGGAGGTGTAAGCCATGGAAAGAGACAACAGACCAAAGAGCAGAGAGAAAAACGTTACCGGGACCGGAAGCGGCGTCCATCGGCGCGGCGAGGGCCTCGGCACGGGTCCGGTCGGCGGGCAGAACGGCAGCGGCTTCGGCAAGGCCGGGCAGCAGCAGTCCGGTGAACGCGGGACCGGCGGCGCCCGTTCCGGCGGCCGCGGCTCGATCCTGATCATCATCGTTCTTGCCATCATCCTGTTCGCTGGCGGCGGACGCCTCGGCAGTCTGTTCGGGCTGTCCGGCTCTTCCGGCGGCACCTCGTCCGACGGGAGCGCGGGCTATGTATCCAGCGTCCCGCAGACGACGCCCTCCTCCGGAAGCGGTTCCTATTCCAGCCTGCTGCCCGGCATGAACAGCGTGATGGGCCCCGGCAGCTCGATCGGCGCTTCTTCCGGCAGCAGCGGCTGGGCGCTGAGCAGCAACTGCGGCGTGCTCGACCGCTCCGTCGATCCCTCCGCGCGTGATAAGTTCACGCAGATCCGCGGCGGCGGACGCGACACGGTGACTGTGATGATCTATCTCTGCGGCACCGATCTGGAATCGCGCAGCGCCATGGCGACCAAGGATCTCAACGAGATGCTCGGCGCCACGATCAGCGACAAGGTCAACGTGCTGGTCTATACCGGCGGCTGCTCGCAATGGCGCAACAATGTGATCAGCAGCACCGTCAACCAGATCTATCAGGTCAAGAGCGGCGATCTGGTCCTGCTGGAGAAAAACGCGGGCACCGGTTCCATGACCGATCCCAATACGCTTCTGAGCTTTATCAATTACTGCACCGGAAACTATCCCGCCAACCGCTACGAGCTGATCCTCTGGGATCACGGCGGCGGTTCTCTCTCCGGTTACGGCTATGATCAGCGCAACGCGCGCAGCGGCTCCATGAATCTGGCTTCTCTGGAGCAGGCGCTCAGGAGCTCCGGCGTAAAATTCGATTTCGTCGGCTTCGACGCCTGTCTGATGGCGACGGTGGAGACCGCCAGCATGCTCAGCCGCTATGCGGATTATCTGATCGCCTCCGAGGAGACCGAGCCCGGCATCGGCTGGTATTACACCAACTGGCTGACGGAGCTCTCGTCCAACACCTCCATCTCCACGCTGGATCTCGGGCAGCGGATCGTGGACGATTTTGTCAGCGCCTGCGCGCAGCAATGCCGCGGCCAGGCCACCACGCTGTCGGTCGTCGACCTGGCTGAGCTGAGCGCCACCCTGCCGGACGACCTGTCCGCGTTTTCGCAGGAGCTGCGGCGCATGATCAGCGAGGGCGAATACCAGACCGTGTCCACCGCCCGCAGCGGCTCGCGTGAGTTTGCCGCCTCGACGGTGATCGACCAGATCGACTTCGTCGATTTTGCCCACCGCCTGGATACGGATCAGAGCCGTTCTCTCGTGGAGGCCCTGTTGGGTGCCGTCAAATACAACCGCACCTCCAGCAGCATGACCAATGCTTACGGCCTGTCCGTTTACTTCCCGCTTCGAAAGATGTCGAACGTGAACAAAGCGGTGCAGACCTATGACGCGCTCGGCATGGACGAGGACTACACCAGCTGCATCCGCGAGTTTGCAAGCCTTGAGGTCAGCGGCCAGGCAGTCGCCGGCAGCAGCAGCGGCTATGCCACCTCGCCTTATTCCGCTCTTTTCGGGAACATGGTCGGGTCGCCCGGCGCCTCCGGCAGCTCCGGTTATGGGGCCGCCTCCTCCGGAACCAGCTCCGTCGATATCGGCAGCCTGCTTTCGGCGCTGCTCGGCGGCAGCATGGAGGGCCTTCCCGGCCTCAGCCAGTCCGATCTCGGCTTTATGACCGGCCGTTCCATGCCCGACGTGCAGACCACGGCGGATTATCTGGCGATGAACTGCTTTGACCCCTCCGCGCTGGTATGGCGCCAGGACAGCCAGGGCCGCTGCCTGCTCACGCTTTCTGACGATCAGTGGGATCTGATCCAGAATGTCGATCTGAACCTCTACTATGACGACGGAGCGGGCTATGTGAATCTTGGGCTTGACAACAGCTTCTCCTTTGATGACGACGGAAATCTGGTCGCCGACACCGAAGGGACCTGGATCCACCTCAACAACCAGCCGGTGTCGTATTTCCACACCAGCACCATGCAGGACGGCGAAAGCTACTGCATCACCGGCCGCGTCCCGGCGCTGCTGACGCATCGGGACGAGGAGACCGGCGAGACCGTCACCGAAACGGTCAATCTGATCCTGCTGTTCACGGACGCCGACCCGAATGGCTATGTCGCCGGCGCCCAGCCCGTATACGAGGACTGGGAGACCGAGACGGTTGCACGCGGCCTGATCGAGCTGCAGGACGGCGACCGGCTGGATTTCCTGTGTGACTGCTACCGGTACGACGGCACCTATGAGGACACCTACATGCTCGGCGACCCGCTGATCGTCAGCGGCGAGATCACCGTGCACGACGCCTATCTGGACGGTCCGGCCCTGCTGATGTATCGCTTCACCGATCTGTACAACCAGCACTACTGGACCGAAGCGATCTCTCTGAACAGATAAACATGCAAAAAAGAGAACGGATCACGCCGTTCTCTTTTTTATCGTCAGATCCCCCGGATCACGCCGTAGGTAACGCCGGTCATGATAGCGGCCGCGATCAGTACGCCGAGGACGATGGCGGGCAGCGCTCTCTTGAGGCGGATATCCAGGACCGCAGCCACGAGCGCGCCCGTCCACGCCCCCGTGCCCGGCAGCGGGATCGCAACAAGCAGACAAAGCCCGATCGTTCCGTATTTGCTGACCACGTCGCCCTTGGCCAGCGCCTTGCGTTCCAGACGCCTGATCCAGCCGTCCAGCTTTTCGCTCTTTCTGCGCAGCCAGGCGAAGATTCTGCGGATGAGCAGAATGATAAAAGGAACGGGAACGAGGTTCCCGACGACGGCAGCCGCCAAAGCCAGCCAGTAGGGCAACCCGAGTGCGATCCCATAAGGCAGCCCGAGGCGCAGCTCAACGACGGGGACCATGGAGATGAAGAAGGTCGCAAACAGCTTTCCAAACAGGGTCTTCGTCAACCAGGCGATCATACCGTCCCCCCTTTCGTTTCCTGATTTGTTGATTATATCTCAAATCACCGCCGGCATCAAGTTCTTTTTCCGCGGCAGGAATGGGAAAACTTGTCGAAACACGGGGTCATCCGACGGGGACGTCTTGCAATCGCTCCGAAAAATGTGTATAATTTAATATCATGCATAAAGGGGGAATACGCGTGGAAAAGCTGACAGAAACCATTTCCAACATCAACTCCGTTGTCAACGGCTTCGCATGGGGGCCGGTCATGCTGGTGCTTCTGGTAGGCACCGGTATCTATCTGAGTATCCGCTGCGGTTTTCTGCAGGCCGGACGTTTCGGCTTCGTCATGCGAAACACGGTGGGTTCTCTGTTCTCCAAAAAGGGCAGGGACCATGGCAATAACCTCTCGCCGTTCCAGGCGGTCAGCACCGCCCTCGCCGGCACCGTCGGCACCGGCAACATCGCCGGGGTTACGGGTGCGATCTTTGTGGGCGGCCCCGGCGCCGTGTTCTGGATGTGGGTCTCTGCTTTCTTCGGCATGTGCACCAAATACGCCGAGATCGCCCTGGCCATGAAGTACCGCGTCAAGGATGAAAACGGCGTCTTTCACGGCGGCCCCATGTATTACATAGAAAACGGTCTCGGAAAAAGCTGGAAGTGGCTCGCCGTCCTGTTCGCGGTGCTTGGCGGCCTGGCCAGCTTCGGCATCGGCAACATCGCCCAGAGCACCGAGATCGCCAGCGCGCTGAATTCGCTTTTCCACATGAACAAGCTGATCGCCGGCATCATCCTGGCTGCGGTCGTCGGCTTCGTTCTGATCGGCGGCGTCAAGCGTATCGGTCAAGTGACCTCTTACATGGTCCCCTTCATGTCCATCTTTTATATCCTGGCAGGCCTTTTCGTCATTATCGTGCGCATCACGGATATCCCCGCCGTTCTCTGGCTGATCGTCAAGAGCGCCTTCAGCTTCAAATCCATCGGAGGCGGCCTCTTCGGCTACGCCATCATGATGGCTATGAAGCAGGGCTTTGCCCGCGGCGTTTTCTCCAACGAGGCCGGTCTCGGCTCCGCGCCGATGGCGCACGCCGCTTCTTCTACCGAGGAGCCGTGCGAGCAGGCGATCTGGGGCATCTTCGAGGTCTTTGTCGATACCATCATCATCTGCACCATCACGGCGCTGACCGTCCTCCTCTCCGGTGTTCTTGACGCGCCCGGCGGTCTGGACGCGTTTGGCTCAAAGGGCTCGGCCGCCGTCGCCGCCTTCAACTCGATCCTCCCCGGCACGCTGGGCGGCATCATCATCCAGATCAGCCTGATCTTTTTCTCCCTGTCGACCATCATCGGCTGGGGCTATTACGGCGTCAGCTGCTGGAATTATCTGACGCGGAACAGCAAGGTCGTCGCGTTGATCTTCAACATCCTTTTCGTCCTGATGTGCGTCGTCGGCTCCGTCGGGTCCGGCACGCTGATGTGGGATATCGCCGATACGCTCAACGGGCTGATGGCGATCCCGAACCTTGTCGCGCTGCTGCTCCTCTCCGGCACGGTCGTGGCGTTGACACGCGCGTATTTCACCAAAGACCGGCTCGGGAAAAAATAAGCTTTCGTACATTACACAGGAAACGCCCCTGACGCTGATTTCGCGTCAGGGGCGTTTCCTGTGCTTGAAAGACTCAATCGCAGATGATATGACAATCCGGCAGCGCGGAGCGCAGGCGCTCGATTTCGTCGGCCGGGATCGGATTTCCGCTCAAATTCAGCTCCCGGAGGTTCGTCAGGCTGAAGAAGGGCTTGATCAGAGAGATCTGGTTCCCCGAAACATCCAGCGTCTCCAGATTGACAAGAGAAGCCAGCGGAGATGCATCGCGGATCTGGTTGCAGGCAAGATCCAGGTGCCGCAGCGAGGTGAGGATCTGCAGGCTGTAGACATTTTCCAGGGGGTTGCCGCGCAGGTTGAGCGTCTCCAGGCCCGACAGCAGCGTCAGAGCGGACAGGTCTGTCACGCCGGTGTTGCTCAGATCCAGTTCCGTCACGTCACGGCGAACGCGGATCCCGGCGATCTCAACGGTATAGACGAGCGGCGCGTGCTGCACGAGGCAGCTTCTCAGCGCGCTTTTCAGGGCGTCGACTGCCTCTCCGGTCAACGCGGGATTGTCGTAAAGAGACAGCACACGCAGTCCGGTCATGCCCTGCAGCAGCGAAAGAGACTCGTCCGTCAGACCGACGTCTTCCAGGAAGAGCGTCTCCAGCCCGCTGAGCTTGGCAAGGCCGCTGAAATCAGAAAGCGGATTTGCCGAGAGATACAGCTCCACAAGGTTTTCAAGCGAGCCGAGGGGAACGGTCGATTGGATGAGATTCCCATCCGCGTAGATCGTCCGGAGCGACTGCATGGCCATCAGCGGCCGCAGATCCGAGACGCGGTTGTTCGAAATGTTGAGCCACTCGAGCTCCTGCAGGTCCATCAGCGGAGAAAGATCTCCGATCTGATTGTTGCTCAGATCGAGACTGTGAAGCGAGCGGCAGGCGGAGATCACGGAGATATCCGTCAGCTGCATGCCGCTCAGATCCAGCTCCGTCACATCCGACTTGAACGTCACGCCCCCCAGCGTGATATCCGGGACGCTCTCCCGGACGGCCTCGCTGTGGATCGCGCAGTTCGGCAGCGCCAGGCTCAGTTCCTCGAGCTGCCGGTCGCTGATCTCGATGCCGCGGATGCTCAGCGTCGTCAGCCCGCTGAGGCCGTAAAGGGGGGAGAAATCCAAGATCGGGTTTTCGTCGAGATACAGGCTGCGCAGACCTGACAGCGAAGAGAGAGGCCGGAGGTCGCTGATGCGGTTGCGGCTCAGATCCAGCATGGTCAGCCCACCCAGTTCGGAAAGCGCGCCGATATCCGAGAGCTGGTTGCCGGCAAGCGTCAGGCTGGAAAGCGCGTAAAGCCGCACAACGTTCGCCAGATCGGCATCCGTCAGCCCGCTCTCTTTCAGCACGAGCGAGCTCGTCTCCGGGGGGTATTCCTGCCCGGCGATCTCGATCAGATCCGCCCGGCTGCGCGCCTCGCGCATCTGTTCGAGCCGCGCGATGCGCTCACGGACCCACTCCTCGTTCAGATCAAGCCGGCGCAGATATTCCAGCGCCTTTTCCAGATTTCCCTGCGCTTCGTAGCAGTCGGCCGCCAGGCGCAGGCAGTCTTCCGTCTCGTCGATCGCGGAGGCCCTCCGCAGATTGCTGAGCGCGCTGTCATAATCTCCTGCCTCGAAGCTCCGTGAAGCCAGATCGAAATAGCTCTGATAGCGCCGCTTTTCCGTTGCCAGCCCGACAACGACGGCGATGATGAACACCAGCACAAAAGCCGCAAGAAAACCAACGACGATCCTTGACCGCCGTCCCTTATCCCAATTCGGTTTTCTCCGCTCCCTGTTCTTCGGAGGCGGCGGCGCGACATGGCGGCCAGTTTCCGCCGCATGGGCGCCGGTGCTTCCCTGCCGTTTCATTCTTCTGTCTCTGTCGTTTCACTCTCCGGAGCGCCCGGCTCCGATTCAATCGCGGCCTTGTCCGCAGACTCGGCCGGTTTCTGTTCTTCCTTCGGCTCTGTTCTGCTGTTCTCCCGGAGCCTGGCGGGAGGGATCACCTTCGGATCCCTGATCCTTGGCAGATCGCCCTCGATCGCTTTTTTCTTCACCTTCAGGGCGAGGCCGGTGAAAAGCAGCGCCAGCATGATGCACAGCACGGAGATCTCCAGCATGCCTGCCGAAAAGCTCACCGGATCCTCCGTATTGCGCAGCGCGGGCAGATCTTCCGCCAGGATGTGGTAAACAAACGGCAGCGCGAACAGCGGCGGCAGCAGCCATTTGGTACGGATCACACCGGTGACCGTTCCAAGATACACGATGGCGACCAGCAGATACAGGCCGATACACAGCAGCGTGTGCCACCAGCTCTCAAAGCCCAGGGATTTGATGATGAAGAAAACCACACCGCCCAGGACCGGCAGCGCTGTCGTCCAGATCGCCCTGCGCCCAAAAAGGACCAAAAAGAGGATGAAAAGCAGATTGCAGGTCAGCGGCAGCACGATCTGCGTAGCGGTATAGGTGCTGTCGCCCCAGCGGCCGATGCTCCCGATCAGGCGAAAGACGGCAGAGAGGGCCATGAAAATGATCGCGGCCTGCGTCGTCCAGGCCTCCTGCTCCACAAAAAATCTGATGCGCGCGGGCGCAGTTCTTTTCTCATCCACAGCTTCAGCCCCCCCTTCGGCTGCAATTCTTATGCAATTGAGTATAACACATTCTCCATCCGGCCGCAAGAGAGGCCCGTTCTCAGAAGAGCAGACCGTAGCGGGCCGCCAGCGGCTCCAACACAGCCTCCGGGAGCGGCCCCTCATACAAGGCCCGCCCCTGATATACGCGCAGCGCCTGCTCCAGGAGCGAGGCGTCGCCGCATACCAGGCAAAGCGGTTTCGTGATCAGATACTGACATTCGGCGAGCGTGTCCAGATCCGCTTCTTCCGTCAAAGACAGCGCGAGCACAGGGCGTCCGCTGTCCAGCTCTTCCTCCAGCGCCTCCTCGATCCCCTCGCCGCATTTCAGGATCCGCTCTGACGTCACATCCGGCGGCAGGAAGAACAGCTCTTTTTCGGTGGCGCAGGGCAGCATTTCCGTGTGTTCGGGGGAAGGCCGCGCCGGCGCAAGCTCCCCGGCGCGGCGGCAGAGCGCTTCGATATGGCTGCTGTCCGTGCCGCAGCAGCCGCCGAAGATCGCCGTTCCGGCCGCGGCCATATCCTCCAGGCGTGCGATGAACTTCTCCGGCGGGCAGTCATAGACGGTTTTCCAACCGACCAGCTCAGGCGTCCCGGCATTCGGCTTTGCGATCAGCGGGACACGGGCGACTGCATGCAGTCGGCGCAGCTGAACGCTCATCTCCTCCGGGCCGACGGAGCAGTTGAGTCCGAACGCGTCGACGCCCATCCACTGCAGGATCTGCAGGACAGCCGTCACGTCGGAGCCGGTCAGGGTGCGTCCGTTCTCATCACAGGTAAAGGTGACGAAGATCGGCTTCCTGCTGACGCTTCGGACCGCCAGAACGGCAGCGCGCGCCTCCGCCACGGTCATCATCGTTTCGATCACGAACAGATCAACGCCCGCGCTTTCCAGCGCCGCGGCCTGCTCGGTATAGATCTCGACGAATTCTTCAAAACTCGTGTCGCCGAGCGGATAGAGGAACCGTCCCGTCGGGGCGATATCCCCCGCGACGTAGGCGCGGCCGCCGGCGGCCTCCCTTGTGAGCGCAGCAAGACGGCGGTTGAACTCCCCGACACGGTTGAAGATCCCGTGTGCCTCCAGCTTGACGCGGTTGGCGCCGAAGGTCGGCGCATACAGGATCCTGCTGCCGGCGGCGACATAAGCGCGCTGGATCTCCAGGATCGTTTCCGGATGCTCCAGGATCCAGGCTTCGGCGCAGTTGTCGCCTGTAAAGCCGCGTTTTTGCAGTTCGGTGCCGGTGGCACCGTCCAGGATCAGCGGAAAGCTCAGTTCCATTCGCTCTCTTCCTCCTCATAGAAAAACATCTGTTCTGGATATTCACGCATAAACAATTCGCTCGAAGACAGGTCCAGATAGCGGCAGGCAGCCTGGATCTCCCGCAGCTCACGCCGTCGATCCAGATCGAGCAGCGCAGCCCGCGCGCCGGATAACGACGTATTCCCGAGAGATACGGTCTTTTTCTCCAGCTCTGCCGGCAGCATGCCGATCGCCGCCGCGCCCGCCGGATCCAGAAAGCTCCCGAAGCCGCCGGCCAGTACGACGCTGTCCACTTCATCGGCCGTGATCCCCGCCGTCTGCAGCAGTACCCGGATCCCGGCCGCGACCGCCGCCTTTGCCAGCTGGAGCTGCCGGACGTCCCGGGCAGACAGAAAAATCTTTTTATCGGGCGTCAGGGAAAAAATGCCGTTGCCGTTTTCGTCTTCGCCGACAAGTCTGTCATACTTCTCCGGCAGCAGGTCCGGCGGGAGGAGCCTTCCGGTCGCGCTTACGATCCCGCGTCTGACCAGAACAGCCAGCAGGTCGATCAGGCCGGAGCCGCAGATCCCCTGTGCCTGCGCATTTCCCACCGTTTCGAATTCCGGGCCGTCCCCGTCCCAGCACACGCGGCTGACCGCGCCCTCCGTCCCCGCCATCCCGCAGGTGATGCCGACGCCTTCGAAGGCCGGTCCCGACGCGACCGCACAACAAAGGAAGCCGTCTTTCCCGCCGAGCGCCATCTCGCCGTTTGTCCCGATATCCAAAAACAGGCTCCAGCCGTCCTTCCTGTGCAGCCCCGAAGCCAGAAGCCCCGCCGTGATGTCGCCGCCCACATAGGAGGCGACACAGGGCGCAAAGAGGATCCTGCCGGTCTGGTTCTCCGTGAACAGGCTCACCGGAGCGTACGGCGCGGACGCCAGACCGCGGGGGTCCAGCCCGGCACAGATGTGCTGCATGACCGTGTTGCCGCAGATCAGGATCTCCTGCAGCTCCTCCGGATCCGGGCCGACGGAGCGGATCATGTCTCCGATCTGCTCATGCACAAGCTCCTGCAGCTCGCCCAGGCCGTTCGGCCGGTCGATCGTATACTGGATCCGTGTAATCACATCGGCGCCGTAGGCCGCCTGCGCGTTCCAGGCGCTCTGCCTGCCGATCAGCCGCCCGTCTGAGAGATCATAGATCTCGACGGCGATCGTCGTCGTTCCCAGATCGACTGCGGCGCCAAGGCCGGAGCGGCCTGATGTCGGGACAGGCTCCGGCAGGAAGCCCTGCGTCACGACGCCGCCCTGCAGCGAATCGACCGAGAGCTCCGCGTCCTCCCGGAGAAGGGTCCTGCAGGCAAGCACCCTGCGGGTCCCGTTCGCGTCTTTCAAGATGACCCTGCATTTCCCGCAGGCGCCGTGTCCGCCGCAGGGGGCGGCGACACGGATCTTTTCCCGGCGCAGGATCTCCAGCAGCGTCATTCCCTCAGGCGCCCTCACGGTGCGGCTCCCGCCCGCGAAACAGATCGTCAGTTTTTTCTCCATATGCTCTCCGTACGGTTGACACGGATGCCCGTGTTCTGTATAATTTATTGCACTAAATTACTATAAACGGGCGTATGCCCGTTTGTCAATGCTCATTTGGAGGCGACATGACGGATCTGATCGCACTTGCCCTCGAAGTCGGGTTTTCCCGCGCGGCGCCTTTTGCGTGTTCCGTTCTCCGTGTCCGCGACGAGGTACGTGACATGTGCGCGGACGGCCGCTGCAGGTGTTACGGGAAAAACTGGGCCTGCCCGCCCGCCTGCGGCAGCCTTGACGTGATCCGAAATAAGCTGGCCTCTTATGACAGCGGCGTCCTTGTTCAGACCTGCGCGGAGCTGGACGGGGACTTCGATCTGCACGGCGTGGACGCCGCGATGAAGCGGCATAAAGCACAGTTCGCCGTGCTCGCCCGGCAATTCCGCCTGCTCCGGCCGGACTGCCTGCCGCTGACCGCAGGAAGCTGTACGCTCTGTCATCGCTGCACCTTTCCGGAGCGGCCCTGCCGCTTTCCGGAAAAACGCCTTTCCTCGATGGAGGCATATGGGCTCCTCGTCAGCGAAGTCTGTGAGGACGCCGGTCTCCCCTACTACAACGGGCCGGGAACGATCACCTTCAGTTCCTGCATTTTGATGAAAGAAGGGATTCCTTCATGACGCCGAAAGAGATCTTTCTCGAACTGATCAGCCCGGACGGCCGTCCGGAGCGGCAGCTCAAGCAGTATGAAGCGCTGTATCTGGCGCTTGGCGATCCCGTCGGCCGGTATGAGCACGGGCACCGCAGGCGCGGCTCTGCCAGCCGGGACCTCTGGGGGACCACGATCCTCTTCCCGGAGGACGCGCCGGGACCGACGCCCCATATCACGCCCGAGAACAAGGCCTGCCCGGATATCACACGCTGGCGGGAATTCGTGCATGCTCCCGATCTTGCCGCAAACTGCACCCAGGGCTGGGAGGAATTTGCCGCCGCTGCACGCGCTGCCGCCGGCCCCGACAGGCTCCTTGCCGGCTTCATGCCGACGGGTATCTTCGAGCGTCTGCATTTTCTCATGGGCTTTGAGGATACGCTGCTGAACTTTTTCGAGCATCCGCAGGAGATGCACGAGCTGATCGCCTATATCACGGAATACAAGCTGCTCCATGCCAGGCTCCTGATCGAAGGGCTGCATCCGGACGTCCTGTTCGTGCATGACGACTGGGGGGCCAAGGAAGCCCTGTTCATGAGCCCCGACATGTGGCGCGAGTTTTTCAAGGAGCCTTATCGCCGTTTTTACGGCTACATCCGTTCGCAGGGCGTGATCGCCGTGCACCACGCAGATTCCTTCCTGGCGCCCATCGTAGAGGATATGGCCGAGATCGGCATCCAGGTCTGGCAGGGCGTTCTGCCGGAAAACGACATTCCCGCCCTGCAAAAGCGCCTCAAGGGCTCGCTGGTCCTCATGGGCGGGATCGGCGCTGCCATCGACCGGCCGGATTCCACGGAGGAAGAGATCCGCTGCTATGTCCGCCGTGCGCTGCGGGACTACTGCCCCGGCGGACACTTCATCCCGTGCATCACATACGGCGCCGTCGGCACGGTCTATCCTCACGTCGACCCTCTGATCGACGAGGAGATCGACCGCTATAACGCCGAGCTGCATCTGCCGGCCGTTGACCTGCCGCCCCTTCCACGCCGTCGGGTTGTCCGGATCGAGGCCGCTCCTGCGCCCGCCGCGGATGAAGCGGCCTCGGGCGCGCTGCTGCAGCAGCTTGCCGCCGCGCTCTGCCGCGGGCAAAAAAAGAAGACCCTCAGCCTCTGTCAGCAGGCCCTGGATCAGGGGATCGACGCGCAGGACATCCTCTCCGGTGCGCTCGTTCCCGGCATGACGAAGCTGGGCGAAGAGTTTTCCGCCGGACGCGCCTTTGTGCCGGAGATGCTGATGGCCGCCCGCTGCATGGCCGCCGCCACGGAACTGCTCAAGCCCTGCCTCTCCGCGGCCGGTCCCGCTGTCGCGGGACGCGTTTGCCTGGGCACGGTCCGCGGCGACCTGCATGACATCGGCAAAAACCTTGTCAAGATCATGATGGAGGGCTCAGGGCTCGAAGTCGTCGATCTGGGCGTGGACGTCGCTCCCGAACGCTTTGTTCAGGCTGCGATCGAGCAAAACTGCGATATCATCGCCTGCTCGTCCCTGCTGACGACCGCCATGCATGAGATGCGCAGCGTCGTTCGCCTCGCCGAAGAAGCCGGGATCCGGAACAAGGTCAGGATCATGGTAGGCGGAGCGCCCATTACACAGGAGTTCTGCGACGAGATCGGCGCCGACGCCTATACAGACGACGCGGGAAGCGCCGCGCGTACGGCCGTCCGTCTGCTCCGGCAGAACTGATTCCGCTTCATGAACAGAGCGCCTTTCCCGAAACGGGAAAGGCGCTCTGTCTTATTTGCCCGCTTCCGTTAGGCCTTTGGCCAGGCGGTACAGGCGCGTCACGTTGATCTCCAGCTGACGGCGCGGCAGACGCCTGCGTTTGCTCTTTGCCGTCAGGCCCTTCAGGATGGCGTTTACATCGGCCCGGCTGCCGGGCATGATCAGATCGTTGCCAGCCGCAGCGATCCGGGCTGCGTCCGGGCCGGCGTGCTTTTCCTTCCTTCCGCGAAGCATCCCGACAAGCCAGTCGGTCATCACAAGGCCGTCAAACCCGAACTCGCAGCGCAGTACGTCCTCGATCAGCCCGTGCCGCTCCGAGGTATGCCTGCCGTTGATGAGATTATACGAGGTCATCAGCGCTTTCGGGGCGCCCTCTCGAACACAGATGCCGAACCCGCGCAGATAGATCTCGCGCAGGGCGCGGTTGCTGATCTGGCTGTTGTTTGCGCCGCGGTTGAATTCCTGGTTGTTGGCGGCAAAATGTTTGATCGTGACCGCCCTCCCCGGATGCCTCTGTACGCCGCGGCACAGCGCCGCCGCCATCTTTCCGGAAAGCAGCGGATCTTCGGAAAAGTATTCAAAATTCCGTCCGCAGCGGATATCCCGCTGGATATTCATCGCGGGAGCCAGCCACAAATGGACGCCGAAGCGCTCCATCTCGTCGCCGACCACGTCGCCGCATTCCTCCGCCAGAGCGGGATCCCAGCTCTGCGCCAGGGCCGTGCCGATCGGGATCGCGGTGCAGTTTTGCTCGCGGAGCTCGCCGGACGACGGCGATCCGCCGTTGAGCAGCTTCAGCGCCAGCATGGCAGGGCCGTCCAGATATTCCAGGATGCTCGAAGGGATCGTCTGTCCGACGGCATGCACGCCCTTTTCATCGACGCGGTATTGACGGGCCAGGCGAAGCCCGGCGGGGCCGTCCGCCATGACGAGGCTCGGGAAACCCTTGATTTCACCGACGGTCTCCCCTGCCGCTCCCGCCACGCTCACAGAGGCCTCCCCGATCATGCTGAGAGGCCCGGCTTTGGCGTCGAAACGGCCCACGCTCAGCAGCGCCAGCTCCTCATCGCTCAGCGCCGCGACGAAGGGGTCGATCTCCCGCTCCTGCCCGTAATCCACCGTTTCCCGCTCAAAAGAGGACGCGGACACGCGCAGCGTCTTCACGAAGCGCGGCCTTTTTTCACGTCGGGGCTCAAGAGGGCTCCAGTCCTCAAAAGAGGGCTTGCCGAGGCAATTCTTTGCCTTGAGCAAAACCGCCTCTTTGTCGAGCCGGACGATGCCGGCCACCGCCGTCTGCACCGAGCTCGTTCCGAGGCGCAGGACGTAATCGCCCTTTTCCAGGATCCACGATGCGCGGGCAGAATCGTAGGACGCCAGATCGCGCATGGAAAAGCGCAGTGTGAGCTCTTCCTTCTCTCCCGGTGCGAGCTCGCGGGTCTTTTGAAACGCGGCCAGGGTCTGGTACGGCTGATCCAGCCTCCCCTCAGGGACGGAGACATAGAGCTGGACCGTCTCGCGGCCGGGCCGTGCGCCGGTATTCGTGACCGCGGCGTTTATGCTGATAACGCCATCCTGCTGTTCCGGCCTGCCGTGCCTGACGGAAAAGCAGGTGTAGCCGAGGCCGAAGCCAAAGGGGAACAGCGGCTTGATGCCCATACTGTCGAAGAAACGATACCCGACGTAGACCCCTTCCCGGTAGCAGGTCTCGTCCCTGCCGCCGAAATCGCCGACGGTCTGATAATCCTCCCAGGCGGACCAAGTGGCGCTCAGCTTCCCGGAGGGGTAGCTCCTGCCCAGCAGCAGATCCGCCAGGATATTCCCCGTCTGCGCCCCAAGCTGGCTGAGCAGCAGGATGTTTTCGACCGCCGTCACCGGGGAGAGATCGACGACGCCGCCGACGTTGAGCACCAGCAGGAAGCGGCGGTATTTCTCCCTCAGGCTCAGGATATCCCGGATCTCCGTCTCGGTCAGCAGAACGTCGCCGCGTATGCTCTGGCGGTCCGACCCCTCGCCGGAGATGCGGGAGAGCACGTAGATCGCCATCTCGCCCCCGCCCCAGAGCGGGATGTTGTATTCCGGCTCCGGCATGACCGCGCCCATGCCTTCGAAGGCCGCAAGCGTGTGATGCTTCCTGGCGCGCTCCTTGACCTGCCGGACGAAGGCTCTGCGGGCGTCTATCATCAGGTTGTCGTAATTGTCCAGCCAGACCCTGCTTGTGACGGTGAAGCCCGCGTTTTCCAGCCCCTGCTCGATCGTGACGTATTCCCGGGAGTTGACCTCGCCGGAGCCTGTCCCGCCCTTGACCGTGCGGCGGGCGCCGGAGCCGAAGATCGCGATCTCGCCGGGGCCCGGGAGCGGAAAGCTGCCGTCTGATTTCAGCAGCACCGCGCAGGCCGGGCCGAGTCTGCGCATCTTCGCGTTGTGTTCTCTTTCGACAGCGTTTCCGTCCATACTCTCACCTTTCCCTTTTCCTTCCCGCCGGCCGGTGCGGCTGCCGCGCGGGAGAGCACGCATTTGTTCCTATGGATGATATCATATATCAAATCTCGTTTTTTGTCATCCCCGAAAGAAAAAAGGACCGCCGAGAATGGCATTTCGCAAGAAAGTCATTCCTTTCACCTTTGGGCCGATCCAGTTGACCATGTCGGTCAACGATGATATAATTTTGATACGAATCAACATTTCTCACATGGATCAAATATAATAACAAAAAGCAACTTCAAGTTGCGCAAAAGCAAATCCAGGTTGGTTGATAAAGAGCGGTCTGCTTTGTATGCTCCTTATGTAAGGAGGATGATACTATGAGTTTTGGAGAGAATCTGCAGACGATTCGCAAAAAGAATCAACTTTCTCAGGAAAGCCTGGCAGAGATGCTTGGCGTAAGCAGACAAGCCGTGTCAAAATGGGAGCTCGGGGAAGGATATCCGGAGGTTGAAAAGCTTTTGCTTCTTTCAAAAAAGCTGAACATCTCTCTGGACAGCTTACTGGAAAACAAAAACACGACCGCACTCTCTGACAATTGCAAAAGGCCTGCCATCAGGATCATTTCTCCGCATGAAGGTGTGATTATCAACGCATCAAAAGTGGCTCGCTCGCCGCAATTCAAGGGCATGAAAAACAGTCCGAAATATGCGTTATTTGCCACTGATGCAAGCGACATGTCAACGTGGGGAGCAAAGAACACATTTCTCGCCTGGTATCGAAATCTTGAAGATGTTACAAAAGAGATTGAAACAATACAGACGGCGTTGGATCTCGGGGCAGCTTCTTATTGTCTGCAATACAGCGTAAAGTGCAAACAGAACCTGCTTAGGATTATAATAGACGAATGACCGAGCAGGTTCCTGCTTATCGAGAGGACCTTTTACAGCCCGCAAATACAGCAAGCGTCGGATTGACCCCGCCAATCCCCTGTATGGGCAGACAAAAGAGGCGTGACCGTGACCGGTCACGCCTCTTTTGTGTCTATTCAGAGGGAGGCCCTGCCTAAATACCCCTTCCTTACGGAGGCTGCTCCGATGCGATCCTTTTCTCAGGAATAGAACATTTCAAGATATTCTTCCAGCGTCACGTTCAGATCGTGCATCTGCCCGGCGGCCTCTGGGCCGACATAGCGGTAATGCCAGGGGATGAATCCCACGCCCGTCACTTCCCGTTTTCCTTCGGGATAGCGCAGGATAAAGCCGTAGCGCCAGCAGTTGTCCCGAAGCCAGCTCTGCGCCGCGGCGTCTGTCTGCGCATCGTCCAGCGCCGGATGCTCCGCATCGGCCAGATCCACCGCCAGCCCCAGCTCATGCTCGCTGCAGCCTGCCGGCGGAACCGTCCGCGCCGCCTCGGCAAGCGCCGCCTCCCCGGTCATCCCCGAAGCCCGCAGCGCCTCCACCTGTTCGTCAAACAGGCTCTGCTGTTCATAGCGGCTGATATACGCCTCGACGACGATGACCGGATGTCCGGCCGCCTCCGCCGCCTCCAGCAGCATCTCCAAATGGTTCACACAACGAATGTCGACCATGTGCCCGTCATCCAGCAGCGCAAACTCCGGGTTCACTTCATCCTCCAGCGGGTTTTCCAAATTGACAAGCGTCAGAAGACGAATATTCTTTTTTTGAGCGGCCCAGCTGCCCGCCTTTGTAATCAGGAACACCAGGACGAGCGAAGCGAAAAGCACGCCGAAGAGCACCAGCACGGTTTTTTTCTTTATCATATCGGGGATCCTCCCCCTTTTCCTTCGTTCTGATTATAGCAAAAGTCCGGAGGTTTTTGTAGCTTTTCACAGAATGTTTAAGACTCTTAACGGAAAATTAAGAAAGCTCAGAAATGGATCAGCCCCAGATGCTCCAGCAGGATCTTCAGGCCGATCAGGATCAGGATCACGCCGCCGGTGATCTCGGCCGCGAACTTGAAGCGCGTCCCGAAAACGCCGCCGATGAACATCCCCGCGGCGGAAAAAACGAAGGTCGTCACGCCGATCAGCGCGGCGGACGGAAGCAGATCGACCTGCAGAAAAGCAAAGGTGACGCCGACGGCCAGCGCGTCGATGCTGGTCGCGACAGCCAGCAGCAGCATCGTGCGGACGCCGAGGCTCGCATCGAGCTCTTCTTCCCTGCCGAATGCCTCGCGGATCATGTTCGCCCCGATCACCGCAAGGAGCAGGAATGCGATCCAGTGGTCCACGCTCTCGATCACCGTTTGAAAGCGCACGCCGAGCAGGAAGCCGATCACGGGCATCAAGAACTGGAAGCCGCCGAAATACAGCCCGGCCAACAGCGCATGTCCGGTCCGGACATGTCCGATGCTCAGGCCCTTGCAGATCGAGACGGCAAAGGCGTCCATGCTCAGACCGACCGCAATCAGGAACAGCTCGGTAAAGGTCATCTTGTCCTGTCTCCCAAACTTTCGTAATTGTCCATACTGTATGACAAGTTTACAGAAAAGTCAAGGAATGCCTCTTGTATTAGGACGACAGGATGGGTAAAATTGTTCCATACCCTCCGCGTATGCGGGAAAGGAGAAGCAGGATGCAGGAAGTCTTTCAGTTCATAAAACAGGCGGGGACGTATTTCCTTGCCACCAACGACGACGGACAGCCGCGGGTGCGCCCATTCGGCACGGTCCATCTGTTTGACGGGAAGCTCTATTTTCAGACCGGAAGGAGCAAGAACGTCTCCCGGCAGCTCCACGCCGACCCGCGTCTTGAACTCTGCGCCGCACAGGACGGCCGATGGCTGCGGATCGAAGCCACCGCGGTCCTGGACGACCGGCGCGAAGCGCGCGTCAGCATGCTGGAGGCCTATCCCTCTCTTCAGGCCATGTATTCCCCGGATGACGGCAACACGGAGGTCTGGTATCTGCGCAACGCGACCGCGGTGTTCTACTCTTTCACTGAGCCGCCCCGCACCGTCGTCTTCTGATGAAAAAAAGCGCCGCCGAAGCAAATGTTCGGCGGTGCTTTTTTCAGATCAGAATTTCTCGTCGAATTTATAGCTGATATCCTCTTCCAGACTGATTTTCTGCTCTTTTTTGTTGACCAGCCGGATGATCGCCGGGATATGCCGGACGATCACAGCCAGCGAGATGAAGACGCACAGCCGGATCGCGAGTCCGTCGTCCAGCGAAAGCAGCGCCGTGGCAAAGAGTGCGGCCGCTCCCGCCAGCGTCCCCAGCGAAAGATACCGGCTCACCGCGATCACGACGCCCGAGACCAGCAGGACGGCGATGCCGACGGGCGGGCTCACGGCGATGGCGGCCACAGTCATGGCGACCAGTCCGGGGCCGCCGCGCAGCTCATAGATCGCGGGCCACATGCGTCCCATGACCAGGCAGAAGCCTGCCAGCGCGCGGCCGACAACCGCGTGCTTTGTCAGGCCGAAAAGGATGCCGCCGAGCAGGATCGGAAGGATGTCAAGGATCAGTTCCACGATCAGGAGCTTGACCGCGCCCTTCCAGCCGAAGACGCGGCGGAAGTTGGAAACGAAGGCGCCTCCCCTGCCGAAACGGCGAAGGTCGCGGTGAAAGACGAAGTTCGAGGATATGATCAGGCTGCTGAGACTGCCGATGCCGTAGGCGAACGCAGCGGTCAGGATCGAAAAAAACCAGTACATCAGTCTTTATCCCCTTTCTGCCGGATCACCAGGCGGATCGGCGTACCCTCCAGGCCGAACACGGCGCGGATCTGATTCTCTATATACCGCTGATAGGAGAAATGGAACAGCTCCCTGGAATTGCAGAAGATCACGAAATTGGGCGGTTTGATGCCCGTCTGCGTCATATAATAGATCTTCAGCCGACGTCCCTTGTCCGTGGGCGGCTGCACGCGCGCCTGCGCGTCCGCCAGGACGTTGTTGAGCATCCCGGTCGTAATGCGCATATTGCTCTGATCGTTGACGAAATTGATGAGCTCGAACAGGCGCTCGGTCCGCTGGCCGGTCAACGCCGAGATGAACAGCACCGGCGCGTAGCTCATAAAGCTCAGGTCGCGCATGACGTCCTTGCGCATGCTCTCCAGCGTACCGGTCTCCTTCTCGACCAGATCCCACTTGTTGACGACGATGATGCTGGCCTTGCCCACCTCGTGTGCAAGCCCTGCGATCTTGGTGTCCTGCTCGGTCACGCCGTCGCGCGCATCGATCAGGATCAGGCAGACGTCCGCCCGTTCGATGGCCATCTGCGCACGCATGACCGAAAACTTCTCCACGCGCTCGTCGACCTTCGACTTGCGTCGGATCCCGGCCGTATCGATCAGCAGATACCGGCCGTATTTGTTCTCAAAAGGCGTATCCACCGCGTCTCGCGTCGTGCCCGCCACGTCGCTGACGATCACGCGCTTTTCTCCCAGGATCCGGTTGATGAGCGAAGATTTGCCGACGTTCGGCTTGCCGATCACGGCGACCTTGATCGCTTCGTCCTCTTCCTCGTCCCCGGAAGGGTCCGGGAAGTATTTCAGGCATTCGTCGAGCAGATCGCCCGTCCCGTGGCCGTGTACGGCGGAGACGGCGATCGGGTCGCCCAGCCCGAGGGAGTAAAACTCATACAGGGTCGGATCGACCGTACCGGTGGAATCGGCCTTGTTCACGGCAAGCACGACCGGCTTTTTGGAACGCAGCAGCATGTTCGCGACCTCCTTGTCGGCCGCGGTCACGCCGGTACGGATGTCGGTGACCAGGACAATCACCGTCGCCGCATCGATGGCGATCTGCGCCTGCTCGCGCATGAACAGCAGGATCTCGCTGTCCGTGCTCGGCTCGATGCCGCCCGTATCCACAATGTCAAAGCTCCGTCCGCACCATTCGCACTCGGCGTAGAGCCGATCGCGCGTGACGCCGGGCGTGTCCTCCACGATGGACAGCCGCTGTCCGGCGAGCCTGTTAAAAAGCATGGACTTGCCCACGTTGGGCCTGCCCACGATCGCAACCAGGGGTCTTGCCATGGGGTCCTCCGATCCTTCGTTCGCAAGGGCAGAGATCCTCTCTGCCGCTGTCAGTGATTTTGATTATAGCGATAATATACGGTGTTTTCACCCTGCTGCGGGAGCCGTACCTCCGGCAGCAGACCGGAGATCGCGTCCCAGAGCGCAAAGCCGTCCTGCTCCACCGGGTAGATCGGCACGCCGAGCGCCTCGGCCGCATCCGCAAGCGTGACGTCGTCCAGGAAATCCAGCTCCTGCCGACGCAGCATATTCTGGGAAATGAACAGCCGTTCTCCGAGCTCGCGGCCCCTGAGCTGGGCGATCAGATCCCGGCCGGTGATAAGGCCGGTCACGTTGATGCTGTGGCCGAAAAAGTCGTTTTCGATCGCGTAGACGCGTCCGTTCAGCGCAGGATACTTTTCCTGGGCCAGCTTGAGCAGGCGGCGGAAATAAGGCGCCGCGGAAACGCCCGTCGCGATCGAAAACGGTACGCCGTCCGGCTCGTCAGACAGGCGGAGTGCGGAACGGAACTCCGTCTCCAGCAGCCGCAGCATGCCGACGCCGTTTTCCAACTGGGTGTGCTCCTCGTAAAACTCGTCCGCAGGCAGCTCGCGCCCGGCCAGAAGATACAGCTCATCCCCGCAGAAGAAGATGCGGGTGCCGTGCTTTTTCACACATTCGTCGCCAAAGCCGTCGACCATATCCAGGGTCTCGGCCGCATGCTCCGGCGTGAAGGGCGTCAGCGGATACAGCCCATCCCGATACTTCGTCAGGCCGACAGGCACGATGGAAACGCTGTTTACGCCGGGATACATCGCTTCCAGATCCCGCATGGTGCGCATCAGCTCATCCCCGTCGTTGAGACCGGGGCAGCACACGATCTGGCAGTTCATCACGATGCCGTTTTCGGCGAAGCGGCGCATCACATCGATCGTCTCTCCGGCGCGTCGGTTGCGCAGCATCCGGCGGCGCAGCTCCGGGTTCGTCGTATGGACAGACACGTTGATGGGGCTGATGTGCAGCGCGATGATGCGCTCGATCTCCCGCGGGGAGAGATTGGTGAGCGTGATGTAATTGCCCAGCAGAAAGCTCAGCCGCGCATCGTCGTCCTTGAAATACATCGTCGGGCGCATGCCCTTGGGGAGCTGGTCGATGAAGCAGAAGACGCAGGCGTTGGCGCAGGAGCGCGGCGCGTCCATCAGATAGCTCTCGAACTCCAGCCCGAGATCGCCGCCCTCCGGCTTGCGGACGGCGACTTCATACTCTTCCCCGTTTTCACGGCGCAGACGGACAGCCAGGATCCTGTCGTAGGCGAAAAACTTGTAGTCGAGCACGTCGATGATCCGGTTGCCGTTGATGGAAACGACGACGTCCCCCACGTGCGCCTTGTGGCGCAGGGGGCTCGTCGGGTCGATCGACTTGATCCTGTTGTCCAAAGCGCCACCTCCCGCAGGCCGTGAAAGCAAAAGGAAGAAAGGCGGCCGCCTTTCTTCCTCAGCTTGTCTTACTTGCTCTCCTCAACGTTCAGGACCACACGGCCCTTGTACTGGCCGCAGGCCTTGCAGGCACGATGAGGCATGACGAAAGCGCCGCAGTTGGGGCACTTGACGATGGCCGGGACTTCGAGCTTCCAGTGGGAAGAACGTCTCTTGTCGCGTCTTGCTCTCGATACTTTTCCTTTCGGGACTGCCATGTTGACACCTCCTGATTGACAGCTGTTTTGAGCAGCTCGTATTGTTATTTATCCAAAAGCTGCTCAAGCACAGCAAATCTTGGATCGATTTCTTTGCCGCAGCCGCAGGGGCCGAGGTTCAAATTTTTCCCGCATTTCGGGCACAGCCCTTTGCAGTCCTCCCGGCAGAGGAACTTGGTCTCCATATCCAGGACGAAGCTGGTCCTCAGGATCTCGTCCAGGTCGACCTCAGTCCCTTCCAGCAGGAAGAGCTCCGGGTTTTCCTCGTCGTCCTCGTCCACGAGCACCGCGTGAACTTCCGTGATCTTGGTGCTCCCAAACGGCGCGCCGCAGCGGTCGCAGATGCATTCCAGCTCGGCGCTCAGCGTCCCCTCCAGTCGGAGGACGCCGGCGGCGTTGACGATACGGCCGACCGCGTGAGGTCGGGAGAGATACGAACGGATCGACGGAAAATCAAGGCCCTCCGGATCCAGCTCGCAGTCGAACGGAAGCGAAGCGCCGGGGTTGCCAAGGATCTCTCGCAGATTCAGTCGCATAGCTCCACCTCGCACAGTCGCTTAAGTATTATAGATGCTTTGGCAGGTCTTGTCAACACCTATTTTGCGTTGTATAATACAAAAAAATCTTCTTTTCGGACGGTCCGCCATGAGAGAATTGACAATCAAAACAAACGACGCCGGGCAGCGTCTGGACCGCTTTGTCGGCAAGGCCGTTCCCCTGCTGCCGGATTCGCTCCTGCAGAAGTATATCCGTCTCAAGCGCATCAAGCTCAACGGCAGGGGGGCCAAGCGCGATACGCGCCTGAGCACCGGCGATACCGTGCAATTGTATATCAACGACGAGTTTTTCGAAAAGCCGCGGGAGGACAACGCCTGGCTCAAGATCGGCACGCCGAAGCTGGATATCGTCTATGAGGACGAGAATCTTCTTCTGGCCGACAAAAAGCCCGGCATCCTGTGCCACAGCGCCGGGGAATGGGACTATCGGACGCTGATCGCCAACATCCAGGCCTATTTGGCCCAGAAGGGCGAGTGGCGGGCGCGTGAGGAAAACAGCTTCGCCCCCGCTTTGTGCAACCGGATCGACCGCAACACCGGCGGCATCGTCATCGCCGCCAAGAACGCGGAGGCCCTTCGCATCCTCAACGAGAAGATCCGCAGCCGTGAGATCGACAAGTATTACATCTGCGCGGTGCAGGGGCGGCCGAAGCCCCCGGCCGGGCGGCTGGAAAACTTTTTGTTCAAAGACGCCGTGAGAAACCAGGTCTACGTCAAGGACAAGGCGGAGCCGGGTGCGCGCACCGCCGTCACGGAATACCGCACGCTCTGCTCAAAAGGGCCTCTGAGCCTCGTGGAATGCCGCCTGCTGACCGGGCGCACGCACCAGATCCGCGTGCAGATGGCGCACGCGGGCTGGCCGCTGCTGGGCGACGGGAAGTACGGCAGCGAGCGCTTCAACAAGGGCTATGAAGAAAAGGGGCAGGCCCTGTACTCCTATAAGCTGCGCTTCGACTTCCCCACCGACGCCGGGGGCCTGGACTACCTGCGCGGCCGGGAATTCCGCGTGGAAAGGGTGGACTTCGCGGAAAAGTATTTCGGGCTCGAAACATTGGAGTTTTGATATGGACATCATCATCAAATCCATGGAGACGGAGGATGAGATCCGCGGGAAGGCCTTCGTCCACTGGAAAAGCTGGCAGGAGAGCTACCGCGGGATGGTCGACGAAGGCTATCTCGACCGTATGACGCTCGCTGACGCGGAAGAAAAAGCCTTTCGCTGGCGCGACAACATCCTCGTTGCCAGGGACGGCGAGCGCGTCGTCGGCTTTGTCGGTTACGGCATGTCCCGCGAGGATGACGGTGCGGGCGAGGTCTTCGCGATCTACGTGCTGGAGGAATACCAGAAACGCGGCGTCGGATACGCGCTGATGCGGAAGGCCCTGGCCCTGCTCGACGGCTGCCGGGTCGTATACCTCTGGGTGTTGAAAGAAAACGATAAAGCGATCCGCTTTTACGAGCGCGCGGGCTTCCGTGCGGACGGCACGGAAAAAGAGATCATGCTCGGAACGCCGGTCAAGGGCGTCCGCATGGCGCTGACGAGAGGAAACGTCGGTTTATGACGATCATCCCCTACAAAGACCAATACCGCGACGACATGATCTTCATGGTGCTCGAGGCGAAGGACGCGCTCGGGCGTGTGCCGCGCCTGAATGAAGACCTGCTCGCTGTGAAGGAAAACTACCTCGACCGGGGCTATGGCTTCTGGCTCGCGCTCGATGAAAACGGCCGCGTCGCCGGCTGCGTCGGTTGGGCGCGCCATGACAGCGGCGAGGCCTTCCTGCACCGGCTCTACGTCAAACCGTCGCTCAAGCGCCGAGGCATAGGCACGCGTCTGCTCGAGACCGCCGAAGCGCATATGAGGGCATCCGGCGTTGGCGAGTGTCATGTGCACCTCGGCGAGCCGCGCGAGCAGTGGTTCGAGTCCTACGCCTTTTACCCGAAGCACGGCTATGTTGAATATCAACCGGGGTATATGGCGAAAGAGCTGTAAACGCTCGTGAGAAAGGCCCCCTCTTTCCTCACTCCTCATTCTCTGCAAGGAGGTTTTTTCCATGCTTACCGTCAATGACTTATCGATGCAGTTCGGGCCTTCCGTGCTGTTTTCCAAGGCAGACCTGCAGTTCACCGCCGGCAACTGCTACGGCATCATCGGCGCCAACGGCGCGGGCAAATCCACCTTTATCAGGATCCTTTCGGGCGAGTTGGAGCCGACCGGCGGCAGCGTGGTGCTCGATCCGAAGCGGCGCATGTCGGTTTTGAAGCAGAACCAGAGCCTGTACGACGACGTCCCTGTTCTGGAGACAGTCATCATGGGTCATCAGCGGCTCTACGACTGCGGCAAAGAAAAGGACGCCATCTACGACAAGCCCGACTTTGACGACGCCGACGGTATCCGCGCCGCGGAGCTGGAGGAGGAATATGCCGAGCTCGGCGGCTGGGAGGCCGAGAGCGACGCCGGCCGCATCCTGCAGGGCCTCGGCGTGGACGTGAGAGTGCATCAAAGCCTGATGCGCGAGCTTGATCCGCGCCTCAAGGTCAAGGTACTGTTGGCGCAGGCGCTGTTTGGCCACCCGGACGTGCTGCTGCTCGACGAGCCGACGAACAACCTCGACCTCGCGAGCGTCGTCTGGCTGGAGGATTTCCTCATGGACTACGAGGGCACGGTGCTCGTCGTCAGCCACGACCGCTATTTCCTCAACAACGTCTGCACCCACATCGTGGATATCGACTACGGCAAGATCAAGATGTACGTCGGTAACTATGACTTCTGGTATGAATCCAGCCAGCTCATCCAGAAGCTGATCCGCGATCAGAACAAGAAGGCCGAGCAGAAGATCGCCGAGCTGCAGAGCTTCATCGCGCGCTTTTCCGCCAACAAATCCAAGTCCCGCCAGGCGACTTCCCGCCGCAGGCTGCTGGACAAGATCACCGTGGAGGAACTGCCCGCCTCCGGCCGCCGCTACCCCTGGGTCGGCTTCAAGGCCGACAGAGAGCCGGGCAAGGACCGGCTGTTCGTAACGGAGATCAGCAAGAGCGTGGACGGTGTGAAGCTGCTGGACAAAGTCAGCTTCATCGTCGGCAGGGAGGACAAGATCGCCGTCGTCGGGAAAAACGAGCTGGCCGTGACGATGCTTTATCAGATCCTGATGGGCGAAGAGGAGCCGGACGAGGGCACGGTCAAGTGGGGCGCGTCCATCGAGCCGTCCTATTTTCCAAAGGATCACAACGCATTTTTTGAAAACTGTGACCTCGATCTGATCGACTGGATGCGGCAGTTCTCGGCTGACAAGCGCGAAAGCTATCTGCGTACCTTCCTCGGCCGGATGCTTTTCTCCGGCGACGACGTGTACAAGCCGGTCAGGGTGCTCTCCGGCGGCGAGCGGGTGCGCTGCATGCTGAGCAAAATGATGCTCTCGGGAGCAAACTTCCTTGTATTCGACCAGCCGACCAACCATCTGGATCTGGAGAGCATCGCCGCGCTCAACAACGGCATGGAGGCTTTCAGGCAGAACATCCTTTTCTCCTGCCACGACCATCAGTTGACACAGACCGTAGCCAACCGCATCATCGAGATCACGGAGAGCGGCGCCATCATCGACCGTCTGTGCACCTACGACGAATACATGCATATCGCCGAGCTTGAGGTCATGCATTAAGAATTCTTAAATGCTGTCAGGCAGATGAAAGAAAAAGCTCCTTTTTGCTGTTCTTAGTAAGTAGAACAACAAGAAAGGAGCTTTTTGCATGAAAAGACCTGCCTGTAAACGCGTTTTCTGTCTATTGGTCGTCTGCTGCCTGCTGACGGCCCTCTGCGCCTGCGGCGGCGCAGCTCCTGCTGCTGAGGACACGCAAAGCTCCGGACGCGCAGATCCCACAGAACGCGGAGAGATGGATCGGGTTCTGCGCACGGACATGCTCTATCCGCTTGGAGCCGGAGCCTCCGTGACCTCCGTGATCCGCCAGGGACAGACGCTGCTGATCGCCGGAGAGGCAAACGGCCGCCCCCTGCTCGCACTTGCCGACTATTCGCTGGGCGCTTCCGATACCGTCACGCTCGCTCCAGCGCGCTACCTCGCGCTCGACGAACCGGATGATCCGGCGGAGAGCCGCGTCGCTGCCCTTTGCGCAGCGCCAGACGGCGATTTCTATGTGCTGACAGGCGAATATCCCGCACACCGTTTCAACCGGGAGACTTACGAGGAAATCGAAAATCCCGAATATGCCGGGCGCTTTGCCGTGCTGCGCTACGATGCGAACGGCGTCCTGCAGGAGCACATCCGCCTGGAGCACTGGCCCCATGACGATGCCGTCTCCCTCGCTGTGGATGCCGATGGTGCGCTGATCGTCTGCGGTCTCACCAACGTTGCGCTCCTCGACCGCAGCGGGAAGATCCTGCATGACGAGCAATTGCCCGATCATGTGGATCTGCTCAGTTCCGCCGTCACGGAGCATGGGGTCATCGTATGCCTGCTCGAATTCTACAATTTCATCACGCAGTATTGTCTGGTCGACGGCGTTGACGGGCACCTGACAGAGCTGCCGCTCTCCGAGGAGAGCGCCGTCTACGCCGAAAGCGCCTCTGCCTGCCAGGGGCTCGGCGGTGAGTACCTGCTGTGCGCAAACGGAGGCTTCTATGTCTACGACTTCGCGAGCGGCGGCCAGGAGCTGCTGATGACCTGGCAGCAGACCGAATATGCAGAGGCGCCCGCCTCCGTCTGCCGCTTGGGCGAGAGCTGCTTTCTTGTCGGCGGCGATCAGAGCGGAGCGCTGACCGTTTACCGCTATGATTACGTGCCCGCGGGCAGCCGGCAGACGCTCCGCGTCGCCTGCGTCGGTGAATACGGCGACGGCGGGCTGACAAGCCGCTTCAACAATGAAAGCCTGGAATATCGCTGCGACCTCGAGTGCTACACGCCGGAGGAGACGAGCGCGCTGCTGACGGCCATCGCCGCCGGAGACTGCCCCGATCTGGTGCTGTTCAGCGGGCAGTTCAATACCGCCTCGAACGCCTTCGACGATCTGTACCCTTATCTCGATGCAGACCCCGAACTGAACCGAGACAGCTTTCTGCCCAACCTCCTGCCCGCGCTGGAAACCGGCGGCGAGGTTCACGAGCTCTGGCCGGGCGCTGTTCTTTACACGCTCTACGCCCGCCGCAGTGACGTGGGCGACGGGTTCGGTCTGACAACGGCGGATTATGCGCGCCTCCTTGACGAAAGCGACGCGCGTTCAATGCTCTTCGAGCCTTATATGACGCCGGAAAATCTGCTCGCCTGGCTGGCCGTCACCTGCACCGCTGAGTTCATCGACCGTGAGACCGGCGTCTGCCGCTTTGACGCCCCGGGCTTTGTCGAGCTGCTTGAATGGTGCGCCGAAATGAGCCCAAGCAATTTCTCCGGTGAGGCATATATCGGCCCTGACTACACGAGGGACGATGTTCTGCTGTTTTTTGAGGGGATGCAGACGCCGCTGCGCGTGCATAACATTCTTCAGGCTTTCCCGGACGCGGTCTTTGTCGGCTTCCCCGGCGGCGAAGGCAGCGGCAGCTACTATGACAACTTCGGGATCCGCATGGCCATCCCCAGAAGGAGCGCATGCAAAGATGGAGCCTGGGCCTTCATCCGCAGTCAGTTCACAACCGAGCGGCAGATGGAGGATAAGTTCGGAGGCATGCCCGTCACCGTCGACGCGATGCACCGTCTTGCGGCCGGGCTCAGTTCGGAAGAGCTGCAGATCCTGGACGAGCTGCTGGCGCATACAACGAAAGCTGTCATGAACGGCGACGACGTCCTGCGCGGGATCATTCTGGACGGAGGGCAGGCTTTCCTCAGCGGCGACAAGAGTGCCGGAGAGGCGGCCGCCCTGATCCAGAGCCGCGCCGCGATCTATCTGGCTGAGCAATACGGATAAAAAAGAAAGGACAGGCCAATGGCCTGTCCTTTTTCTGTCCTTTTATTCCGCTTTCTTTTTCCGTCGGAAGATCTTGTTTCTGAACTGGATCAGCAGGATGATGCCGATGAGGACAAAGAGGATCCCAAAAACGATCCAGGTCCAGGTCATGCTGCGGGCCACAAAACCCATCAGCAGCAGCATCGGCGCGCCAAGCACGATGGCCCAGAGGTTCTGATAGATCAGATTATGCGAGGCCGGGGTCTCAAACAGCGGGTCGATCTCGCGCAGCAGAATGATGCCCGTGCTGGCCGTTCCGGTCAGCATGCCGTACAGCGAAAGGAACGCTTCTTCCTCGTAATCCGGGAAGAGGTATTTGCAGATACGGCGGTTATACCAGTAAGTCACCAGTGCGCCGAGCACGCAGACCAGCAGCAGCGGCACCCAGAACTCGCGATAGCGGAAGGCGGAAAGGTTGATCGCAGCGATCGAGGCCACGACCATCAGGTCGAACATCAGACCGCTGATGCGGTTGAGCATGAAATTGTTGATATACTCGCGCTTGATGACGCCCTTGCGCTTGAGCGCGTCCATTGAGCTCTTGAGCGCGATGGCAAGCGCTGTGCCGACGAGGAAGTTAAAGCCCCAGAGCAGCGGTTTGATCGTGTTGACAGCGAAGCCGCCGGCCCGGTCGAGCAGGATCGTCACGCCCCACATGGCGCCGAAAGCGACAAGATATACCAGGAAGACCAGACCCATCTGAACCGTCAGCTTGTCCATGGATTCGGACAGCGGGATCTCGCCCTTGCCGGTCACCTGTTCGGCGGACAGATCCTCGATCTCGTCGGCATTCTCCACCTGGGCGCGCTTATCGCCGGAGCGGCGCATTTTGCCGAGGAAGAACAGACCTCCGATGCTCGCGCAGACGAAGCCCATCGCCGCAACCGTCAGGCCGAAGCTGGTGCCGTTTTCAAACGCCGGATACTCCGTATAATGCTCAAAGATGCTGCCCCAGTTGTAGGCCTGTCCGGGCCCTTGCCCGTAGCCCATCGGGAGCAGGATGCCGCCAGCGGCATAGCTGCCGATCAGGTAGAAGAGCGCGATCGTGATCGCGAGCCCAACGATCGCCTGGATCAGATAGCTGCCGACGACGACCGTGCTGGTGTTGAATACGTCGCGGCGCGCCTTCTTGCCGCGGGTCTTTTCGGTGTGCCGCAGCGCCATGGCGACGAAGCCCAGGCCGAGGCCATGGAAGGTCAGCGCCTCCAGCGTCGTTATGTCGAACATGGAGTGGCCGAAGATCGCTTTGAAGATCGCATCCGCGATCAGGATCAGGAATCCGCCGAGCACGGAGCTGGGAAGCAGCGACCGCCGCAGGTACGGAATGACGCGGCGAAGCAGATTGGCAAGAAGCATCCCTGCGAAAAGGATGGCCAGAGTGATGACAAAAGACCAGATGCCGATGTCCCAAAAGCTTGATGAGCCGGTCATAAACGCACCTCTGTTTCTTCAAAAATCGGATATATTTTATCTGCTTTTTCCATCCTTGTCAATGCCAATCGCTCCGTCAGATCGGAAAAACGTGCTTGCCCGTCCGCAGTCCCGCCCCCGCGCAAAAAACCGCTCTGTGAAACCCACAGAGCGGTTTTTTGCGTTCATCATTTTTCAGGGTGCCCGTGCTCATCCTCATCAGAGAATGCAAACTTTTCCGGGTCGTAAGCGATCCCCTTTTTGTCGTAATAATCCTTTACAGCGGCGCGAACAGCCTCTTCAGCCAGGACGGAGCAGTGGATCTTGTGCGTAGGCAGACCGTCCAGCGCCTCGACGACGGCCTGGTTGGAGAGCTTGAGCGCTTCTTCCACAGGCTTGCCGATGATCAGCTCCGTCGCCATGGAGCTCGTGGCGATCGCGCTGCCGCAGCCGAAGGTGTTGAACTTGCAGTCGGTGATCACGCCTTCGTCGTCAACCTTGATATACATACGCATGATATCGCCGCATTTGGCGTTGCCGACCTCGCCGATGCCGTCGGCGTCTTCGATCTGGCCCACGTTGCGTGGATTGCGGAAATGATCCATAACCTTTTCACTGTAGAGTGCCATGCTTGTCTCCTCCTCGTTTCTGTTTCGATTGTCAGATCAGATGGGGCCGTTCGCCCTTTTCCAGTTCATCCCATACCGGGGAAATGCTGCGAAGATACGCGACTACTTTCGGCACGACCTCAATAATGTGATCGATCTGCTCCATGGTGTTGTATTCCCCGATGCTAAGGCGCAGAGAGCCGTGTGCCACCTCATGCGGGATCCCAAGAGAAAGCAGCACGTGGCTGGGATCCAGCGAGCCGGAGGTGCAGGCGCTGCCGGACGAGGCGCAGATCCCTTCGTCATCCAGCTTCAGCAGCAGGCTTTCTCCTTCGATCCCCTCAAAACACATGTTCACCGTGCCGGGGACGTGGTGTTCGAGACTGCCGTTGATCTTGCTGTGCGGGATCTTGCTCAGTTCGGCAAAGAGCTTGTCGCGCATGGGGATGATCCTGGCCGTGTTGGCCTCCATGTTTTCGCAGGATTCTTTCAGCGCCGCAGCAAGGGCCATGATCCCCGCGACATTTTCTGTGCCGGCGCGTTTGCCGCGCTCCTGCGCGCCGCCCTCGATGATGTTCGTCAGCGGCATGCCGCGCCGCGCGTAAAGGACGCCGATCCCCTTGGGCGCGTGGAACTTATGGCCCGACATGCTGAGCATGTCGATATCCATCGCCTTCACGTCGATCGGCATGTGCCCGACAGCCTGCACCGCGTCCGTGTGGAAGGGGATCTTCCGCTCGCGGCAGAGCGCGCCGATCTCCGCGATCGGCTGTACGGTTCCGATCTCGTTGTTGGCAAACATGATCGTCACGAGCGCCGTGTCCTCGCGCAGGGCTGCCTCCACGTCCTCGAGACGGACGACGCCGTCCTCGTGCACGTCAAGCAGCGTGACATCAAAGCCCTCCTTCTCCAGCTTTTTGAGCGTGTGCAGCACCGCGTGATGCTCAAACTTCGTGGAGATCAGGTGTTTTTTCCCTTTTCTGGCGCCCGCCGCCGCGGCGGAAACGATCGCCTGGTTGTCCGCCTCGCTGCCGCCGGAAGTGAAGTAAATCTCCCTAGGCTCGGCGTTGATGCAGGCGGCCACGTCGGCGCGCGCCTGCGCCACGTCCTCCGTCACCTTTTGCGCAAAGGAATAGAGGCTGGACGGGTTTCCGTAGTTTTCGGTCAAATAAGGGAGCATGGCGTCGAGCGCCGTTTTGCTGACGCTCGTTGTCGCCGCATTGTCGGCATATACGAACATTGTCTCTCGTCCTTTCTTCAGATATCCTATTTTTATAGTAGGAATTATAACACAGCCTCTGAGAATGTCAAGCTCTGTTCTTCCATTTGTCGCCGGTCAGCAAGTTTTCCAGCGTCACCTGGTCAAGATAGGCGTTGGTGATCTCGTCCAGCTCCATCCACATCGGGATGGTGAAGCATTCGGATGCCCGATCGCAATGGATCTCGCCCTCCCGGATGCAGGTGACCGGCGCCAGCTTGTCCTCCACGCTGCGCAGGATCTCCCCCACGCTGTATTCTTCCGGCGCACGTCCCAGCCGGTAACCGCCTTCCTTGCCGCGGCTGCTTTCCAGCAGATCGGCCTTTTTCAGGCTGACGACGATGCCCTCAAGGTATTTCTGGGATATCCCCTGGCGCTCGGCAATCGATTTGAGCGAAACAAAGCCCTCTTCGGGATGCTGCGCCAGATCGATCATCAGCCGCAGAGCATATCGCCCTTTACTCGTTACGTTCAACTGATCGCCTCCTCTGCATATCATATACCATAAATCCGGTAGGAATTCAAGAGCAAAATATGAACGCCGTGCCCGGGCACGGCGTTCTTGATATGGCGGTTTCCGATCAATCCGATCAATAGGTATCGATCGGCGGAAGCACCTCGTCCGGAAGCGGACAGACATATCGTCCTCCGTTGCGTTCGAGGACCTCCTCCTTTGCTTTTTTGACGAGTTCAGGAGCGTCCATGGTCCGGATCGCGGCCAGCGTCAGCATCTTGGCGGCTGTCAGCGTCCCTTTCGCGCCGAGCACGCTGCCGGCCTGACCGGTCATCTGCCAGGTGTGCGCAATGTTCCCCAGGCAGCTTGTCGCGACCAGGATGTTGACGCAGGGCACGACATACCCGACGTCGCCGACATCGGTCGAACCGGCCTCCAGCCGGATATCCTTTTCGCAGAAAGCACGGACCGAGGTGTCGAGCGGGCGATCCCAGAACTGCTCCCAGCCGTCGCCGTAAGTGTTCAGGAACTCCTCGCGCATGATCTCCTTCGTCTCTTCGGGATAGGATTCGAGATAGGCTTTCGCCAGGGCAAAGTCCTCCTCCTCCCAGGCCGGCGCTCCGATCTCCGCCATGGCGTCGCTCACGAGCGGCGAGAGCGTAAGGTTCGGGATATACTCGGTGAAGGCCATGGCCAGCTCCGGTGTCACGCTCGTCTCGGTCATCATGGCAGCCCCCTGCGCCACTTTGAGCACCCGCTGATAGAGCTCCTTGACCTGCTCGACATAGGGCGCGCGCACCTCATAACGGACCGTTGCGCGGTCCTGGACGACGTTCGGCGCGGTGCCGCCCGCATCGATATAGGCGTAGTGGATGCGCGCCTCCGGGAAGATGTGCTCGCGCATGTAGTTGCAGCCGACGCTCATCAGCTCGACAGCGTCCAGCGCGCTGCGGCCAAGATACGGCGTCGCCCCTGCGTGCGCCGTGCGGCCCTTGAAGTAGAAATTGGCGCCCATGATGGCATTCGAGTGCATGACGTCGACCATGTTGCGGCTGGCCGGGTGCCAGGTATAGATAAAATCACAGTCGTCGAACAGACCGGCGCGCGCCATGAACTGCTTGGCGCCGGCCCCCTCTTCAGCCGGACAGCCGAAGTAGATCACACGTCCCGGCATCTCGGCTGCGATCAGGTATTCCCGCAGCACGATGGCTGCGGCCAGCGAGCCCACGCCCAGGCAGCAGTGCCCGCAGCCGTGTCCGGGCGCATTCGGCCTGACCGGATCGCGCACCGTGCAGCCGGCCTTCTGGCTCAGGCCGTCCAGCGCGTCGAATTCACCCAGGAAGCCGACGGTCATCCCGCCCGCTCCGTTTGTAAAGCTGCCGTAAAAGCAGGTGGGAATCCCGGCCGCGCCCTCCGTCACCTCAAATCCGTACTGACGCAGTACCCTGCACAGCAGCTCCGACGAGCGAAACTCCCGATAGGGCAGCTCCGCACAGGAAAACAGCCGATCCCGGATCGAGATCATATCCTTGGCGATCCGGTCCACGCGTTTGATCACAAACTCTTTTGCATCCATGTCCTTTTCCCCCGTCAGTACAGTACTTTATTGAGAAAATCCCGGCAGCGTTCGGTCTGCGTGTTCTCAAAGACCTCCTCGGGCGTGCCCTGTTCCACGATCTGTCCCTCGTCGATAAAGAGCACCCGGTCGCTCACCTTTTTGGCAAATCCCATCTCATGCGTAACGATCAGGATGGTCATGCCGGAGCGCGCCAGCTCCCCGATCACGTCCAGCACCTCCTTGACCATCTCCGGATCCAGCGCGGACGTCGGCTCGTCGAACAGGATCACCTGCGGCTCCATGGCCAGCGCCCGAACGATCGCAAGCCGCTGCTTCTGCCCGCCGGAGAGCTTGGTCGGATATTCGTCCCGTTTATCATACAGTCCCACGCGGCGCAGAAGATCCTCCGCCAGACTCACAGCCTTCGCCTTGTCCATCTTCTTTTCCAGACAGGGCGTGACGGTGATGTTGTCGATCACCTTCAGATGCGGAAAGACGTTGAAATGCTGGAACACCATGCCGATCCGCTGCCGGTAGGCGTCAATATTGACTTTTTTCCCGGTGATCTCCTGCCCGTCGAAGACGATGCTGCCGGAATCCGGTACCTCCAGCAGATTCAGGCAGCGCAGGAAGGTGCTCTTGCCGCTGCCGCTGGCGCCGATGATGCTGACGACCTCGCCCTCGAAGATCGTCTGATCGATCCCGCGAAGCACCTGCAGCTTGCCATAGCTCTTGTACAGGTCCTTCACCACGATCAGTTCTTTTGTACGATCAATCATTGACCTGCAGCCTCCTCTCCGCCAGCTTCATGAAGAAGGAAAGCACCGTCGTCAGCAGCAGATACAGCCCGCCGGAGATGACCAGCGCCGGGATCGTGATGAAGGTGGCCGACTGAACGGTCTTGAACGCGCTCGTGATCTCCACGATGAAGAAGATCGAAGCGAGCGACGCCTCCTTGATCATGACGATGAATTCGTTGCCGAGAGCGGGAAGGATATTCTTGATCGCCTGCGGCAGGATGATATGCGTCATCGTGTGCCGCGCCGTCATGCCAAGGCTGCGGGCCGCTTCGGTCTGTCCCCTGTCCACAGCCTGGATCCCGGCGCGGATGATTTCCTCCACGTAGGCGCTGGCGTTCACGACGAGAGCCATCATGATGCAGGCGCGCTCGCTCATCTCAAAAGGCAGATACTTGGGCACGAAGAAATAAAAGAAATAGATCTGCAGCAGCGCCGGCGTCCCGCGCAGGATCCAGACATACAAGCGGATCACGGCCTGCAGGATGCGCGAGCGCGTCAGCCGCAGAAAGGCCAGAAGCGTGCCCAACAGCGTTCCGATCAGGACGGTCAGAACGGCGATGTAGATCGTGCCCCAGGCGCCCTGTATATACACATATCCGTATTTTTGCCAGATCGAGGCAATGATTTGCAGCATGGTCCCACAACCTCTCGACCGCAGGCTTTCGCTGCGGTCAGCTCATCGATCGCCCGGCGTCCGAGGACGCCGGGCTTTTCATCCCTTACGCAAGGCCAAGCTCGGCCGCGTACGCCTTATATTCTTTCACCCATTCGGCATAGACCCCGGAGGCCACGACCTCCGCAATGATCTCGTTGATGCGGGCCAGAAGCTCGTCCTCCCCCTTCTGCATGCCGATGACCATGCCGGTATACTTGTCATCGACATCGAAGCGGTACTCCTCGCACATCACGATGCCGCAGCCGGCGTTGGCCTCGATGTAGAGCCGGGCAAAGGCCGTCGCCGTGATCACGGCGTCTGCTTTCCCCTCCGAGACCATCATGAACGCGTCGTTGGTGGACGAGACGTATTTGAGCTCCTTGCATGTCGCGCCGGATTGCTCCCACAAAAACTGCTGCAGCGAACCCTGCTGCACAACGACGACCTTGTCGGCCAGCTCGCTGATATCGGTCACCGTTCCGACGAGCCCCTCGGCCATGGCGAAGCCGTAGGAGTTGTCGTCATCGTCATCGCCCGTATAGTAGGCGTCGGACAGGTTCATGTTCTCCGCCCGGTCCGGCTTGTACGCGAGCGCAGAGATGGCCAGGTCATATTTCCCCTCCGTCACGCTGCTCAGGACCGTCGTGAAATCCAGCGGTACGATGCGGCATTCCACGCCGAGCTTTTCCGCGATCAACTTGGCCAGTTCAATATCCGACCCAACGTACTGTGCGTCGCCTTCCTTGGAAGGATCAATGAATTCCTGCGGTGCAAAATACGGCTCTGTCGCAACGGTGATATACCCTCTCTCCAGGATCTCATCCAGCCGGTTGGCGGCTTTCGTCTCATTCCCATTTTGTCCGCAGCCTGCAAGCAGCCCCAGCACAAGAGCAGCGGCAAGTATCATGGCGATCGTTTTTTTCATCTAATTTTTCCTCCCGTTTGCCGATTTCTTTACTTCGCTAATGCGCTAATTTGGTGATGTGTAGAATATAGCACTTCGGAAACCTCCTGTCAAGAGTGAAAAATAGACAAAAAAAGCCGGCCCCTGTCGGGGCCGGCCGGAGGACTGTGTTCTGTTTGGTGTTATCTGCGGCGACGGGCCGCGGAGCGGATGCTCTCCGCGGCGATCAGCACCACGATCAGGCCAAGGAGGATGTAGCACGGGACTTCAAAGGGGATGCTCTGCACGAGCTTGCTCTTCGGCTGGAACTGGGTCTCCCGGGTCGTGCGGAAGCCGCAGACCTCACAGACGCCCTCCTCTTCGCCGGCGGCAGCCCGGGTCGCCTTTTTCGTCTCGGTCCAGGTGAAGCTGTGCTCTTCTTCGGCTTCACGCTCCTCGCAGCCGGTGCAGGCGTGCCAGTGCTCCGTCTCATCGAAGCTCCAGGAGCTGGCGAAGTCGTGAACGTGCTCCTCCTGGGCGGATTCCTCCGGCGGCGCGGAGGTCTCCGGCGCTGCGGAGGTTTCCGGTCCATCCGGGGTCTCCTCGGGCGCGGCCGGTGTCGGATCGGGCGTCGGCTCCGGCGTCGGCTGGGCTTTATCGGGGTCCGGCGTTACACGCAGAACGGTCGCATTGCTGCGCGCTTCCAATCCCTCGACACCGTGGAAGACCGCCACGAGTTTCCAGCCGTCCATAGACGCCTGGACGTTATAGAAATTGATCTTATCGGTATGGTTGTTGTTCAGGTTGACGCCGGGGAATTGCTGGATCGCACGCTCCGCATCGATCGTAGTGGCGCCGTCCGGGCTGGTCAGTTCCCAGGTCAGATCCGTAGCATACAAGGCGGTCGCAACGTACGATACCCAGCTTCCCTCCTGGATGACCTCGTCCCCCGGGTGCTTGATCACCTGAGGGCGCAGGATCAGAGCCTCGAAGCGCTTACTGACGGTTGCGGTTTTTCCGTCGGCAGCGACGGAAATCACGAGATCGCGGTTGGAATTGTTCAGGTAGGCCGCCACGTTCGGCGAAATCACATACCCGTCGGCCGCGCTGAAGCGCATAACCAGGTTATAGAAACCGATCTCAAAGTTTCCTGTGACCGGCTGCCCGTTGGTGTCATACCAGCCGTAGCTGAAGCTCAGGCCAGCCGTGCTGGTCGTCGCCACACAGCGATCCGGGCCGGAAAGCACGACCGGGCCGGCCGTAAGCTGCGTCAGGATCTTTGCGATCTCGACGTCCGGCGCGGGCGTTGCGGGCACATCCTCGGCGTAGGCCGCGGGAAACAGGACAGCCAGCGAGAGCAGCACGCAGACGGTGAGAAGAAAGGCAAGTGCCTTTTTCAGATAAAGGTTCATGGATTCACCCTCCTCCGAAAACTCCTTCCATTATTTAATTTATTATATTCCCGTGCTCTTTTCCGGTCAAGCACAAAGTACAAAAACCGTGAAAAAACTTGGATCATACGGCGAATTGCCCGATTGCGTTTTTCCCTCGTTTTGCTATAATGAAGCTGACCTTCCGTCAAGGAGACTGCCATGACTTGTTATATTTTTGCCGCCGGAGACTTTTTCGGACTGCGGGAAAAGCCGGAGCCCGGCGACCTCATCATCGCCGCTGACGCCGGCTATCGCAGGTGTACGGCTTTGGGGCTACGCCCCGACGTCGTCGTCGGCGATTTTGATTCCATGCCCCCTCCCATGGGGGAATCACTGCTTCGTCTGCCGGTCGAAAAAGACGATACCGACAGCCTGTACGCCATGCGGCTCGGGCTTGATCGGGGATACCGCGACTTCGTCCTCTACGGAGGCACGGGCGGGCGGCGCAGCGATCATACGCTTGCCAATCTGCAGAGCCTGCTGTTTCTCGTCTCTCACAGGGCATCCGGCCGGATGTACGGCGACGGCGTCGTCTGGCGCACGCTGCACGACGGGCGGTTCGACTTTCCCGCCTCCGCCCGCGGGACCCTTTCCGTTTTCTGTATGGACGGCGAGGCGCGGGGCGTCACGCTCCGCGGCTTGAAATATGAACTGGACGACGGATGCCTGCGTTCGGATTTCCCGCTCGGTGTAAGCAATTCCTTCCTCGGGCGCGAGGCGTCCGTGGAAGTGAAGGACGGCACCCTGCTCATTCTTTATGATTTGCCGGAGGAACCCACATGACCACATACCAGGCGGGACAGTGTGATATCGCCGTGATCGGGGCGGGCCACGCGGGCATCGAGGCCGCTCTGGCAGCCGCGCGCCTCGGGATGGACACCGTCTGCTTTACCGTCAATCTGGACAGCGTGGGCAACATGCCCTGTAATCCCGCGATCGGCGGGACCGGCAAGGGTCACCTCGTGCGCGAGCTGGATGCGCTCGGCGGCGAGATGGCCCGCATCGCGGACCGCGCCTGCATCCAGTACCGGATGCTCAACCGCGGCAAGGGGCCGGCCGTCTATTCCCTGCGCGCACAGGCCGATCGCCGCCGGTATCAGGAGCTTATGAAGCACACGCTGGAACGTCAGGAGCATCTCCGCGTCCGTCAGGCGGAGATCATCGATATCCGCGTCGACAACGGAAGTGTTTGCTCCGTCACCACGCGAAACGGCGCCGTTTTCCGCTGTCGGGCCGTCATTCTCGCCACGGGGACCTACCTGGACGGCCGCACGATCGTCGGAGAGGTCATCCGCAGCGAAGGCCCGGACGGTCTGGCGGCGGCTCTGCCGCTTGCCGGACGGCTGCGGGAGCTGGGGCTGCGTATGCGGCGCTTCAAGACCGGCACGCCGCCGCGCGTCAACGCACGCACGGTCGATTTTTCCAAGATGGAGCTGCAGGAAGGCGACCGCGAGATTGAGCCTTTCTCTTTCCGGACCGAGCTGCCCCCGCAAAACCGCGCGGTCTGCCATCTGACCTATACGAACGAGGCCACCCATGCGATCATCCGGGAAAACCTGACGCGCAGCCCGCTCTATTCCGGCGTGATCGACGGCGTCGGCCCGCGCTACTGCCCCAGCATCGAAACCAAGATCGTCAGCTTCCCCGATAAGGCGCGGCATCAGCTTTTCGTGGAGCCGATGGGCCTGCATACCGAGGAGCTGTATATCCAGGGTCTCTCCTCCTCTCTGCCCGAGGAGGTACAGGTCCGGATGCTGCACACGATCCCCGGACTGGAACATGCGGAGATGACGCGGGCCGCCTACGCCATCGAATATGACTGCATCGACCCGACCGAGCTATATGCCACGCTCGAATGCAAAAAGATCCCCGGTCTGTACGGTGCCGGGCAGTTCAACGGCTCTTCCGGCTACGAGGAGGCCGCCGTGCAGGGTTTTGTCGCGGGTGTCAACGCCGCGCGGAAGATCCGGGGCGAGTCTCCCTTTATCCTTCGCCGCAGCGACGGCTATATCGGCACGCTGATCGACGATCTGGTGACCAAGGGCACCGACGAGCCCTACCGTATGATGACCTCGCGCAGCGAGTACCGCCTGCTGCACCGGCAGGACAACGCCGACGAACGGCTGAGCGCCGTCGGGCTGCAGATCGGACTGGTGTCCCCGGAACGCCACCGGGCCGTCCTGGATAAATATGCGGCAGTCAAGCATGAGATCGAACGGTTGGAAAACACGCATATCGCTCCGTGTGAGGCGCTCAACGCACTGCTGTCCGAACATGGCACCGCGGCGCTCTCCTCCGGGACCTCGCTGGCGGATCTCCTGCGTCGGCCGCAGCTGAACTATGCCGATCTCGCTCCCTTCGACCCGGCGCGGCCTGCTCTGTCCCGCGATATCGTCAACGAGGCGGAGATCAAGCTGAAATACGATGGCTATATCCGACGTCAGCTCCGGCAGGTGGAGGAGTTCTCGCGCATGGAGGAACGGGCGCTGCCCGCCGACATCGATTACGCCGCGATCCCGGGGCTGCGTCTGGAGGCCCGGGAGAAGCTGGCCCGGATCCGTCCCGCGAACTTCGGACAGGCCAGCCGCATCTCCGGCGTCTCCCCGGCCGACGTCTCGGTGCTGATGGTTTATCTGGAGGGGCGCCATGAGTAAAGTGGTATTGGGGTTTTCGGGCGGCGTGGACTCGTCTGTTTCCGCCCGGCTGCTGCTGGAGCAGGGCTATGAGGTGCACGGCCTCTACCTCGACAACGCCGGGCCGGAGGCCGCGGAGGACGCGCGCCGGGCCGCGTGTCAGCTCGGCATCCCGCTCGACACGGCCGAGGTCAGGGCCGAGCTGGAGAAGACGGTATGCCGTCCCTTTGCGGAAAGCTATCTGCGCGGGGAGACGCCGAACCCCTGCATCCTCTGCAATCCGGGATTGAAATTCAAACGACTTCTGGAGGCTGCCGACTCTCTCGGCGGAGCCTTTATCGCCACCGGCCACTATGCGAGGGCCGAAGGCGGGAGACTTTACAAAGGGCTCCCCGCCAACGATCAGAGCTATATGCTCTGCCGCCTGGAAAGAGAGCAGCTCTCGCGGCTGATCCTCCCGCTCGGCGGTTATGAAAAGAAGCAGGTGCGCGCCATGGCGGAGCAGTTCGGTCTGGCCGCCGCCAGGAAGCCGGACAGCATGGAGATCTGCTTCATCCCCGACCAGGACTATATCGGCTGGCTCTCCCGCCGAAGCGAGCTCCCGCCGCCGGGCGATCTCCTTTTCCACGGAGAGGTCATCGGACAGCACGAAGGGATCTACCGCTGGACGGTCGGTCAGCGGCGCCCCGGGCTATATGAGGGCCGCAAGCTCTACGTCTCCCGGATCGACGCCGCAGCCAACACCGTGGAGCTGGCGTACTGGGAGGAGCTGTTCCGGACGGAGGTCCGCGCCCGGGCTTTTCACTGGCTCGTGGATGTGCCGCGGGAGCCGATCCGGGCCGGCGTCCGGGTCCGGCACACCAAATGGGAGCAGCCGCCCTGCACGGTCTTCCCGGAACAGGACGGCGTCCGCATCCTCTGCGACGAGCCTGTGCGCGCGCCGGCAGCCGGACAGTCCGCCGTTCTCTACGACGGGGAGCTCGTCCTCGGCGGCGGTTTTATCGTATAGTTGATCCAGGAGGTGCCGCTATGTTTGAACTTATACAGGTCTCCCCTCGCTGCTGGTATATCGAAAGCCCCGCCAAGATCGGCCTGGTCGAGCTCGGCGGCGGTGAAGTCTGTCTGATCGACAGCGGCAACGACAAGGACGCCGGACGAAAGATCCGCCAAATCCTGGATGCGAAGGGCTGGAAGCTGCGCGCGATCTACAACACGCACGCCAACGCCGACCATATCGGCGGCAATCGCTATCTGCAGGGGCAGACCGGCTGCCGCATTTTCGCGCCGGGCATCGACTGCGCCATCACCCGTGAGCCGATCCTGGAGCCGGTCATCCTGTACGGCGGCTTTCCCTGCCGGGATCTGCGCCACAAATTCCTGCTGGCGCAGCAGAGCGACGCCGAGCTGCTGACGCGGGAGGTCCTTCCGGACGGCTTCGAGCTGCTCCCGCTGCCCGGGCACTTTTTTGACATGGTCGGCTTCCGGGCGCCGGACGACGTCGTCTTTCTGGCCGACTGCCTCTCCAGCCGTGAAACGCTGGACAAATATCAGATCTGCTTCCTCTACGACGCCGCGGCTTATCTGCGTACGCTGGAAATGGTCCAGTCGCTTGAGGCCGAGCTCTTCATCCCCTCGCACGCGGCGCCGACGAGGGACATCCGGGAGCTGGCGAAGCTCAACATCGACAAGGTGCTGGAGATCGCCGAAAGGATCGTCGGCCTCTGTGCAGAACCCGTCGGCTTTGAAACGCTCCTGCGCAGCCTCTTTATCGAATACGGCCTGCAGATGAATTTTGAGCAGTACGTCCTGATCGGCAGCACCCTGCGCTCCTATCTCTCCTGGCTGCGTGACGCCGGACGCGTCGAGCCTCTGTTCGACGACAGCCGTCTGCTCTGGCGCCGCATCTAAAAAAGACGTGAAAAGCGCAAAAGCCGCCTGACTGACAGTCAGGCGGCTTTTGACATTTCTGTTATTTCTGATAATGGTGCGCTTCCTGCAGGACCATCTCCTTGACCTTCAGCAGACGGACCTTCGTGGCGTTCTCGTTTTCCTCGAGCTTCATGGAGATATACTTGATATTCCCCTCCAGCTCCGGGATCATGACATATTCCAGCGCATTGACGCGGCGTCTGGTCTTTTCGATCTCCTCGGCGAGAAGCTGCATGGTCTTTTCCACCTCGGCCAGCTCCAGCATGTCCTGAAACACGCGGGCCAGCTTTTCCAGCGCGTCGTCCAGTTCGCCGGAGGTCTGGGCGAAACCGTAGGGATAGATCTCCGACGGATCGTTGTTGCGGGTCTGGAAGCTGTAGCGCGGCACGTTGACGCTCATGATGTTCCGGTACGTCAATCCGAGCTCCACGCTCTGGCGCGGGTACAGCAGCGCCTGCTCCAGCATTTCCGGGGACATGATGGCACTGGCCACCTGCAGTGAGGCGAAGGCGCCGGTCAGGCCCTCTTCCACGCGGATACGGAGCTCCTTGTTTCGCCGGACGATGTCCATAAACTGCCGCATCAGCTCATCGCGCTTGTCCTTGAGGAGCTTATGGCCTCTCCGGGCCGTCTTCAGCCGTCCTTTGAGCTGGTTGAGCACCATTCTTGTCGGGGTTATTGCCGTACTTGCCATTTGACCACCTCGATCAATTAATCATACTCATATCCTAATCCGAACCAAAGCGCCTGCTTTGATTTGGAGAAGGAAGAATAATGCTGCCGGTCAAGGCGCTCCTGCTTGCGTGAGCGCCTGACCTGCCAGCGTTATTCTGACGCCGGCAAATATTTCTCGATGAACTCCGGCTTGATGCGCTTGAGCTCACGGCGCGGCAGGATCTTCAGCAGCTCCCAGCCGAGATCCAGCGTCTCCTGGATGCTGCGGTTGGTGTTGTTGCCCTGGCTGACATAGCGCTTCTCAAACTCGTCGGCAAATTTGGCGAAGAGCTTGTCGTCCTCGCTCAGCGCAGCCTCGCCCAGGATGGTCATGAGCTCCTTGGCGTCCTTGCCGCGGGAATAGGCGGCGAAGAGCTGGTTCATGGTGCCGGCGTGATCCTCGCGCGTCTTGCCGACGCCGATGCCCTTGTCCTTCAGTCGGCTCAGAGACGGGAGCACGTCCACCGGCGGCACGATGCCCTTGCGGTGCAGGTCGCGGCTGAGGATGATCTGCCCCTCGGTGATGTAGCCGGTCAGGTCGGGGATCGGATGCGTCTTATCGTCCTCGGGCATGGTCAGGATCGGGATCATCGTGATCGAGCCCTTCTTGCCCTGGCGGCGGCCGGCTCGCTCATAGAGCGTGGCCAGGTCCGTGTACAGGTAACCGGGGTAGCCGCGGCGTCCGGGGACTTCCTTCTTGGCAGCGGAGACCTCGCGCAGCGCTTCGGCGTAGTTGGTGATATCGGTCAGGATGACCAGCACCTGCATGTCCTTCTCAAAGGCCAGATATTCCGCGGCGGTCAGCGCGACGCGCGGCGTGGCGATACGCTCGACGGCGGGGTCGTTGGCGAGGTTGGAGAAGACGACGGTGCGGTCGATGGCGCCGGTGCGGCGGAAGTCGTTGATGAAATACTCCGACTCCTCAAAGGTGATGCCGATGGCCGCAAAGACCACGGCGAAGGTCTCGTCGTCGCCCAGCACGCGCGCTTGACGGGTGATCTGCGCCGCCAGCGCCGCATGCGGCAGACCGGAGCCGGAGAAGATCGGCAGCTTCTGCCCGCGGACCAGCGTATTCAGCCCGTCGATGGTGCTCACGCCGGTCTGGATGAATTCCGCCGGATAGGCGCGGGCCGCCGGGTTCATCGGCAGTCCGTTGATGTCCTGATGCGCTTCGGCCAGAATCTCCGGGCCGCCGTCGATGGGCTGGCCCATTCCGTTGAAGACGCGCCCGAGCATATCCTCGCTGACGGCAAGCTGCTGCGGGTGACCGAGGAAACGCACCTTGGTCTCCGCCAGGTTGATGCCCTGCGCCGATTCGAACAGCTGCACAACGGCGCGGTTTCCTTCGACCTCCAGGACCTTGCAGCGGCGGACATCGCCGTTGGGCAGTTCGAGTTCGCCCAGCTCGTCGTAAGTGACGCCCTCGACGTTTTCGACCACCATCAGGGGGCTGGCGATCTCTCGGATAGTTTTATACTCTTTGATCATGCGTCCTCACCTCCGGCAACCACAGCGTCGATCTCTTTCTTCATCTGGGCGGCGATCGCGTCATACTCGGGCGCGAATCTCCCAGCGTCGGCCATCTTGGCGCGGCCGATCTTCTCACGCGCGTCAATGGCGAACAGCGCCTCCATATCGACGCCCCTGGTCAGGGCGTCGCGGCAGAGCGCGTCATACTGGAGGATCATGCCAAGCAGACGGAACTGCTTGTCGTAGGCGGAGTAAGCGTCCTCATCGACAAAGGCGTTCTGCTGCAGGAAGTCCTCGCGGATCATCTTGGCCGTTTCCATGGTCAGACGATCTGCGGGGCTCAGCGCGTCCTGACCGACCAGACGTACGATCTCCTGCAGCTCGCTCTCTTCCTGCAGGATGTGCATGGCCTGTTCGCGGTTTTTCATGTAGGCTTCGCCGAACTGCTCGGTGTACCAGGGCTCCAGCGTATCCAGATACAGGGAATACGAGGTCAGCCAGTTGATGGCCGGGAAATGGCGGGCATAGGCCAGACTGGAATCCAGCGCCCAGAAGACCTTGACGATGCGCATCGTCGCCTGGGAAACGGGCTCCGAGATATCGCCGCCCGGAGGCGACACGGCGCCGATCGCGGTGACGGAACCCTGCCGGTCGTCCTGTCCCAGACATTCGACCACGCCGGCGCGCTCGTAGAACTGGGCCAGTCGGGAGGCCAGATAGGCGGGATAGCCTTCCTCGCCGGGCATCTCCTCCAGGCGGCCGGACATCTCGCGCAGAGCCTCGGCCCAGCGGGAGGTGGAATCGGCCAGGACCGCGACGTCGTAGCCCATATCGCGGAAGTACTCGGCGATGGTGATGCCGGTGTAGATCGAGGCCTCGCGCGCCGCCACCGGCATATCCGAGGTGTTGGCGATCAGGACCGTGCGCTTCATCAGCGGTTCGCCGTTGCGCGGGTCCTTCAGCTCCGGAAACTCCATCAGAACGTCGGTCATCTCATTGCCGCGCTCGCCGCAGCCGATGTAGATGACGATATCCACGTCGGACCACTTGGCAAGCTGATGCTGTACGACCGTCTTGCCCGATCCGAAGGGGCCGGGAACGGCGGCGGTACCGCCCTTGGCGATGGGGAACATCGTGTCGATGATGCGCTGTCCGCTGTTCATCGGGCGGCGCGGCACATATTTTCTGGTATAGGGTCTGGCGATTCGGACAGGCCAGCGCTGGATCATGGTCAGCTCATGCTCCGTGCCCCTGGCGTCGCGCACGACAGCGATCACATCGGTCACGACATGCTCGCCGCTCTCCACGCTGACGACCTCGCCCTCGATCCCGTACGGGATCATGATCCTGTGAAGGATCGCGCTCGTCTCCTGCACGGTGCCGAGCACATCGCCGGCCGTGACATGATCTCCGGGCCCCGCGACCGGCACAAAGTCCCATTTTTTCTCACGGTTCAGGGCCGGGACGTCGGTGCCGCGGGTGATGGAGTCGCCGGAGAGCGCGCGCATCTCCGGAAGTGGACGCTGGATGCCGTCGTAGATATTGTCCAGCATACCGGGGCCGAGTTCCACGGACATGGGCATGCCGGTGGTCAGCACCTCGGCGCCGGGACCGAGGCCGGAGGTCTCCTCATAGACCTGGATGGAGGCACGGTCACCGGTCATATTCAGGATCTCGCCGATCAGATGCTGAGCGCCGACGCGGACCACGTCCGAGACGTTGGCGTCCGCAAGGCCCTCGGCCACGACAAGCGGTCCGGATACTTTGGTAATAGTTCCGCTCATTGCATCATTCTCCTTCTCACTGGCGACTCAGTCGCCAAGGATATTCGTGCCGACGGCACGTTCGACAGCGGCCTTCAGCGCCGACTGTCCAAGGCCGATGCTCCCCTCACGCCCGGGGATCAGGATGATGGCCGGGACGGGGCTGTCCTTGAAACGGTCGATCTCATGCTGCAGCGCGGCTGCCAGAGCTTCCTCGATATAAATGATCGCGTAGTCTTCATTCTCGCGGGTCAGTCGTCGGAGGATCCGTCCGGCCTCCTCCGCATCGGCGGCGGGGCAGGTTTCCAGTCCGAGGGCCTTGAAGCCCATCACGGTATCGCGCCCCCCGATCACAGCGATCTTATGCATACAGATCACGCAGCCTTTCCCGGATCGTCTGCGGCGCGATGCCCGCGAGACGGCCCGTCAGGATCATGCGGGCCGCGGTGATCTCATTCTCCACGGCCGCGAGGTATGCGATGACCGGCTCCTCACCGTAGGCAGTCAGCTTGGCCGCCGAGAGGACCTTCGTCACCGCGTTGTCACAGGCAAGTTCAAAAGCCGTCATGGAACCGCTCTCCGCCGCCTGCGCCCCCAGAGCCGCCGCATCCGCCAGATCCGAACCGACGAACAGGGCGGCCAGGCCCTCACCGTTCGCAGCGGACAGGATCCTTTCCTCCGCGACGCTGCCGCCGGTCACGAGCGCTTCTCTCAGGAATTCCGCACTTTTGCCCATCCGCAGCGTACGCACGGCGGCGCGCAGATTGGTGCTGTCCGCCAGGACCGCGACGTAGCGTCTGAGGAAGGCGCTGTCCACGCCCGCGGCAAGATCGCTGAGTTCCTCAAAGAAGGCCTTGTCGAGCGCGAAGTCCGCCTGCTGGGGATTGGCCGTTCGGGCCAGGATCTCCTTGCCCTCCCGGAGTGCTGCGGCAAGCCTGTCCGGCAGGTCCGCGCGCCGCTCCTCCTGGTACGCGCTGAGGAGCGCTGTGGGTTCGACGCGTCCGGATCCGCTCAGCAGTCCGTCCGCAGTGCTGCCCGTCGCCTCCGCCTTCAGGATGACCTTTGCGTTGTGATAGTCGTATTTGAGGCGGAAAACATCCAGCAGCCGCTTGTCCGGCAGCATGACGGACAGTTCCCGGAAGATATCCGCCCGACGCCGGGAGAGCGCCCGGTCGATCTCCGGGGCCGTCATCTGCGACATATCCTCGAAGCCGCAGTCGGTCAGCGCTTTGGCGCAGTCGGCAAAGTCGGCGGCGTCCAGCATGCGCTCGGCTTTTTCGCGGCTGAGCATGCGCGGCTCGCGTGCGCGGAGCACGGCGGAGATATACAGATATTCTTCTTTCTTCTTAGACAATGTGTTCCCTCCCTGCTTCGGGCCGCTGCGGCCGTTTCATTCAAAGAGGAGGGCCGCCAGCTCGGCGCTCATCTCGCTGCGCTTCAGTTCGACCAGGAGCTCGGCGGTGCAGTTGACCTCGATGCTTCCGCGCCGCAGGATCAGTCCGCCGGCGAAGTCGCCCGTCTGTTCGGACAGATGCAGCTTTCCGGGCAGGCCTCTGGCCGTCAGCGCCGCATTGGCGGCTTTGACCGCTTTCTCGCCCACGGCTTCCCGGTCGCGTCCGTTCAGAACGAGCTCCTCGTCCCCCGTCACGGCCGCTTCGTCGGCGAGCTTTGCCAGAAGACGCACATACTCGTCCTCGGGCAAGGCCACGAGCTTCTCCCGTGCCCGCTGAAAGCTCTTCCCCACCATCTCCTGTTTGAGCGCCAGGACGCCCTTTCTGGCTTCCATCCTGGCGATGCGGTTCATGCTGTCCACCCGATCCTCGCAGGACTTCACGCCGGCGCGCAGGAGACGGTTGTATGTTTCCTGCGCCTTCGCCTCGTACTCGCTGCGGATCGCGGCGCCTTTTTCCTCGGCCTGAGCGATGATCGCGTCGGCCTGGGCTTTTGCATCAGCCTGGATATGCGCGATGATTTTTTCAGTGCCTTTCATAAAAATCTCTCCGTTCCGCTTGAAATCCCATGTTCGCCGCTCAGATATTGAACAGCATCATCATGGACGCCAGCAGAGACAGGATCGCGTAAAACTCGACCGTGATGCACAGGATCATGCCCTTGGACCAGTGATCCGGGTTCTTGGCCAGAAGGTTGACGGACGCAGCGGCGACCTTGCCCTGTGCCGCGGCGGTCACGAGGCCGCCGATGGCGATCGGCAGGCAGGCCGCGAAGTAGCGGCAGCCCTCGGTGAAGCTGAGATCCATGGCCGTCCCGTTGAGCAGCCCCATCTGCGAGATCGCGACGAAAAAGACCGCCAGACCGTAGAGGCCCTGCGTGCCGGGGATGACCTGCAGGATCATGACTTTGCCGAATTTTCCGGGATCCTCCGTAACGAGGCCCGCGCCGGCCTGACCGGCATAGCCGGTACCGAGACCGGAGCCCGCGCCGGCGAGACAGGCGGCAAGGCCGGCGCCCAGAAGCGCGATGGCAAGACCGGTGTGCTGAAGCAGAAATTCCATTTTTGTACCCTCCTATTATTCTACGATGTCATAATACTTCGTTTTGACCGCCAGCGGTTCGAAAGGCCGGCCGCCGTCCTTGTAGAACTTGCCGAAATACTCCAGGCACTGCAGACGCAGGTCATGGACGTAACAGCCGAGCAGGTTCAGCGCAAAGTTCAGCGCGTGGCCGATAAGGAAGACCAGGATAAAGACGATCAGGTTGTTGAAGATGCCGCCGATGGTGTTGAATACCATCGCGATGACAGAACCGGCGAGCATCAGCGCCATGATACGCGAATAGCTCAGGATATCGCCGAACCAGCCCGTGGCGGTGTTGTACACGGTCGTAAAGATGCTCAGCAGCTTCCCGAAGAAACCGCTGGCCCCCCGCATCCCGCCCCAAAGGATCATCAGGATGCCGACGGCGAGCACGCCGAGGGCGGCTTTATGCAGCGCGTCCGAATGTACCAGCAGCAGGTCCAGCGCGAAAAGCAGCCCGCCGATCAGCGTGACCCACAGGGAGCCCTCCTCCCACAGGGCAGAGGCCCAGTCGCCCGCTTTGACCTTTCTCACCGCAGAGATGACCATGCCGGTATTCAGGTGGATCAGGCCGAGACCCATCGCACCGTAGAGGATCTGCTGGCTATGTACGATCGGGCTGAAGAGATAGGGCAGGACGCCCCACCCCTCCGGCTTGCCGAGAAGCGTGCCGATCACCTCAAGCGCGTTGCCGAAGAAGCCGCCCGTCAGGGCGCCCATCACGAAGGTGGAGATGCCGCCGTAGAGCAGCAGCCGGCAGAAGCTCAGCGTGCCGGCTTTCGGCTTGATCTTGAGCATGGCGACGATCGCCGCGGCGATCATCAGCAGCCCGTAGCCCATGTCGGCCATCATCAGCCCGTAAAAGAGGATGAAGAACGGCGCCATCAGCGGGTTCGGATCCACGCCGTCGTAGGCAGGCAGGCTGTACATGGTCGTGACCATGTTCAGCGCGTCGGTCAGTTTGTTGTTTTTCAGCTGCACCGGGACCTCGGGATACTCCGAAGGGTCGGGATCCTCCGTCTCCCACGCGCAGTCGTATCGTTCAAAGAGCTCCGCAAGCTCCGTTTCTTTTTCCGCGGGCATCCAGCCCTGCAGCGCGATCACAGATTCGGTGCGGCAGAGTTTGTCTTCCGCCTCCGCTTCCGCGATCCAGGTCTCAGCCGCGTCGGCTGCCAGCTCCAGAGAGCTTCTCCTGTCCGCCATGGCGGCGATGCTCACTTCGCAGCTCGCCTTCTCCTCCGCGAGGTTTTTCAGCCTGCTCTCCGCCTCGGCGAGGTTCTCTGCGCTCGTCCCCTTCAGATTGCCGAAGGAGAGCGCGGAGAAACCGAAGGGCCGCAGGACCTCCTGCACTTTGTGCAGATCCTCTTTCATGCAGACGAGCACCAGATAACGCTGGCTTTTGTCCTCTGAGACGACAAGGAGCTCCGCTTCCTCGCTGATCGATTCCATCGCGCCGGCAGCGTCGGAAAGCGCGGTACGCGCGGGCATCGTCCCCAGCAGGACGCTGCATCGCTCGGTCTCCGTCGTCTCAAGCGGAAGATCCAGTGCAGACCAGGGGCGCAGCGCCTCCATGGTGCTGCGCAGACGGCTCTCCTCCGCGTTCAGACGACGCTGTTTTTCCCCGAGGGCGATCAGCTCCCCGGCGATCTCCGTCTGCCCGCGGAGCATCGCCTCGTCCAGCAGCACGTCCGTCTCAGCCTGGGGCTTGGCTTGCAGCAGGCCCTTTGACGCCGGTACGACCTTGTTCAAAATACCCAAGGCGTTTTGAATGGTGTTGTACTGCGTCCTCCAGGCAGCGAGACGGCTGTTTTCACGCTGCAGATAAGGGGCGAGTTCTTCGCCGCTGAGTTCCCCCTTCGGCTCCGAGATCTCCACGCAGCCGCAGCGGAGCAGATCCTTGAGCAGCGCTTCCTTCCGGTCGCGGGTGGCCAGAAGCCGCAGCTTTTTCATTTTTACGATGGCCATCTCAGCTGTTCACGATCCTTTCCACCACGAGAGACGCCGCCTGCTCCAGCCTTGCTTCCGCTCTGGCGCGAAGGACGGCTCTGGTGGTATCCAATTCGCCCGACAGACTGCCGGCGTCGGTCATAGCCTGATCGTCCGCCTGCCGGCGGAGCTCCGCCAGCTCGCTGTCCGCTTTCGCACAGGCCGCGTCGACCGCGGCTTTCCCGTCCGCTTCGGCGTCGTTGAGCAGTTGTCTGGCCCGGACCTCAGCCCCGGCCACCAACGCTTTCGCCTCGGCTTCCGCCTGCGCTATGCTTGCAATCGCTTCAAAGGACATTGGCACACCCCCTTTTTCATATTGATGATCGATGCGTCCGTGCGGGACGCGGGCCGCTGCCCGCCCCCCCTGTTTGTCAGAACAATAACATACTTTGTCCTATCATACCGCAAAAAGAATAATCTTTCAATATGTAAATCGAAAAAGTCCCGTATTTTTATGCGGTCTTTTCGTGCGTTTTCATTTGCTCGAAAGCCGAAAGGGATCCGGCATTCGCTGTATGCGGATGTCGGATCCCTTTTTGCTGTTTTATCGCGTTGTCATGCCTTCGTCCCGGATCTCGATCCCTTCGAGCCGCAGCAGCAGGGCTTTTCTGTCGAGTCCTCCGTCAAAGCCCGTGAGTTTCCCGTCTCTCCCCAGGACTCTGTGGCAAGGGATCAGGATCGAGATCGGATTCCTGCCGACCGCAGAACCGACGGCCCGGGCAGACGTTCCGAGCACGGCGGCCAGCTCGCCATAGCTGCGCGTCCGTCCATAAGGGATCTTTTTCAGTTCGTCCCAGACCCGTTTTTGAAACGCTGTTCCCTCCGGCGCCAGCGGGAGCGCGCAGAGCTCCGGTCTCTCTCCGGCAAAATAAGCGTCGAGCCATTCCCCGGCGCGCAGAAGCAAGGGGGTCTCCTCCTCCGGGAGTTCCCGCGGAAGATGGGCTTTTTCCCGGTGCTGGCCTTCCATGACAAGGACTCTGATCGCCGTCTCATCCGCCGCGACGGTCAGCCGTCCGAGCGGAGAATCACGATATATCGCGCGGAGCATGGGACGTTCAGACGCCTTCGATCAGCGCGAGGCAGCCGTAAACGACGGAATCGTCGCCCAAAGCGGCGCTGCGCAGCTCGACCGTAGAGCGGATCTCCGGCATGCAGTAGCGGTCGACCTGGGAGAGGATCTTCTCCAGGAAGACATCCCCCATCGCTTCGATCACGCCGCCGCCGTACAGGATGAGGTCCGGGCTGAAGATGTTGATCAGGCTGCCGGTCGCGATGGCCAGATAATGGCAGGCGCGGTCCACGGCCTCGATCGCCACCGCGTCGCCCGCTGCGACGGCCTTCTTGAGCTTTTTGCTCTTGAACACGCCGTCCTTGACAGCGTCGGCCAGCAGGGTCTCCCTGCCGCGGGAAAGCTGCTGGCGGATATAGGCGGTCATGCCGGTCTTGCTGGAGAACGCCTCCAGGCAGCCGCGCTGGCCGCAGTTGCAGAGCGGTCCTTCGGGCTCCATGATCATGTGCCCGATCTCGGCGGCCTTGAACTTGTTGCCGGTAAAGAGCTCGCCGTCGAGGATCATGCCGCCGCCGAGGCCGGTGCCGACAAAGAGGCCGATGATGTTCCGGTAGCCCTGCGCGGCTCCGTACTTGAACTCGCCGAGCACGCCCAGGTTCACATCGTTGCCGATGAAGAAGGGAACGCCGAACTTTTCCTCCATCGACTTTTTGATGTTGTAGTTGCGCCAGGGCAGGTTGGGCGTGAACAGTACGATCCCGTCCTCCTGGTCGATGATGCCGGGCGCACAGGATGCGATCGCGTGGATCTCGTTTTTCGGGATCCCGGATTCCTTGATCATCTCCTCCACGACGCTGACGATCACTTTCTCCACGTTCTCGGAGGAATTGCCCTCCTCCGTGGATCTCTTTTTCAGACGGTAAACGATCTCCCGATTCTCGTTGAAGATCACGCCGAGGACTTTGGTCCCTCCGACGTCCAGGCAAATATTGTAGGATGCTGACATGCTGTTACCTCCCTCTATTCGTATCGACCGCTCTATTGTTTACCGCCCAGCAGCCCCAGGCGAAGCCTCTCCCAAAAGCGCTGTCTGGCCGGAGCCGCGGCGGTCTTCTGCCCGTCCTCCGGCGAGAGGCGGATGGTGCTGAAATACTGGTACAGGGCCTCCTGTGAGGAACTGCCCTCGCCGCCGCTTTCGCGCACATAGCGTCCGTCGGCCTGCATGACACGGGATTTCTCCCGGTCGCGGCGCAGCGCGGCAAGGATCGCGTTGACCTGGCCGCGCGTCTCCGGCGTGACGACCTCGATAAAAGCCTCCACACGGCGCTCCAGGTTGCGGTTGAGCAGATCGCCGGAGCCGATGAAGATCCGCTCGTCCTCCCCGTCGCCGAAACGGTAGATGCGCGAATGCTCCAGCCACCTCCCCACCACGCTCTTGACGACGATGTTGTCCGTTTTGCCGGGGATGCCCGGACGCAGGCAGCAGATGCCGCGGATGAAGAGCTCCACGCGGACGCCGGCCTGTGAGCATTCGATGAGCTTCTCCATCAGGTCAAGGTTGTTCATGCCGTTGACTTTGATGGCGACATGGCCCGCGCTGCCTTTTGCGATCTCGCGGTCGAGCAGTTCGAGCACGCGGGTCTTGAAGCTCAGCGGCGCGATCCACAGCGCATGGGCCTCGGGCGGGATCTCGCCCCTGGCCATCGCTGCAAAAGCGGCCTCGGCGTCCACCGCGGCTTCCTTGTTCGCTGTGATCAGGGAGAGGTCGGTATACTGCTCGCCCGTGACTTCGTTATAGTTGCCGGTCCCCACCTGCGTGATATAGGAGAGGTTGCCGTTATGCTGGCGCGTGATCACGCAGAGCTTGCTGTGCACCTTCTGACGGGGCAGCCCGTAGATGACGCGGCAGCCGGCGTCCTCCAGCAACTCGGAATAGTCGATATTGTTCTGCTCGTCAAAGCGGGCGCGCAGCTCCAGCAGACACAGCACGTTCTTGCCCCGGTCCGCCGCGTAGGCCAGCGCCGCGGCGATCTTGCTGCTGGCCGACATCCGGTAGAGCGTGATCTTGATCGAAAGCACCTCCGGGTCGTCCGCCGCCTCGTAGATGAGATCCACAAAGGGCAGCATGCTCTGGAACGGGAAGCTCAAAAGCAGATCGTGCTTTTCGATATACGGGATATACTCGCCCTTTTTCAGGCCGATGTCCTTGACGGGCCGCCGCTCCTGATAACGGAAATGCTCCTGGCTGCCGATACAGGAGCGGAACGAGAGGTCGAAGGGGATCGCGGCGGGAAAGACGTTTTCTGCCGGAACGCGCAGCTTCTTGAGCAGCATCGCCCGCGCCGCGTCGGTCAGCTTCCCGTGGATCTGGACGCGAACCGGCTGCTCCCTTTTGCGCTTGGTGAGCATCGTTGACATTTTCTGCCGCAGGCCGTCCCGGTCGCGCAGCTCCAGGTCTGACAGGAAAACGTCCGCGTTGCGCGTGACCTTCACGATCGCCGACTGGGTGATCGTCTCCTTTTTCATCAGCAGGGGCAGAAAATGCCGGATCAGGTTGGCCGTGAGCACGATCTTCTGCCTGCCCTCGATCTCGAAACTCAGATACGAGGGGATCCGGTGCAGCGGGATGATCGCCATCTGCTGCTCCGGGCTCCGCCCCAGAAACGCGATCACATAGGATTCCTCGCCCCAGAGGAAGGGCAGCGGCTGCGCCGTATCGATCACCTTTGGGAAAAGCATGTCCTTGATATCGCCGAAGAGCTTTTTGCTCATCAGCTCGTCGACCTTGCTGATCTTCTTGAAATCCAGAACGTCTATCCCGGCGTCACGCAGTTCCCCGCGGATGTTTTTCCATACGCCCTCGGCGATGGCGCGCTGCTGCTCGGTGACACGGTTGGCCTCCCGGATCTGCTCGGCGGCGGTAAGGCCGGAGAGCGGATCGCGCTTGTCCGGCGTCAGCAGTGACGCGTGGAGCAGGATCCCGATGCGGACCCGGTAGAACTCCTCCAGATTGGATTGATAGATCGCAAGAAATTTCAGCCGCTCCAGCAGCGGCACCGAGGTATCAGCCGCCTCCAGGAGCACGCGCTCGTTGAACGCCAGCCAGCTCAGCTCGCGATTGATGAACGGCTGTTCCTCCGGTGCCGTTTTGACGACGGCCGGTTTTTTCTCTTTTTCCGCCATGCTTTACAGTCCTTTGGCCCACTGGCTCCCGCAGGCCTTCTCGAGCGCGTCGACAAGGATGCGGAGCGTCTTGATGCGGGCATATTTTTTATCGTTTGATTCGATGATGAACCAGGGCGCGTTTTCCGTGCTCGTCCGGCGCAGCATCTCGTCGACGGCCTCCTCGTACTGCGGCCACTTTTCGCGGTTGCGCCAATCCTCCTCGGTCAGCTTCCACTGCTTTTCCGGCGTATTCTGCCGGTCGGTGAAACGCTCCAGCTGCGTGTCCTGATCGATGTGGATCCAGAACTTCAGGACCACGGCGCCCCAGTCGGTCAGCTGCCTCTCGAACTCGTTGATCTCGTTGTAGGCGCGCCTCCAGTCGTTCTCGGTGCAAAAGCCCTCAAGCCGCTCCACCATCACCCGGCCGTACCAGGTGCGGTCGAAAATGCAGATATGTCCGCTGCGCGGCAGGCGCGTCCAGAAGCGCCAGAGGTACTGACGGTTGAGCTCGTGCGGTTCCGGCGAGGCGATCGGCATCACGTCAAAGCCGCGCGGGTCGAGGGGCCGGGCGATGCGGCGGATGTTGCCGCCCTTCCCCGCGGCGTCCCAGCCCTCGTAGCAGAGCACGACCGGGATCTTCTTGCGGTAAACGATATTATGCAGTTCGCCGAGTCTTTTCTGGAGCTTTTTCAGCTCCTCCCGGTACTCTTCCTCCCCGATGGACGGCGAGAGGTCGACGTCTCTCAGCTTCGGCATTTCGAGCAGAGGGAAGTCTTCCTTAAAGGGCTTTCCGACGTAGCGTCCGTTTTCCAGCGCGCGGTCGACCAGTTCGACAAGAAGCCGGAGCGCCTCGCATGCGGCGGCTTTCTTTTTGCTGCCGTCCAGCCTGTGCCACGCGATCCCGTCCGTCTTTTCCATAAAGCTCTCGTAGGTATCACGGAAAAGCTCGTATTCGCGGTGCTGCCAGAGATCGTCGTCGGTCACGCGCCACTCCGTCTCGAAATTTTCCTTCAGGCTGCGCAGCCGCTTGCGCTGCTCGCCCCGGCTGATGTCCAGAAACAGCTTCAGCACAAGATAACCGCCGTCCCGGAGCTGCCGCTCGAATTCGTTGACCGAACGGATACGGGCCTTATACTGCTCTTTTGTGATCTCGCGGTGGAGATATTTGCGCACGGCGCCCTCCATCCAGCCGGAATCATAGAACATGATCTTCCCGTTTTCGGGCATGGATTTTGCATAGGGATACAGATAGGGATAGCGCTCCTCTTTCTCCGGCAGGATCACCGGAGAGACCACATTGTAAAAGCGCGGGTCGAGCTCGCAGATCAGCTCGTTGATCAGGCTCCCTTTCCCGGCGGCAGCCCAGCCCTCGACCAATACGATCACGGGCAGCTTTTGATCCCGGATGCGCTGCTGCTGCGCCAGAAGGCGCCCTCTCAGCGAGCGGAGTTCCGCCTTACATTCCGCACTGGCGTCAGAAACCTTTTCTTTTGGTCCTTTCATCGCCGAACGTCCTTTCCTTTGTGAGAATTTCCCGTGTCCGGGGCGCCGTTTTGTCCCGTCATCCGTTCGGATAATCGATATTTTATTTTACGACACACGCGGTATGAAGTCAATGCCCCGATCCCGCTTTTCGAGAAGCGGCCCGGCCCGCTCTCCCGGGAGGAAAGCGGGCCGGACGGCGCCGCGGAGCCCAGCCGCTTCAGCCCCCGATCTGGCTCATCGCGTGGTGCTCCGTCATCTTCTCTTTTTTGTCAAAGCTGTGCGCGCGCGGCTTGGCATATACGGCCCGGCGCAGTGCCGCCGTCAGCTCTTCGTCCGTGCAGCCGCCGCGCAGCAGGGCGCGCAGATCGGCCGTGCTGTCATAGCTGAGGCAGGGCTTGAGCTGACCCGTACTGGTCAGCCGGACCCGGTTGCAGGAGGCGCAGAAGCTGTGGCTCACCGCGTCGATGAGCCCGATCTTCCCGCGCAGGCCCGCGCTCTCATAGTAGTGGGCGGGGCCGTTTCCGCGTCTTTCCCCCGTTCCCTTCAGATCCGGCCAGCGCCCGCGCAGCTTTTCCAGCACCTCGTCCGGGCTGACCCGTGTCAGAGAATCGCCGAAGCCGATGGGCATCAGCTCGATAAAGCGCACGTCCACCGGCAGCTCCTCCGCGAGCGCTGCAAGCGAGAGCAGATCGTCGCGGTTTTCCTCCAGCAGTACCGTGTTGATCTTGGTCTTCAGCCCCAGCGCGCAGCAGCGCCGCAGCAGCGCGTGCAGCCGATCCGTCACCGCCTCGCGGCAGCCGGTGATGCGCATGAACTTCTCTGCGTCAAGCGTGTCGAGGCTGATATTGACCGCGTCCAGACCGGCGCGAAGAAGGCCGTCCAGCTCCCGGTCGAGGAGAAGACCGTTGGTCGTCATCGTGACCTGCTCGACGCCAGGAAGTTCCTTGAGCATCCCGATGAACCCGGTGCAGCCGCGGCGCGCCAGCGGCTCGCCCCCGGTGATCTTGAAGCGCCGGATGCCGAGCTCCACGGCGGCGCGGCAGATCCGCAGGATCTCCTCATAGCGCAGGATATCCTCATGACTCTCCCGGCGCAGATCCTGCGGCATGCAGTAGCGGCAGCGCAGGTTACAGCGGTCGGTGACGGAGATACGCATATAGTTGATGTCTCTTCCGAATTGGTCCAGCATGTTCGGATCCCTTTCTTTCGTCAGCAGAAGCGTTTGAAGAAGGCGCACTCGTCGTCGTTGCAGCGCCTCGCCTCCTCCAGACGCAGGTTGCAGTGGAACACGTGGCCGAGCCGGTGCGCGGCGTCGCCGTAATACCGGTATTCGACCGGTACGCCGAGCGCGCACAGACGCTCCGCCAGCGGCGGCGCAGCCTGGGCGAGAAAATCGCCTTCGCCGGTCATCACGAAACTGGGCGGGAAAGCGGCGGACACATGGTTCCGTACGCTGATCCGATCCAGTTGTTCCGGCGTCGGCTTTCGTCCGAACATCGCCGATACGATCGCGCTGCGCTTTCCCGGCTCGACGTGATACACGCCGCAGTTGAGGGCCAGCGCCTTCGGAACGAAGCCGGCCGGCGGATCGATCGGGATTGAGGCGGCATAACCTGCATCCGTGCAGGCGCAGGCGTACAGACCCAGGATCTGCGCGCCGGCGCTGTCCCCCACGCCGAAGACGCGCTTGGCGTCCAGGCAGTAAGTCTCCGCGTTGTCCAGCAGCCAGTGAAACACGGCGTCCGTATCCTCCAGAGCCGCCGGGAAACGGTGCTCGGGAGCGAGCCGATAGCTGAAGTTCACGACCGCAAAGCCGCGCTGTGCCAGGCTCATGCAGTAATACTGATAGAGCTCCTTGTCGCCGTAAAACCAGCCTCCGCCGTGAACGCTGACGATCACGGGCAGCTTCCCCTCCGCGCCCTTCGGCCGATAGACGTCCAGCCGGTTCCACTTCGGATCCGGACCGTAGGCGATGTCGACAAAGCGCTGCACATCCTCCGGCACGGTCAGCCCGGCGTCGCGCTTGGCGTCGTTTCGTTTGAACCTCCGTCTCATGACCAGCACCTGCAGATTCATCTTTTTCAGCCCTTTCGGTTTTTGTATCATTTTATTCTGCCGCAGCGCTCCCGTCAAGAGCGCCGCGGCTTCATCCGCTTACAGGAGCAGTTCTGCGAAGCTCATGTCCGACAGGTCGAAGCAGTACAGGCGGCCACATTCCACCGGACGTGAGCACAGCAGCCTGACGCAGAGCGCAGCCTGAAGCGCCGCGCCAAGCGCCGGTGTGAACGGAAGGACCCCTTCTCTCTCCTCCGTATATTCCGGGGGATAGAGCTGTTCCAGCAGCCCGTCTCCCGGAAGGGAGACGGCCGCCTGCGCGATCCAGCCGGCGACAGCGCCGAAGACACAGGGGATCCCCTGTCGGTCGCAGGCCTCTTTCAAAAGCCGGCGGGAGCGCACATTGTCCAGCGCGTCCAACGCCGCGTCACATCCGCGCAGCAATGCCGGAAGGCTTTCCGCATCAAGCCGGCGCGCCGCGGCCGTAAACGCCACGTCGGGATTGACGAGCGCGGCCCTCTCCGCCGCGAGCTCCGTCTTGGGCCGGCCCAGGCTCTCCCCGGTGCACAGGAGCTGACGGTTCAGGTTGCTCGCTTCGAAGCGATCCCCGTCCGCCATGACGATATGACCCACGCCGAGGCGCAGGAGGTATTCCGCCAGATATCCGCCGAGACCGCCGCAGCCGGCGATCAGGACTTTCCTGCCGCGCAGCAGCTCCAGTTCCTCTTCCGTCAGCGGGCCAAGACTGCGCAGATAACGCCGCTCCATCGTGCCGCCCCCCTTTTTTTATTATAATTATAAAAATGATCTGTTCGCGCGTCAAGTCCCGTCCGTCTCGCGTCCGCCGGACGGCCTTTCGGTCTTTTATCAAAAACTTGACGGGAAAGCATCCGGGTAGTATAGTAAAATCGTACAAATATGAACGGGAAAGAAGGCTCATTTTCATGTATGATACTTTGCTTTCTCCGATGAAGATCGGCAGCATGACCGTCAAAAACCGCACGGTCATGACCGCCGCTGAATTCAGTCTCGGCCAGACCGACGGCAAACCCACCGAGCGCCTCATGGACTACTATGAGGAGCGCGCGAAGGGCGGCGTCGGCATGATCATCCCCGGCATCTGCCGTGTCAACGATATGGGCGGCGCTTCCACCTTCACGCAGTTGGCGATGAGCCACGACTACCACATCGAGCCCATGCGCGAATTCGCCGGGCGGCTCCACCGGCACGGGGCCAAGCTCTGCATCCAGCTCCACCATCCCGGGCGCCAGGGCATGGCCAGCGCCATCAACTCCCTGCCGCTCGTCATCCCCGTGGCCGACCGTTTCCCCGGCGTGATGGACCGGGTCTTCAAGTGCACGCCGGTTCTCCTTGGGCTGGAGGCCAGGGGGATCTGCTTTTCCGTGCAGGCGCCCTCGAAGGTGGAGCTGGCCAGGCACGGGGCGACGCGCATGCATGCCATGAGCAAACGGGAGATCCGCGAGCTTATCGACGATTTCATCGAAGCCGCCGTCCGCTGTCAGAAGGCGGGCGTCGACTGCGTGGAGCTCCATGCCGGTCACGGCTACATCATCCAGCAGTTCCTCTCTCCGCACACGAACCGCCGCGCGGACGAATACGGCGGCAGCTTTGACAATCGCCTGCGCTTCATCACCGAGATCATCCAGGGCATCCGCGCGCGCTGCGGACGCGATTATCCGTTGACCGTGCGCCTGACCGCCGATGAGATGTATGAGCGCATCGGCCGCCCGGGCGTGGGCTATGATCTGGAGACCGGCAAGCGCATCGCCAAACGGCTGGAGGAGCTGACGGTGGACGCCATCAACGTGACCTCCGCCTGCTACGACGCTTACAACTACTGGCTGGAGCCGACCTCCTTCGAGCCGGGCTGGCGCAAGTATCTCGCCCGCGAGATCAAGAGCGTCGTGTCCATCCCGGTCATCGCCGCCAACGTCATCCGCACGCCCGAGCAGGCCGAGCGTCAGCTTGAGGAGGGCGATCAGGATTTCGTCGCCTCGGCGCGCGCTTTCATCTGCGACCCGCACTGGGTCGAAAAGGCCGCCGCGGGGCATCCGGAGGATATCCGCCGCTGCATCGGCTGCCTCAACTGCATCCGCTCCTTCATGACCAACGCCGGTGTCGGCAAACCCGGCGAATGCGCGCTGAACATGAGCGTGGCGCGGGAGAAAGCCTATTTCAGCATGCCGCGCGACGGCGGTGGCCGGAAGATCCTCGTCATCGGCGCGGGGCCGGCCGGCCTTACCGCGGCGCAGACGCTCGCCATGCGCGGCTTCGACGTGACGGTCTATGAGAAGAACGAAAGACCCGGCGGGCAGGTGATCACCGCCGCGGCCTGCCATCTGAAGGACAAGCTCTACTGGTGTATCGAGGACCTGATGACCGCCGCCCGGAAGGCCGGCGCGAAGATCGAGCTCGGCCGTGAGCTGAGTGCGCGGGAGATCGCGGACCGGGAGCCCTGGGGCGTCGTGGTGGCGACCGGCGGCGAACCGCTGCGCCCGCGCTCCATCGAGGGGCTCGACCGTGAAAATGTCCTTACCGCGCCGCAAATCATCCACCGGGAGAAGGTGCCGCACGGTGCCTCCGTCGTCGTGGCCGGCTCGGGTCTGACCGGTCTGGAGACCGCGGAGCTTCTCTGTCAGGCCGGAAACCGCGTCACCGTCATCGAGATGGCCGACGAGCTTTCGCCGGGCGCCTGGTTCCAGCTCATCGACGACGAACTGGAGCGTCTGGGCGGGACCGATACGAGCTTTGAGCTCGGCACGAAGCTTGTCTCCGTGGACGGGGAGGGCGTCACGGTCGAAGACGCCCATAGCGGCGAGCGTCGGAAGATCCCGGCGGACTATCTCGTGCTCTCGCTCGGCGTACGCCCGGCAGGGGATCTCGCCCGGCAGCTCGACAAGCTCAGCGTCCGCCGGATCTGGCGCGTGGGTGACGCCGTGAAAAGCGGCACCATCGCCGACGCCTGTCACAGCGCGTTTGACGCCGCCATGGCGATCAAATAGAACGATAAGCATGAGGAGCGTGAAAACGGTATGATCAGTCATCAAAACATCATCGTCACCGGCGCCTCCAGCGGCATCGGCAAGTCCATCGTGGACGAGCTCGTGGCGCAGGAGGGCAACCGCATCCTGGCTGCCTGCCGCCGGGCCGAAACGATCACCGGCTACGGGGAGAACGTCATCCCCTTCTCCTGCGACCTGAGCACCCAGGCGGGCGTGGACGCGCTCTTTGCCAGAGCGGAGGAGCTGTTCGACAAGGTCGACATCTTCTTCTGCAACGCCGGCGCGCCGTACTACGAGCGCTTTGATTATGAGGACTGGGACCGCATCCAACGCATTTTTGATCTCAACACCGTCGGGCATATCTACGCCTACTCCAAGTATCTGCACCATCTCAACGGGCGCGAGGGCCGCCTCGTCTATACCATCTCCGCCATGGGAGAGATGGCGCTGCCCGGCTACGCGCTGTACGCCGCCACCAAATTCGCGATGAAGGGCTTTCAGCAGGCCATCCGCGACGAGACGCCAAAGAACCTGTCCATCAGCTGCGTATACCCGGTGTCGACCAAAACGAACTTTTTCAAGGTCGGCGGCGGCGGGCGCAAGATGGAACCGCCCTTCCCCGTGCAGGCGCCGGAAAAGGTCGGCAAGGCCGTCGTGAAGGGCATTGACAAGCTGAAAAAGCATATCTATCCCTGCCCGGTCTATCTGCCGAGCAAGGTACTGATGAACGTCGTTCCGCCCGTCAAGAAGCTCTATATCATGGCCCAGCAGGGCAAGCTGCGCCGCTTCGTCAAGCGCATCGAAGCGGAGAAGGACGGGCTTGTGGAGGATCTCAAGCGCAAACATACGCATAAGTAAGGAGGTAGGATCATGGCAAACATTCACGACATCACCCGCGACGCCTTCATGCTGCGCGGTCCGCTGGCCAGAAAAGGCTACGACTGGTGGTGGCACTCCCTGACGGCGGAAAACGCCGAGACCGGCGAGAAGAAGCCCTTCTATATCGAGTTTTTTGCCTGCAACCCGGCGCGGGCCAAGGATGAACCCGTCATCGTCTGGAACGATCCCGAAAAGCAGAAGCGCGGCGTGCTGCCCTCCTATGTGATGGTCAACGTCGGCTTCTGGGGCGCCGAGCATGGGCAGCTCCACAACTTTTACGCCTGGAAGGACGTCACCATGCATGCCAAGGCCCCCTACAGCGTCTCCTGCGGCGGCTGCAGCTGCTCCGAGACGTACACCGAGGGCTCCGTCACCGTCACGCCCGAGCAGGCCAGAGCGCATCCTGAATGGATGTGCGACGCCGGCAGCATGAGTTGGAAGCTCGACATCGACAAGAAGATCGCCTTCCACGTCGGCTACGGCGCGGGCAAATTCCTGCGCGACGTCAACGCCTTCGAGATGTTCTGGCACGCCGAGGGCATGAAAACTCTGTACTCCGGCGAGATCGTCCTCAACGGCGTAAAATATCTCGTCAGACCCGAGAGCTGCAACGGCTACGCCGACAAGAACTGGGGCGGCGACTTCACCTCTCCCTGGGTCTGGCTCTCAAGCAACGAGCTCCGCAGTCTCCGCACAGGCAAGAGACTCGAAAACTCTGTTTTCAACATCGGCGGCGGCCGTCCGAAAGTGGGGCCGGTCGCGCTCGAGCGCAAGCTGCTGGGAGAATTCTTTTACGAGGGCAAAGACTACGAGTTCAACTTCTCCAAGTTCTGGACGCTCTCCGGCACGAAGTTCGACTGCTGGGAGACGGAGGACGAGATCCACTGGCACGTCGTCCAGACCACGGCGGACGCCAAGCTCGACACCCGCATCCGCTGCAAAAAGAGCGAAATGCTCAACATCAACTACGAGGCCCCCACCGGCCTCAAGCGGCACAACCGCCTCTGGAACGGCGGCACCGGCACCGGTATCCTGAAGCTCTACAAGCGCGGGCCCTTCGGCAGGGAGACGCTCATCGACGAGGTCGAGGCCACCGGCATCGGCTGTGAATACGGAGAATACGACAAGTGACATCTTTTCTGGGAAAAATCCTGCACGTGGATCTCACGGCGCGCACGGTCACGGAGAAGACCGTGCCGCCCGAGGTCTACGAGGCCGTGCTCGCGGGCAAGGGGCTTGAGGCCTGGTATCTGTACAACAACATCCCCGCCGGGGCCGACCCGCTCGGGCCGGAGAACATTCTGGGCTTTGCCGCGGGCGCGCTCTGCGGCACAGGCGCCTTTTTGACCGGGCGCTGGACTGTGGCCTGCAAGAGCCCTCTGACTGGCGGCTGGGGCGACGCCAACTGCGGCGGTCTCTTTGCCCCGGCCATCAAGCAGTGCGGCTGGGACGCGATCTTTTTCTCCGGTGTCGCGGACGGCCCGGTCTACTTCTTCAGCGACGGAAAAACAACGGAGCTGCGCGACGCTTCGGATTACTGGGGCCTTGACGCAACGGAGGCTGAAAAGGCCCTGCACGCCGCGCTCGAACCCGTCTGCCGCAAGAAGCCCTGCGTCGCCTGCATCGGCCCGGCCGGCGAGAAGCTCTCGCTGATTTCCGGCATCTGCAACGAAGGCGGGCGCATCGCCGCGCGCAGCGGCGTCGGCGCCGTGATGGGCAGCAAGAGGCTCAAGGCCGTCGTGCTCGCGGGCTCCCATCCCCTGCCCTGCCACGATCCGGAGGCGGTCAAAGCGCTTTCGAAGGAGCTGGGGCGAAAGCTCCTGAAGATGACCCTGCCCTCGGGTCTCGGCGTGTTCATCGGCGCGGGCGGCCGGATGATGGGGCATTTGCCTTACCTGCCGCTCGACGGGTCGCTGACAGCCTACATGTTCCGCGAGTGGGGTACGCAGGCGAACACCTCCCTCGCCATCACCAGCGGCGACGGGCCGATCAAGAACTGGGGCGGCACGCCGCGGGACGTGCGGCGCATGGACGCGGTCTATAACCCCGAGCACATCAACAAAATCGAGACCGCCAAGTATCACTGCTACTCCTGCCCGCTCGGCTGCGGCGGCAAGCTCAACATCCGCGGCCGCAGGTACGCGGAATACGACGAGACGCACAAGCCCGAGTATGAGACGATCGAGGCCTTCGGCCCGCTGCTGATGAACTGGAGCCTCGACTCGATCTTTCAGCTCAACGAGCTTTTGAACCGCGCGGGCATGGATACGATCTCCGCGGGCAACACCGTGGCCTGGGCCATCGAGTGCTATGAAAACGGCATCCTCACGAAGGAGCAGACAGACGGCCTGGAGCTGAACTGGGGCAACACCGAGGCGATCCTCACGCTCGTCCGGCGCATGGTCGCGCGCGAGGGCTTCGGCGACGCGCTGGCAGACGGCGTCAAGCGCGCCTCGGAAACATACGGCGGAAAGGAATACGCCATGCACATCGGCGGGCAGGAGCCAGGCATGCACGACGCGCGCAACGACCCGCAGCTCGGCGTGCATTTCGTGGCTGAGCCCGCGCCCGGCAAGCACACCGTCGGCATGGGCATCGAATACGGCGCCATGAGCCTCTGCGACATCTGCTCCTGGGCCCCTCCGGCCACGCTGCACCCCAAGAGCGAGGATCTGGAGGACACCGAGAGGCTTGCCCTGATCACCAAGGCCAACGCCTGTTACACCATGCTCGTCGACGGCGCGGGGGGCTGCTATTACGGCCAGATGATGGGCGTACATATGTGGAAGCTGGTGGAGTATCTCAACGCCGCCGAGGGCTGGGATTACGACGGCGATCATTACATGGAGATCGGCGCGCGCATCCAGACGCTCCGGCAGCTGTTCAACATCCGGCAGGGCATCGACCCGGCCTCGATCACGCTGCCCAGGCGCATGCAGGGCGACCCGCCCCTGCCCTCCGGCCCGCTCAAAGGCGTCAGGCTCAAAAACCGTGAACAGGTCTCCTCCCACTGGCGGGCTTTCGGCTGGGACGACAGGACCGGCGTTCCCCTGCCCGAAACAGTGGAGGCGCTGGGCATCCCCGCCCTGACGGAGGTGGCGCAATGACCAAAAAACAGCCTGTATTCGACTATCTGCACTGCGTCAGCTGCGGTATCTGCGCGCAGGCCTGCCCGGTGTCGGCGCTCGGCATGAAAAAGGAGGGCAAATCGGGCAAGTACCGCAACCTTTTTCCGGAGCTCGTAAGCTCCGGCTGCATCGGCTGCGGCCAATGCGCGCGCGCCTGCCCGATGGAGGTCATCCGGATGGAGGCGAGCCAAGCGTGAGAGTGAAGATTCTTCCGCCTCACGGCTGCGACAGGAGCGCGCTCGACGAGCGTTCCTGGGCAGAGCTTCCGGACGGCAGCACCGTGCGCGACGCACTGCGTCTTGTCCGCTGTTCTCCGCTCAAAGCCAGGCTCCTGCTCGTGAGCGTCAACGGGGAGCGCTGCCCGCTCGAACGTCCGCTGCGCGACGGCGACGTGGTTGGTTTTTTCTTCCCCGTCAGCGGCGGCTGAGCATCAAGCGGCAAAACGGGAAAGCCGTTTCAAAAGAAACGGCTTTCCTTGCGCCCACAGGAAAAACATGCTATCATTCGATCCTGAACCCCTGCGGAAAACCTCCATACAGAAAGGGACTACGACATGAAGAAACTGACCGCGATCCTGCTCATCCTGTGCACGCTTCTCGCTCTGGCGGGCTGCGGCGGCGCGCCGAGGGCCGACTCGCTCGTCGTCGATACCTGCATCCTGATGGAAGCCGACGAAAACATGATCAACAACTACAGCCTGCTCGCCGTGAATCCGGAGGCTCCCTTTGTGGACGCCGACGGCAACGCGGTCACGGACGTAGCCGTCAACACGGTCGGCGCGGCCGCGCTGATCAATTGGCTGCTCAGCGAAGAAGGCGAGGCCGCCGCTGCGGAATACGGCTTTGCCGAGTATGGAGAGCACCTGTTTTATCTGAAGGAGGATCGCCCGATCTCCACGGCCGAGATCCCGGCCGCGACCGAGGAAACGAAGCTCATTCGCCTCTCCACGACCACCTCCGTCAACGATTCCGGGCTGCTCGGCTTCCTGCTGCCCCTGTTCACGGAAAAGTACGGATATGAGGTGGACGTCTACTCGACCGGCACCGGCAAAGCCATCAGCAACGCCAAAATGGGCAACGCGGACCTGATCCTCGTCCACTCCAGGAGCGACGAAGAGGCCTTTGTGGAAGACGGCTTCTCCTATGTGATCGAAGGGATGGACAGCGCGCGGCTGAACTACATGTACAATTACTTCGTGCTCTGCGGCCCCTCCGACGACCCGGCCGGCGTTCGCGAAGCCGCTTCAGTGCTGGACGCTTTCCGGGCGATCGCCGAAGGCAAATACCGCTTTATCTCACGCGGCGACGCCTCCGGCACGCATAAAAAGGAACTGAAGCTTTGGCCGGAGGAGTTGGGCATCACCGCCGAGGCCGAATCCTTTGCCCCGTATGCCGACTGGTACGTCTCCGCCAACGCCGGCATGGGCGCCTGTCTTGTCATGGCGGAAGAAATGCACGCTTATATCCTCACCGACAAGGCCACCTTTCTGACCTTTGTCGCCAACGGCGGCGTCCTGTAAGCCCGGTGCCCGAAAGCGGAGGTTCCATGTCTTCTTCGATCCAAAAAGCGATAGAGCTGATCCTGTCGGCGGATCGCGAGCTGCTGAACATCCTGTCCACGACGGCCAGGCTGAGTTTGACGAGTTCGGTGATCGCGCTGCTGCTCGGTGTGCCGCTCGGCCTCCTGCTGGGCGGCTGCCGTTTTCGCGGGCGCGGTATCCTGCTGGTGCTCAACCGCACGCTGATGGGCATGCCTCCCGTCGTGTGCGGGCTGCTGTTCTACCTGCTTTTCTCCGGCGTCGGCCCGTTTCGCCATATGCGGCTCCTGTTCACGGTGGAGCTGATGATCCTTGCGCAGGTCGTGCTGATCACGCCGATCGTGACCGGGAACATGGAGACCGCCGCGGCCGGGATCGCTCCCGCTCTGCGGGAGACGGCCCTGGGGCTCGGGCTCGGCCGGGGCAGGCGCCTCCTTCTTTTGATCCGCGAATGCGCCTACCCCATCCTCACGGCTTATCTTCTCGCGTTTGCACGGGCCATCGCGGAGGTCGGCGCCGTCGCTATGGTCGGCGGGGCCATCGCCTGGAAAACGAACGTCATGACCACGGCCATCATGCAGTATACCAACCGCGGCAATTTCTCGCTGGGGATCGCGCTCGGTCTGATCCTGATGCTGCTGTCCCTGATCGTCAACGCGGCGCTGAGCCTGCTGCAAAGGAGGCTCGGCACATGAGGATCGATGCTTTTTCCCGGACCTATGAAGGGCGCTGCGTGCTGCGTGTGCCGGATCTCGATCTGGCAGACGGCGCCGTCACGGCCGTGATCGGCGCAAACGGCAGCGGAAAAACGACGCTGGCCAGAGTGCTCGCCGGCGTCGAGCCGCCCGATCGGCGCGGCTGGCGCCGTCCCGAACAGGACGTCGGATATCTGCCGCAAAAGCCCTATGCCTTTCGCATGAGTACGGAGAAAAACCTCCTCTTGGGAGGGAAGGATCCCGCACGCGCCGCTCAACTGATGGAAGCGCTTGACCTGCGCGCGCTCGCGCGGCAGTCGGCCCGCCGCCTCTCCGGCGGGGAGACGGCGAAAATGGCTCTGGCCCGCTTGTTGATGCGCGATTTCAAACTGCTGATCCTGGACGAACCGACCGCCTCCATGGACAGAGACGCCGCGCTGGCCGCGGAGGATCTGATCCGCGTCTGCCGGGACAGGACCGGATGCACAGTCCTCTTGATCACGCACAGCCTGCGCCAGGCGCGGCGGGTATCCGACCGCATCCTGTTTCTGCACAAAGGAAAGCTGCTGGAACAGGGTCCCACGGAGGAGCTCCTCCGCTCGCCCGCTCAGCCCGAGACGAAAAGCTTTCTGGATTTCTGCGGCGTGTAACAGGCAAAGCAGAGGGCCGACTCAGTGAGTCGGCCCTCTGCTTTTGTATTATTTCCGTCAAACCGCGTCTCTTCCGGCGCGGAAGGCCGCGATGTTCAGCTCCAGGAATTTCGGTGGAACTGTCTCGCGGATGATGCTCTCCCAGTCGATATCGTCGAGTGAGAGCGCCTTGGTCATCGCCCCGAAGAGGACGATGTTCATGCACTTGATGTTGCCCAGCTCCTCTGCGATCTTCTCCGCATTGAGCGTCAGGCAGCGGAAGTTTTCCTGCATGGCCTCCAGGCAGCCCTCGGGATACTCCGCCAGCCCCGCCGCGATCGTAGAGGACGGCAAGGCATAGTCGTTGATCACGGCCACGCCGTCCGGTTTGAGGAAGGGCGCATAGCGCACAGCCTCCATCTTCTCAAAAGCCACCATCAGATCCGCGGCGCCGTGGCCGATCACGGGAGAATAGACCTTGTCGCCCCAGTGCACCTGCGTGGAGACGCTGCCGCCGCGCTGGCTCATACCGTGAACCTCGGACATCTTCACGTCATAGCCGGCCTTCATCAGTCCGTTGACAAGGACTTTTGCCGTCAGGATGGCGCCCTGACCGCCGACGCCGACCAGGATCGCGCTCTTCGTAGCCATCACTTGCTCTCCTTTCTGCTGATTGCGCCGACCGGGCAAACCTGCGCGCACACAGTGCAGCCGACGCATTGGGTCGGATCGATCCAGGATTTCTTTCCTTTGATCATCACGGCCGGACAGCCGACCCTGAGGCACATTTTGCAGCCGATGCATTTGTCCGTATCCACGGTGCACGTGCCGGTCTCATGCTTGATGCGCTTGATGAGAAGGCAGGGCCGCCGCGCGATGATCGCCGCGGGAACCTCGGAGGCGAGAGCGTCGTCCACCGCCTTCTGCATAGCCGTCAGATCCTGCGGATCGACGATCATAACGTTCTGATACCCGAGGGCGTGCAGCACGTCCTCGATTTTGATCGCCGCCGCGATCTCCCCCTGAAGCGTATAGCCGCTGCCGGGGTTGTCCTGATGTCCGGTCATGCCGGTGATGTGGTTGTCCAGCACACAGGGGATGATGCTCCCCTTGTTGTACAGGATCTCCGCCGCGCCGGTCATGCCGCTGTGGAAAAAGGTCGAGTCGCCCACGACGCCGAAGATCTTTTTCTTCTGGCCCGTGACCTCGAAGGCCTTCGCCATGCCCATGCCGACCGAGAAGCCGCCGCCCATGCAGACGCAGGTGTCCATCGCGCTCAGCGGTGCGTTGCCGCCCAGCGTATAACAGCCGATATCCCCGGCAATGACGTAATCCTTCCCCTTGGACAGGGTATAGAAGAAGCCGCGGTGCGGGCAGCCGGGGCAAAGCGTAGGCGGCCGGGAGACCGGATTGACGGCGAGCTTCTTCGTCTCGGGTTTGACGCCGAACAGCATCTCGCGCAGGCGCTGGGGATTGAGCTCGTACAGCTCGCTCACGAGCTCCTTGCCCACACAGTCGATGCCGGCGGCCTTGATCTGCTCTTCCATGAAGCCGGACAGCTCTTCGATCACATAGAGCTTTTCCACCTTCGAGGCAAAATCACGGATCAGCTCCATGGGCAGCGGGTAGGTCAGACCCAGCTTCAGGAACGACGTGTCCTCCGGGAAAATGTCCTTGGCATACTGATAGGCGATGGAGGCGGTGATCACGCCGACCTTGCCGCCCCGGAGCTCCAGCTTGTTGATGGGGCAGGTGCAGCCATAGGTTTCCAGCTCTTTCAGGTTTTTCTCCACCTTGGGATGATTGCGGTAGGCATTGGCCGGAGCGCAGTTGAATTTCGCGGTGTTCCGCCGGTATTCAAGGGGCTCCGCTTCCTCCCGCTCCGAGAAGGTCACCAGACTCTTTGAGTGCGAGATGTTGGTCGTCGTACGGAAGAGGACCGGCATATCGAAGCGTTCGGAGATCCGATAGGCCTCCTTCATGAAATCGATGCACTCCTGGGAATCGGAGGGCTCGACCAGCGCGACACGGGCGCTGCGCGCGTAGTTGCGGTTGTCCTGCTCGTTCTGGGACGAATGCATGCTGGGGTCGTCGGCCGTCACGATCACGAAGCCGCGGTTGACGCCGTTATAGGCGGCGGTGAACAGCGGGTCGGCCGCGACGTTCAGGCCGACATGCTTCATGGCGCAGAGGCTTCTGGCTCCGCCGATGGCGGCGCCGTATGCCACCTCCAGCGCAACTTTTTCGTTGGGGGCCCATTCGCAGTAAAGTTCGCTCCTGTACTGCGGCAGTGATTCGAAGATCTCCGTGCTCGGCGTTCCGGGATAGGCGGAGCAGACTTTCACGCCCGCCTCATAGGCGCCGCGGGCAATGGCTTCATTGCCGGAGAGCAAATGCTTTTCCATGTCAAAGCTTCCTCCTTTTCTTACTTGGTCCGAAGCATCCGTATGTCTATTGTACCGCTTTTTTGTCTCCGCGTAAAGCACATTCCGTAATAATGGGAAAAAACGGGAATCGCGTCCGATGAAAACAGCTGTACGGGAAACCCGTACAGCTGTCGGATAAAAGCTGTTTATTTCCAGCCGAAGGTGACCAGGCCGATGATATACAGGACGAGGACGCAGATGGGAACGAAATACTTGAAGATCGGCTTCATCCAGTTTTTGACCTTCAGGCCCTTGCCGGCATTGGCCTCCTCCAGGAACTTGTCCCAGCCCCAGCCGATCTTATAGCAGCAGAAGATCGAGAAGATGAGCGCGCCGAGCGGGAGCAGGTTGGTGCTGACGATAAAGTCCCAGAAATCCAGCCAGGCCGAGCCGTCGGCAAAGGGCTGGAAGTGGAACACGCTGTAGCCCAGCGCCGTCGTCAGTGCAAGCAGGAAGATCCCGACGCCGCAGGCGATGCAGCCCTTGGGACGGCTCCATCCGGTCATCTCGCGCACGCAGGCCAGGATGTTTTCAAACACCGCAAGCTCGGTAGAGAAGGCGGCAAAGACCATGAACAGGAAGAAGAGCGAGCCCCAGACACGGCCGCCGGCCATGTTGTTGAAGACCGTCGCCATCGTGTCGAACAGCAGCGAGGGGCCGGCGTTGACCTCGATGTTATAGGTGAAGCAGGCCGGGAAGATGATAAAGCCCGCCATGATGGCGACGAAGGTGTCGAGCAGAATCACGTTCGCCGACTCGCCCAGCAGCGAGCGCTCCTTGCCGATGTAGCTGCCGAAGATGGCCATGGAGCCGATGCCAAGGCTCAGGGAGAAGAATGCCTGGTTCATCGCGCCGACGACAACGCTCGGCGTGATCTTTTTGAAGTCCGGGATCAGGTAAAAACTCAGGCCCTCCTTTGCGCCGTCCAGCGTGGCGCTGTGCACCGCCAGAACGATCATCAGCAGGAACAGGGCCGCCATCAGATACTTCGTGACGCGCTCGAGACCGCCCTGCAGGTTGAAGCAGAGGATCCCGAAGCCGAGAAGCACCGCGATCAGCAGATAGATTACGTTCACTCCGGGATTGGTGATCATCGCGACGAAGCCCAGATCCGCCGTCTTGCCGGTCAGGAACATGATGAAGTAATACATCATCCAGCCGGTGACGACCGTATAGAAGGCCATCAGCGCGATGTTGCCGAGCAGCGCGAAATAGCCGTGGATGTGCCATTTCTGGCCCGGCCGCTCCAGCTTCTGGTACATGCGGACAGGGCTGGCCTGGGAGGCGCGGCCGAGCGCGAACTCCATGACCATGGCCGGCAGACCAAGAAGGATCAGGCACAGGACGTAGACAAGCACGAAGCCGCCTCCGCCGTTCTGCCCGGTCATCCACGGAAACTTCCAGACGTTTCCGCAGCCGATCGCACAGCCGGCGCTGAGCAGAATAAAGCCAAGCCGGCTGCCCAGTCTTTCACGTTCGTTATTCATACCTATTAACTCCTTTCTTAGGTACTGTTGCATGTTTAGTATACATGATTTTTCAAATAAATCAATCTATTTATTCACATTTTATTAAAAAATTTTTCCGATTTAAATCGATGCTGTTTTTCTCCGCGCCAAAACGGCAGAACGGAGGGCCCCCGATGATCGGGATCCCTCCGTTTTTATGAAACCTGACGCCTCCTGCGACCGCCCTGGTTGAACGCCCCGCAGTCTGCGCGCCTTTATTCCTTCGGCGGCTCAAGCCTCGGCAATGATCCGGCGGATGACCTTCTCACAACGCTTCTCATCATAGACGACGGGCACGGGATATACCGGGTTTGCCTCGGCCAGCGCCCACTCGATCATCTGCGGGATGTCCTCCTCCTGGATGAAGTCAAAACCGGTGGGGATGCCCATGCGTCTGTTCATGGAGCGGATCTCCCGGATGAAGGCACCCGCCTTCTGCGCGGAGCTGCCGGTCGTGCTCAGGCCTGTCAGTTCTGCCAGATGGGCCAGCTTCTCCTCGACCGCCGCGCCGTAGTCCTCCAGCACGATCGGCAGGATGACCGCGTTTGCCAGGCCGTGCGGCGTGTTGTACAGGCCGCCCAGCGTGTGGGCGATGGCGTGCACGTTGCCGACGCCCGCCCGCGTGAAGGCAAAGCCCGCCTTGTACGCGGCGAGCAGCATCTCCGTGCGCGCCGCCATGTCGTTTCCGTCGGCATAGGCGCGCTCCAGGAAGCGGAAGATGCCGCACACGGCTTCCTCGGCCAGACGGATGCTCTCTTTGGTGTTGTAGGTCCAGCAGACGTAGGCTTCCACGGCGTGGGTCAGCGCGTCCATACCGGTGGAGGCGGTGATCTTCGGCGGCAGCTCCCGCGTCATCTCCGGGTCAAGGACGGCGTATTTCGGCACCAGATGCAGGTCCATGAGCGCGTATTTGTGGTGCGTGTCGCTGTCGGTGATGACGGCCGCGATGGTTGTCTCCGAGCCGGTCCCCGCTGTGGTGGGCACGGCGACATAGGGCGGGATCTTCTTCCCCACCTTCAGCAGCCCGGCCATCTTCCCGACCTCGACGCCGGGCCGCACCACGCGGGCCGCCGCCGCCTTGGCCGCATCCATGGGCGAGCCGCCGCCGATTGCAATAAAGCCCTGACAGCCGCTTTCCAGATAGCGTTTTTGGATCCTGTTGACGGTATTGACCGAGGGGTTCGCCTCCACCTCGGAGAAATGCGTATAAGCGATGCCCGCCCTGTCCAGCTCCGTCAGGATCTTCGGCGCCAGCCGCTTCCCCACGGTCGGCCCTGTGACGACCATGACCTTATCCACTTTTTCTTTTTTCAGCAGCTCCGGGATCCTCCCGACCGCCCCGACGCCCGAGACCGGGACCGGCCGTCTCCAGAAGAGGCAGCGCGCCCCGATGTTGAACACAGCCTGAAAACTGCGGTAGTACGCTTTTTTGATCGATCGCATGTTCTTCTCTCCCTCTCCTGTCAGATGATGTCGATGATCTCGCCCGGACGGTCCAGCGTATAGCCCCCCATGACTTCGATCCGCGTCTTGAAGCCTTCGCTTTTGAGCGTGGAGATCAACTGCCTGACCATGACGGTATCCCACGCGGTCTCCGGAATGAGCAGATCATACTCCTCCACACAGACCGGCAGGAAGTCCAGGCCATAGAGCTTTGCCGTCGAATAGATGCCCATCCCGGCGTCGGCCGAATCTCCCGCGATCTGCACGGCCACGGAATTGTGCGTCGTCTCCTCGCGTTCGTAGCCGTAGATCCTGTCCCGGTCCACGCCGTATCGGTCGCAGAGATACTCCATCAGCACACGGGTGCCGGAGCCTTTCTGCCGGTTGACGTAGCGCACGCCCTCCCTGGTGATGTCTGCAAAACACGTGAGGCCGAGAGGGTTCCCCTTCTGCAGCATCAGGCCCTGCTGACGGCCCACGCAGCGCACCAGATTTACGCCGCCGTCGGGGAAATACTTTTTGATATACGCGCGGTTATACTCGCCTGTTGCGGCATCCAGCAGATGGACGCCCGCGGCATGCGCCTCGCCCCGGCGGACGGCCATGATACCGCCCATCGAGCCCACATGAGACGAGGAAAGGTAAAGGCTTCGGTCGCTGCGGTGGATCAGATCGGCCAGCTCGTCGAGCAGCGGGTCGTGGCTGCCGATGAGCACCAGCGTGTTCTTCAGGCGCCGCTCTTCCGTCAGCAGCCGTACGCGGATCTCCTCCCCCGCGGCGTATCCCTCCGTTCCCTGCGGGATCTCCAGGATCCCGTCGGCTTTCATGAAGGAGGATACGACGCCGCTGCCGCGCGGCAGCGGCGCCGCCACGGTTTCGCCGCCCACGCAGCCCATGCGTACCCGTACAAACTCCCGGTATTTGAGCCCGGAGACCACCGGCCTCGTAAGTCTGGCCGCGGTGCTGCGTCTGTCTCCGCTCTCCCTTCCGTACCAGCGATCGATCAGCGGCCGCAGCAGTTCGTCGATCACGATGATGCCGGATACCGGGTAGCCGGGTACGCCCAGGATCGGCACGGTGTCCTTGTATCCGAGGATCGCAGGCTTGCCGGGCTTGATGGCGATACCGTGGCACAGGATCTCGCCGACCGCGCGCACGGCGGTGGCCGAATAGTCGTCTCTTCCGGCGGAGGATCCCGCGTTGAGAAGCACCATGTCGCATTCCGAGGCGGCTTTTTCAAGCATGTCACGGATCTCGTCGAACTTGTCGGGGACGATCGGATAGGTCCGGGGCGACGCGCCCCAGGAGGCGAGCATGGCCGAAAAAATCGATGAATTGAATTCGAGGATCTCGCCGGGTCCGGGGTCGGTGCAGGGCGGGACGATCTCATCCCCCGTGGGGATGATGCCGACCACAGGCTTTGCCAGGACCTCCAGCTCCGACACGCCGCCCGCGATCATGGCGCCGATGGCGGCCGGCGTGACCTCCATATAGCTCGGGAGGATCATTTCCCCGGCGCAGACGTCTTCCCCGATCTGGCGGATATGCTGCCAGGGTGCGGCGGGGGCGTAGATGGTCACGCTGCCGTCCGGTTTTTTGACCAGGTCCTCCACCATGATGACCGCGTCGCAGCCTTCGGGGATGGGGTCGCCGGTGTCCACGACGGCGAAGCGTCCCTCCGGCAGCGTGACGGGCGTGGTGTCGGTGGCGCCAAAGCTGTCCTTTGCAAAAAGCGCGATGCCGTCCATCGCGCTGCTTGCGTAATGGGGCGCATTGATGTGGGCGTAGACCGCCCGGGCCGTGACGCGCCCGAAGGCGTCCTGTGCGCGGATCTGCTCGGTGCGCGGTTTGAAGCCCTGTTTTGCGAGCCGGGAAAAATAGGCCACTTTCGCCTCTTCCAGCGGCGCGTTGGTCAGATAGGTAAAAGGCATGTCGTCCTCCTCAACCCCGAAACACGTCCACCTCGGCCCCCTTGGGGAGCCCTTCGCAGTCGCGTTCGACCACAAGATAGCCGTCCGCGCCGGCAAGCTGGGTGATCAGCCCGGACTTGGAGCGCACCGGGATGGCGACAAGCTCTCCGGCCTCTTCCTCCAGTCGACAGGCGTTGATCTGCATGCGGCCGTGGTTGGCGCTCAAGCTCTCGCCGAGTCTCGCACGCAGCGGGTAAGCGCGCGCCTCCCTTCCCTCAAGCCGTGCCAGCAGCGGCAGCGCAAAGAGCTTTGCCGCAAAGTACGCCGCGACCGGATGCCCCGGCAGCCCGATCAGGGGCTTGTTCCCTGCCTTTCCCAGGATGGTCGGCTTTCCGGGCTTGACGGCGATGCCGTGCAGAAGCAGCTCGCCGACAGAGGAGATGACGCGGCAGGCCGCGTCCTTGACGCCCGCGCTGCTCCCGCCGGAGAGGATCACCGCGTCGCAGCTTCGCGCCGCCTCCCGCGTCCTCTCCAGCAGCTGTTCCTCGTCATCCTTCACGACGCCGAAGTCAACGGGCTCGGCGCCGCAGTCTTTGAGCAGAGCCGTCAGCATCGGGCCGTTGACATCCCGCACCTGTCCGGGACCGGGCTTTAGCGTCGGGCTCACCAGCTCGTCCCCGGTGGAGATCAGGCCGACATGCAGCCGCGGTCTGACCGGGATCACGGTTTTCCCGATCGCCGCCAGCGCGCCGATATCCTGCGGTGCAAGCACCTTTCCAGCCCGGAGGACCGTCTTGCCGGGAAAGACGTCATCGCCGCGAAAGATCAGATTCTGTCCGGGAGCGCCGGATCTCAGGATGCCGACGGTACCATCGCCGTAATCCTCCGTATATTCGATCATCACCGCGCAGTCGCAGCCCTCCGGGATCGCGCCGCCGGTCGGCACATAGACGCAGGAGCCCCTCGGGACCTGAAGCGCTGCGTCTTCGCCCATCCGGATCTCTCCGGCCAGCTTCAGGATCGCCGGAACAGCGTCCGAGCAGCCGAAGGTATCCCCCGCGTGCAGGGCATATCCGTCCACCGTGGAGCGGTCAAAGCCGGGAACGTATTCTTCCGCCTCGATATCCTCGGCCAGCACGCGGCCAAGCGCGTTTTCCAGACCGACCGTCTCCCCGCGGTCGAGGAGTTGAAACTCCCTGCCAATCAGCCGGAGGACCTCCTCCGGGGTCTTCACTTCCAACATATCCTATCCCTCCGCAGGCCGTTTGCCGAGGCCGGCGCCGTTTTGCTCTCCATACCGGCTGCGCAGGCGGAGACCCTGCGGCCCTGCGTATGCGCAAGCCGTTGAAGCAAATGGCTTTCCGCAGCCAGATGTATCGGTTTATTTTACCACGCCGGACCCGACAAAACAATGGGCTCCCAGAGATTCGGCGGCCTCCTCCGGGAGACCGCCCCGGAGCGATCCGCTTTTCTGCGCAAAAACGCCCTTCAGGGCGGCGTGATCACGCCGCCCTGAAGGGCGTTTTTGAATGAGATTCAGCTGTTCGGGGAGCGCGTTGGGGAATGATTCGCGCCTGTGTTCGCCTCCGCGGCATTGAGCGACGCACACTGGCCGCAGGAGCTGCAGCCGCCGCAGGCCCCGCAGGAGGCGCAGTTGCCGCCGCAGGAGCGTTTTCCCGCTTTTTTGTCCCGTACCATGACGCGGACCAGCAGACCGACGACCAGCACGATGACGGCGAGCAAAAAGATATTGATGAGATTGGCAGATAACCATGCCAGCATGGGATCACATCCTTGTTCAAAAGGGCGGCAGCGCGGTGGGGGTGGGAATGACGCCCCACCGCGCTGCCATATGGAGAGAGGAATCAGGTATCTGTTTTACTTTACGGTCAGCTTCTGCGCTTCCTTGTAGGGCTTGAAGAGCTGCCACAGGAGCAGGGCGAGCATCACCAGCGCGATGACCAGGCCGACGACGTTCACGCCGCCCGCGAAGAGACGGCCGAGCTGCCAGACGATGAAGGCCATGACCCAGGCGAAGCCGCACTGGTACGCGATCGCGAACCAGGTCCACTTGCGGCTGTTCATCTCGCGCTTGATGGCGCCGATGGCGGCGAAGCAGGGCGCGCACAGGAGGTTGAAGATCATGAAGGCGTAGGCGGCAAGCCTGCCGTGGCCGCCGGAGAAGGCGTTGAAGTCCTCAGCCACGCGATCCCAGATCTGGTCGCCGTTCTCCTCCAGCTCTTCCTCGCCCTCCTGATCGTCGTAGGCGTACATGATGCCGAAGTTGGCGACGACTTCTTCCTTGGCCACCAGGCCGGTCACGGTCGCGGCGGTGGGCTTCCAGTCGCCGAAGCCCAGAGGCTTGAAGATGATGGAGACGGGCTGTGCGACGCGGGCCAGGATGGAGTCGTCCATCGGCTCGACCTCGTCCTCGGGGATGCCCATACGGTCAGCCACAACGGCGATATATTCCTCGGTCACCACGGTGTCGTCCTCATACAGATCGTCCACCATGCCGAACCGGCCGTTGACGGAGCCGAAGCTGGTGAGGAACCAGATGACGATGGAGGAAACAACGATCACGGTGCCGGCGCGCTTGATGAAGCTCCAGCCGCGCTCCCAGGTGCCGCGCAGGACGTTGCCCCAGGCGGGCAGGTGATAAGCGGGCAGCTCCATGACGAAGGGGGCGGGGTCGCCGGCGAACATTTTGGTCTTCTTGAGCATGATGCCGGAGATCACGATGGCTGCCACGCCGATGAAGTAGGCGGAGGTGGCGACCCAGGTGCTGCCGCCGAAGAGGGCTCCCGCGATCAGGCCGATGATCGGCATTTTCGCACCGCAGGGCATGAAGGTGGTCGTCATGACCGTCATGCGGCGGTCGCGCTCGTTTTCGATCGTGCGGGAGGCCATGACGCCCGGAATGCCGCAGCCGGTGCCGACGAGCATCGGGATGAAGCTCTTGCCGGAGAGACCGAAGCGGCGGAAAATACGGTCCATGATAAAGGCGATACGCGCCATGTAGCCGCAGTCTTCCAGAAGGCAGAGCATGAGGAAGAGAACGAGCATCTGGGGCACGAAGCCGAGCACCGCTCCGACGCCCGCGAGGATACCGTCGGAAATCAAACCGATCAGCCAGGGCGCGACGTTCCAGCCCTCGAGGATAGCGCGGGAGCCGTCGGTCAGCCAGGCGCCGCCGAGCACGTCGTTGGCCCAGTCGGTCAGAAAGGTGCCGACGGAAATGCCGCCGTCGCCGATCGGCGCGCCCATCGAGAGGGCATACACCAGGATCATGACGCACACAAAGATCGGCAGAGCAAGGATGCGGTTGGTGACGATCTTGTCGATCCTGTCGGAGACAGAGAGCTGGCCCTTGCCCTTCTTCCTGTAGATGCCCTTGAGCATCTGGCCGATGTATACATAGCGCTCGTTGGTGATGATGCTCTCGGCGTCGTCATCCAGCTCCTTCTCGGCAGCCAGGATGTCCTGCTCGATATGCGCGCGCACGTCGGCGGGGATGTTCAGCTGCTCAAGCACCTTCTCGTCGCGTTCGAAAAGCTTGATGGCGTACCAGCGCTGCCGCTCCTCCGGCAGATTATGCACCGTGACCTCCTCGATGTGGGCCAGCGCGTGCTCCACAGGACCGGAGAAGCTGTGCTGCGGGATGGTCTTGCCGTTTCTGGCGGCTTCGATGGCGGCCTGAGCCGCTTCCTTTACGCCGTCGCCCTTCAGGGCGGAGATCTCCACGATCCGGCAGCCGAGCTGACGGCTGAGCTCCTTGACGTTGATGCTGTCCCCGGCCTTCCTGACCAGATCCATCATGTTCAGCGCGATGACCACGGGGATGCCGAGCTCGGTGAGCTGGGTGGTCAGATACAGGTTTCGTTCAAGGTTTGTCGCGTCCACAATATTGAGGATCGCATCCGGTTTTTCCTCGATGAGGTAGTTCCGGGCGACGACTTCTTCCAGCGTATAGGGAGAAAGCGAATAGATGCCTGGCAGGTCGGTCAGGACGACCTCCTTGTCAACGATCAGCTTGCCTTCCTTCTTCTCCACCGTCACGCCGGGCCAGTTGCCGACGAACTGGTTGGAGCCGGTCAGCTTGTTGAACAGGGTGGTCTTGCCGCTGTTCGGGTTGCCCGCCAGGGCAATACGCAGTTGTTTGTCCATAACCCTTCTCCTTTACTCGACTTCGATCATCTCGGCGTCCGCCTTGCGGATCGAGAGCTCGTAGTTTCTCACGTTGACCTCGACGGGATCGCCGAGCGGGGCGAGCTTGCGGATATAGACTTCCACGCCCTTGGTGATGCCCATATCCATGATGCGGCGCTTGACGGCGCCCTCACCATGGAGCTTGACGACCCTGACAGTCTCGCCGACTTTCGCATCTCTGAGTGTTTTCATGCTGTCCTCTCCTTTATCTTCATTTTGATCAAACGAAAATCCTGGACGCCATTTCCTTGCTGATGGCCACGCGGGATTCCTTGATCTTCACGATCAGATTCCCGCCGATGGTGTTCATCACCGTGACAACGCTGCCCGCCGTGAAGCCCATGTCCTCCAGATGCTTTTTCATTTCGGGACTCCCGCCGAGGCGCTTGATGACAGCCTCCTCGCCTGTGTCTGATAATGTCAGGGGCATCATTGTCCTCCCCCCTCTCTCATGCGCAGCGTCATATTATTAGATACATCTAACCAGAGCCCTTGAAAAAACGGTTAGATATTCTTAACCTGCATGCAGTTTAGCACCTTTAACATTTGTTGTCAAGCTCTAACTTCTGTTTATGCGAGAAACTTGCTTTTTTTCTGCGTGCGTGCTATTCTGTAGCCGGTGATGGATATGACAATTCACAAATCTGCGGAAGACTATCTGGAAGCCATGCTCATGCTGAAGGAAGAGCGCGGCTATATCCGTTCCATCGATGTAGCGGAAAAGCTGAACGTGACCAAGCCCAGCGTCAGCTATGCCACCAAGCGCCTGCGGGAGAGCGGATACATCTCCTTTGACCCGGCGGGCATGATCGTGCTGCTGGAGCCGGGGATGGAGATCGCCGAACGCATCTATGAACGCCACAAGCTTCTGACCGAGCTGCTGATCGGCCTGGGCGTCAGCCCGGATACCGCACGCGAGGACGCCTGCAAGATCGAGCACGACCTGAGCGTGGAAACCTTTGACGCCATCCGCCGGCACGCGCAGCAGTTTCGCTGATATCATGCGAAGAAAACCTCCGATCCGAGTCGACAGCCGGATCGGAGGTTTTCTTTCCTTTGCTTGTTGCGCCTCTTATCCCAGCGCCACGTCCAGCGCCATCATCAGGCTGAAGCCCACGGCGAAAAGAAGCACGCCGATATTGGAGTGTTCGCCCGCGGACATTTCCGGGATCAGCTCCTCCACGACCACATAGAGCATGGCGCCCGCCGCGAAGGACAGCAGGACAGGCATCGCGGGTACGATCAGCGCCGCAGCAAGGACTGTCAACGCGCCGAAGACCGGCTCGACAGCACCGGACAGAACGCCCAGCCAAAACGATCTCGTTTTGCTTTTCCCTTCCGCGCACAGCGGCATGGAAATGATCGCGCCTTCAGGAAAATTCTGGATGGCAATGCCCAGTGCCAGAGCCAGCGCACCGCCGGCCGTAATATCGCCCGATCCGCTGCGCAGCCCCGCATAGACGACGCCCACCGCCATCCCCTCTGGGATATTGTGCAGCGTCACCGCCAGCACCAGCATGGCTGTGCGCGACAGGCGGCTTTTCGGTCCCTCTGTCTGATCGATGCTGCGGTGCAGATGCGGGATCACATGATCGAGCAGGAGCAGGAACAGGATCCCCAGCCAAAAGCCGAGAAAAGCGGGCAGAAAGGCCCATCGGCCCAGTTCCTGCGACTGCTCGATCGCCGGAACGATCAGGCTCCAGATCGACGCGGCGACCATGACGCCTGCCGCAAAGCCTGTCAGCGCCCGCTGCAGCGGCGCCGAGAGCTGCCGCCGCAGGAAAAACACGCAGGCGGAACCCGCCGCCGTCCCGACGAACGGGATCATCAGGCCCGTGATCAGCGTGCTCATCTTCTTCCGAACCAGCCTTTCTTTTCATAGGGCTCCGCCGTCACGGCCAGACACGTATAGCCCGTATCGGCGATGGCCATCTTCAGCAACTCCTCGTCCACCGCTTCTTCCGTCAGAAAAACGGCCTCGCCCTTTGTGTAGGAGGAGGAAACTTTTTTTGCCCCGGGTACGGTCCTTCGGATCACATCGTTGATATGCGCCTGGCACATCGAGCACATCATTCCGTCGATTTTCAATTTCGTCTGTATCATCTGCTTATTTTCCTTCCTTTTCCTTTGTCTCCAATTTCCCTGTGCGCGCCGCCGGAAGCTGTTGTATGCCCGCCGCGCAGCCGACGCGTCTGCCTCTCCGCCCGACGTGCAAGGCGCGAGGATCGCCTCCGGTCGAAACAGCCTGCCGCTTCCCCGTGTCAGCACCGCCCCGGTAAACCATGCCTTTCGCCGTGGTTAGATATTACTAACTTCATAGTATAACACATCTCCCTTTTTTTGAAAACACCTTTTTGAACAGGATGCGGAAAACCCCGGAGACCGCGTTCGACGGAAGATGTGCCGGATGGCAGCATGATTCAAAGGTGATATGGGAAATCCCGTCAAATACGGTGCAAGTGAGGCCAGCCGAAAAACGATTCATGGAAAGACAGCGCATCCTGACAGAAAAGTGCACCGTCCCCTTGTCCGAGCCAGCAAGGATCGGAGAAAACCGAACTTGACAGAAAAGCGCCTGAATAAAAATGACCCCAAATCTTTCGATTCAAGGCCGGTTTTTGGGTATGTACAGCGATAGCGACAAACTCTGAAACCCGCATAAATTCCACGTTTTTTACAGCCGCCGCAAATGTTTTTACGCCTTTACACAACATGTGATATGGTCAAGGTGCAACAGGCAGCGACAACTCTAAATTTTCAGATGTGCTACACGAGCAGATGTCCGTGCTACAAAGGCATTTCAGGCTGAAATCAGGAACTCTTTACTGTTTTTTTCGTCTATATAAGCAGAAAGGCATTTTTTATAAAGAGGTGAGTGTATGAAAAAGAAAAATGTGATTAGTATCTTATTATATCTGCTTGGTGTAGTCCTTTTTGTTATCTCGAATTCCTCAGCAGTCAGTGGCAGTCCGATACATTTAGAGCATTTCCAACGAGTGGTTCTTTGTGGTGTAGCGGTCTGCTCCATCGGAACAGCTCCATTCATTTATAAGTCCAAAACGCGCGTTGAAACTATCATTAAGTTTGTAATTGCAGTAGCCTTGATTTGTTGTATTTTTGCCTTTGGTGGGTTTGCTAATAATAGTATGGCTTAAGTGAAGGCAGTTAAACGACTTCCAGTTTGTCGCTGGATCGTTTTACTTCAAATCTCTTCTGTTTGACTCATATTTACCATGCAAAATCGCGCATCGGAGCAATCCCGATGCGCGATTTTGCGTTCATTCGATAAAAAATACGAGTGTCCATATGGACACTCGTACTGGTGCGCGAGGCGGGACTTGAACCCGCACGCCCGGAGCGAGCACTAGAACCTGAATTTGAGAAAATCCGTTCCAGTGCGTACCGCGCCGTGTCGCCGCGTACCGCGAAAAGCCTTGATTTTTCAGGCTTTTTCGGCTCTCATGCCTGCAAGTCCAGCAACCGCGC